>Ga0209473_1000016_pt1 | contig 110816 bp, 91 predicted proteins | sample GraSoiAngelo_133_FD_185890 | JGI IMG/M metagenome (GOLD analysis project Ga0209473, IMG submission 185890) | Grasslands soil microbial communities from the Angelo Coastal Reserve, California, USA - 14_0929_05_20cm (SPAdes) (version 2) | ecosystem: Environmental > Terrestrial > Soil > Grasslands...
CACAGACTCCCAACACCTCTCGGCTATCATTCCCGCCAGCTTCCTGGCTAACTTTGGCAGCACGAATTCTGTTGGGGTGTACACCGCGCCTCCCGGTGGCGGCACAACGCTTACCACGGCAACAGTTACATTACCGACGTTTACCGTTGTCGCCCCGCCGCCCGCCAACGATAATTTGGCCAACGCCGTCGCCATCACCAGCAACTCGTTCACCGACACAAAGGACAGCTCCGGAGCGACGACGGAGACGTCCGACCCCCCTCCCGCTTGCGTTGCGGGCAGCGCCTCAAACGGGCGGTCCAACTCGATTTGGTATCAGTTCAAGCCCGCATCGGGCGGCCTCGCCAGCCTCAACACGTTCGGCAGTAATTTCGACACGGTTCTCTCGATCTGGACGGGCTCGCCGGGCAGCTTCACGCCTGTTGCTTGCAACAACGGAGTTGTCGGCGTAGGCATCATCGTTGCAACGCAGTTGCTGAATGTGCCCCTGACAGGCGGCACTACGTACTTCATCATGGTGAGCTCCTTCGGCCCGCCGGATCCCAATCCGGTCGCCCTTGGCGGCATGAGCGTCTTGAATTTCACCTTTGCTCCTGCGCCGGATTTCTCCCTCGCTTCTGCAGGCATAACCAGCCAGACCGTCAACGCCGGCCAGAGCGCCACGTTTACCAACGCGATCTCGGTTACGCCGCAAAATGGTTTTTCCTCGGCGGTCAACCTGTCTTGCTCCCTGCCGGCTGCGGCGACCTATACGACTTGTAAGGTTAATCCCAATACTTTTGCCTCCGGAAGCGGCAGCGCCACGGTTACCGTGAACACCACATCCCGCGGGGCCGTGCCCCCGTCTCTCCCGCTGGGCAGGTTCCGGCTGCGCCCAGAATGGACCCCAGTTTTGTTGCTCACGTTGATGCTGGCCATGGTTCTTCTGCGGTTTGCCCGCACGCGCCGCCAGCGGGTCGCAGGCGCGCTGCCCCTTGCCGTCTTGCTGGGTTTCCTTGTGCTTCAGGCCATAGGTTGCGGCGGTGGCGGGTACTCGTCTTCGCCGGTGCGTACGCCCGCGGGCACTTACACAATCACCGTCACGGGCACGTCGAGCAGCACAACGCATTCGACGACACTCACTCTAATTGTGAATTGAGACTCCGGCATTCTTGCTTAGGGCGAGCAGCCTTCGCTCTGCTCCCTCTTAGGCGACGAGGAGGGCTTTGGGGTTTTTCTTGGCGATGGTGAGGAGCTTGAGGGCGGCCTGGCGGGGGCGGCGCGTGCCCTGCTCCCAACTACGGACGGCGTTAGCGCTGACATTCAGATAGGTGGCGAAAAGGGCCTGGCTGGCCTTCAACGAGCGCCGGATGTGGCGGACTTCTTTGGGGGAAAGCGGTTTTGGGCGCGCAGGAATGCGAGTGACGCGCAGGTTGACCGGCTCGCCACGCTCGTAAGCGGCTACGTCCTGGATAGCCTTCTTCAGATCCTCAAAAATGTTGACCTTGATTTTCTTGGGCATGGTCATCCTCCTGAGACCTTCTTGATTTCCGCGACCCACCGGCGTATCAGCGACCGCTGTTCCGTGGTGGCGTCTTCCTGTTCGTTCTTGGCGAGCAAAATCAGCAAGTGCACGTGCTGTCTTTTCTCAAGGTACAAATACAGACAGCGAAAGCCGCCACGCTTGCCTTTGCCCCGGCCTGGGACGCGGACCTTGCGCACACCGCCGAGGCCCGCAACCATGGGGCCACGGTCGGGCTTTTGGTCAAGCTGGGCTTGGATGGCCCTCAGCAATTCGTCCGCAGCGTCGCCAGCAAGCTCGTGCAGCCGACGCGTTAAGGGCCGGGACTCGATGAACTCCACAGTGTGATAGTACCACAATGTGGTAGACAGGAGAAGGGTTGGGATTAGGGTTTAGGGATCGAAGATGGCAGAAGAGAAGTGCGAAGAATTAACACGGAAGCCACAGAGACGCAGGGCGCTGACAGTGAACTGTGCCTGCGCCTGCGCTTGCGTCCAGCAAGGATTCCTCGCTGCGCTCGGGATGACAGCAGCGGAAGCGGGGCGCGTAAAACTTTGGACGCGGGTGGGGGCAGAAGATAGAATGAGGGCGGAGCGGTACTTCGACGCAGGTGAGGGCGCGAAAGCCGTTTGAACCGTAACGAATCTCTGGGGTGCTGCGGATAGACAGCCTGTGAGCACGGCCTGTCCCGCTGGCGCGCCGCCGATTCCGAAGGAGTTTGCCGTTCGCCGTTTACCGTTCACCGCAGCAGAGAGCAAGTCGATCTTTCTGTAGGGAAGACCAAAAACTGGCGACTGTGCGCTTCGAGGATTGCGAAACGTTTGCCGTTGGGAGTTCACCGTTTGCCGGCAGAGAAAGCAATGCGCTTGCTTTCTTTTTTGTACGGAAACCGGAAGACCACCACGGAACGTTTTGCAGAGCTGGCGGGCGAGCGGGGCAGGAAAGCCTAACGGCTGGCTCGTGGCGCCCACCTACTACAGAGGTTCACGGCCTAGCTCCCCACGGCCAAGCGGTCCGCTCCGTTTTTGTTTTGCGTTCGATACACCTTGGAAAGGGGACTCGTGGCCTATCTGGCGATCGAGGTCCGGATCGAAGTGACGAGTGGCGAGAAAAGCCATCGCGTTGCGGTTCTTGCTCGCCACCAGCCACTCGGCACTACCTAATGCGCGTACTTTTTGTGGGAGACATTGTCGGAGCGCCGGGAAGGTTGATGCTTCACGATCGCCTCGCGGACGTCGTGTTGCAGCGGCAGATCGACCTGGTGATTGCCAACGGCGAGAACGCCGCGTCGGGATTTGGAATCACGCCGCGGCTGGCGCAAGAGCTTCTGAACCTCGGGGTCGACGTGCTGACCGGCGGCAACCATAGCTGGGACCGCAAAGAAATCCTGGAGTACCTGCCGCACGAGCCGCGGCTGCTGCGGCCGGCGAATTTTCCGGAAGGCAATCCGGGCGGCGGGTTGCATGTCGGCAAGGCGAAGAATGGCGCGAGGTACGCGGTGCTGAATTTGCAAGGGCGCGTGTTCATGACGCACATCGATGACCCGTTTCGCAAAGCGGACTGTGAGCTGGAAAAGATTCCCGCGGACGTGGGCTTCGTACTGGTGGACATGCACGCGGAAACCACCAGCGAAAAAGTGGCCATGGGCTGGTACCTGGATGGCCGCGTGACTGCGGTGGTCGGCACGCACACGCACGTGGCCACCGCCGATGAACACGTTTTGCCGCAGGGCACCGCCTACATCACCGACGTGGGCATGACCGGGCCGCATGGCGGCGTCATCGGAATGGACAAAGAAGGAATTGTGCGGAAGTTTCTAAATGGCCTGCCGGCGAAGTTTGATGTGGCTTCGGGCGACGTGCAGATGAATTGCGTGTTGGTGGAAACCGATGACAATGGACCGCGCAACGCCGCCGGTCGATTGCGCGCGCGCTCGATCGAGCGCCTGCGCTTCTGCATCGACTGACAGGGTCAGCTTCAGCAACGCGGAGATTCTTCTTCGCTAACCTGCAACCAGCTAGGCGGCGTCAGGGCGATCCGGCCGCGTGAGGCGCCGCACCCACCAGAGCAAGCACGCGCCAGCAAGCGCAACAGCGGCGCACCACAGCGAAGGCCAGAACATGTGAGCGACCCAGAAGTCGGTGAGCGGCACAAAGCTTGTCAGGTCGTCAAGGCCCATCAGGACGGGGACATATCCGTACTCGAGCTCTTGGTAGGAGGGAATCTGCGCAATCGAGCGCGCATACGGGTAATACCCAAGAAAAAGAGCGACGGACACGAGCAACAACGCGGGCGGAGCAAAGCAGAGCGGTGAAGCGAGGCGGTTCAGCAAGTGGCTCAGGGAGTTCGCGTTTCGTTTCCATCTCAGAACGATTACCAAGACGAGCCAGAGAGCCGTTAGAAGTCCAAGGACAGCGACAAAAACGGCAGAGATCAGAATGACCTGCGCAGAGCGCTTGGCGGCGGCTTTCAGCGAAGAGTGAGCCGGGCCCCCAACGCTGTAATCGAAACGAGGAAGCACGGCGAGAGCAGATTCGACCGCTGCGGCTTCGTCAGCGCGCGCTCCTCTGCGCAGGAGCGGCAGAAGGCGTGTGTAGGCATCCCGATGAAGCTGGTAGAAATCCATGCGCGGCGCGGCAAATACCTTTTCCATGGGGATGCGCCAGCGCCGCTCAGCAGCGAGGGATTGTCGAAGAATCGCTGCTGAGGCCGCGTATTTGGTCCAGGGCGGCTCCCAGTAGTGAACATTTGCGTCCGCTTCTAACAGATAGGGAAAACCGTTTTGCGGGTCCCAAGCCTTCAGGCGCTCGATCCAGGGATGAGGGTCGTAGTCAGGGTACAGATACGTGGGATGACTGACCTTGGCGGAGATCCAGGTAAGGTTCGGGTCAAGCGCGATCGCCTTTTCCGCGGCGTGCATGGCTCGCTCGTCGTCTTCTTTGGGACTGTGCAGGGCCACGAAGGCAAGCGCTCGGGCATATTTCTCTTTGTCGCCGGATTGCTCGATGCGGCGAAGAACCTTTTCGGGAAAGATCCGAGAACACCAGGCGGTGGTATCGTTCCCGGGAACGAGAAGGATCGCCAGGGCCTGGCGAAAAGCAGGCACGAGAAGGAGAGACAACGCGAGCGCAAGAGCGATCCACACGGGCCAACGGCGTGGAGCGAAGGCTCCGTTCTGCTCCCAAACCGGAAGGTGCGTGCCCTCGACGGACTGAAACACTTCGCGGCGAAGTTTTTCCCAATCCTTGAACTGGGCGATGCTGCGCTGCAGCGCCTCCTGCTCGTTGATGCCCTGGGCGAGCGCTTCTTCGTAGGCAGATTCCAATTGCTCGGCGAGCTCCTCGATGACTTCTTCGCGGCGCCCGTGGGTAAGCGGCAAGGTTCCCAGCTTCTCGCGAACGATCTTTTTCCAATCAGGCATGGCGCACCTCCACGATGCGATTGACGGCTCCAGAGAAAGCGCGCCAGCGCGAGCGCTGTTCGGCAAGGATTCTGCGGCCGGTAGGCGTCAGGCGGTAATAGCGCCGGCGCCGCCCGCCCGCGGGTTCCCATTCGCCTTTGACCCAGCCGCGCCGCTCGAGGCGATAAAGCAGTGGATACAGCGACGCCACGTGAAAGCGGAGCACGCCCTCGGAGCGCGCGGCGATGAGTTTGCCGATTTCGTAGCCGTGGCGGGTTTTCTCTTCGAGAAGCGCAAGGATGAGCAGCTCGGCGTTGCCTTTTTTGAGTTCTCTGTCCGGCATAATCGCCATATATGGCTGTACTATATATCTGCCCGGGACAGTCAATGGTTTGCAGCCTTTTCGTGCCCAAACACTTACTCCGCAACTCTCGGGCAACCGCAGGCACATCCGTAGTAATCTGAGAATTCATGCGGATCAGGATGGGTGGCAGACAAAGAGTTCTCGCCGCGATGTGCCTGCTCGCCTGCGCGTACACAGTCGCAGGGGCGCAAGAACAAGAAGAAGGCGAGCTTTCCGCCAAGCAGCGGATTCTGCCTGAGATTGGCCCAGGGTTACGCGCGGTCCGGCAAGGGGCGGACGGGCGGCTGTACGTGCTGGCTTCGCCGTCGCCGGGACTCGTTGTTGTGGACGCGAAGGGCAAGCAACTCCTGTCAATCAATGAACAGTCCCCTGCTGCGGGTGCGAGCAACAGCTTGATGGCCTTCGGGGACGACTGCGATGTAGACGCGGAGGGGAAAATTTATGTGGCGGACCGCGGCGCTAATCTCATCCGCGTTTTTTCTCCGGCCGGCAGCCTTCTCCGTTCTATTCCCGTAAAGAATCCCGTTTCCGTCGCGGCTATGCCGGAAGAGGAAGTGGCCGTGGCGACGCTCCGCGAACCGCACCTGGTGATAGTCTTCGACAAAAATGGAAAAGAGGTGCGGGAATTTGGCGACCCGGAGCCGATTTCCGAGCGCGAGGACTTGAATCGTTTTCTGAACATTGGACAACTGGGCGCCGATGCGCAGGGACACCTTTACTACGCGTTCGAGTATTTGCCGGAGCCGACCGTGCGACAGTACGACCGGCTGGGCTACGCGGGGCAGGACATTCAGTACACGGCGATTGACGCGCTGCCGACGGCCGTGGCCGTGCGCAAAGAAATCGAGCGGCAGGAGCAGAAAGGTAAAGAGCCCTCCTTCAAGCGCGTGCTAACGGGACTGGGAGTGGACCGTTCGAACGGAGAGATTTGGATGGCGCTGAATAACAACCTGCTGCACTTCGATAGCGCAGGGAACCGCCGCGCGACGTACAAGATTTATACTCCGCAAGGAGCGCGGCTCGAGGCCAACACCATTCTTGTCGAGAAAGATCGGTTGATTATCGGAAGCGACCCCTTAGGTCTGTACCTGTTCGATCGCCCCGACAAAAGAAATACGAAGTGAGTGGAGTTTTCCTCAGCCTGCGCACAGAGGTTTTGTGCAAGATTCTTTCTGAGCAAAAATTTCGACAACGCTGTGAAAAAAGGGGCGTTGGGGAGCAAGTGGTAGAATTCGCGCCTGTGGAAAAGTTGTGCACGCCGTGTGCAACACCCCCAAGACCTTCGCACACTTTTCGCTTGCCCTGCGCAACTCAATCGGCGACAATCCCGCGCGGTCTGAAACGGCGGTACGTGGGCCGGCAATCCTAACAGGTCGCGCACGGGTCGACAGGGGCATGAACGGGCCCGGCGCGGTCAGGAATCCCGAAGCCTGAAGAAAAACTGAAGAGCGAAACCGCTTTCCACAGGTTTTACACATCTGTGGAAATAGTGCAGAATTTTCTTTTGTCTCTAACCATGACCACCGCAATCCAAGTTGGGCGCGAACGCGAAACGGCAAATTCTTGGGACAAGTTCTTAGAGCACGTCAAATCCCGGGTAAGCATTAACACCTTCACCACCTGGTTCCAGCCCACCCGGCTGAACCGGACCGAGGGCGACACTCTCTATATCCAGATTCCCGGCGCGGTTTTCCGGCAGGTTCTCACCCGCACGTACGGGGACATCATCAAGGCGGTGTTCCTTGAACTCGGCACGCCCAACGTGAAGGTACAGTACGTCTGCAGCGAGGAAGAACCGGTACAGGCCGCGCCTGCGGCTGCCACGGCCAAGGCGGGGCAGGCGAAGCTGGATTTTGAGAGCAGCGACCATCAACTGAACCTGCGCTACACCTTCGATACTTTCGTGGTCGGCAAGTCGAATGAGTTCGCGCACGCTGCGTCGCGGGCCGTTGCCGAGCAGCCCTCGAAAGCGTACAACCCGCTGTTCTTGTACGGCGGCGTGGGCATGGGCAAGACGCACTTGATGCACGCCATCGGGCATACGATCAAGAAGCGCAACCCGGCCATGCGGCTGAGTTACGTGAGCGCCGAGAAATTCACCATTGAAGTGATCAACTCGTTGCGCTTTGACCGCATGATCAGCTTCCGAGAACGTTTTCACACGGTGGACGTGCTGCTGGTGGACGACATCCAATTCATCGCCGGAAAGGAGCGCACGCAGGAAGAATTTTTTCACACCTTCAACGCGCTCTATGAACAACAAAAGCAGATCGTTATTTCCTCCGACTGCCTGCCGAAGGACATCAATTCCATCGAAGAGCGGTTGCGCTCGCGGTTCGAATGGGGATTGATCGCCGACATCCAGCCGCCGGACCTGGAAACGAAGATCGCCATTCTCCAGAAGAAAGCGGAGAACGAGCGCTTCAGTTTGCCGGACGACGTGGCGGAATACATCGCGCGGGCGATTAAATCCAACGTGCGCGAACTGGAAGGCGCGCTGACGCGCTTGATGGCCTATGCGTCGCTGACCGGCGCAACGATTTCTCTGTCCACCGCGCAGCAGGTGTTGCGAAACATCATCGCTTCCCAGGAAAAGCGCGTCACTATCGACCTGATCCAGAAGCGCGTGAGCGAGCACTTCGATTTGCGCGAGCAGGATCTGAAAATGCGCAGCAACACGCGCGCGATCGCTTTCCCGCGCCAGGTGGCAATGTACATCGTGAAACAGCTCACCACGGCCTCCCTGCCGGAGATTGGTCGTCAATTCGGCGGCAAGCACCACACCACGGTACTGCACTCCATCAACAAAATCGAAGAGCTGCGACGCTCCGATAAGGATCTCAACCGGACCATCACGCGTTTGATGGACGCATTGCAGTAAGGCCCTCAATCCCAATCTTATGGAACGCGGCCCATTTGCTTGGGCCGCGTTTCCATTTTGATCTCCCCAAGGCAACAACCTACTTGTCCCATCAGGCTTCCTGCCAAACAATGCTGTGGAGAAGGATTGAAAAACGCGCGGAGAATTTGTTGATGGAAGTGGATGAATTTAGGAGCTACCTCGTCGGCGGGCTGAGGCGGCTTCCGTTTTCCACCGTTCTCACAAAAAAGCGCATCCGACGCCGCGTTTCAAGTGGGAGTCGGGAAAGGGCTTGTGGTAGTTTCCACAGATTCACAACCCTCATCACACCAACAAGGGTCGTTCGTTTTGGTTTTTGAGAAAGGTTCTTCCAGCCTGTGAATATTTGCAAAAGCAGCTGATTTTGGGAGCCACCGGTGTCTGGGCAAGTCTGAAAAGCGGGCTATTCCACAGTTTAGTAATGGAGATGGGCTTTATACTTTCCGAAAAAGCGAGTACAGTACCTGCCTGAAGTCAGTCGGGCGGCAGCGGTAGAATCGAACGAAAACAGGGCGGCCGTCCCCGCCCGAGCCTGAGGGCCACAGGCAGGCCGAGGATAAACTCCATGACCGCACCTGGAACGGCACGCGAGGAACATCAAGCGATGGAATTCAGCGTTTCAAAGTCCGCGCTGTTGAACGAACTAAGCATGACGCAGGGAGTCGTGGAGCGCAAAACCACCATCCCCATCCTGTCGAACTTGCTGGTGGAGGCCCAGGGAAGCCAGCTCGCGATTACCGCGACGGATCTGGAACTCAGCATTCGCACTTCCTGCGAAGCCCAGGTCAAGAAGGAAGGCGCCGGGACGATTCCCGCGAAGAAGCTGCTCGAACTCGTGCGGCTGCTGCCCGAAGGCGAGATCAAGCTCAAGCTGCTCGAGAATCATTGGGTCGAGATCGTCAGCGACCGGAAGAAATATAAGCTGGTAGGAATGGCGAAGGAAAATTTTCCAGCGCTGCCGGCCATGCCGCACACTTTCGTAAAAATCCCGGCTGCTATTCTGGAGAGCCTGATCGCCAAGACGAAATTTGCGATTTCCATGGAGGAGTCGCGCTACACGCTGAACGGCGGACTGCTGATTTTGCGGCCGGACACGCTGGCCATGGTAGCCACCGACGGACACCGTCTGGCATTGGCGGAAACGGACCACAAACTCACCGGCATGAATGCGGAACTAAAGGTGCTAGTCCCGAAGAAGGCCATGGACGAAGTCGAGAAACTTTCCAGCGCTGCCGGCTCCGACGCCCAATTCGATTTTGCAAAGGATGAAAGCCATCTTTTTTTCCAGGTCAAGCATCGTTTGCTGATTTCGCGGATTCTGACCGGGCAATTCCCGAACTACGAAGCGGTTTTGCCGCGCGACAACAACAAGCACGTGGTCATCGAGAGAGGTGAATTGACCGATGCCGTGCGCCGCGTTTCGCAGCTTGCCGACCAGCGCTCGCACGCGGTGAAGTTCGCGATCTCCGGCGAAGGCGTCGAAATCTCCGCTTCGAGCCCGGAGTACGGTGAAGCGAAGGAAAGCATCGAGAAGGAATATAAGGGCGATCCCATCGCCATCGGGTTCAATTCCAGCTACATGCTGGATTTTCTCTCCGCCGCCGCCGATGGCCCCGTCAGCATCGAGCTGAAAGACGAGCAGTCCGCCGGGCAGATGCGGCCGCTCGCCGACGAATCCTATCGTTACCGCTACATCATCATGCCCATGCGCATTTGAGCCCGAAATCCATCGTAAAGGGTCTCGAAAAAGGCGCTTGCAAGCGCCTTTTTGCTTTTCGCCTGGTCGTGGCAGCATGATTATAAGTCAACGAAAATCAATCACTTATGCCCATTCGAGCGGCACTAGGGCCCTTGAGAAAAGGGTTCTGGAGGAGTATACTTCCCTGTTGTCGATTGGTAGCGGGGGATCTTCCAAAATCGACACGTCCGCCAGGCAAGAGTGACCCGGAAATAGGCTCTGCGCCAGGAGCTTTGCGGCCAGCTAGCCTGGAGCAACACGAGTCTTCGCCACGTCCCGCTGCGCGGGATGGGATGGAGCAGGAAACCCTACGAGTTCTGGATCGCCCAGCGAGCCGGAATCACAGGGTAAGGCGACGCACGGGAAATTCCGCAAACACGCCTTTCTTGCTTCACAGAAAAGTGGTTTTTCAATTCGCGGACCACAACTCCGGCTTGCTCGCGGTGCGTTTGCCGGAAGTTTTTTGATTCAGTCGTCGCGTAGGAGAAACGATGGGTGATAAAGAAAACGGCAGCGTCACACCACAAGGCGCAGGCCACAAGTACGACGCGAAGTCGATCAAGGTCCTCGGTGGCCTCGAGGCCGTGCGTCTGCGTCCTGCCATGTATATCGGCTCGACCGGAGAAATGGGCCTGCATCATCTCGTTTGGGAAGTGGTAGACAACTCCGTGGACGAAGCGCTGGCCGGTTTCGCCGACGAAATCAGCGTGACGGTGCACGCCGACGAGTCTGTCACCGTGGTGGACAACGGCCGCGGCATCCCCGTGGACATGCACCAGACGGAAAAGCGCCCGGCGGCGGAAGTCGTGATGACCGTGCTGCACGCGGGCGGAAAATTTGACAGCGAGACGTACAAAGTTTCCGGCGGCTTGCATGGCGTTGGTGTTTCCGTGGTGAACGCGCTTTCCGACTGGTTGGAGCTGGAGATTTCGCGCGACGGCGCGGTGTGGGAACAGAGCTACGAAAAAGGCAAGCCCACTTCGAAGCTGAAGCAGACCGGCAAGACCCGCAAGACGGGCACGAGAGTCACCTTTCATCCCGACCCCAGCATTTTCGAGAAGACCACTTACAGCTTCGACACGCTTTCGCAGCGCCTGCGCGAGCTGGCCTTCCTGAACAAGGGTTTGAAAATCACGCTGACCGACGAGCGCACGGAGAAGAACGCAGAATTCCGTTTTACGGGCGGCATTGCGGAATTTGTGAAGCACTTGAACCGCGGCAAATCCACGCTGCACGATTCTCCGATTTACATGGAAGGCAAGCGCGGCAACGTGGAGATCGAGATCGCGCTCCAGTACAACGACACCTACGGCGAAAATGTTTTCGCGTTCGCTAATACCATCAACACGGTAGACGGCGGCACGCACCTTTCCGGGTTCCGCTCCGCTCTGACGCGCTCCATCAACAATTTCGCCTCGCAAGCGGGCATGCTCAAAGAGCAGAAAGACGAAGTGACGATCACCGGCGATGACGTGCGCGAAGGCCTTGTCGCCGTGGTGAGCGTTCGACTGCCACAGCCGCAATTCGAGGGCCAGACCAAGGGCAAGCTGAATAGCGACATCAAGGGAGACGTCGAGCAACTCGTCAACGAAAAGCTCGGAGAATGGTTCGACAAACACTCGACCGTCGCGCGGCGCATCATCAGCAAATGCATTGACGCGGCGCGCGCGCGCGAAGCGGCACGCAAAGCCCGCGAACTGACGCGGCGCAAGTCCGCGATGGATTCGAGCGGGCTGCCCGGGAAACTGGCCGATTGCCAGGAGCGCGATCCGGCGCGCTGCGAATTGTTCGTGGTCGAGGGCGAATCGGCGGGCGGCTCGGCGAAGCAGGGGCGCGACCGCAAGTACCAGGCCATCCTGCCGCTCAAAGGCAAAATCCTCAACGTCGAAAAGGCGCGCTACGACAAGATGCTGGGCCACGAGGAAATTCGCGCCATCATCACCGCCCTCGGCACGGGCATCGGCAAAGACGATTTCGACGCCGGTAAGTTGCGCTATCACAAGATTATTCTTATGACCGATGCGGATGTGGACGGTTCGCACATCCGAACGCTGCTGCTGACGTTTTTCTTTCGCCACATGAAGGAACTGATCGACCGCGAGCACATTTTCATCGCACAGCCGCCGCTCTACCGCGTGAAGCGCGGGAAGAGCGAGAAGTACATCCGCGACGAGCGCGACTTCGCGCGCGAACTGATGAAGCGCGCCACCGAAGACCATGTCGTGAAGGGCAAGGAAGGCGTGACGCTAGAGGGCGCAGGGCTGACCTCTTTTTTGCTGAACGTACAGGAATATGACGCCGTTGCTGCAAAGCTCGGACGCCGCCTGCGCGATGCGGGGCTTGTGCAAGTGCTGGCGGAAAGCGGTCTGGACAAAAAAGCGGAATTCGAAGAGAAAAAATCGCTTGAAAACCTGTTGAAGGAAGTCGACAAAGCCAAGCTGAAGCTCGAAGGCAAAGTCGCTTTCGACGAGGAGCACAGCCTGTACGAAATTCAATTTGGCGCGCCGCACAATCAGAGAATCAACTGGGCGCTGGCTTCCACGCCCGAATACAAGCGGGTGCGCGCGCTGGCTAAGCAGGTCGAGGAGTTCAACAAGCCGCCTTTCATCATTTCGCGCAATGGGGACAAGACCACCAAGGAAAAAGCGCAGGACGTGTTGAATTACGTGATGGAAGACGCGAAGAAAGATTTCACCATCACGAGGTTCAAAGGCCTCGGCGAGATGAATCCCACGCAGCTCTGGGAAACCACCATGAATGCAGAGACGCGCACGCTGCTCAAGGTGAAGCTCGAGGACGCGGTCGCCGCGGAAGACATTTTCACGACGTTGATGGGCGAAAACGTCGAAGCGCGCCGCAAGTTCATCGAGGACAACGCCCTCGAAGTCGTGAACCTGGATATTTGATTTCGATGGCGCAAAGCTGATGGCCGAAATTGCTCCCCGATCCACGCGAGACGCTGTTCGCTGGGGCTTGTTGCTTTCAGCGGCGGCGGTTAGTGGATTTCGCTTGCCGCGGACTTACGGCGCTTTTCGGGACTGGCACGCGATTCGCTCTACGGATCGATCGGCTGCGGAGTTGTACCGGCTCAATTTCACGGCTAACGCCGTTGGAATTGTGATTATTCTGGTCTTGGCGTTGGGAGTGTTTTATCTGTTGCGGCCCCGAGCACCGAAGCAGCCATGATGTATCAGTTGGGTTGGAGCACGCTGCCGGGGCTGCGCGGATTGAGCGTCAGCGAGTTCCGCGCAACGCCGACGAATATGCCCGACAACGAGCGCGGCGTAGCGATGGAATTTGCGAGCGATGCGGACCGCGACAGGTTCTTACGCGAAATCGAAGCAGCGTTTGCCGCGCGGCGTTTTACGAATGCGGCCGACGCCTTCGACACGGTGAAGGCGTACGTGCTCGACCGCGCCGCGAAACGATAGGGTTTTCCTGCAGCGCCGCCCTTCAGGGCGGCGCTGCCAGGTTAAAGCCTGGTGACGCAGGCAGGCCCGGCGCTAAACGGCACCAAACGAAACACGAGGGCACATGCCAGACGAACAAAATCTGTCGGTGATGATTCCGGTGGACATCGAAGCCGAGATGAAGAAGTCCTATCTCGACTACTCGATGAGCGTAATCATCGGCCGCGCGCTGCCCGAAGTGCGCGACGGCCTGAAGCCCGTGCACCGGCGCATTCTCTACGGCATGTACGAGTTGGGGCTGTCTTCCACGCGCCCGTACCGCAAATGCGCGAAGATCGTCGGCGAAGTCCTCGGCAAGTATCACCCGCATGGCGACACGCCCGTCTACGACGCACTGGTGCGCATGGCGCAGGACTTCAACATGCGCTATCCGCTGGTGGACGGCCAGGGCAACTTCGGCTCCGTCGACGGCGACATGCCTGCGGCGATGCGCTACACCGAAGCGCGTCTGGCGCGCATCGCCGAGGAATTGCTGGCTGATATTGAAAAAGAAACCGTCGATTTCGCTCCCAACTTCGACGAAACGGAGAAAGAGCCGCTCGTTCTTCCCACGCGGATTCCGAATCTTCTCGTCAACGGCGCTAGCGGCATCGCCGTCGGCATGGCCACGAACATTCCTCCGCACAACCTGCGCGAAATCATTGACGCCACGGTGCTCATGATCGAGAAACCCGACACGACGCTCAAAGAAGTGATGAAGCTCGTACCGGGGCCGGACTTTCCGACCGGCGGCTATATCGCCGGCCACGAAGGCATCGAAGCGGCGTACAAAACCGGACGCGGCAGCTTCACCATGCGGGCGAAAGCGGCGGTCGAAGAAGTCGCCAAGGACCGCGAGAACATCGTCATCACGGAAATTCCCTACCAGGTGAACAAGGCCACGCTCATCAAGCGCATCGCCGAGCTGGCGCAGAGCAAAAAGCTCGACGGCGTCGCCGACGTGCGCGACGAAAGCGACCGCGAGGGCATGCGTATCGTCGTCGAGCTTAAGCGCGGCGAGGAGTCGCAGCTCATCCTCAACAACCTCTACAAGCACACGCAGATGCAGGAATCCTTCGGCATGATCCTGCTGGCCATCGCCGGGGGGCAGCCGAAAGAGATGGGGTTGCTCGAGTTCATCCGACTGTTCATCGAGCACCGCCGCGACGTGGTGCTGCGCCGCACGCGCTACGACCTGCGCAAAGCGCGCGAACGCGAGCACATTTTAGTGGGCTATCAAGTCGCGCTCGATCATCTGGACGACCTAATCCGCATCATCCGCGGATCGGGAAGCCGCGCCGACGCCAAGCAAAACCTGCTGAATTTCTTTTGCGAGCAAGACGTCACCATCACGGAAAACGGGAAGTCGCGCAAGGTTACCGGTGTCAAACTCGATGGCAGGAAGTACAAGCTCGGCGGCATCGAAGGTGAAACTGCGCGCACGATTACCGGCGGCCTCACGCCGGTTCAAGTGGACGCCATCCTTGAATTGCAATTGCATCGCCTGACGCAGCTCTCCGTCGACGAAATCCTCAAGGAATTGAAGACCATCCGCGAGCGCATCGTCGAGCTGGACGAAATTCTGTCCAGCGAGAAAAAGCTGAAGTCTGTCATTACCAGCGAGCTGAAGGAAGTGCAGAAGCAATACGGGGACGACCGGCGCACGCAAATCGTGGACAAAGTTGACGAGATCAAACTGGAAGACTTGATTGCCGACACGGACATGCTGATCACCGTCAGCCATGCCGGGTACGTCAAGCGCACTCCCGTGGAGATTTACCGGCACCAGTCGCGTGGCGGCAAGGGCCGCATCGGCGCGCGCACGAAGGAAGAAGATTTCGTCGAGCACCTCTTCATCGCCTCGGCGCATAGCTACATTCTTCTGTTCACGACCAAGGGCCGCGTGTATTGGCTCAAGGTCTACGAGATTCCCGAAGCCGCGGCGGCGACGCGCGGCAAAGCCATCTCCAGCCTGGTGCGCTTCCAGGAAGACGAAAAACTCAGCGCGATCGTGCAGGCTCGCAACCTCGAAGAAGAAGGCAAGTGCGTCTTTTTCGCCACGCGCAGCGGCACAGTGAAAAAATCCGCGTTGACAGAATTCTCGAATCCGCGGCCCAGCGGCATCATCGCGATCAACCTGGAGGCCAAAGACGAACTAATCGGCGCCAGACTCACCGACGCCAAGCAGATGATTTTCCTGGCGAGCCATGAAGGCCAGGCGATTCTATTCCGCGAAACCGAAGTGCGGCCGATGGGCCGCAACGCCGGCGGCGTGATCGGCATGGACCTGGCTAAGGACGATTATGTCGTCAGCATGGACGCCGTGCAGCCGGATTTCGCAGTCATTGCCAAGGAACACAAGAAAACTACGCAGGATCTCGAGGAGCTCGAGAACGAACAGATTAAGGATTCACTTACGTCGCTGATGCTCACCGTATCGGAAAAGGGCTACGGCAAGCGCACGCCGCTGGCCGAGTACCGCATTACTTCGCGCGGCGGCAAGGGCGTGGTCAACATGAAAACCACTGACCGCAACGGCTCGGTAGTGGCCGCGTTGCAGGTGACCGAAGAGTCCGATGTGATGATCATCACGCAGCACGGCAAGGTGATCCGAGTGCACGCGAAGGAGATTCGCGAAGCGGGCCGCTCGACGCAAGGCGTGCACCTGCTGCGGCTTGACGCAGATGATTCGGTCGCCGCCGCCGCCATCCTCCAGGAAGAGAACGAAGAAGAAAAAAAGTAATCGACCCGCCACACGCCAGATGCTTGAGTGTAGGGGCACGATATATCGTGCCCTTTCAAAGGTTTTGCTTCCAAAGACTAGCGCAACGAATGATAAAATCCTTCTTCCAATGAAAACTACGCGACGAGTATCTTCGTTCTTCTTTGTTTTGTCGGCGACGATTGCCTTATCGCTTTTAACCCACGCTGCTGGCAAACCCGGCGCACAGAAAAACTACTGGGTGTACGTGGGTACCTACACGACGAAGACGGCCAGCAAAGGCATCTACGTTTTTCGTTACGATGCCAACTCCGGAAAACTCACATCGATGGGTATGGGTGCGGAAACGCAAGACCCTTCCTGGGTTGCGATTCATCCCAACGGAAAGTTCTTGTACTCCGCGAATGAAGCCGGAAAGAAAAGTATGGTCAGCGCGTTTGCTTTGGATGCGAAATCAGGAAAGCTCACACTGCTGAACCAGGTGCTCGCGCTCGGTGAAGATCCCTGTTACCTCTCCTTCGACAAAACGGGTAAGTATGTCCTGGTGGCGAACTATACCTCCGGCAATGTCGTGGTCTTTCCCCTGGGCGCAGATGGCAAGCTCGGCGCCGCCACCTCGAAGGTGCGCGACGAGGGTACCCTCGGCCCCAACCAGGAGCGTCAGGAGGGTCCTCACGCCCACTGGATCGAACCGTCCACCGACAATCACTACGCTTACGTCTCCGATCTGGGCCTCGACAAAGTCCTGATTTACAAATTCGATCCGGCGAAAGGCACACTTGCTGTTCCCGATCGAAAGGGGCAAGATTCATGGTCTCTGGCTCTTCCACCCGGCTCAGGTCCCCGGCATCTCACATGGTCACACGATGGTAAGTTCATGTACGTTCTCGGCGAATTGCAGTCCACTGTAACGGTATTCGCGAGCGACGCACGCGGTAAGTTTCACCTGGCGCAAACCATCTCTTCATTGCCCCCCGGCTTCTCGGGAAGAAACGACGCGGCGGAAATTGCGATTCATCCGAATAGCAAATTCCTGTATGCGTCGAATCGTGGCCACGACTCCATCGCAGTGTTTCATATCGATCCGTCCACCGGCAAACTCGCCGCAACCGGCGATTTCTCCGTGGAGGGCAAAGAACCGCGCCATTTTGCCATCGATCCCTTCGGCAACTATCTGCTCGCGGAGGACCAGCTCTCCGACAAAATCGTGACCTTTCGTATCGACCAGAAAACCGGCGCGCTGACGCCGACCGGCGATTCCGTGGAAGTTCCTTCGCCCGTTTGTCTTGCTTTTCTTCCGCTCGATTAACTCGCGGTATCAGAAAATGCCTCGGGACGTCCAAGTGAGTTAGAATCTGCATTCTTTCCAATGAAACGCAGGAGACGCGTCATGAATCGTGTGTTCTGGTCTAAGCTTGCGCTGTTTGTCATTTTGGGGAGCACGTTCGCGCCGCACGCCTGGGCGGATGGCGCAACCGCTCCCGGGCGTGATCCCAAGCAGCCCGTGGACGACGCCTACACGGAGAAAATCCACAAGTACACCACGCAACCGTATTTCACGTCGCCGCTGGTGGACTATCTACCAGCCTCGAAAACCGTGCCGACACCGCGAGCCGTACTGGGCGACATCTCTGGCGCCCCCGGGATCCTGCCTTACGCCGAAGATGTGTACAAATACATGCGCCTGCTCGAGAAAGCCACGCCACGAGTGAAGGTCTTCTCTATCGGAATAACCGAGGAAGGCCGCGAGATGATCGCCGTGGCCGTGTCCTCCGAAGAAAACATAAGAAATCTCGAGGAGCATCGCGCGCGCTTGGCGAAACTCGCTGATCCCCGCACCATCAAGCTCGATGATGCGGAAGCCGACAAGCTCGTCGCGCAAGCCGTGCCCATCTACTACATTACCGGCACCATCCATTCTCCCGAAACCGGCGCGCCCACCGCCCTGATGGAGCTGGCTTACCGGCTCGCGGTGGATGAAAGCCCGTACATCAAGGAGATTCGCGACGGCACCATCACGCTGATTACGCCCGTGGTCGAAGTCGACGGCCGCGACCGCATGGTGGACATCTACAAATGGCACCTCGCGCATCCGAAGCAGTTTTTCCCTTGGCTGGTGTACTGGGGCAAGTACGTCGCGCATGACAACAACCGCGACGCCATGGGCGTCACGCTGAAGCTCACAGAAAATGTTTTGAAGACCTACGTCGGCTGGAAAGCGCAGGTGCTGCACGACCTGCACGAATCCGTGCCGTATCTCTACGACAACACCATCGGCGACGAGCCCTACAACGCCTGGATCGACCCGATCCTGGCCGATGAATGGCAAATCATCGGCTGGAACAATGTCTCCGCCATGACGAAATTTGGAATGCCCGGCGTTTTTGCGCATGGCGATTTCGACACCTGGTCGCCCGGCTATTTGATGTTTATCGCCGCCCTGCACAATGGCATCAGCCGCCTCTACGAAACGTTTGGGAACGGCGGTGCCGACACCGAAGAGCGCACGCTGCAGCCCGAAGACTATGCACGCACCTGGTACCGCCAGAATCCTCCACTTCCCAAAGCGCTCTGGTCGCAGCGCGACAATAATAATTACGAAGAGACCGGGCTGCTCACTTCGCTGCATTTCTTCAACGACAACAAGCGGCTGTTCCTGAAAAATTTCTATTTGAAAGCCAAGCGCTCCACGCTGAAGCCCACCGAAGAAGGCCCCGCCGCTTATGTTCTCTCGGCCGACGATCCGCGTCCCGGCCTGCAGGCCGAACTTCTGCAAGTTTTGCGAAGGCAAGCGGTAGAAATTTCGCGCGCCAGATCCGCTTTCACCGTGACGCTGCCCGCGAAAAAGTCCAAAGAATCCGCCAAAAGCAAAGACAAAAAGGAACAAGAAGAAAAAACGGAGCCGGCTGCGCCGACCACAAAAGAGTTCCCGGCGGGCAGCTACATCATTCGAATGGACCAGCCGTATTCCCGCATCGCCGACGCCTTGCTTGACTATCAATACTGGAGCCCGGACGATCCGCAGAAAACTCCCTACGACGATACGGGCTGGACCTTTGGCGAACTCTTTCACGCGCAGGTGACGCGCGTTACGGACACAAAAGTTCTGGATGTGCCCATGGACCGCGTCACGGAGATCCACGCCCCGGGTGGCGTGAAGGGCGACGGGGCCGTGTTCGCCGTCAACAACAACGCCGAGCCGGCGCTAGCGACACTGCGCTATAAGCTTCCTGATGCTGCTATCGAAGCGGTGGAAGAGTCCTTCGAAAGTTCGGGGCAAAAATTCAGGCGCGGCTCCTTCGTTATTCGAAACGTCAACCGTGCGGACCTCGACCGCACCGCGTCCGAACTCGGTGTGCAAGTAAGCACGCTCAATGCCGCGCCCGGCGTGAAAACCCATCCCCTTCGCGCCGCACGCATCGCCTTTGTGCATACATGGCTGAGCACGCAAACCGAAGGGTGGTGGCGCTTAGCCCTCGACAAGCTCGGGATTCCTTACGACTACCTGAGCACGCAAACGGTGGCAAAAATTCCGGACCTGAATGTCAAGTACGACGTGATTCTGTTTCCACCGGCAGGAGGTTGGGGAGGCTCCGTAAACGCCATCGTCAACGGCGTTCCGACGGCTTGGGGCAATGCGCTCCCGTGGAAGAACACGCCGGAAACGCCGAACCTCGCCGGCAAGAACGATTCGACCGACGATCTTCGCCCCGGCCTAGGCTGGGACGGCGTGGCGCGGTTGCAGGAATTCGTGCAGCGTGGCGGAGTGCTATTGACCGCCACGGACACTTCGTCGCTCGCACTTGCCTTGGGCTTCGTGGACGGCATCAGCACGCAAAGCGCAAACAAAATGAAAATCATTGGCTCGGTGGTGGGAACACGCCTCGTCGACGACGCCAGTCCCATCGCCTACGGCTACGACGAAAAAGGCGCGGCCTACTGCGACAACGGCCCGATTTTTTCGCTCAGCAGCATTGCCGGACAACGCGGCCGGCGACGCCTTGGCCCGGAAATGCACGCGCGCCCCACCGGCCGCGGCCGCTCCGACGATCCCGACTTTACTGTCGGCCGCGTCGGCGTAGAAGCGCCCGAAGAGGCCAAGTCCGAAATCTGGGAATCGCCGCCGGTGTTGGACGAGCAGAAACGAAACGGCTTCCGCGTGATTCCTCCGGCTCTCCGCCCGCGCGTGATTTTCCGCTACGCCGACAGCAAAGATTTGCTCATTTCGGGTTTGGTCGAGGGCGGCGATGAAATTGCGCAGCACCCTGCGGTCGTGGACGCGCGCTCCGGCAAAGGCCACCTCGTGTTGTTCTCCATCAATCCGGTCTATCGCGGAGAAACCTGGGGAACTTACTCGATGGTGCTGAACGCCATCCTGAACTTCGACAACTTAAACGCTGGCCGCAAAGACGCTGCGGAAGCCAAATGAGGAACCGGCAGCCCACGTCTCATGGATTCCAGTGTTGCCGCGACTAAGCCAGGATTCCTCGCTTCGCTCGGAATGACAGGCTGCCGTGGGGAGAGCAAAATCATTAAACCGCGGCGCAATTGCCGATGTCTCTGTCATTGCGAGGGCGGTGTCGGCCCGAGGAATCCTGGTTTGATCAGGCCCAGAGCCGACTCTAGGAAAGAAAAAAGAAAGATGAATCTGGCCAGACCTCAGCTTGGCACCAACTCGTTGCCGGCCGGCCCGCTCCACCTATTTCTTGCGCCAGCGGCAATTTGCGCTACAATCCCCGCCACTATGCCGAAGCACAAAACAAAGGTCCGCCGCCGGCCGGCACCCAAAGCGCGCAGGAAGCCGGCATCCGGCGGAAAACTGCCAAAAGACGCCGTCACCCGCATGGTCATTTTGCGCGCCCGCGAGGGCCAGGAAATCCTGCTCGAAGCGGAGTTGCGCGCGCTGATCGGCCCATCCCGAAAGGAAGAGGGCTGCCTCACGTTTGACCTGCACGCCTCGGTGGAGCAGCCCGGCAGCTATCTGCTCCATGAAGTCTGGGCCAGCCGCGAGGCGCACACCGAACACATGCATACGCCACATTTTCTCCGCTGGGACGCCCGCAAAGATGCGCTTCTCACTTCCCGCGACGGCTCCTTCTGGAAGCAAATCGCCTGACAGCCTATTGAAAACCCTCGCGCTTGTCATCCCCAGCCGGCCTGCGGCAGGCAGGCGAAGCGAGGGATCTGCTTTCTCGAAATCAGTCAAGTGGAAGCGGAAGGTTAACTTTCCGGCGGTGCGAGGTAGTATCCCGGCCGCGCGCGAACCTTCAAGTTCTTCGCATCGCTTCGAAGTACCGACACTTTGATTTCGTGATATCCGGTGGCATCGGCGTCGGTTGGCGTGTAGCTCAGCGTGTACTGCGAGTGCAGTTCGCCGCCAATTTCGTCGACGGCCTTCTCAATGGAGCGGTCCTTGAATGTGGAAAGGTGTGCGCCACCGGTGCCCGCTGCCGCTACTTCCAGGGGATTGCCCTTGACCTGATCATGAATGTGCTGCACCAGCCAGACCACGGCGGCCATCAAATCAGCGCCGCCGTAGCGGTAGTTATCCTCGTAAGTCGGCGTTGCCGGAACTCCTGGCGGTGGTGGGACCGAACCCACCGGTAGATTTGGCCGCTGCGGAGCCTTGGGCTTGGCCTGCAGCTCCGCCCGCGTCGTGGAAAGCCCCACGCTGTAAATCGTTACGTTCGCCAGTTGCGCCTGCCGCAGCACTTCGCCTAAGTTCTTCTCGCTGCCCTCATCGACCGCTTCAGAAAGAATCAGCAGCACGCGGCGCCGCCCCGGTTTTTCCGCGGTCACTTGTGGTCGACTCGAAAGCATTTCCATGCCTGCCGCCATCGCATCGAACAGCTTCGAACCGGAAGTTCCGAGCCGCAGATTCGCGATTGTGTTTTCGATTGTGTCCGCGTTGCTGGTGAAATCCTGCAGCTTGTCCACCGCATCATTGAAGCCCAGCACCGCGGCTTCCCCGGTTTGCCCCATGACCGTTTGCGTGAAGAGAATGCCGGTCTTGCGTATCTCGGGCATGAGCGGCTCGATGCGCGAGCTCGTTTCCATCAGAAACACCAGTGAAAGCGGATCGCCTCCCAAATCGAAGTGCGAAATTATCTGTGGGATCCCGTTGTCTGTTACTTGAAAATCTCTCGCTTCGAGGTCGTGGATCATGTCATCTCGAGAATCGCGCACCGTCACCGGAGTCGTCACCAGCGCCACTTGCACTTTGATCTCGTTTTTGGGAGCTTGCTGCACCGGCACGCCCGGCCTAGGCGGAAGCGGCCCCGTCGGCGCTTGCCCCAGCAGTGGTCCTGCCGCGGCCAGCATAGCAAGAAGAAGCCAACTCAACCGGCATCCCTGTCGTTTCATCCAATGCATACCGTCCGTCCCGCGCCGAGGTTCCGTAATGCCAATCCCTTAAGCAGTGTACTCATTTCGACGCACCTTTGCCGGAAGACGTTGCCGCAAGCCGCCCGGAATTCCTACAATCAAAGTTCGTCCTTACGGGAGAGTAGACACATGCCCGACGGCAAAAAACTGAAGCCGCAGCACGCGCCCAAGGTCGCCCATGAAGACCCCAAGTTTCTGGGCAGCGTGCCGGCGCGGCCGATTCGCATCCTCGCCGAATACATTCATCCTCTCGTACAGCTCAAGAACGAGGGCATTGGCGACACCATCGTGATGTTCGGCTCGGCGCGCATTGAGTCGCACGAAACCGCGCAAGCACGCTACACGCGGCTCAAACGCAGGAAAACCGGCAAAATGTCCTCCGAAGCATTGCACCGCCACCACGCCGCCTTGCGCAGCGCCAAAAGCTCGCTGGAAATGTCCCGCTATTACGAAGAGGCGCGCCAGCTTTCCTACAAAATCACCAACTGGGCCTTGACGCTGGGGCCCAAGCCGCGGCGCTTCGTGGTTTGTTCCGGAGGCGGCCCGGGCATTATGGAAGCGGCCAATCGCGGCGCTTACGAAGCGGGCGGCAAGTCCATCGGACTCTCCATCGAGCTCCCGCACGAGCAATTTGCAAATTCCTACATCAGCCCGGAGCTGAGCTTCAACTTCAAATACTTTTTCATGCGCAAACTCTGGTTCGCGCAAATCGCCAAGGCGCTAATTGTTTTTCCCGGCGGCTTCGGCACCATGGACGAGCTCTGGGAAATGCTCACCCTGCTGCAAACCGGGAAGCTGGCCAAGCGCAATCTGATCCTGATTTATGGCCGCAAGTATTGGGACGAAGTCCTGAATTGGAAGGCCATGGTGCGCTGGGGAACCATCAACGAAGAAGAGTACGAGATGCTGCAGTTCGCCGATACGGTGGACGATGCCTTTGACCGCATTCGCGCCGGCCTGGAGAAATACCACATGCAGGCTGAGCCCTTCCTGCAAGCTTACTAAGCGTTGCGCTCTTTCAACCATCGGACCTTCACGCTTCGGGCCTGTCCGTTTGTCATTCCGAGCGCAGCGAGGAATCCTGGCTTGATCTATCACTAGCGCGGGTCGCTCGGAGGAACGCCGCGCGCCGGCATCGGGAGTCTTGCGGTGCAAAATCAACCACGCGACATTCTCCCGGCAAGCGTGTTTAACCACGCAGGGACCAACGCCCCATCCCAGTCGGGGAAATTACGGGAGGATGGAGAATCCATGACCACCTACACAGGGGCCAAGAGGTTTCTGGGTCGCTCGGTGCTCGCAGGGGCCGCCTTGCTTGGCTTGTTGGCATTCGCGGCCACGCCGCGCGCTTCTGCCGACGATTACGATCGTTGTCAACGCCGCGTTGCCAAGGCGGACCATAAATTGCACGAAGCGATCGAGCATCATGGCCAGTACAGTAGGCAAGCCAACCATGCTCGCCATGAGTTGCGGGAAGCACGCGAACGCTGCTGGAACGAACACCACCGGTGGTGGGACGAGGACGGACACCGCTGGCGCAACGATCGTGACTGGGACGACCATGATCACGATCGCCACTAAAACCAGGAAAGCTCAGAACCACATCCCGGGCGTTCCAGTCCTTTGGAGCGCCTTTTCCGTGTTGCAACGTCGGTCATGTCGAGCCAGCCTGCGGCAGGCAGACGCAGCGAGGAATCCTGGCTAGCTCCACAATCGCACCCAGCTCGACGGAGAGGAATGACATGGCAGGAAATAAAAAAGCGGGGCGCTGCTGGTTGCGCCCCGCATCCCTTTAGCAAAATGTTCAGTTCACCGTGACCAAGTGCTCGTCGGAAAAAACCGCTGAGAACCTTCGCGCCTCTTCTTGATCGTGCACCATCACAATAGGAACCACGCGCAACGACTTCTTGCAGGCATGGCAGACGGTCACTTCGCCCTGCAAATCCTGCAGAAAGCCGTCCGTGAAATGGTACAACGTGCGCTCGCGCCGGGCATTCTTTTGGTCCCGCGCTCCGCAGTGCGGACAGATGAATTCCACCTTGTCTTGCTGCGGATCGCGGTCCATGGCAGCCCACCCGGTGCGGCGAACTCCAATCGTCTCCGCATTACGCCGGTCCATGGGAGTCAGCCTCCTCAGATCCACGTCCTTAAGCAGTAAGATGCGCAAAAGCGTAAGGTGGGTACAGTTTTTTCGTATCTCTATAAATCTACAGCCTTTAGCGGAAGCCGCAAGGGCCGCGTTGCCATTCGGAACGCCCAAGCGGTCGAGTGGGCACACTGCAGGGAACTTGCGTTGCTTCCCGGTGTCCAACGCTTTGGAGGACGCGCGCAACCTCACATCCCTGCGAGCGCGGCGCCGGTCTCCTTGGAGGACTAGAGCAACCCCCAGGAGGCTGGCGTCGCAAAATTTCTGCCGTCGGCTTCCCCGCGTGTTGATGGACCGGCGGACCCTCGCAGAAAAACTGTGGAGGTGCGTGATGCCGTTCGATTCTCACAAAGTTTCAGAAGGAATTCCGAAAGAAAGTCTGGGTTCGTTAGGAGGATGTCTCGTCGAAGGCGACCCCGAGCAGCGCCGTCGCGCACGCCGCGTTCGTCGCCGCGCGCTCGTTCTTTCCATCCTGATCCAGACGGCCGTGCTTGGTGTGCTGGTGCTGCTCCCGTTGTTTGGGAAAACACAGCACATCGCCCTCACCATCCCCACGCACATCCCGCCCTATTCTCCTTACAAAGGCGCATCGCACGATGCCGGCGCGCAGCACCCTCACGGTCAGCGACACAATGTCTGCCACTTTTGCGTGCCGCCCAACATTTCCCCTATCATCGTTACGCACAACCCGCAGCCCTCCGGCGACGGGACGAATGACGCGCCTGATGGCACGGTGCCAGGCATTCCCGGAGGTTTGATTCCCATTCCCGGGGTTCGGAGTAATGTGCCGCCGCCACCCGATGACCATCGCGTCGCGCGGCAAACGGTCATGCGCATGACGCAAATTGACCCCGCCATGCTGATTTACCGCGTTGAGCCCGTCTATCCGCCGCTGGCAAAACAAATTCACAAGGAAGGTCGCGTAGAGCTACGCGCTATGATCGCCACCGACGGAACGATCCAATCACTCGAAATCGTCGGAGGCGACCCGATATTCTACCAATCGGCCAGGAACGCCGTAAGTCAATGGCGCTACCGGCCGACCATTCTCAACGGCCAACCCGTGGAAATCGACACGCACATCACCATCATCTACACGATGTCGGACTGGCGTCCTGTCGCCCAAGAGTGAAACGAGCGGCACCTGGAAATCCCTGCGGCTGCAACCGGCCTTTACGGAGAACTTAAACTTACAACTGAAAACTCCAAAAAAGGTGCAGGGGCCGCTTCTGCCTGACCACGCGGCCCCTCTGCCTAACACTGGGCAACCGATTCTGTTGTGCCTATCGCACTCTCGTTAGAACCGGAACACAAATCCGGTCGACACGCGGAAATTGTTCTGGTTCCGCGCGGCCAACGGTCCTTCCCGGAATCGCGTCAGCAAGTATTCGGTCTGAAACGGACGGATCGAAAAGTGATCGAACACCTTGTAATCCAAGCCTCCGCCTGCGGTCATGGCAAACGCGTTCTGCGTGCCGGTGGTCCCGAACGCCGCAGCGTTCGCGTGCGCCGCACCAAAGAGCACCTGTCCGAACGGCGTGATCCGCGAATAATGGCGGTAGGACACTCGCGGACCAAAGAGGTACGTCGAGTATGTCCCGCTAGCGCCCGAGTTCAGAATGTTGCCGTTGTTGTATCCGCCAAAGTCGGCCACGCCCCCGAGCCAGTTCGTGATGTTGTAGGCCACGTTGGCGTTCCCGCCATGCAGGTGGAAGCTGTCCACTCCCGTCACGCCGGGATTGGCTTGCACATAAGAATAGCCCGCAAAAACATCCACCCTCGGCGCATTTTCCTGCGCGAAAGCCGAAACGGCGGAAAGCGAGAGTACCCCGAGTAAAGACACCCATAGCTTCAATTTCATAAACCCTCCAAATGGATTTAGTTTTTTGCGCAGACTCACACGCTTAAAGCGCGGCCGCGCTCTTCGCGGGTTGCCTCAGGCAGGGAGGCAGCACTCCGCATCCCTTGATTTGTTTTGTCCATAGAGATGCGGGAAATCGCCGCTTCGTTGCAAGTTCTTTGAATTTTCTGCGTGCAATTTTGTGACTACGATTCTCAAGAGATTTCTGCAGGAAATGGAAGGTCTGAGAGTAGCCGTTGCAAGGGCGCGTTCCCCCTGCGGTTTGAAGGAATCGCATAGCAGTCGCCAACGAAGCTATTTGGAGTGCGGCAGCTTGCTGCCGCTTTTCCTGTGGGCAAACCCTGCTCTGAAGGTCAGCTATGAAACACGGCTCGAGCATTCGCTGCGAGCTTTTTACATTCACTCTGGGTCTGTTCGCCTTGGAGAACAACGACACTCCCCGTGAATTCCGGGGCCGAGGCAAAGGCAGGTACAGATGGAAGTGTTTGCCCTTGGGGATCCGACCCCATTGGTCTCTTATGGCTCATAATGAGATTTGCTCACGCAGGTCGTTGGTCAGAGTTCCCCTTAGGGGATGGGAGTTGAGTCTTGAGCGCCAAACGTGTTCTTCCTGTTGCTCTCATGTTGTGCATTCTCGAGTTTGCCCACCAGCATGCGGAAGCAGGCTCCAAAACGGTTGTTTTCGCGCACGTTAACGTCGTGCCCATGGATGGCGACCGCATCTTGACCGATCAGGACGTAACTGTCGTCGACGACAGGATCTCATCCATTGAACCAGCGGCCAGTCCCATCGTTCCTAAAGACGCGCAAGTCATAGAGGCGACCGGCAGGTTTCTTATGCCTGGCCTGGGTGAGATGCACGCTCACCTTCCGGAGCCTTCTGATCCGCAAGAGTACATGCGAGCGACCTTGGCTCTCTACGTGGCGAACGGAGTCACCACTGTCCGTTGCATGCGTGGATTTCCAAATCACCTAGCCACAAAGCGGGATGTGATCTCGGGAAAGTTATTGGGTCCCTTTCTTTTTCTCGCAGGTCCCGGTCTGGGAGGCGACAGCGTTAAGTCGCCGGAGGATGGAGTTAAGCAGGTACTGCAGCAAAAGTCGGAAGGCTGGGACATGATCAAGATATTTCCAGGTCTTAAACGCGCTGAATACGATGCGATCATGACTACGGCGCGACGCATCGGAATGAGGACGGGCGGCCACGTGCCGACCGAGGTGGGACTCGAACACGCTTTGCAGACCGGCCAAGAAACGATCGAGCATCTGGATGGGTATTGGGAGGCCCTGCACTTCGAAAAGCCGGTGCCGGAAGCCGGTTTGAGAGAGATGGCCGTAAAGACGCGTGAGGCCGGAGTATGGAACACGCCAACGATGACAATCGTCCGATTCACGCTATGCATGGAGCCTATACAAAGTGCGCTTGCGAAAAAGGAAATGGAGTACCTACCAAAGTTCCAGGTGGACCGTTGGGTCAAGCTCTCGGAAGAAGTTGTATGCAAGGGGCATTCCGACCCGAACGTATCCCGGATCGTGCAACAGAACCGGGAGCGGTTCCTAAAGGAATTGAACGATGCGGGAGCGGAAATTCTTTTTGGGACTGACTCACCTAATCTCTTTGAGGTTCCGGGTTTTTCGGTCTATGAGGAGCTCATAGCCATGCGGCACGCAGGACTCTCGCCCTATGACGTCCTGCTTTCGGCCACACGAAAGGTAGGACAGTACTTACACAAAAATGTGGGAACGGTGACCGTTGGCGCGCAAGCCGATTTGATTCTACTCGACGGCAACCCCGTAGAAGACGTTGCAAATGTCCGCAAACAATCAGGCGTAATGCTAAGGGGCAGATGGTTCCCGCTTTCAGAACTTCAACGCATGCTGAAAGCTATCCATGATTTGCCCGGAAATTACCAAGCCTCATACCATCAAAAAGCAGAAGCGGGCTCGTAGCGGTGGCCGTGCGTAAATACGGTGAGAAGATTGCGCTACACGCCTGCCAAACGCCACAAAAAATGACACACTATGAGCGTGCTTGAGAACTGCGTCAGGGGAGTTCAATGCGTTTGTTGTCAGCTGAACTGTGACTGCCGAGAACAGTAGGAACGGCTAGAGCAGCGGCTCCCCGCAGTCTTTCGCAACCGCTTCGCGCGTCGCGTCGCGTAGACGAACCAATTCCCGCCACCCCGCAGAATCTGGCGCCTTTCTGTCGTTATCAACCGCCTCCGGATAAATCGGCGGATGCACCGTAATCGTCACCCTGCCAGGCCGTGGCAAATAAGCTCCGTCTGGCAAGATTTTCCGCGTGCCGGCCAGCGAAATCGGCAGGATGGGCGCGCCCGTGGCCACGGCTGCCTTGAACGCGCCGAGCTGGAACGGCCGCACGCCGTCTCCTCTGGTGAACGTCCCTTCCGGAAAAAAGAAAATGGACTCGCCATTGCGTAGAAGTTCTTCCACTTCCCCCACCTGCCGCAAACGCGACTCCGGATCGCTGCGGTCAAATCGCAGGTGCCCCATCCGATCGAGAAAAGCCCCCACGAACGGCATCCCGCGTACCTCCATTTTCGCGACGAAGTGGTACGGCACGCCCAGGCCGAGCATCAGCGGCAGCACGTCCAAATAACTGGCGTGATTGGACGCAAGAACTCTCCCGCCAGGAATATCCATATATTCCTTGCCAATGACGCGCACTTTGCATCCGACCAGCGCGAACAAAATCTTCACCGCCGAGGAAGTATAGCGGCCCGCAGCGCGATGATCCCGGATGAAATGAAGAATCGCCCAAGTCGGCGCAATCCAGAGGGCAAACACCGCCCAGAAGTACACGCCATACAGCATTTCGAAACCGCGCTTCAGTCCGCCAAGAATTTCCCGCCGGACATTGTGCACCGTGCTGGTCGTGCACAGCCGCACGATCTGTACCCACGCCGGAGCGCGCCCTGCGGAAAGCGTGCCCGCAAGGTAAAGCTGCTTCGTCTCTTCGCGGCGCAATTTTCCACTCGATGTTTTGGGAATGCTTCCCGGCGGAATCAATTCCACACGATCCGGCGGCAATCCCAGCCCTTGCGAGGCGATTTCCGTAACCTTCGCCGCAATCGCCGCGCGGCGCGCCCCGTCACGTTCTCGCGTTTCCGCCACCACCACCAGCTTTTCCGTGCCGCTTTCTTCATCGCTCAATCCAAACGCGACCACGCAACCCTTGCGAATCCCTTCAGCCCGCGTCGCCAACTCCTCAACTTCGTGCGGATACAAATTGCGTCCGCCCTTGATAATGATGTCCTTCACGCGCCCGGTTACGTAAATTTCGCCTTCGGCGCGATACGCGCGGTCGCCCGAATTTACCCAGGGAAATCCGCCGTCACTCGCCGTCGGCCCCTCCGGCAGAAGGGCTTCCGTCGCTTTCGGATTGCGATAGTAACCGCTCGTCGCGGATGGGCCTCGGAACCACAAAAATCCTTCGGTGCGATCCGGCACTTCGTTGCCCTCTCGGTCCACGATCCGCACTTCGTGCCCAGGCAGCGCCTTTCCGGATGACACAAAGGAAATCGCGGTCTGGTCATCCGCGACGGCAGGCAGCGCGCGCCCCTTCAACGTGAACGTCTCGCGCTCTACGCGATCAATCCGCGGCCCGCGACCGAGCGGCGGCACGGTCACGCCCAGCGTGGCCTCCGCCAATCCATAGACCGGCAGTTGCGCTTCGGGACGAAAGCCATATTTCGCAAAGCGCTCCCCGAAACGCTCCAGCGTTTCCGGGTTCACCGGCTCGGCCCCATTCAGCGCCGCCCGCCACAAGCTGAGGTCCACGCCGTCAATGTCTTTGTCCGCGATCTTCCGCACGCAGAGCTCGTAGGCGAAGTTGGGCGCCGCCGCCACGGTTCCGCGATGCTTGTGAAACGCATGCAGCCATTTCTCCGGCCGCGTCAAAAACGCCAGCGGCGACAGCACCGCGACAGGAAGCCCAAAATGCAGCGGCGTGAGCCACGCGCCGATCAAGCCCATGTCGTGATACAGCGGAAGCCACGTCACGATCACATCGCCGGGCCCAAGCCTTGCAGCTAGCCCAACGGCGCGTATGTTCGCCAGCATGTTCGCGTGCGTTAGCATCACCCCTTTGGGATCGCCCGTCGAACCGGACGTGTATTGCAGCATCGCCAAGTCGCTCGCCTTGCGCACGCGGCTCCCGCCGAGGTGTGGCGAAAGCGCGCCAGGCGCCGGCGGAGGCGCCTTATCCGCCGCTTCGATCACTTTCTCCGCATCCGCCACTTCCTGTAGTGAAGCCACGTGCGGCCGTAACAGCTTCGCCACCGCCTCTCCGCGCCGGAACGTTAGCAGCATGCATACTTCCGCGTTGTTCAGAATCGCTGATTGCCGCGCTGCGTATTCTTCAATGCGGTCCGCGCGAAACGGCGGATAAATCGGCACGGGAACTGCTCCAGCGAGAAGGATTCCCGCATAGGAAATGAAAAACGCCCGCGAAGTCGGCAGCATCAGCGCCACCCGCCCGCCCGCTGGCACACCGCGCCGCGCCAACTCTTCGGCGAAACGCTGCGCCGCGGCATGCAACTCGCCGAACGTCATGGTGGAGCTAACTTCTCCGGCTGGCCCATCCTCGGTGATCAGCAGATGCGTTTGCTCCGCGTTGCGCTTGGCGCGGTACCGTAGTATGTCGACAAGTGTCTCGGCCGAAAACACGCCCGCGTCCACGGCGTCGCGATGCCGCTTCTGCGCCGTCGCCGCCGCTCGCAGCGCGGACTCCGGCTCTGCCAATTCTTCCGCCGTTCCGGGAATCGCGAGAATCGCGTGCGCCAGGTCTTCCGGCGTGTCAGCCTCCGAGGCCACGCGGTCCAGCAAGCGTACGCCAAACGCACTCTCCAGCCGCGTCAGCAGTTCCACGCGTTCCAGGCTGCCCAACCCCAGTTCGCGGTCCAATTGTGAGGAGAGGCTCAGCATCGGCAGGGCACCTTGGCTGCCGAGCTCGCTGAGCAAGGTGCGGATGACCTCCAGCACGCGCTCGCGCACGGCGGAAGTGTCGAGTTGTGTCGCTGGGGTGGCCACGATTTGCATCTAGCGCAGGGCGAGTTTCTGCCTGTGGGCAAACAGGTACGAGCCCTGCAGCTTCCACTGGCGTGAGGCTAACACGCAACAGCGCGGAATGCCACTCGGAGTAGGCTCGTTAGGCAACGGGCCTACGCGCTTTTCTTTGCTGCTGTCGGCAAGGAAAAACCCTTCGGCAGCAGCGCCGTGGACAAATCCACGCCCGTCAAATCCGCGCCGGTCAAATCCGTTTCGCGCAAAATCGCCACGCCCATGTCCGCGCCCGAAAATCGTGCGCCATTCACACGGGCTCCGCGCAAGTTTACGTTGCGCAAGTGCGCCCGTTCGAATCGCACGTTCGAAAGGTCGCACCGGAAAAATTCCACGCCGCTCGCCTGGGCACCGGTTAAGTCCGCCCCCGGAAGAATTGCTTCCGTCATGTCCGCGTTGCGCAAATCGGTGTTTCGGAGGCGGGCGCCGGAAAGGTCCGCTCCCGGAAGGCGGGCTGTTCGGAGATCACTTCCTTCCAAATTCGCGTTGCGCAAAATCGCGCCGCTCAAATTCACGCCAGACAAATCCGCGTGAGAAAGGTCCGCGCCAGTCAGGTCCGCGCGCGCGCCGCCGTCTTTCCCGCGGAAAAACAGTTCATGCGCTTGTAAAACGTCCGTAAGTTTTTCCCCATGGTGCTTGATGCTTTTTGGTTTTCTCAGTCCCATAAAATAACCAGTCCTGTCCAAGATGATCGTGTTGTCTTTGATTCTGCCAATTTTACCGGAAGTGGCTGGGCGCGTGGAACTCGCTAGGAAAATCTTGAAAGGCGTGACGGCTCTTCATTCCGAGGAGTGAAGCGCGGCTTGATGTCAGCACAAGCGAGGCCGCGGCGAGCGTCGCAAAACGGTATTCATGGCTTCGATGCAGCAGCCGCTTCCCGCCGATTCTTGCTTACAGTCCTAGGCCGCAACGGGTGTCGCGGCGGACGAAGTCCCGATGGCGGAGTAAAGTGCGTCTCGGAGCGCCACCTCGCGCGGATCTCCGGTCAACACGCCCCGCATCTGGCTCGTCACGTAGGCGTAACCGACGGCCGCTACCGGATCCGCAAAGCCAAGAGAGCCGCCAGAGCCGGGTGACCCGAAGGAGCTCGCGCTAGCGCTGCCGAACGACCACACCGCGCTCGGCTTCATGAAACCCAGGGAGAACTGCACCTCCGCCTTCAGGCATTGGTCATAAAACCCGCGCGCCGGCGGAATCGCCGGAGCGGCCAACAGGTCCAGCGTTTCTTTGCGCAAGCCCAGTTCACGTCCGCCCACACAGGTCCGGTGACCGTCGATAAGTCCCGTTCTTCGCACCGCAAATTCCGAAGGCTTTTCGGCACTCGTCTGAGGAGCAGGGCCCGGACGGCCTAGTGAGGCATACGACGTTGCAGGCGAAGCAACCACTTCATGCAGCGATGGGGGCGCGAAGAAATTGCGCGATCTGGTCGGGCACTTTCGCCATAACTGCGTAAGCCGCCACTGTGTCTGTTTGCGACCTGAGATGGTAGCACTACCGGATCCCGGATTTCCCCGTGAAAAACTTGCGGAAGGCTCGTAAAATTTCATTGGGGATGTTCAGGGCCTTTCCAACGCGGCCAAGCATGCGGAACGTTTCGTTGCGGCTCGTGTATCTCGGGATTCTTCTGTTCTTCTTTGCGGCGGTCATTGCGGCGCAAGCGCAAGACCGCGAAGAGGAGATCATCGCCAACCTGGCCGGCGGATGCGTCATTGTGCACGTCGCGCGCGACACCATCGTTTTCGCCGCCATCGATCACGCCGTCGAATCGAACTCCATTCCTCCCCGCGTCGCTGGCGTCGACTCCACGCACATTGGCGTGCTCTTCGGCGCTTCCGAATGGCGCATTCCTGCCGATCCCAAGCCCATCCGCTTGGACCGCAATTATCAGCGTGTGGGCCCTCAAGCGCGCGAAGATACTGTGCCTGGGGAAGCCGAGCCGGATCTCGAGCTCATCGGCACCGTGTTCCTCGAGAAGCTTCGTCCGCTCGTTGGCCGGTTGCACCACAAGGTCGATTTCTCTCCCGATGACCCTGTCTTCCAAATGGTCATCATCGGCTATGCGCCGGGCGGCTACGGCCCCGAGGTTTGGGTCGTCGAATATCACATGGAGCAAGAGCAGATCGCCACGCGAGGTGAGGAATACTGGCAGACGCGCGTCCTGCGGCCGCACTTCACGCAGCTCTACCCGCCGGAGAAGCATGCGCCGCACACGTTAGTCGAAAGCCGCTATCCCGCGAACCTGAAAGGGCCGACGCTGGAAGAAATGATCAAGAGCAATGACCCGCGCCTCGGTGCCGTGCTCCACGAGCCGCGTTTCGAGAAGGTGCTGGAGAACCTGCGCGGTGGCACAGCCCAGAAAGCCGCCCCCGCCGATTCCATCGATTTCATGCGCGCCGTCATGCCGCTGCTTGCGGGAAATTCTTCTTATGTCATTGGCACGATGGATGAGCAGCACGGCATGAATTGGGTCGTTCCCCCTTCCGAGCCCATCGAAAAGGCCGAAGAAGACAGGAACCGCCCGCCCGACGCCCCCACCCTCCGCCGCCCCATCAAACCGTGACCATTAAACCCAGCAAGAAACAGCGATCCGTAATTGCGGCTTTCTCCGAAGAGGTCCTTAATTCGGAGACCTGTGGGCTTGTTCCCTTTGCGCAAATCCCGAATTCGGTCGATGGCCCTGCCAACGGACTTAGCGCGAGCTTCTTTCGTTCCGGTAGCCCCCGGTGGTAACCTTGACGGCGTGACCGGGGCGCGGGCTTCACGGTGATCTCAACGTCCACACCCCAATGGAACTTCGAGCATCACAGAAGCCTTTCGATGGGATCGCCCGGGCGGACGATGCCGCCTTCCAACACGCGGCAAAGCATCCCGCGCCGGCCCCAGAGTTCTTTGCGCAGCCCCTGCCGGATCCGCTCCATCTGATTGCACGGCGTGCACACCAGGGTGACTTCCAGGCGCGCTTCGCCAATGCGGAGCTGCTGGCCAATCGACAGGCTGTTCACGTTCAAGCCATCGGTGGTGATATTCTCGCGTAGGAGGCCGGGCTGCAACTCCATGGCTTCCAGCGTTTCGCGGTCCACCAGCAAGATCTGCCGACCGCTGCCTGGCTTTGCGTGCGCGCAGCCCTCCAGGCCAAAGTCCGCCAGGATTCTTGCCTCCCGAAGCTCCTCCATCGGCACATGTTTCTTCGGCGCTCGGAACAGGTTCTGTACCCTGGCCATATTCTTCAGTTCCCACTCGCCTTCAGCGAATTGAAATGCCGCCCGATGTCCTTGCGGTAATGCATGCCCTCGAAGTGAATTTTCTCCGCAGCCGCATAGGCTGCCCCTAGAGCCGCCCCCAGAGTTGGACCGGCCGCCGTCACCCCAAGCACTCTCCCGCCGCTGGTGACCACCTCGTCGCTAACGCCCTGGGTGCCCGCATGCAAAACCTTCACACCGGTAATCTGCTCCGCGCCGGCTAGTCCCTCGATGCGCTTTCCCGATTCGAATCGCCCCGGATACCCGCCCGACGCAAGCACCACGCATGCACTCGCACCAGGCTTCCAACGCAACTTGGATGTTTGCAGGTTCCCGGAGGCTACGTTTTGGAGCACGTCCGCCAGATCAAAGTCCATTCGAGCCACGATGGCCTGCGTCTCGGGATCGCCCAGTCTGCAATTAAACTCCAGAACCTTAGGACCGGAGTTCGTCAGCATCAACCCGATGTAGAGGAAGCCTTGATAAGGAATGCGATCAGCCGCTAAGCCCGCCAACGTCGGTTGAACGATGGTCGAGACAATGGTTTTGCGCAGCGCCTCCGGCAGCAAGTCATCGGTCGAATACGCTCCCATCCCTCCGGTATTGGATCCCTGGTTCCCGTCGTAGACGCGTTTATGGTCGCGCGTCGGAACCAGTGGCGCATAGCTGTTTCCATCCGACACCACGATGAAAGAAAGCTCGTCGCCTTCGAGTCCCTCTTCCAAAAGGATGCGCTTTCCCCCGGCGCCGAGTTCGCTTTTCTCCATCACGCGCTCGATGAAATCGCGTGCCTTTTCGAAATTCTGGGCGACGAGAACGCCTTTGCCCGCGCACAAGCCGTCCGCCTTAACCGCTACGGGAAAAGGAACGTTGTGCAGGGCGGTGTATGCCTTGCTTGCGGATTCGAAAGCGCCGTACGTTCTCGCAGTTGGGATGCTGTGCCGCTGCAAAAACTCCTTCGAAAAAATCTTGCTGCCTTCGAGCTGCGCCGCTTGTTTCGACGGTCCCACAATCGCCCAATGACGCTCGCGGAAGGCATCTCCAATGCCGTTTACTAACGGCAGTTCCGGTCCCACGATGGCCAGGTCGGGCCGCATCTTTTCCGCGAAGGCCACCAGTGCGGCCACGTCGCCTGCATCAATGGCCACGCATTCTGCGTCGGCAGCGATACCGCCGTTTCCCGGTGTGCACCAGATTTTCTCCACGCGCGGGCTCTGCTTCAACTTCCACACCAGCGCGTGCTCGCGCCCGCCGCCGCCAATCACCAGAACTTTCATTTCTCGATTTCCTCGCTCGACAACTCTTTCGAACGATAGACGCGGCCCCGCGGCCTGTCAACCTTCGACCCTCCTGGCGCCCATGGGGCGAAATGCAGAAATCGAGCATCGTACGAACCTCGCTCCCGCGAGGTTTCCGAGCGAACTCCGCGTGACTAACCGATTGGGAAACCTGCCCCGCAGGCCAGTTTTCCGTTGTGCTATCTGACCGCTACGCTAAGAAATTGGAGAGCTTGCTTTAGGCCAAACGTTAGAACCCGAAAGGGGCCGAGTTGCTCCTCATTCCCTTGAAACATGAAAACATGGTAGGCCGCCGCTGGCCGATGGTTACATTCACTTTGATTGGCCTGAACATCCTGCTATTTCTTGCCACGCATTGGACTATCGAGAGACAGGCGCCAGAATTCGCCGAGGTCCGCCTCCATTTGCTCCTGCTTGCCGCCGAGCATCCCGAATTGAAAATGCCCGACGAGGCGCAACAATTCGTGGCGGACTTTCAAAAAGCCCCATCCGGAAGCTTGGAAGCAGGCGGCTTCTCCGTACCGTCAACTTGTTGACGCTGCCGATGCGCGTTACCGCATGACGGATGGCACCGAGAAACTGCAAGCGGAGATGGATGAGCTCGCCCAGAGCTTTCACGATCTTCGCGAACAGTCCCTGTGTCCTTGTTGTACAACTACGGGTTCGTTCCGGCGCACAAGAGAGCCACCGCCTATTTGACCTCCATGTTCATGCACACGGGCTGGATCCACCTGATTGGGAACATGTGGTTTCTGTGGCTGGCGGGTTTCATCCTGGAGGAGAACTGGGGCTGCGTCATTTACGCAAGAACGAAGTGGCCAAACACCATGAAATGTCGATCAGGCTTTGCCAGATCCATTTGAAAGCGCAGGACACCGAAGCGGCCTGGCAGGATTATCAGGAGTACCTGAACACGGGCGGGAATCGCATGCCGGTTGCCACCTGGCTGGAACTTTGCAGGATCGCCGAAGGGCAACAGAATTTTGAACGCGCCGTGGCGGAATATGCGAACCTTGCGGAAGTCTATCCGAACGAGCGCCAGTCGATCTTGCAGCTTCTATCGGCGGGCTGGCTCTCCCTGAAGAAACTCAACAGGTCTTCCGAATGCGCATCGCTATTACAAAGCGGCTGCAGCCTCCCCGGTGCCGCACCTCGACTGGCAGTCCAACATTGAAGCGGGGATTCGGGAGGCCGAGAAGACTCTCGGAACGGGCTAGTGCGCCTGCGGGCAGGCCGTAAGGCGCGATTCCCCATTAGGCAGGTTTGAGTAAACCAGTTTGGAATTGCAAAAGGGACTTGCGCGGCCAGGCCGTTAATATTACTATTAATATATAATACCATTAAATACTTATTTGGCGCCGCCGGCGGCGCGAATGGGTATGGTGACCGAAGCGGAAGCGGCGTCCGAGGACGCCAGCATGTGGCAACGCCCATCAAAAATCCCGCCGGGATCGATTACCATGCACGGAGAGTGAACTTCTCCGGTGACCACGCCCTTGGCTTCAATCTCCACGCGGCCCTTGGCAAAAATTACACCGTCGAAGCGCCCGGAAATCACCACACGATTGCCTTCAATTTGCCCCTCGACTTTCGCGCCGTCCCCCAGAATCACGGTCTGTTCCGAAATGATGTTGCCTTTCACATTTCCATCGATACGGAACGTTCCGCTGACCGTAAGCGTTCCTTCGAGAGTTACGCCCTGATCGATGAATCCTGTCCACTCTTCGTTCGATGCGCCATTTTGTGACGGTGCGGGCCACTTCCAGGCCATAGTGAGCTCCCCTAAAATTTTCCGACACTTCTACTTTCAATGGGGCCCGAAAACAAGTCAACGCGGCAAAAGAACGGGTGTTGTCGAACGATTAAGACTGCACGAACGGACAGTGTTGCGCAGGCAATCTTTCGAGCGATTTCCTTATACTACAGCAGAACCAACCTTAGCAGATTGCTTTACTTCATCAAGCGATCGTACAGCCCCATCAACTGGGCGTCATCGTAAAACTCGAGCACCAACTGCCCGGGGCGCACTTTCGTCTTCAAGCGCAAAATGATTCGCGTTCCGAGATGCCGCTGCAACTCTTCGAGCGCCGAGCGCATGTTGGGATCCAGTTGCGGCGGCGAGGGAGGCTGAAGTTGTTTCCCTTGCGCGCGTCGCGCGGCCAGCTTTTCAATTTGGCGAACGGTCAAGGCGCCGCGGGCAGCGCGATGCGCATAGCGCAGGCGCAACAACTGCTCGGGCACCGCAAGTAGCGCGCGCCCATGCCCAGCGGAGAGCTTCCCTTCTTCAATCCACTCTTGAACCTTGGGATCCAACTTCAGCAGCCGGATGGCGTTGGCCACCGTTGCCCGGTCTTTGCCGGTGCGCTCGGCAACGGCATCCTGGGTCAAGTGAAATTCGTCCATCAGCCGCTCGAAGGCGCGGGCGGCTTCCATGGGATTCAAATCTTCGCGTTGTATGTTTTCGACCAGCGTCATTTCCAGTGCGAGCTCGTCCGGCACTTGCTTGACGATGGAGGACACTTTCGTTAGGCCAGCGCGCTGTGCCGCACGCCAGCGGCGCTCGCCAGCAATGAGTTGAAACTTGTTGCCAATGGGGCGAACGACCAAGGGCTGAATGATGCCGCTTGTCTTGATGGAGCGGGCCAATTCGTCGAGAGCTTGTTCGTGGAATTTCGTGCGCGGCTGATACGGGCTGGGCTCAATCAGGTCAATGTCGATTTCCTGTGGACCGCCCTGCACAGGCTGCCGCGCAGGCATCGCTGCGGCAGCGCTTCCGGGGGCCGTTGTTTGCGGCTGCGGCGGAGCGGGCGCTGGCTCGGACTTCTTGCCTTCAAGCTCCCGAATGAGCGCTCCGAGCCCCCGTCCCAGTGCGTTTCTCGCCATTGGCGATCACCTCCTTGGCAAGATGCGTGTAGCCCTCTGCCCCTTTACTGTTCATGTCATAAAGAATAATCGGTTTGCCGAAACTGGGCGCCTCTGCCAGACGAACGTTGCGCGGAATCATGCTCTTGAAAATCTGATTGCCAAAGAACGTGCGCAGATCGTTGGCAACCTGGCGAGAAAGCGTTGTCCTTTCGTCGTACATGGTGAGGAGAATCCCTTCGATCTCCAAGTTAGGATTCAACGTGCGCCGGATGCGCATGAGCGTATCTAGCAGTTCCGATACGCCTTCGAGCGCCAGGTATTCGCATTGGATGGGGACAAGCACCGAGCCGGCGGCAACCAGAGCATTCAACGTCAGCAGGTCCAAAGCAGGAGGGCAATCCAAGATAATGAAATTGTATCTGCCTTCCAAGACCTTGAGCGCTGCGCGCAACCGGTACTCCCGGTCCTCGGCAGAAACCAGCTCCACCGCGGCACCGGCCAGGTTCTTATCCGCAGGGATAACATCTAGGCCTTCAACCTGCGACTTCTGTATGACGCGGTCGAAGGGCTCGTTGAGAATCAGCGCGTGGTAAAGCGTGCGGCGCGAAGGGTCCTTGGCGAACCCAATGGCTGCCGTAGTGTTCGCCTGGGAATCGCAGTCGACAAGCAGCGTAGGCTGTTTGGCAGTGGCGAGGCACGCGGAGAGATTTACTGCTGTGGTTGTTTTCCCCACGCCCCCTTTTTGGTTAGCAATCGCGATGATGCGCGCCACGCAAATCCCCCAGACAGCGAAAATCTAGCAGAGGATGGTTTTCGATGCAAGTTGTTTCACGTGGAACAATCGGGCGGCGGTGGGAATCGGGAGGGCAAACACCGGCTCGAGGCCATTAAGATTCGGTTTTGTTCCACGTGGAACACTTGTAGGCAAGCCGGCGCGAGAATTACGACAGGACGCAGGACGCGCCCGGAGGCGCGAGTCTTCCGTCGTGGGATCGATCGAAGTGCTCGATGGGGAACATGGTCCTGCGTCAGCTCAGTTCCAATTATCGAAATGTTTAGTCCTGTGAGGACGAATGTGTGGGACGGCTGGACCAGAGTGTTCCACGTGGAACACTCTGGTTCGATTTTGAGGTTCGCATTTCATGCAGCGTTCTTCCTCGAAGTGGATTCTACTGGATGCGCACCTCGGACCAAGCACACCTGAGGGGGGGGCCATCGGATGGCCTATATTCCACAGGGAAGATTCTGCGAGGGATTAGCCGGGAGTAGGTATGCCATGGATCGAAGTTATGCGGCGAGCACGCCAGGATTCCTCGGTCGCCTCGGAAGGACCGCTCGTTCTTCGCACCGGACTTGTTTCGCGTGGAGCACTAGATGTCAAAGACCTCACCGGCCTGAGCCGCGCGGATTCTTTGAACTTTCGGCACGGAAGCCGTGCCCTAACGAAAGCCAGAGTCCTCCTACAGAAGGCCCTTAGGGCCCTCACGGTAAGATAGGCTGTTCCATCTGGACGCGGTGTGGATGTTCCACGTGGAACATTCTAGAGCGCGATTGAGGAATCTCCGGGCGGCTCTTTGAAGGAGTGCGAAAGGGGACGAGGTGACAGGGCTAAGGCTTCTTGGAGCCAACGAGGAGAAGCCGACGGAGGGAGTTGGGCACGGGGATGGGCTCACGCCAATCCCAGTCGAGATTGCTCTGGATTTCCGGGAGAGCGTTGGCGCCAATCCATAGCACCACTTCTTTGGCCGCGAGGCGGTCGGAGCGCGCCCAGTCGAGGAGCTTGGCGTATTCGCCCACGGCGCGGGCGCACACGAAGTCCTGGGGGGCTAGCTCCTCGCCAAGCTCTTCATAGCGCCGGACAACCACTTTGGCGTCTCTAAGCCCCAGGTCGCGAATGACTTCCGCCAGGAAAGTCGCCTTCTTCAGATTGGATTCGATCAGGAAAACTTGTAGCCCCGGGCGGAGAATTTTCAGCGGCAAGCCCGGAAATCCGGCACCAGTACCCGCGTCGGCGAGCCGACCACTCTCGATGGGCACGGAAATGCCTGCAAACATGCTCTCGCAGAAGTGCCGATAGAGGATTTCCAGGGGATCGCGAATCGCGGTCAGGTTGACCTTGTCGTTCCAAGCCAGCAAAATCTTGATATATCGTTGAATCTGAAGGGCTTGGTCGTCATACGCAGGAAGTTTGAATTCCTCAAGAGCGCGACGGATGACCGCAAGGGAGAGGATCGCTGGACTGCCTGTTGTCATAGTAGTTACTGTTAATCGCCTTTAGAACTACATCCTGTCCCGATGCCAATGGCCTGTAACGTCGGCGGGGAGCGCCAAGGCGCGCCCGCACAATAACTTGGGAAAGCTTGGAGACCCGCCCGCGAACTAGGACTAGGGAAACTTGACCAGGAGCCCTGTATTGCGCTGCAGATAGCGCTTCCCGGCCACCCCGGCCACCACATCGACGGCGCTATGCCAGAAAATTGCAGGAACCAGACTATTGTACGTCAACCGGCTCACCCCCAGCAGCAAACCCACGACGAAGGTCATCATAATGCCACCCCTGCCCTGGTAGCTGTGGGCCAGGCCAAACAGCAGCGAAGAAACAAGGACCACCAGCCAGGCGGATAGTCCCGCCTGGGCAAGGGCGGCCATGGCAAAGCCGCGGTAAAGAAATTCTTCGCAAAGGCCGGCGGTAATGGCGAGGGCGGAATAGGGGAGCAGTTCGAATACGGACTGCGGGAGGATGCGTTCGGCGATGGCTTGCAGCGGCCCGCGCGACTCGACGGGGATGTGCCCGAGGCGCCGCAGGTTGAGCCACTCGAGGCCGCCGATGACCACCGCCCCAACGAGCCCGGCAAGAATGAGCCTGGTTTGATTGCGGAAGACCAAGCCCAATTGCAGAGCCGAATAGCCGTGCACCCAAACGCGCCAGCCTACGACGGCAACTGCCAGCCATTGGAAAACGATGGTCGAGGCGTAAAGCACCAGCCGCTCCATCGAGCTGACGTGCGGCATGGCCAGCAACTTTTTCATGCGCGCGCGCCCGCGCCACGGCAGGAGCACCCCCAGCGCAATGAGAATCAGCCAGAAGTCCCAAGGCATCCGCAGATAAGAACATTTTCACGCTGGTCGGCGCAAGTCGGCAAACGTCAAGCGGATCGTGACCATCGCTTAGTTGATCCTGTAAGGACGGTCCGGGGAAGCCACGTATGGCGACACAAGTTCTGTGGCCCACGACGTAAGCCCAACGCAATTGTGTTCTGCGCCGAAGTCTTGCATTATCTCACCGACGCATTCCGCCGAATGGCTCAAATGTGAATCGAGTGCAAGCAAGAACGTCTCGACCTCGCTATAATTGAGGCGCGATACAGCGAGGTGCGGCTTGAGCCAGACCGTGAAACTGACGGCCATGGTCAAGGCAGCGGGTTGAGCGGCGAAGCTGAGTCCCAGTTTGCTGGACTCCGTCTTGCGCGGCTTGCCGCGAGCCTCTGATCCCAACGTGCTCGTAGGCTTCGAAACCAACGACGACGCCGGGGTGTACCAACTCGGGCCGGAAATGGCCTTGGTGCAAACGGTCGATTTCTTCACGCCCATCGTGGATGATCCGCAAACATTCGGGCAAATTGCCGCAGCCAATTCGCTGAGCGACATTTACGCTATGGGCGGCAAGCCGATTTCGGCGCTGTCCATCGTGGGTTTTCCGGAAAAAGGGGATGCGGAGATTCTCAAGCGGATACTGCGCGGCGGGCATTCGAAAATGGCGGAAGCGAAGTGCAGCGTCATTGGAGGGCACTCGATTCGCAACGACGACATTCAATTTGGCTATGCGGTCACCGGACTGATCCATCCGCAGCGCGTTTGGAGAAATGTTGGCGCGCACACCGGCGATGTCCTGCTGCTGACCAAGGCGCTCGGGACGGGCGTGCTCTCGACGGCGCTGAAGAAAGATGCAGCCGCGCCGGCGGATCTGGGGGCGGCCATTGCTTCGATGTCGGAACTGAACCGCGCGGCGTCCGAAGCGCTGCTCGAATTGCAGGAAGAAGCGGGAGCGGCGCACGCGATCCATGCGGTCACCGATGTCACGGGATTCGGTTTGCTAGGGCACGCGCGCGAAATGGCGCTCGGAGATCGTGAGCGAGGAATCGAGGCGGTGTCGCTGCAACTCGACCACACGGCGATCCGTTATTTGCCGGGCGCGGAGAAGGCCGCGCGCGAGGGGTTTCTGCCCGGCGGGCTGAAAAATAACCGCGAATTTCTGGGCCCTTGCGTGGGATTCAGGGAGACGGTTCCGCATGAGTTTCGCGACCTGCTCCATGATCCACAGACATCGGGCGGCTTGTTGATCGCCGTCGCCCCGGAATTCGGCAATGAGGCGCTGGCGGTCCTCGACAAGCACGACGTCGCTGCCCGCCGCATTGGCGTGGCCATTCCGAAAGGCAAGCCGCTGCTCTCCGTGCAATGAGTTCTGGCAACATCGAACTTCGGCAGAGCTTAAGCAGGCAGGCAGGGAAGAAAAGCTGCCGCATTCCAAGAAATGGACACGATCACGCATGGGATCGCGGGAGCACTGATCGGGAAGGCGGTTTTTCGCGGTGGGGATATGTTCGGCGGGCAGCCGCTAAATCGCGGGCGAATCCTGACGTGGTCGCTCATGCTGGGCGCGATTTTTCCGGACTCGGACGTGCTCCGCGATATTTTCTCGCACGACGGGCTGCTCATCGTCACCTGGCATCGCAGCATCACGCATTCGTTGGTGATGCTTCCGCTGTGGGCACTGCTGCTCGCAGGAAGCACGCGCGCATTTTGCAACTGGCGCAGGTGGGAAGCGCCGTCGTTTGCGGCGCTGAGCGCGATCTATGGCGTGGGCATCCTGAGCCACATCTTGCTCGACCTGGTGACCACGTTTGGAACCATGATCTGGTCGCCCGTGGCGTGGTCACGTCCGGCGTGGGACATGATTTTCATTGTGGACTTCACCCTGACCGCAATTCTGCTCGTGCCGCAACTGCTCGCGTGGGCTTATGCACACCCGGAAAAAGTGAGGAGCCGCGCCGCGGGCGTTTGGCTCGCGTTCATGCCTGCGCCATTTCTTATCGCGCGCATTGGCGAAGCGGCTGGCGCGCCGATTTCGGGACAGACGGTGATGGGCGCGATGATTATTTTCACCGCCATTTTTCTCTTGCCGGCGTTGCGCGGCTGGGGCTTGAAGATTCGGCACGACCAGTGGAACCGCGCGGGGTTTGCCGCGGCGCTGGTGTACGTGGCGCTAACCTTCTTTGCGCATCGCGCGGCGCTTGAGCGCATTCACAAGTTTGCGGAACTTGATCATCTGCAGGTGAAATCGATTGGTGCGTTGCCGCTTCCGCCGTCGCTTTGGCATTGGGATGGATTGGTGCGCTCGCAGCGGGGCGTCTACGAACTACGCATGGATTTGAGCGATCGGAGCGCAAGCGATGCGGACTTGTTGGCGCGGGAGCATCGCTACTATCCGGATGCGCCGCCGAATTCGTACATCGAAGCGGCCGGGCGTTTGCCGGAAGTGCAGAAAGTGTTGTGGTTTGCGCGGTTTCCCGTGACGCGATTCCACAAAGAGGGCGACGAGGCCATCGTGGAAATCTCGGATGTGCGATTCTCGCGTTCGAGCACCGGGCGCCCGCCGGCGTTTACGTATCGCGTGCGTTTTGGCGCGGACGGGAATGTGGTCTCGCAAGGGTGGGTGACGAGGTAGGTTGCACGCCGCGACACGACAGCAACAAGAAAAAAAAACAATTAAGACAGAGGACACGGAGTTCGCAGAGAGGAAACCTAAAGCAGCTCACTCAGATCTCGCATAAGAAGAAGCGAGGCGAGATTTCTCGCTTCCCTCGAAATGACCATGTTATTTCTTGAGTACAGATTCGGCGGGATGAATGACCACTTGGCGGTGCTCGCCCATGCCGACGCTTTGCGTGCGCACGCCGGGCATGTCTTTGAGTGCCAGATGCACGATGCGGCGCTCGCGTGAAGACATGGGATTCAAGCGAAAGGGCTGCTTGGTTTGCTGTACGCGTTCGGCAGCCACACGAGCGGTCATTTTCAATTCTTCGAAACGCAGCGCGCGGTAGCCACCGCAATCGATGCGAATTTTTTCGTGGTAAGCCGGTTCCAGGCGCAGGGCCTTGAAAGCCAGGTGTTCGAACGCCTTCAAAACGTCGGCGCCGCGTTCCAGCAAAATTTCTTTGTCGCGGCCATCGACGTCGGCGAGCACTTCCGCTTCGCCTTCGGCGCCAGGGGCGTCCTCAGAAACCGCGCGCACGTTCACCTTCAATTCGAAGCCGGAGGCGCGCACGATATTTTCGAGAAACTGGCCCAGCGCTTCGACGGTCGCTTGCCGGTCGAGCTTTCCGTCGCGAATGAGTTCAGGGGACATGGGAGAGATGAACCAAATCCTTGAAAAGCGGAATCTTCAGGCCTAAAGCCTGCCTGCGCAAGCAGGGCCTGAAGTACGGCGCTCGAATGACACTTCGAGAAACTTTTTCCCGCCGGGCGCTACGATTTCTTCCCGCTCTTGGCGCGCGCGGATTTGCCCGGAGTGGGCAGCGGATGCGTCCGGTTCAAATACCACTGCTGGACAATCCCCACCACGCTGCTTGTGAGAATATACACCGCCAGGCCGCTGGGATAAGGAATAACCATAAACATTCCAGCCATGCCGATGGGCATGATTTTCATCATGGCTTGCTGTTGTGGGTCGGTGGCGGTCATGGGCGTCATCTTTGAGACCAGGTACATCGACAAGCCCATCAGCAAGGGCAAAATGTAATACGGATCTTTTGCCGACAAATCGCGAATCCAGCCGAACCACGGCGCGTGGCGCAGTTCAATCGTGCCCTGCAGCGCGCGGTAAAGCCCAAACCAAATCGGAAACTGCAGAAGCTGCGGGATGCAGCCGCCCACGGGATTAATCCCTTCGCGGCTGTAGATGGCCATGATTTCCTTGTTCATCTCCGCTTTGCGCGGATCGCGCATGGAATATTTTTTATACTTGTCCTGGATAACCTTGATTTCCGGTGCCACGCGCTGCATTTTCAACGTGGTCTTGTAGCCGGAAATGCGCAGCGGAAACAGCAGCATGTTCAAAAGCAGCGTGAGGACGACGATGGCCCATCCCCAATTCGTAATGTAGCCGTGCAGCCACTTCAAGGCGTGGAACAGAGGATCTGCGACAAACTCGAGCCAGCCAAAATTCACCAACCCGTGCAGCGGCGGGTTCATCTTTTTTAAGTCGTCGTAATCTTTGGGGCCGACGTACACGCGCAACGCGAGTGGATTCGCGAAGGAAGCTACGGCCACGTCCGGCACAGGTTCGGGAGTATCTTTCTCGTCTACCTTAACGTTGTGCCAGGCCTTCCAGTAGCGCGTCTCGAGCGTTCCTGGAGCGGCGCCGTTCGGCGGAAGAAACGCCGCCGTAAAGTATTGGTCCTCAATGCCCACAAAATCTTTCCCGCCTTGCCACAAGCGGGGGGGCCACTTGTCGATGTTCTCTAGCTTTTTGTGGGGATAATTCGTGATTCTTCCGCCTTCGCTGTAGTAAGTGGACACCGTCTGAACCGGAACAGGATTTGAAACGGTAAGGTCGCCGAATCCGCCCAGCCAAGCCAGTCCTGCCTTGATGGGGCTGCCGTTGAGCTTGACGGAAGTTTCCACGCGCACGACGTAACTGTGATCCAATTTAAATTGCTTGCTCACCTCAAGGTGGCCGTCGCTCCAGGCAAATTCCAGGTCCGCCGGCGCATTCGGCGTGCTTGCCGAGCTAGAAACTTGATAGAGTCCGCCGTTCGCCGCGTTTTGCAGTTGTTCATCGTCCAGGATCACGGCGAACGGCCAGCCGCCGTTTTGCTGCGAAGCTTCGGCGTGCACCACATCCAGCACGCGGGGCGGTTTGGCATCGTCGAGATATTTCTTGAGCTTCCAGCTCTTGACCACTGCGCCTTGATTCGAAATCTCCACTTGGTAGAGATTGTTTTCGATGGTAATGGTGCGTTCCTGCGAATCGCTCCGCACAGGAACGCTCGCAGTCGCGGCGGCGGCGGTTGTAGTTGGAGCAGCGGCAGCTTTTGACCCCGCCGTTGTGGACGCGGTGGCAGCGGACGACCCGGGAGTGGCGGGAGCAGTTTGCCCTGGGTGGTTGGCTTGGGGCGTTTGAACCGGCGGCTTCGGCCCGAAATATTTTGCCCAAAGCAGGATCACCAACATGCACAGCAGAGAGGCGACCAGAATCCGCAGCTCCGGCGTGTACTTGTCTTTTTGTCCGGGCACGCTCAAGAATGCACCTCATGAGGAAATTCGACCGCGTGGCTTGTGGCCGTCGAGGTCGCGGCTCGTTCTAGCGTTGTCTGCGGTTCGCTCTGGTTGCAGTTCTCGGGAACCGGGTCGTAGCCAAACTTGTGCGAAAGCGGATGGCAGCGCAGCAGCCGCTTCAGTCCCAGCCAAATTCCGCGCGCTACGCCGAAGCGTTCGATCGCTTCGTAGGTATACTGCGAGCAGGTTGGTTCGAAGCGGCAGTTCCCCGCAAACAGAATGGACAAATAAGTTTTGTAAAAGCGCAGCGCGAGGAGCGCAGCGCGTACGGGGAGACTCAGTGGGACAGACTTTAGTCCGTGGTCTTCTCTCTGAAACCGCGTCATCTCTTCAATTTTCATTTTTCGGCGTTCTGCAACAGCCGCAGCAAATCCCCGGCCAGCGCCGCAAACGGCATTTTGGCCGCGGTGCTCTTCGGGTGAATGACCATGTCCCATCCCGCGGGTATCTCCCTCCGGTGGCAGCGCACGATTTCTCGCAAGCGCCGCCGGATACGATTGCGCACCACCGCGCCGCCCAGCGCTTTTTTGATGCTGACGCCAAAGCGGCTCTGCGGCAGTTCGTTGGCGCGAAAGAAAACGGTGAAGTGGGAACTCGAACGGCGCTTTCCGGCGCGGTACACCGCATCAAAATCACCGCGCCTTACCAGCCGCGCTTCGCGCGGAAACGTCATCCTCTCGTTGCCCGCGGCACCGGGCATCGCCGGGCTCCCGGAGCTATTCGGGGGTGAGCCGATGGCGTCCCTTCTTGCGGCGCGCGGCCAGCACTTTGCGGCCGCCGCTCGTCTTCATGCGGGCGCGGAAACCGTGGGTCTTGGCGCGGCGACGTCGCCGCGGTTGATAGGTGCGCTTTGGCAAAGCAATCCCCCTTTGTAGTACGTAAACGCGCGGTGCTCCGTATCACGCGCGGTGCGACAGTCCTACAGCCACTTTTGCGGCCGATTCCGAATTTCTTAGTGTATGCGACCCTTGCGCGCAGGGTCAAGAAAGGTCGGGCGCCCGCCTAACTTGCCGCGGCCACGACGTCTAACGGGCGCATCATTTCGTTGTCTTCGTGCTCGAGCATGTGGCAGTGCCAAACATAGCGAAATCTCTGTCCCGGCGTAACCGAAGTACCCGTAGGCAAGTCGAACTTGGCCAGGATGCGCGTGATCATGCCCGGGTATGCCTTGATGGTGTCCTTCCACGCCGGACGTTCGTTGGCGTCAGGCGGAACGGGCGGGCCGGTGAACACCAAATCGCGGGAACTCAGAAAGGTTAGCTTGTCGAACGGTCTGCGCTCGAGCGCTTGAAACAGCACCAGGTGCACGTGGATCGGATGCGCATCGTCGGTGGCATTGACCAGGTTCCACATTTCCAGCGCGCCCACTTCAGGATTCTCCGTAACGGCGTCCGACCAATGCGCTTGGTCGAGCATGCCGATTTCCGGGAACTCGTCCGACGGCCGATCAATTTCGGTGATGGCCAGGTTGCGCTCCCGGCTGGCTTGAGCCGGATCGTATAACGGAATGTCGGCTAACTTCGCCGGCAGCGAACTCGTGTCGCGGCCAGTGAGCGGCGGGATCACGCGAAACATCATTACATCGCTCGGGACCACTTCGCCGCCGCTGGGATAGGGCGCCGGCGCGTCGTTTTGCAGGACAAAGAACTTTCCTTGGGCCCCGGAAAAATCAATGACGAAATCAAATCGCTCCGCCACGGCAATCAGAAAATTATCCAGTTTTACGGGAGCCGGAAGCAGTCCGCCGTCGGTGCCAATCTGAAAAATGGGCGGTCCCGAATTGCCGTTGGGAGTGCCAGTGTCGTTGCATTCCTGCAGCGTCAAATGATAGAAGCGCGCGTTCGACGCGTTCAGCATACGAAAGCGATATTTGCGCGGCTCTACGTCCAGATACGGCCACACCTTTCCGTTGACCAGTACCGTGTCGCCAAAAAATTCCGGGATCCAACAGGGATGCGTGCCGCCCACGGCCACCGGATAGAGCAGCGAACCGTCGGCGTGGAACATGCGGTCCTGGAGCACCAGCGGAATTTCGTACGGGCGTTGCGGCAGACCGAGCAGGTCCTCTTGCGCACTGCGGATGAGATAAATGCCCGAAAGTCCGGCGTAGTTGTTGAGCCGGGTGATGCCGAGACCGTGATCGTGATACCAAAGCGTGGTTGCAGGCTGGTCGTTTGGATAAACGTATGGATTGGGATTGAAGTCCGGTCCGGTTTTCCCGTCGGAAGTGAACCACGCCTCGGGATAGCCGTCGTTTCCAGGCAATATTTTGTGCCCGTGGAGATGAACCACGGTACGCACTTCCGGCTGGCTGCTTTCCGCGCCATGAATAGTGTTGTCGATGGGAAGAAAATGGGAAGTAGGAAGATTGTTGACCCACTGCACTTGCACGGGCCAGCCTTGGCGTGCTTCGAGCGTCGGTCCCGGATAGCTTCCCTGGAAGCCCCAAACGAGGGTTGGCGGCAGGTCCCGGTGCAGCTTCTGTTTGAATTGCGACATGGCCATGCGAGTCACAACCCCGCTCTTGAGTTGCATCACCGGCACAACCGGAAGAGGATCCGCATTAGGGCGTCAAAGTCGCGCCCGATTGCAGCGCGCTCATCTTATGCGAAGGCGTCGCGCGCCAGCGCGGGTGATGGCCGGTAGAGGCGAGTCGCTGTAAACTCTTCTCGCCTTTTCGGCCTACCAAGAAATCGCCTGCGGCAAGCAGGCCCGCACCGGTAACGGTGCCCAGTTTCAAAAACGTGCGTCGCGTGGTCTTTCGCATGAGCCTTTCCTTTCCGATCAACAAGCGTTGGATGAACAAGCGCGCGGATTACAGTTCGATCGGCGATCTGAGGTAGGGCGGGTCTCGTGGCAGTTCTGAAGCGGGTGGAACTTGCTGGGCGGGAGCGCACGAATTTCGCGCGTGGATAGAATAAGGTGTCGCGCGCGAGCGCTCAATACTCTTCTTCCTTGCACGCTATCGAAGTAAGGGTTTTTGTTGAGCGGGAAAACCTTTACGGGCAGGTTGTCAGAAAATTTGCTCCGACCCTATTTTGCGTGGCCCTGGCGTAAGGAGCAGATGCGACGGTCAACGCTGCTAATCTTGTCACCAACGGGCCCTCGTCTTCCACGCAGCCGAGCTTCACTCTCTCCGCATCACCCTCGAACCTGACGATCCTCCAGGGCACATCCGGCTCGACGAGTATCTCGATCAATGCTCTTAACGGATTCAGTGGCAGCGTGAAGTTGACGGCCTCGGGCTTGCCCAGCGGCGTTAGTGCGACCTTCAGCGCAAATCCCGCCACCGCCAGCAGTCTTCTGTCTCTACCGTTCAGTTTGTTTCTACGCCTCCTTCCGTTTGGTCCCACGGCTTCCATTATGCGTACCAGCCGCTGTCCGGGGACGGGTTGATCGTAGCCCGCGTTTTGAGCGTGCAAGGGAGCAGCGCGGCGCAAGCGGGCGTCATGATTCGGGAGACGCTGAATGCGGGAGCCAATCATGTGTTCCTGTTCGACTACGCGTCGTCGATTTTGGCGACGGAACGTACGAACACGGGAACAAGCAGCTCTTATCAATGGGTGGGAAGTGCGACGCTGCCCTATTGGCTGAAGCTCATGAGAAGCGGGAACGTGTTCAGCATGTACGGGTCGAGCGATGGAGTGAACTGGGTGCAATTAGGGGCGAGCCAGACGGTGAGCATGGCGTCGAGTGTGTATGTAGGCTTGGCGGTAAGCAATCGCACGACGGCGTCTCTGGCCACCGCCACGTTCGACAACGTCTCGCTTTCCACGCCTTAGACGCCAGGCATGGCCCTAGGGACTACCGGAGTGCGAGTGGTTTGAGGCACTCGGGAGTGGACCGCTGTGGGCTTGCGAGGGGCGGCGCCAATGGCGAAGATCGCACCTGAGGCAGCGATACGGACTGACTTGGAGAAGCCAGTGAAGAAGATGCTCGGTCAGGCCTTTCTTCCGCGATCTGCAAATCTGCGAGCTACCACAGTAAGGACAAGCGTGAACACCGGATTTTGAGAGGACCCACTTCATACCCTTCACCTTAGTGCGGTCCGGGGACATTAGATTAACGCAAAAGCGAAGGTGAATCATCCCGCATTGCGCTTGTGTAATAACCCTGTCCCGTCGTATCCGCTGGCGAGCTTGAGGTGTTGCGCGAAAAGCAAAGAAACCAGGTCCGCTACGGACACGGGGGGTTACCGGTTGGTCTGGAGGGCCCCCTCGGTTTTTGTAAGTGCGGATTCAAAGGACTGGTCAAAGACCGGTGGTGCGCTCAACGGAGAGCTCCTCTCTGGTTGTGTGAGCGAAGCGGGATGGCAGGTTCAGTATACCGTTCCATTCGTCCATGTAGTGCTGGTGTACATCTGTGGCTATGACCATGTCAGGGACGCAATCCCACAAATCGAGCATTTCTCCGTCCACCCAAAAAGTGACCTGCCACTGGTAAGCACCCGGGCGGAGCGGGAGAGACGGGAAGGTGTGGGAGAGGACGTGAATTCCAGCACTGAGGGACAGATTTTGCGCAGCGCGGGCCCACATCAATTGGCGGTCGGAGTTGAATAAAGCCACGCCCTGTTCGGCGTTCGCAACAGGCTTCTTGACTTCGATGGTAAAGTCGACCGTCACTGAGCCGAGAGTCGTGAGTACATGCGGGTCCGTGCGAGGTTCGGCGAGTTCCCACTTCAGGAACTGTCCTTTGGCGTCGGTACTGCGGGCTTCCCCGAAACCGGTGCGATCACCGCGGGCCACGGCGGATTCGTAGGCGGAGACGACTTCGTGGGTGGGGCCGTTCTGGCGGACGTGGCCGTCGTCGATCCAGACGACGCGGTGGCAGAGGCGGCGAATCTGATTGAGTTGATGGGAGACGAGGACGACGGTGCGGCCGGCGCGGGCCACGTCGCCCATTTTGCCGAGGCATTTTTTCTGGAAGTTTATATCGCCCACGGCCAAGACTTCGTCGACGAGGAGGATTTCGGGTTCGAGATGCGCGGCGACGGCGAACGCCAGGCGGACGTACATGCCGGAGGAGTAGTGCTTGACGGGCGTGTCAATGAATTTTTCGAGTTCGGCGAAGGCCACGATTTCGCCGAACTTGCGGGAGATTTCGGCTTTGGACATGCCGAGAATGGCGCCGGAGAGGAAGGTGTTTTCGCGGCCGGTGAGCTCGGGATGGAAGCCGGTGCCGACTTCGAGGAGCGAGCCGACGCGGCCGTGGATTTCGGCCCAGCCTTCGGTGGGGCCAGTGATGCGGGAGAGGATTTTGAGCAGCGTGGTCTTGCCGGCGCCATTGCGGCCGATGAGGCCGAGGACTTCGCCTTCGTGGACGGAGAGGGAGACGTTTTCGAGGGCCCAGAACATTTCGGCTTTGGGGCGGCGGAGCGCGGCGAGCGGGGAGTGCAGGAAATCTTCGAGGGCGTGGCGGAGGCCGGTGTCGACCTGCAAGCCGCGCCGGTACTGCTTGCTTAGGCCTTCGCCATGGATCACGACGTTCACGAGTGACGAGCCTCAGGTGGGAAGGAATTATGGATTAGGGTGGTCATAATTTTTGGAACCAGGAGGCTTCCCCGACACGATGGAGCGGGAAAGTGAGTCCGCGAGATTGGAAAAATTCGTCGACGGCGAGACGGCAGCCGGGCCAGGCGTGGTAGTCGTCAAAGGAAACGAAGCCGCGAGAGGCGACGGCATCGTAGAACGTGTCGAGGCAGAGCTTGACGGATTCGTACCAGTCGGCGTCGATATTGAGAAGAGCGATCTGCGGGATGCGGACGGTGGGAAGGGTTTGTTGGAACAGGCCGGGAACGATGCGGACGCGGGAGAGGTCGGCGCCGGTGCGGCGAAGGAGCCGTTCGACGCGCACCGCGCTGGACTTGAGGTTGCCGACCCAACTGCGAGCTTCGGGGCCGTCGACGTCGGTGGAGGGAGGCATGCCGGTGAAGACGTCGAAAAGCCAGAGGGTGCGGGGAAGGCGGGAATGCGTGGCGGTGCGGGCGAGAAGCGCGGCGGTGCCGCCTTTGTAGACGCCGCATTCGATGAAGTCGCCAGGGATCTGATTGTCCTCGACGCTCTGGGCGAGCCGAGTGAGGTTCTGGATGCGATCCGGGGTGACCATGGTGCTCTTGCGAATGAGGCGCGCGCAGCGGTATTCGGCGAGACGAGCGATCCAAGTCTGCAGCAGGCCAGGATGGGGACTAGACGCGGTCGGCAACGGTGGTCTCCATGCGATTGAAGAAAAATAGGCCGCCGAGGAAAACGAGGGCGACTGCAGCGGCGGAAGCGAGCAGCGGCAGGCCGGGAGCCTGGCCGCGGCCGGTGATGGCCCAGCGGAAGCCGTCAATGACGCCGGCCATGGGGTTGAGTCCATAGAGCCAGCGCCAGCGCGCAGGCACGAGGGACGAAGCGTAGGCAACGGGAGAAGCGAACATCCAGAAGGTGATGACGAAGGGGATGACGTAGCGGACGTCGCGATACAGCGCGTTGAGGGCGGAGAGCCACAGGCCGACGCCGAGCGCGGTGAAAAGCGCGAGCAGCAGGAGAACGGGAAGCCACAGAGCGGTGAGCGTCGGGAGAATTCCATAAGCAAAGCAGAAAATCGAGAGGACGACGAAGCCGATGGCGAAGTCCACGAGGCCGGAGAGAACGGAAGAAATGGGGAGAATGAGGCGCGGGAAGTAGACTTTTGTGATGAGGTGCTGGCTCTCGACGACGACGTTGGTGGTGCAGGTCAGAGAAGAGGAGAAATAGGTCCAGGGGATGAGCGCGGCGAAGTAGAAGACGGGATACGGGAGGCCGTCGGAAGGAAGCTTGGCGAGGCGGCCAAAGAAGAGCGTGAAGACCAGCATGTTAAGAACAGGCTGCAAAATGACCCAAAGGACGCCGATGGTGGTTTGTTTGTAGCGAATTTTGACGTCGCGCCAGACGAAGAAGTAAAGGAGCTCGCGGTAGGCCCAGACTTCGCGGAGGCGCAGCTCGAAGAGGCTGCGAGGAGGCTCGATGCGGATGGTGGCGGCGGCTCCGGAATGGAGCGGGAGAGGAGCGGATTGTGGCCATGCCGTGAGCAAAACCATGCGTTGCGGGCAAGGTCCCCTGAGAAAGATCGACCGTGTGCTGCAGGTCCAGCTAACCCCGAAATAGGATAGCAAAGAATGGATTGGAAAATGGAAAAGGGAAAAAAGTGCGAACCGCTGGGGCTGCCCCGAAAGATGACTTCATTTTTCCGGTGGATGGTTTTCAAGTTGCTGGAGGTCGCGCTGCTCGATTTGTTGCATTAGAGCTCTAAGAGAGGCCGTCCCCAAACGGACAGCAGGCAAAGAAAATGTAAAAGGCTTGTAGGAAGGCGGCGAACAAAGGACCGCCGACGCGCGGAGTGCGGCGCCGGAAAGAAAAAGGGCGAGAACTTCGTCCAAAGAATCTGCAGGTCATGCAAGGAAGAGAACAACCGTACGAAATACTTAGATGAACGCCAAGCGCCTTGCAAGCAGAGGATGAAGGTCTGCCTTCCAGGTTCGCTGAACAAAAGGAGCAGCTTAGTCGGCGCTGGCGGTCGCGACTCTTGGGTGCTCGAGCCCTTCGATTTTCTGCTGGAAGTGCTCGGCGACGCGGTCAATGATTTCATTTAAAGAGATCTGGGGACGGAAGCCGGTCAACGCGTGGAGTTTGTCCACGCAGGGCACGCGGCGCAGCATGTCCTCGAATCCGGGTTCGTAGGCCTGGTCATAGGGGATGTACTCGATAAGCGAGGAACTAGCGGTGCGCCCCTTTACACGATGGGCCAGGTCTTCGATGCTGATTTCTTCGGTGTTGCCTACATTCACGACCTCGCCAACGGCGCGCGCGGTTTCCATGAGACGAATCAAGCCTTCGATGGTGTCGCGCACGTCGCAAAAACACCGCGACTGCTTGCCGCTTCCATAGATGGTGATCGGCGAACTCTCCAGAGCGGACTTGACGAAGTTGGGAAGCACCATGCCGTAGCGCCCGGTCTGGCGCGGCCCCACGGTGTTAAACAGGCGCACGACGATCACGGGAAGCTTCTTTTCCTTCCAGTAAGAAAGTGCGAGGAATTCGTCGAGGGCTTTTGAGGCCGCGTAGCTCCAACGGCCCTTGGTAGTAGGGCCGAGAACGAGGTCAGAATCCTCGCGAAAAGGAATGTTGGTGCTCTTGCCGTACACCTCGGAGGTAGAAGCAGTGAGGACAAGCTTTCTTTTCTTGCAGGCAGCCTCGAGAATCAACTGCGTGCCGTTAACGTTGGTTTCAATCGTCCTCACAGGGCTTTCGACGATCAACTTTACGCCCACAGCTGCAGCCAGGTGCACGATCACATCGGCATCATCGACAAGTTCCGCAAGCAACTGGCGATTTTCGATGTTGTCCAAGTGGTATTCGAGTCGGGGAAAAGACTTGAGATGGCGGATATTCTCGACGCTGCCCGTCGAAAGATTGTCGAGCAAGACGACGCGATCGCCGCGGTCCAGCAGGGGCTCCGCAAGATGAGATCCGATAAAACCAGCGCCGCCAGTAATCAGAAAGCGCAAAGAGCCCTCCTCAAAGAGCTTGCGAATCGTCGTCGTGATGGCGGGAGATGGCCCCGCCCACTGACTCCGAAGCCTCGCCCTGTGCCGCTTCCCCAGCTTCCTGAGGACCGTAGCCATACGAATACGGGTAATAGCGATACGAGTAGTAATAATCGGGCGCACTGGAATCCACCGCATTGAGAACCACACCCAGGACGCGAGACTTCACGCTGGCGAGCAGATCGCGCGTTCGCGTGAAGGCCACCTTGGGAGTTTCACCGCTGCGCACCACCAGCAGCACGCCGTCGGCGTGCACGGAAAGAATCACGGCATCGGTCGCCGCCATGATCGGCGGAGAATCGACGACGATGAACTTGAATTTCGCTCGTAGCTCAACGATGGCGTCAGCGAGCTTGTGTGAGGAGAGCAGGTCCGCGGGATTCGGCGGGAGCGGTCCAGTGGGAATGGCGACCAGGTTGGGAATCGCGGGATGGGGCACAGAGACGAGATCCAGACTGGATACGCCCGCGAGATAGGAGCTCAAGCCCGCATACTTACCGGTGCCGAGATTGAGAAGCCGGCCGATTCCCGGCTTGCGAAGGTCGGCGTCGACGAGCACCGTGCTGTCGCCGAGCTGCGCCAGAGTCACGGCCAGATTCGCGGCTGCCGTGGTCTTCCCTTCCCGCGGCAGGGCGCTCGTGACCAGAATGACTTGCGGCGGATGTTCCGCTTGGGAAAGCAGAATAGAGGTGCGCAAGGCCCGGAAGGCTTCCGACATCTGTGACTTGGGCAGATGCTGAGCTACCAATTCGATGCGCTTCTCATGACCGTTGGCGGAGAAGGCCGGGAGCATGCCGCGGCGCCTGTGGCCATTAGCACCGACAAATTGTGGAACGACCGCGAGAGACGGCAAGCGCGCGAGAGTTTCAATATCATCCGGTGTCTTCACGGTGTTGTCCAGATACTCGCGCAGCAGCGCCAGCCCGATACCGCCAACCAAGCCGACCAAGAAGGACAAAATGATGTTTTTTGTTTTCGCGGGGCGAGCCGGTGTTGTCGGGACCATGGCAGGGTCGACGATGCGAATGTTGGAGGAATGCAGCGCGCCGGAAATCGCAGTTTCCTTCATTTTGGTCATCAGCCCTTCGTAGAGCGCTTTATTGGCTTCCGCTTCACGCTTGAGAATGTTGTATTCGACCATTTTCTCGGCCATTTGGTTGGTTTCGGCCTTGGCCTGGTCGAGAGCCTCGCTCATCAAGGTCTCGCGCTGACGGGCTTCACGGTAGTCGCTTTCAAGAACATCGAGGATTTTCTGCTTTTCTTTCTCGACGTTGTCGTCAATGTCTTTCAATTGGGCCTTGAGGCGCACCACCTTCGGAAAATTCGGGCCATACTGAGCGAGAGCATCGGCGTAGTCCGCCGAGGTTTCGCCGCGCTTCTTGAGCAAGTCCGTGAGCGCGGTGTTGCTCTCGACCTGGGGCACGGCATCCAGGTTTCCCGCTTTGGCGAATTCGTAGAGCGATTCTTTTCTCATGCGCTCGGCCTGGGCGTCGGTGAACTGCTTGTTGATGTCGCTCAGGCGTTGCGTGGTCATGTTCTGCTTGTCGTCGAGCGTCCATATCTGGTTTTGGCGCTCGTAGGCGATGCGCGCGTCTTCCGACTTCTGCACTTTGATTTTGAAATCCTTGAGCTGGTCGGCCAACCAGTCGGAAGCCTGAGAGGTGGATTCATACTTGCTTCGGTAATTCTGTTCCACATAGGTGGCGATGTGCGCGTTGACCGTGCTCGCGGCAAGCTGCGGGTTCGTGGATTCGAAACTCACATCCAGCAAACGGCTGTTGGGAACACGCTTCACACTGAGACTGCTCAGAAATGCGGCGAGTTCGGGCGGGCGAACCTGGTTCGCGAGATTGCCGCTGGCGACGGCTTCAGAAAGGAAGCCGGAGGCGGGGGAATCGGGACGCAAGGCCAGACCGTTGTTCCGGATGGTCTGGAGCGCGAGGGTCTCGCTGGTCAAGATTTTTGACTGCGTCTCAATGTAATTGTCCGAATCCACCATGTAGTCGTAAGAGTCCGCGCCTTGAAAGGGAAGGATATTGGCGTTCTCCCGGTCGATTTCAATGCGCGCGGTGGCCACGTAAACAGGCTGCATGCGGAAGGTGGCGATGCTCACGATGGTCACCACAGAGAGCATGAAGGAAAGGATCAGCCACTGATGCTTCCGGAGGATCAGCAAATAATCGTAAAGGTGCGGTTCTCTAGGCGAGAGATCAAACGAGGCAAAGCGGTTGGAGATGGGGAGTAACTCGACCTGACCTTTGGAGCCTGATTCGTGGGAAACGAGTTTGTTGTCGTCTGTCATTTCTAGCGATATGCCAGCCGATAGAGAGCCACGCCGGATCCCAGCGCGAGCCCAAATTCCATGGCGCGGAACAGCGCCTGCTTGGAGCCGCTTTCCGGAACGTATAAAATGTCGCTCGGTTGAAGCCGCAAGTCTTCCGCTTTGCGATTAAGCACCTTCTTCAAATCGATGGGGACTTCATGCTGTTGCCCAAGATTGTCCTTGCGCACGATGACCGCTTTGTCGGACTTCGCCGTGCGGGTCAGACCGCCTGCCAGGGACAAGATCTTCAGAGTCGTCAGTTGCGTGCGATCATTGGAAAGAACGTAGCCTCCGGCGCGACTCACCGCGCCCAAGACGTAGACAACGCCAGCATGGGGAACCGTAACGACGTCTCCGGCTTGGAGGGGGATGTTGTTGTTGGTGTCGCCTGTTTCCATCAGGTCGGTCAAATTGATGGTGATGGTATTCGTGAGAGGAGGTGGCTCAGCGCTCGCGGAAGGTCTCGCCGGCGTTGTGGCCGCTCCGGACGCAGGAGTCGAAGACGCGACGTCTTTCTGGCCGACTTGCGGATTGGAGGAAGTACTGGCTGCAGAAGAAGAAGCCACAGCGTCAGAAGAACGCGTCTCATCAGCAGGGAGAGCCTTGGCGGGAAGGGGTTGCTCGGGACCGATTTCGGGAGGCTCGCCCGCGTCGGAAAGTGTCTCCTGGGACGGACGCGAGACAATGATGGTGTCACCTGCATCATTGGAGATTCCGCCAGCTTCCGCGAGAACTTCCAGGAGCGTCACGGGCCGGTCGGCTTCGTACACCATGGGGTGAAGAACAGCGCCAACAATTGTGATGGGCTTGCTCTTGTGTTCCTTGACGCTGACGCTGACATCCGCGTGCGTGACCAGGCCGTTGGCTTCCAGCATCTCCGCGATCTTCTGCTCTGTCTGCATTTCCGTCAGGCCCGCGACGTGCAACCGCACGGGAACCAAAGGGATGCCGATCGTGCCGGTCTGGCTGACGCGCACCTCGCGGCTCAGCTCTTCTACATCAAAAACGTAAATGCTTAAGAGGTCTCCGGGGCCGATCACGTAGTCGTGGGGCATCATCCGCAAAGAAGCGGAGAGTTCCCGAAGGCGGTCATTCACTTGTTGCGGCGTTTCGACAACCGGCTGCGCGCGGACGGCTTGCGCACGGCAAGCCGGGGAAAAAGGGAGCAGTGCGAGCACGGCTGCAGCACACACCACCCCCCCACCCAGTCTAGCTGGCCGCATGAGAATAGACGACCTCCGCACGATTATACAGCGATACGGATAAAGTCAATTAGGGATTTCGAGAACTGCGATGGTGCCGTTGCGTTGGGGACGCAGAAGGAGGTTGTTGAATTTCGGCCGTTGCCAGGTGCGCCATAAAGAGAAAAAGCCAGAGATTAGCAGGGATGTGGAAGTTGAAGTCGACCAGCGCATGCACGAGCAATCCAGCACAAGCCACGATTCCAGAAAGTTGCAGGGCTCCCACAAAGGAAAAGTCATTCTGGCGGAAGCGCGAGAAGGATTTGAGCAGCAAAGCCGCGAGAAACCAGGCACAACAGGAACCGCCCAGGACGCCTGTTTCGGCAAGGGCCTCCAGGTAGTCGTTGTGGGAGTGATTGACGATTTTAGCGTCATAGAGAGTTTCGTAGGGCGGATACACGATTTGCAGCGTGCCGAGTCCCGTGCCTGCCAGCGGATGGTCCAGGAAAATGTGCCAGGAGCCTCGGCGCATGGCGGCGCGCTTGCCTTCAGTCACTTCCAGAGACTGGAACGAGGAGAAGCGCTGCAGAATCTGGCCAACGCCGAGCCATGTAACCATCAGCAGCGCCGCGAGCAAAACCGCGGCCACGCCCAAGAGATGCTTTCCCAGGCCGCGGCGACGAAGAAGCAGATAGGTGAGAAGCGCAAGTTGCACACAAAAGCTCACGATGCCGCCGCGAGAAGCCGAGAGGAAGAGCGCGGCGATAGGCATGACCGCGAAGAGCGCCACGATGGCGAGGCGTTCGCGGCGGACTCTGCCGAGCACCAGAGGAACCAGCGCCAAGGGCAGGACCAACTCCATCAGTCCCGCGAAGTGGTTGCGATTCACGTAAGGACCGAACGGTATGCCTCCGTAGCGCAGTTCACGGAACCAATAGAGTTTCCCGTTGAAGGTCAGATGCTGCAGAATGCCGAACACGCTGACCACAAAACCGAGTCCCATGCCAAACCACACGAAGCTGCGCCAATCGTGAAGCGTTCGAAACGCCTGCACGCATAGAAACAGAAGAATCAGGCTAGCCAGCAACAACGACAGCTCGATGCGCGTGTTGTAGGGAGAAGCACTCGCGCGAAAGAACCACTGTCCCAGACCGACAAGAAAAAAAGCCGCAAGCGGCGGGAGCAGCGGCGAGAGAACCGGCTGCTCTTTTTCGTGGAAATAAAAGCGCAGGGCCCAGATCGAAAAGAGAAAGGCGGCGCCTGTTTCCAGGACGGCGCGCGCCCAATCTTCCACGCCCCCATGGGCGGCCACAGCAAAGCTGATCAGGACGCAGAGGCCCAGGCGCAAAAACTTCATGGCTTGGGAGGCTCCGATGCGGCAGGGGTTTGCGTGACCGGAACCAGGGCGACGTCATCTACCCAAGTCATCCCCTGAATCTTGTCATCGACTTCTCGGCTGGGCAAACGCTCCAGGCAAACTTGCATTTGCTGAACATTTTTTCCGGAAGACCAGGGAATCTCGACGCGGCTCCAGGGTTGGGTGCCGCGAAAATCGCTTGTATCAACCGGCGAAGCGTCCGGGGTTCCCAGCGGGCGCAATTGGAAGCGGATGCCCTGTTCCGTGGTTATGGATTGAGTCCGCACCCAGGCGGAGAAGTCGTAGTCCGTGGAAGGTTCCACCGGAACCTCCACACACGGACCGAGGAGATGGAGATTGTATCGGCCATTGAACAGCAGGCGCAGCGATTGCTTACCCGAGTGCTTTTCGCGGGTATCCAAGCTAAATTGGGCGCCCTGGGCTCCCGCGGGCAGCGCCCAGGCAAAACCACTTCCAAAGATACCGGCTTCGAAACCCCCATCCCAAAGTACAGAACCGGCGGGCTCAGGAAGGTTGCCCAGGCCGGCAAAATCCACGGCTTGCTCCCAAACGCGCTGGGCTTCCGCGACTTGTCTTTCTCTTAGGAGAGCGCTGACCAAAGAAAAAGAGTAGTTTCCCAGGCGCAGCTTGGGACGAAGAGCGGCGAGGCGGTTCCAGACCTGAAAGGCATTCATTGTATGGCCCTCGCTGATCTGTTCGGCAATTGCGCTTACATAGGCGTCACTCAACGGTGGAAGGACGCGGTCAAGAACGAGGTTAGTGTTGGGCTCGGCGCTTAGAGCCCGAGAAAGCGCTTCGGCGCCACGCTTCGGTTCGGTCTCCACGGCATGGCGCATCTCGAGGAAGGCGTTGTTGGTTTCACCTTCCCGGAGGAGAAAGTTGCCGTAGCGCCAGGAAATCTCGGCGGAAAGAGGATAGGCTTTTTTGGCGTGAAGAAACGCATCGCGCGCTGCTGTGGTGTTGCCTTCGGCTTCGTACGCGGCGCCCAGATCGGCCCAGATGTCCGCGGAACGAGGATTGAGTGACAGCGCGACGAGATAGGCCTGGACAGCGCGGGCGGTATCCGTGTCTTCCAGGTTGTATTGCCAATAGCGGCCCAACAGGTACCAATTCTCAAAGTTCTTTGGCTCCAGCCGGGTGGCGCGCTCGTAACCCTGGAGAGTCTGAAGGCCGGCATAATGAGCGGCGAGCGCGTTGCGAATGCTGAAATAAGAAAGAAGCAGCACGCAAACAAGAGCAACGGCGGGGACGACAGCACGACGCGAGGAACTGGAAGGCTGGCTCATGCCACGGTACTCTGCCTAGACCGCGTGGCAGTTGCAAGACAAAATTCGCTGTTCTGCAACGGCTTTGAAGCCCGATTGGAATGCGACGGAGTTTGGCAATGTATGGTAACAGAACGAGGTTGCCGTCGACCAACGGCCGACGGTAGAATGCGATTCCAGCCTGGGAAGCTGTTCAAACCTCAACGGGGAAATTCGGGAGTCCTGCGGGTTGCCGTGGCGGCGAGAGCGTCCCCCTTTCGAACGTCAAACGGCCGAATTTCGAGCAGGGGTGTGTTCATTTGAGTGGTTTCATTTGCATCCTCCATTGGGACAACGCGCCGATTGACCGGGCGCTGCTCGAATCCCTGACCGATTTTCTGTCTTTTCGAGGTCCAGACGCGTGCGAAGTTTGCCTCGATGGCTCCATCGGCATGGGTCATGCTCTGCTGCGAACGACGCACGAGTCGAAAAACGAGCGGCAGCCGGCGAGTCTCGAAGAACGCTACCGGATTGTCGCGGATGCCCGGCTGGACGCTCGGGAGGAACTCATCGATGAGCTGCAGCGGACTGGGCGTAACGTTTGCCCAGACATGCCGGACGGCGATTTGCTTTTGCATGCCTATGCGGCTTGGGGCGCATCGTGCGTCGATCACTTGCTTGGGGATTTTTCTTTCGCGCTCTGGGACGCCCGCTGTAAACAACTTTTCTGCGCCAGGGATCATTTTGGTGTCAAGCCCTTCTACTATGCGAGCATCGGCGCGCTTGTTGTCCTGAGTAACACGCTGAATTGCATCCGGCACCATCCAGCCGTCTCGGCACAGCTGAACGACCTCGCGATTGCTGATTTTCTGCTATTCGACACGATCCGGGAGTCGGGAGCTACGTCTTTCCGCGACATCCAGAGGCTGCCACCCGCGCACATTCTTGCGTGCGAGCAAGGAAGAATTTCCGTTCGCCGCTACTGGACGCTGCCAGTGAGCGACCCGATTCATCACAAGCGGCCGGGCGAATGCCTTGACGAATTCCGGGAATTAATGGATCGCGCTGTCGCAGACCGCATGAGAATGGACAGTGTGGCGGTGTTGATGAGCGGAGGGCTCGATTCTCCCACCGTGGCGGCGATCGCCAAGCGGGCACTAAATGGCAATAAGACCCCTGCCGGATTGCGCGCCTATACGGAAGTGTTTGAAAGGCTGATTCCGCACGAAGAACGCCGGTATGCCGAACTCGTTGTGGGGGCGCTGAAAATCCCGATTGAATTTCAAGTGAGTGATGAGATCGGGTTGTGGAAGGATGCAGATCAGCACGGGAATGGTTGGCCCGAGCCCATACATTCGCCGTTCTCCGATGGTGGGCTGAGCCAGTTACGCCAAGTTGCAGCCGGAAACTGTGTAGCTTTGACCGGATTTGGAGGCGACCCCGCACTTTCGTGTCAGCTTTCCGTCCATTTTTCCCTGTTGCTTAAGAACAGGCAGATTCGTCGAGCGCTGAGCGATGTGGTGCGATACTTCGCTGCGGAAGGCAGGTTCTCGCGGTTGTACCTTCGCACGCGCTGGCAGATATGGTTTGGAGACAAGAGTCAAACTCCGCAGTATCCCGTATGGCTGAACCAGGACTTGGAAAAGCCCCTGGGTTTGCGCGAGCGTTGGGAAACGTTTATGCGCAGTCCGGCCCGCCCCGGAGCCTCACGCGCAACAGCCCAGGAGGCAGTGGCCGATCCCTTTTGGCCAAACCTGTTTGAGGGTTACGATCCCGGTGTGACAAGCATCCCCGTGGAAGTTCGCCATCCCTTTTTTGACCTTCGGCTTGTAACCTTCTTGCTGGCTTTGCCAGCGCTGCCCTGGTGCTCCGACAAGGAGCTGCTGCGAGAGGCTGCTCGCGGCGTCCTGCCGGACGCGGTGCGGCTGCGGCGGAAGTCACCGCTCCCGGCCGACCCTTTGATTGCGCTTCTCGAGCGGCCCGAATCAAAGTGGGTGGATTCTTTTGAAGCCGTCCCGGAGCTCGGTCGTTACGTGGAGCGGAAACGCATCCCGAAAGTGTTTGGGGAAAAAGATGCTTGGACAGCGTGGATTCATTTGCGTCCGCTCAGTCTGAACTTTTGGTTGCGGTCGAGGGCGGCAGCGGGATAGACTTCCTTGGAGGCGCCGAGTGACGTCGAATTCGCGGGAAGGTAGCAAGAAAAAGCCATACCAGAAACCTAACCTCCGCGTCTACGGAGACATCCGAACGATGACCCAGACCGTCCCGAGAGGGAGCGGAAAGGCAGACGCCACAAAGGGCTCCAATAAAACTCACTGACGGTCACCCTCCGAGGAACTTTTGTCAGTATCGCATACTGTCTATGGGCTGCGAGTTGCAGCCAACATAGCTATCCCCGGCATCTCCCCACGGCTTGATTCAAACGCGTATGATGTGCGAGTGCGGCTAAGAAAGTGGCCTAAATTCCCCTCGACATTTCTTGAGTCCATTGAGGTTTTCCATACGAGTTCAAACGTGATGGCCGGCGGCCAGCCAAACCTGCGCGTCGGTCTGTTCCCCGGCGGAGAGCATTTTGGCTTCTTTTATGGGGATGGAGCGCGATTCGTCGTCGACCGCCGCGGATGCGAAGTGTGGGCTGATTGGCCGGAAGATTATTCGCTCGAAGACGCTTGCACCTATTTGCTCGGGCCGGTGATGGGATTTGTGTTGCGCCTCCGCAGAACGGTTTGCCTCCATGCGAGTGCCGTGGCCATAAATGATCGCGCTATTACGCTGGTGGGCCCTCCGGGTGCTGGCAAATCAACCGCCGCGGCAGCCTTTGCGCGCGCAGGGTTCCCGGTCCTTTCTGACGACGTCGTTGCGCTTGTTGACCATGGAACCGAGTTTCTTGTGCCTCCGGGTTATCCCAGGGTGAACTTGTGGCCGGATTCAGTTCGGAGATTATTTGGATCCGAAAATGCTCTGCCGCGCATCGCGCCCACGTGGGACAAGCGTTACTTGGCACTTGGCCAGAACGGCCACGGTTTCGCTTCCAGCCCGTTACCGCTCGGGGCCATCTATACCCTGGACAGTCGCAACGCAGCCGTTAGCAGTCCTGTCTTGGACGAAATTTCCGGTGAAGAGGCATTCATGGCGCTCGTGGCCAACACGTATGTGAACTATCTTCTTGACCAGGAGATGCTGCGCACAGAGTTTGATGTGCTTGGCCGCTTGGTCTCGAGCATCCCTATTCGTCGAGTGCGGCCTTCCGCCGAATCCTCGGCCACCTTCAACCTTTGCGGGTCCATTGCTGCTGACGTCAAGCGAGTGATGACACGCGCTGCTGCCACTGCAGCTGCAGTACGCGGATAAACCCCCCATGTACAGCCTGGGTGCCTATGGCTCGATGATAGCGGATCGCGTTCGCGTCGACGCTTATAAGGAAGCTCTACGAAAGACCGTTCGGAAGGGATCCGTTGTCGCGGAAATTGGCACGGGACCGGGTGTCTTCGCGGTGCTGGCATGCCAGCTCGGGGCCGAACGAGTCTTTGCCATCGAGCCGGCTGAGATTATTCAAGTGGCGCGCGAGGTTGCTGCCGCCAATGGCTGCGCTGGCAGAATCGAGTTTTTCGAGGGGCTTTCTAGCGGGGTGACCCTTCCCGCTCGGGCCGACGTCATCCTCTCCGATCTCAGGGGCATCCTCCCGCTTTTCGAGCGCCACATCCCCGCTATCGCGGACGCACGGCGCCGCTTTCTTGCCCCCGGCGGGACCATTGTTCCACGAAGGGACACCCTTTGGGCTGCGATCGTGGAAGCTCCAAGACCCTACGGCGAAGTCGTGGATCCTTGGGACCTGAATCCTTTCGGTCAAAACCTGAGTCCAGTGCGGCAGCTCGCGGTGAACAATGTGCAAAAAGTGCGTGTAAGTCCTGCCCAGCTTTTGACTGGGCATAAACTCTGGGCCACGCTGGATTATGCCAGCATTCAAAACCCTGATGTTCGGGGGAATTTGGAGTGGACAGTGGACCGCACCGGAACCGGCCACGGAATCGTCGTGTGGTTCAATGCGGATCTCGCGGAAAACATAGGCTTCTCCAATGCTCCCGGTGCACCCGAGACCATCTACGGATCTTTCTTCTTCCCCTGGACGCAACCTATGCCTTTAAGACAGGGGCAAACCGTGTGTGTCGACCTCGCGGCGAAGTTGGTCGAAAATGACTACCTCTGGCGATGGACCACGCGCATCAAGCCGCTCTTGGGATCAAGCACTTCTCCTGTCCATTTTGACCAATCGCAGTTTGCCGGAGCGGTCTTGTCCGCCGCGCAGCTTCACAGAATCGCCGCGGATTATATTCCCCGGCTATCGGACGAGGGAGTCCTGCGCCGCAGAACTTTCGAGTTGATGGACGGGAGAGCTTCGCTCGAAGAAATCGCGCACAAGCTCGTGGCCGAATTTCCCCATCGATTCTCGAGCTGGCAACAAGCTTTGTCGTACGCCGGTTTGCTCTCGCAAGAATTCAGCCGCTAAGCAAATCCAGATTCAGCCTGGCGAGGAAATGCAGACGGCGCAGCACTTTGCTTTGTCATTCGGTTCAGTCTTTGCCGGCGCGACTATATTTTCGTGCCAAGCGGAAGGGCCGGCGCAAGGCGTCGAGTACAGGATTGCTGCTCATCATCTTGCCATCGGCCTGCCAGTCCTCTTCCGTGGGTGAAAAAGAAAGTCTTAGCAGATACGCCGGAGCCGCGAGAAAGTTGCCGCGCATGCGCAGGCGAAACGCCGCGCGTTCGAATAGACCGAGGTGAGCGTACCCCGGGGCAGGCAGCCAGTGAAGCACGCGCGCCGCAAGCTTTGCGGCCACGGCGTCTTCCCGCACGCGCGCAGCAATCGGTTCTGGAAGTTCGGCATGGAGAACATCCATAGCCAGCCGCAAGCCGGTGTGTAGTAGATGCTCGGCCTGCACGGCGTTTGCGGACAAGCCAGCGCGCTCCCAACCGATGCCCGGTTGCCGCGCCATCAAGCCCGCGACGTCCGCGATCGAGCCGAGTCTCTTCCAGAAATGCTTCGCGCCATGAACGCAAATAAGCACGAGATGATCCTCGAGTGAAGGTGCGGGCACTTCATGCCCATCGACGCGCACGCGAATCCGCCGGGCGATGAAATCTTCGATGGGAACGGGACGGGGAAAATAACGCAGCGTCAAGTTATTGTGAAGCTCGACGAGCAATTTCGAATCAGGCTTGCAGAAAAGATATTGCCCCGGAATTTTGCCTGCCCGAATGGCGTCGAGAGAAACCGTTGCTTGGTAGCCAGAACCAATCAGCAACCCCGTAGCGCGCCGGATGTCCCGCTGCCGTACGAGCAGGTCGAGATCGCCGTAGCTTCGCATTGCTGGGTCGGCGTAAGCCTCGACAGCTAGGACTGGTCCCTTGATGACCAATGCTGAAATTTCATTTCGGTTGAAAAGTTCCAGCAGACGAAAGAGCTCTCCCGTCAAGCGAAGCGTGAGGAAATTCTGCTCGCGCTGTCGTTCGAGTAGCGCCTGTTGGATTTCGGGAGGCATGGCGGCGTCGCAATCGTTCAGGCAAGCCGCGAGCTGTCCAACCAGGCCATGCTTGTCAGCGAGCATGAGCAAGCGAGGCCAGTCCACGGTGGGAAAATATTGCCGCAGCCGTTCTTTGTCGCTCCAAGGAGAAACGCATTCTCGCAGCGCGGTCCATTCGCGCTCGAACGCGCGGTTGTCGGAGATCCGCTCCGCTGAAAGCAGTTCAGCCATGGTGATCCCTGAGCTTATCAATGAATCGGTTTGCTCTCACGAATCGAATCGTGGCTTAGGGTGGTTTTCTGGAGAGCTTACAAATCAAAACGACGGGGCCATCCAACCTCAGGAGTCAAACCTGGGCAAGTTACTTTCTCCTCGCAATGAGCCCACACGATAAGCCAGCTCGCGGCTTCGACGGCGCCGTTTGGAACTTCTCCCCATTTTTGTTTGTCAGGGTCCGGAAACCGTGGAGTCATTGTTTGGCCAGCTTCTTAGCCAGACGCACCTGCAATTGCGCTCGACCGCAATCTCCTGTCCACCTACCGAACGTTTGGCCTCCCCATATGTAAGCGTAGCAGAAGGGTTGTTTAATTCTAGTGTCGAACCCGTTCTCGTAATCCAGAAGACCTTCAGCGATAATGTAGCTCTCGGTGTTCATTACCTGCAGGAATTCCGATGGGCTCAACTCGAAGGGGTAAATGAAATCCGGACTAGAGGTGACGGCAGTTGGAGGAATGGCCGGAACAGTTTCCGCTTTCGAAAGAATGGTACGGCCGCGAGCCGCAGAATCTTCGCTGGTTCTTTGAAGGGTTACCGACAATGTGAGGTGGATATCATGCGCTAAAACGTGGCCGCTATTTACGAGGTTGGCTCTGGCTTCGCCAAATGGAGGGACAGGGAAATCAATGGAAACTCCGTGAGGAATGTCAACGATAGCGGCGACGATCCCTTCCATTTGTTTCCGAGCGAGGTCGCCACTGTCCTTCGCGGCTAGTGCCGAGCGTTGCGAGGCGTGCGTAGCCTTTCGCATTTCAGACCACTGGAGAGCCGCAAAAATCGCATAGACCGCGGTCGAGATGAAAAGCAGGGCGCTAAAGACGGCCACCAAAGCGTTGGAGTGTTGGGGCACGATTATGAAATGCCATGTTCTTTTCCACCATCCCACACCGCCTCTGGTCTCCGCGGGGATGGAAGGAACATCCTGGTCGTGAGATCCGGCGTGATTCCAGTCTTGGGAGTCTGCTGGTTGTTTCATTTGGCTTCTCACGGGAAGAGTATCATTCTCCAGTCGACGCTAGCAGCTCAGCATCCTTTCTGCCAGCAAGGCTTCGGTCGACTCTGAGAGCGCAGCACCAAGGCTCTTACATACAACATTTCCTTGACAGAGAGCGAGTAAATTTCCTTCCCCTGTAGCGTAACGACGAACTGCGAAATGGCAGACGCGGGGGGGGGTACCGTCGGTCTTAATTTCCAGGTTGCGGATTGCCAGAGAACGGAGTCAGCTACCAGGGCTCGAGTAGCGCCCGCGGACGGGAGAACGGGCACCCTGGCCCGGGCTGCTCTCTTGATTTAAATCGAATGAATGCTATGATGCGGCGCGTTTTCGGAGAATCTCCATGATTACTGTACGGCTCGCGGTTCTATTTTTCACGTTAACTCTGAACCTCGGCGCTCTTTTCGCGCAATCCGCTCCCGATGCCACCGTCCACGTCGACACCACTCCCTCTCACCAAATCAATTCCTTCGATCCCGACTCCGCCCTCGGCAGCTCCCTGGACGTTCTCTCCCGGCGCGACATCGACCGCGTCCACACGCCGCACATCGTTCAGGAGTCCGTCTCCGCGGGCTGGGGGCCCATCACCTATCGCAACAACAGCGAGCTCCGCATGGCCGCCTGGCACTGGAACCCGAACGGCTCCTGGAGCGACGCCGCGCATCAAAGCGGATACTTCACCGGCAGTACCGACCTCAAAACGCCAATCCGCTACATTCTTTCCTATGCCCTCCCGCATCGCGGCTTCGCCACCAGCGGCGACCGCCCCGTCCAAGGCCCCAATCTCCTGTACTGGAAAAGCAATCCCTACCTCAGCGGCAAATTCACTGGCGAATCGGATGCACTCCATCCACAATGGGTCATCGTCGATCTCCAATCCGAGAAACAAATCAATGCCACGCGCATTCGGTGGGCTTCTCCGTTCGCAAAAACCTATCAAGTCGAATATTGGGTGGGCACTGACGCGCTCGATTTCGACGGCGGCCCCCAAGGCCAATGGAAAGTTTTCAATTCAGGCAAAATTGAAAACGCGCAAGGTGGAACGCAAATTCTCAAGCTTGCAGACGTGCCCGTCTCCTCGCGTTACGTCCGCATTCTGATGTCAGAATCGTCGAACACTTGTGATGAACACGATCCAAACGACAGTCGCAACTGCGTCGGCTATGCCGTCCAACAAATCGAGCTCGGCAGCATCGATGCTAGCGGCAGATTCGCGCCTGCGCCAAGAGATCCCGCGGAACGCGCGACAACCTATACTGGCTCCTCCATCGATCCCTGGCATTCTGCAGAAGACATCCGCGATGGCGGCGACTATCAGCACACCGGCTTCGATCTCTTCTTCACCAGCGGTATCACCAACAATTTGCCCGCGATGATTCCCGTCACCATGCTCTACGGCACTCCCGAAGATGCCGCCGCGCAAATTGCCTACATCGAAAAACGCGGCTATCCCATCAGCTATATCGAAATGGGCGAAGAGCCCGACGGCAAACATACCATGCCGGAAGATTATGCCGCTCTGTACATCCAGTGGGCCGGCGCAATCCACAAGGTCGATCCAAAATTGAAACTTGGCGGCCCCATTTTCGAAGGCGTCAACAAGGACATCACGCTGTGGCCCGATTCCAAGGGCCGCATCTCGTGGATGGGCCGATTTGTCGCTTATCTAAAAGACCACCACCATCTTTCCGATCTCGCCTTCGTTTCCTTCGAGCACTATCCGTTCGAGCCCTGTACCATCACCTGGAAGGATCTCTATCGCGAACCGCAACTCATGAAAGGCATCCTGCAAATATGGCGTGCTGACGGCGTGCCGAAAGACGTTCCCCTCATGGTCACCGAGAATCATCTCTCCTGGCAGCTCACGGGTCCCATGACCACAATTTTCGCGGCGCTTTGGCTCGCCGATAACGTCGGTTCATTTTTCGAAGGTGGCGGCGCCGCCTTTTACCACTCGCCGATTCAGCCGCAGGGAGTGAACAACACCTGCCTCGGTTGGTCATCCTGGTCGAATTTCGTCTCCAATGAAAACTACGAAATCAGAGGCTACACCTCGCCGTACTACGCGGCTCGCTTGATCAATCTCGAATGGGTGCAGCACCGCTCGGGCGTTCATCAAATGTTTCCATCCGCAACCAACATCAAAGATGCTGACGGAAATCTCCTGGTCACTACTTACGCGCTGCATCGTCCTGACGGCAACTGGTCACTCCTGCTCGTTAATCGCGACGAAAATAATTCGCACACCGTTCGCGCCTCTTTCGAAGATGCAAAAGAAAAACGCAATTCATCTTTCTTCGGAAATGTTTTCCTCCTTAGTTTCGGCTCCGATCAATACGTCTGGATCAACGACGGCCCCAACAGCCATCCCGACCCCAATCTTCCTCCCTCCGCCGCAATCATCGACACCGACTCGCAAACCATCTTCACGCTGCCCAAAGCCTCCATTACCGTCATCCGCGGACGAGTGCGAAACTAGCCGCAACAACTACCGGTGTAATCAGCAGGGGCTCCATCCGAGCCGTCGATTCTCCCCGGTCTCTTGTCGGTGAGAATGGGTGATCGAGCGGCCTCGGTGGGGCCACGCGCCCATCTTCAAAAAGGATTCGCCGAAGAAGCTGCAGAGGAAACCAGAGGCTCTCGGGAAAATCAACCGGCGGGCCGAGCGCAGGACCTGGAAGTAGTTTAGAAGGAATAGCGCGCTTCTTGTCGGGGCGTAGCGCGGACCGGTAGCGCGCCTGGCTTGGGAGCATCCTCGATTGCATCCTCGGTTTGCACGTCGCTCCCGGCGCGGAGCTATTTGCCCGAGCTGGCGCCCAAGGCTTCGTCGCGGCCGCGCCGCCGGACCTCGATGGCCAAACGCTTGATTTTCTGGTTTAGCGTCGAAAGGGGAATGAGAAACCGCTCGGCCGCTTCGGTTTGGTTCCAGTTGGTGCGCTCGAGCATGTCCACGATGATGCGGCGTTCGATCTCGTCCATGATTTGAAACAGCGAAGGTTGCGGGCTATCCGCCGCCGAGCGGGCGCCCGGCTCGCCGGGAATCGCCGCGATAAACTCCGTGAGTTGCAGCCGCACGCCGCGAACGATCTCCTTGCTGCGAATGGCTTCGGGCAGCAAGTCCACGTCCATGCGGTTTTGCGTCGAAAGCACCACGGCGCGCTCGGCGACGTTTTCCAGTTCGCGCACATTGCCGGGCCAGTCGTAATCCATCATCAATTTCATGGCGCTCGGCGTAAACTGCAGAAGCGGCCGTTTATTTTCCAGGCAGAAGCGCTCTAGGAAATGCATCACAAGCAGCGGCACGTCTTCGCGGCGCTCGCGGAGCGGCGGGATTTGCATGTGAATAACATTCAGGCGGTGGAACAAATCTTCGCGGAAGCGGCCCTCGCGCACCAGCGTGAGCAGATCGACGTTCGAAGCGGCCACAATGCGCACGTCCACCCTAATTTGTTCGGTGCCGCCCAGGCGCATGAATTCGCGCTCCTGGATGACGCGCAGCAGCTTGGCTTGCGTTTCCGCGCTGATGGTGGCGATTTCATCAAAGAAAATGGTGCCCTGATCGGCCACTTCGAAGAGGCCTTTTTTCGAAACTACAGCACTGGTGAAAGCGCCTTTTACGTGGCCGAACAGCTGCGATTCAAGAAGATCAACGGGGATGGAGCCGGTATTGACGGGCACGAAGGCTTTGTCCGCGCGCGGAGAAGCCGAGTGCAGCGCTTTGGCAATAAGTTCCTTGCCCGTGCCGCTCTCGCCGCTGATGAGCACGGTAGACCGCGAAGGCGCCACTTGGGCCACGAGATCCAGCAGCACCTGCATCTTGTCGCTCTTGCCTACGATGTTCGGGAAATTGAAGCGCTGCTTGAGGGCGCGCTTGAGATGGATATTTTCGTCGCGTAGGCGGCGCGATTCCACGGCTTGCGCCACCTGGGCGAGCAGTTCATCGTTGGACCAAGGCTTGGTGATGTAATCCATTGCGCCGTTTTTGAAAGCGGCGCGCGCCATATCGATGGAGCCGTAAGCGGTGATCAGGACAACGGAGAGGTCCGGGTCGCGGCGGCGAATTTCCTTCAGCATGTCAAGGCCGTTGCGGTCCGGCAGGCTGACGTCCAACAGCAAAAGGTCGAAGGGCTGCTCTTCCAGCTTGGCGAGGCCGGATTCGCCGGTTTCGGCACTGGCTACGCCGTAGCCTTCGCCCCTCAGCAGAACTTCCAGGCCCTCGCGAATTTCGCATTCGTCGTCGACGACCAGAATGGAACCCTTAGACATGAGCCGCTTTCCTGGCTGCGGGGAATTCGACGTGGAACGAAGTGCCCTTCCCGGGGGTCGACCGCACATCAATCTTTCCCGCGTGCTCTTTGATAATACCGTAGCTCACCGAGAGCCCCAGGCCGGTGCCGCGGCCGTTGGCCTTGGTGGTGAAGAAAGGATCAAAGATGCGGTTGATGTCTTCTCGGGCGATTCCTCCGCCGGTGTCCGCGATTTCGATTTCCACGCTGCCATTGTGCGCGGCGGTGCGAACTTCCAGCATGCCACCGCTGGGCATGGCATCGCGCGCGTTCAAAAAGAGATTCAAGAAGACCTGCTGCAGCTTGTTCGCGGAGCCGTGCACGGGCGGCAAGGACTCGGAGAGTTCTTTCACCACTTGAATCTGCGACGTCTTCAGCGGATGGGCCACCAGCGAGAGAGTTTCCTCGACCACGTGGTTTACGTCCACGCTCGCCGCTTCGGCCGCCCCGGTGCGTGAGAAATTGAGCAGATTGTTGACAATCTCGCTGGCGCGGAACGTCTGCTTGACGATCTTATCGATGATCGACTGGCGCGGGTCGCCTTCCGGCATCTGCTTGGCCAGCATTTGGATGTAATTCGAAATCACCGCCAGCGGCGTGTTCACTTCATGCGCCACGCCGGCAGCGAGCAGGCCAAGGGAGGTCAGCTTTTCCGTCTGCGTCATTTGCTCTTCCATGCGCTCGCGCTGCGTCACATCGTCAAAGAGCAGCAGCCGTCCAATGCGTTCATTGGACTTGCTGACCAGCGGCGTGATGGAGACGTTCAACGTCAAATGCTTTCCCTGGTGATGGAGTCTCTGTTTATAGATGCCGGTAATGTGTTCCTGGTCGCCGCGGGCGGCAATTTCCTGTGCCAATTCCTCCGGAAGCAGGGAGCTGAGCCTGCGGCCCACCGCGTCGCGGCGCAGGACTCCGAACAGCTGCTCCATGCGCGTGTTCCAGGATTCGACGATGCCCTCCAAATCCACCGCGAGCACGCCCACGTTCAAGGATTCCACGATGTTTTCGCTGAAATCCTTAAGGCGAGCAATTTCCAGCGCTTTCTGTTCAAGAGAGCTGTAAAGTTGGGCGTTATCGAGCGCAACGGCAACATAACCTGCGATGGTTTCCACCAACTCGACATCGTCGCTCGAAAGGAAATCCCCGTCAACCGTTTTGCCAAGGCCGAGAACGGCGACGGTGTGCTCGCGAATGCGGCAGGGAATGAAATAGTTCAGATCCAATTGTTCCAGAGTCCCGCGGACGGAGTCGCTCACGTCTTTCGCCGCACGGGGCGACTCAAAGAAGAGCGCCCCCCGGGCGAACTCGGGCCGGGCCGGATCGAGGAAGCTAAGATCCATGGACCCCGAAAGACGCACGCCCATGGAGCGCGCGAGGCGCATCGTGCCGGGTTGCTCGGGGTCGTCCACGAAAATCGCCAGGCGATCCACCAGCAGCGTTTGCGAGATGCGGTCCATCACCGAACCCAGCATCGGATCAAGGCGCACTTCGTTGGTCAGCGTGCGGCCAAATTCGATCAAGGTGCGGCGGTAGTCGAGCCGGTCGCGGTAAAAGAAGCGATCGAGGCGCGCTTGAATCCATTCGCGGAAGGGCTGAAACAAGAACGCGGCAATGACCATCGCGATCATGCCGCCAACCGGCCCCGTGGCGGGAGCGTGGAAGAAATAAGTGATAAGGGCCACGAGCGAAAAATAAACCGTGGCCACAGCGGCGGTGGCCGCGGTGTATGCCAAGCCGCGCTTGAAAATAATGTCCACGTCCATCAGGCGGTAGCGAATAATGGCATAGGCAAAGCACAGAGGAATGAGTACGAGGCTTACCACAGTGAGCTTCATCCAAACAGGCGGCGCAAGACCGAACAAGGGCGGAAGAATGTATAGGAGCGACACGGGGAGGCTGCCAGCCAGTGTGCCGCCCGTGAGCCACTTGAGCTGCTGCCGAAGAACACCGGAGGGCGCTTCGCGGTAATTCCGGTAGAAGACAACGCCCGCGGCAATGAAGCAAGCCGCGAGATAGGCAAACTCAAGTTTATCCAGCAACAGATAAGCGCCGAGCCACGGCACAAATCCCAAAGCGGCCAGCGCCGTGCTTACATGAACCAGCAGCAAAACCAGGGGCAGGAGATAGACGGCCAGCAGTTTCGCTGTGGCGCGCGCCTTCGATTCGGTCCGTCCAGGAAAGACCAAAGCGAAATGGAGCAACAAGCCGGGCACCAGCAAACGCGCCACGACTTCGGACCAATAAATCTCCCAGTCGAAAGCGTCCAGTTTTCCGCTGAAGTGGAACGACCAAAGGCTGAAAGAAGCCAGGCAAAAAATGTAGAAGTGCACGGCCCGGGGAGCATTCCACCGGCGGACGAAAATGAACAGGCCGATGAACAGGTAAAACAAGCCGACAACGCGAAGGTAATTTTCAATGGCCAAGGGCTTAACAGCAGGAGCGGTCACCAGGGGCGTTTCAAACTCTTCCCCATTGCGGGAGAGCTTGTAGTGGACAATGGTCCAGAGGCCGGCGCGATCTAGCCGCCGAGCCACGTCTGCTGCTCTAGTGATAGAAGCATCGTTAAATGCCAGCAGGATATCGCCAGGGCGAATGGCGGTATGACTGGCGGGAGAATTGGGCTCAATAGACTCGGCTTTGACGCCGTGGTCGGTGTCCAGCCAAATCACGCCATCGTAGACCTGCTCGTAGCGGGAGCGCTGGTCAAAATTCAATAGGGCAAAAATGACCGCCGCCAGCGTGGCGAGCGCCAGCACCACCACTCCGAGACTGACTCGCAGGTTCTGCTTCATGACCGTCAGCAAATCGACAAGCGAAGACTACAATCCGGTAGCAAGCCAATGTCCACTGTTTGTTAGATTAGCACAACGCCAACCCTTGCGTATTCAATAGCATACGGGCGTGGCGGGCCGGCCAGCCCCGGTTCATCCAGTTTCCGGGAGGGTGGATACAGCTTTTGAGAACTTCCGAACTCACTAGAACTGCACGCTCAGCCCGCCCCGAAAGGTCCGGAAGGCGGGGACGAGGACGACGTGGCCATCCCTGCTACTGGTTGAAACATAGCCCTGTGCCAACAAATTGTCGCAGTCTGCGATAGCCTCCCATCTTCCTAAAGCCCATTTTGGTAGCGGCTGGCGAACCATCAGATGGAAATAGGGATCCATCTGATAAAGGGACTCGCCGAAACCATCGAGACGCGAGACCGCCTGACCGCTAATCCACTTGTATCCTGCGTGAACCTTGGTGCCGAACCGCGGCACCTTGGCCGAGATGCCAGCGCCAAGGGAGTGGCGCGGAACCGTCTGCAGCACATCCCGCAGCAGGTTGTCCACGTCATTTACCGGCGCAAGGGTGCTGGCGATGGAATAAAGCGCAGTGAGTTCGGTGTCGCCTTCCAGTTTCTTTCGAAAGGCCACGCGCGCTCCCCACCTGCTGGAGGCGCCGCTGTCATACGCAAATCCCTTCGAGAAATAATCCTGGAAGTAATCGGTGGCGGGCAAAGCGTCATGGCCCAAACCATAGACGGCCGTGTGGCGGTTGTCGTCGTGGAAGCCTGCGAACTGAAGAACGCCGTTCCCGCCCATCTTGCGATTTGCAGCGAGTTCCTCGTGCCAGCCGTTCTGCAACACCGGGCGGCCATCCCGCATGAGCAAAGCCGGGAACGCGTCCAGCTCGTTCAAAGCCGACGCCAGCATGGTGTTCTGTTGGGGATCCGCGGCTTCCAGCGGCCCAAGCGCGGTGGGCATCGAAGCAAAAATCAGCTCGGTATACCAACCTTGAGAAACCTGGTAGTTAAGCTGTGCGCGCGGACGCAGGGAGGAGGCCGTGGCGCCAAGTCCGACCAGAACATATTCGCCGCCGTAGCGCAGCAGCAAGCGATTGCCGAGCGACAGGGCACCGCCTTGATCCAATCGCACACCGCGGAAGTTCGGCCCATCGGGCCCGATCTTGGATTCTCGTAACACCAGCGCCGTGTGCGGGCCTGCGCCGAGAGTGCCGGTCGGTAGCCAAACCGTGGCGATGCCGCCGCCAGGCGCGTATTCGTCATAGCTCATTTGCCCGGCGAAGAGGAGGCTACTCCGCCCTCCGAGTTTCTGGTTGTAAGCCACGGCAGTGGCGGGCGCAGGAGCAATACTGGAGGCAGAAGCAGCCCGGCGCGCTCCGTCTGTGAACTCCATGCGAACGCGCGGCACCTCGGGTCTGTGGTTTTCCCCTCTTAGCGCGGAGAGGGAATTGGATTCGTCCATCCATTCCAGAACCGGCCGCGCCGAGGCCGCGGAGCGCAGCACCCATTTCCAATCATCGGGATTCGTGGGCGCATTCGAAGGCATGCGGCGGAGCTGCTCCAGAGTCGCGTACATGGATTCCAGTTCCACGCGAACCACGGTAGTCAAATTGGGACTCACACGAACGTGTTTTTCGAGGGTGGGAAGAAATCCGGCAAGGGTAACGCGCAAGGTGTACAGGCCGGGGACAAGCTTGTTGCCTTGGAAAATGCCTTGCGTGTTCGTCAGCAGGCTGTGCGGCGCAGCAGCTCCCAAAAATTCAGGAGCCAGCTCGACGCTCGCGCCCATCTGCGGCGTACCCGCCGTATCACGCACCACTCCCGCAAGCTTGCCAAGGACGGGCTTGGCTTGCGCGGCCGCTGGTTTCGCAACGAATGGGGAAACAGCAGCGGTTAGGACCAGGGCCCCCAGGACTCGGAGTCGCCCTTGTTTCACGTCTTTTACCTCCCCGGTGCGGTGCTCGCGGTGGTCTTGACTACTTGCGGCGCCTTCACGGTGAAATCCGCAGTACGCGAAATGGTCTGATTGGAATGCACATCCGTGGCGTCCACTTCCAGCGTGTACTTGCCTGGTGGAAGCGTGGCGAGAGGCAAGAAACGCTCGATGGTGATCTGCTCCCCGGTCTGCTTCAGGTCTTCGGACGTTTCCTTGAACTGCATGCCCGGTACGGGCTCATTTCCCCTCTTAACCGTAAATTGGAAATTCGCGCTGGATTTGTGCGTAGCATCATCCGGCTTCAAGTTGTAAACCTGCATGTAAATGCCGAGACGGTCGGCTGTAGTGAAATCGCCCTCCAGCCGCGGCCGGACCTTAGACGAGCCCAACACAAACTGGCCGGTGCCGATTTGCTTCGCGGGTACCTGCTCGATCTGGTCGGCAAGGATCAACGAGCTGGCTTCGAGCTTGTCGTCCTGATAGCGGGGGACGGCCAGGCGGTTGTTGACCGCGCCGATGTTTCCGCTCTGGACATCTTTCAGCACCAAATCCAGGCGATAGAGTCCCGGACGCAGCGGGACGGCCTTTTGATAAATCGATTGCAACTTTAAGGATTGCTGGAAGAGGCTGTCCGGAAAATCACGACTCACGGAATCCTCAAAAGTCTGCACCACCCGGCCGGTGAGCGTCGTGATGCGTCCGAAAATATTGAGCATTGCGGAGTGAATGCCGTCTTTTGCCTGGAAGGAGAGCTGGCTGTTGGGAATTTGTATGGTGATGGGGACGAGGACCGTGTCGTTGGTGACCTTCAGGTAATCGGTGCGCCAGTTGAAGTGCATCTGATCGCGGACGATGCGCGAGGTCACTACCGCTTCCAAGTCCTTGAACTTGACTTCGGGAGGCTTTTGGACTTTGGCGTAGAGCTCAAGGCGGTTGAACTCGTCCATGCTGGCCGGCGTCCCACCGAGAGAGGTGGGAAGGTTCGTGCCGTCCGAGCGCGTGAAGCGATCCGTCTTCGAAGCCATGCCCATGGATTCCAGCAAGCTCAGACCCGCCCCGGGAACGTGCAAGAGCGCGTCCTTTTCCGAGGGATCCATGGTCAGGTGGTATTCGCCCGAGCCGCTGGGATCGACGAATTCCAGGATAATGTTCTCGCCTATGCCTTCCAGGTAGCGCCAGCGCCAGGTTTCCCATGGGTACGTAGTAGTGGAGCCTCCACCCTCTTCCATCGGTCGGTCGTAGGTGCCGCCGGTCGGGTGCGACTCAATTTCGTCCGGCCGACCCCACATGATGTACATGCGGCCACGATCGGTTTTCCAGCCAGGGATGCCCGAAGCAAAATGTTCGTTCGCGTAAGCAATCCGGCGGTAATGCTCTTCCTTGAAATCGTTGTCCGGGAGGTCGGGATTGCTGCTGCGGCGCAGCCAGAACTGCTCGATAAATTGCTCGCGCTCTTCGTTGGTCTCCAACTGCAGGAAGGCATTGCGCTCTTCGGGAGTAATGATGTACACCACGTCTTCGTTGAGCCACTGCTTGTAGGCGCTATCGAGTTCCTTCAAGGTGCGCTTCATCTTGCGCTTGGCGTCTTTATCCAGCTTTTTAGGAGCCGGCAGGGCGTTTGGATCCTGTGGGTCTTGCGCCTGTTGGGCCAGAGCGGCTGGCAGGCAAACGGCAAGTGAAAAAAGCAATGCGCTTACGGTTCGTGCTACCCTGGACATGAAGACACCTCAAGCTATAGGACGGTAGGAATTCTACCTCCCCGGCAAGTTCTCCGTCAATCCGCGCAATCGCCACATTTTGTGACACTTGGCCCCGTGTGGCGTTAGACCGCACAAGCAAAGTTTTGGTTGCCTGGCAGTTCTTGACCTGGGGCAATTCGGTGCATCCCAAGGCTGGCCCCACAAAACGCGAAAAGTCCTTTGAAAAAATTTGAAAACGCTAGTTCAACTCAGCGTGGACGGGACGTTAACCCGGCTTGCTTCCACAGTTTCTCCCATTGCCAGATGCCATACATTGCTTCGTGCATGCGATAGCCCAGTTGGCGCGCAAGCATCAGGATTTGACCGCGATGGTGCGCTTCGTGGGAGAACATGTAGGCGAACATGGCTGCGCCGGCGGGCCAAGGTCTGGCCCAACCGTCCCGGCGGAATTGCTTGACGCGGCTGCCGGGACCAGCGAAGGCTTCGGCAAGCATCGCCGAGCAGCGCTCAGCGCTTTCCGCCAACGCCGCGCTAGCCTGTTGCTGCGTGCAGCGGGTGCGATCGAGCTCGGCTGGCAGTTTGAGATGAGGAGCGGAGAGCCTCAGCCACTTGCGGCGGATGTTGTGGATATGGGCGAAGATGGCAGCGATGGTGCGCGCGTTGCGGCCGGGAGGCTTTGCGCGCCAAGCGCGGGGATCGAGATGCTCGAGGATGAGCTGGTTCATGCGGTCGTTGATCGCGTAGGTTTCCAGGAGGGTGTTGCGCAACTCACGCAGAGCCCGCTCGGACTGCAAGGCCATGAAAGCTCCACTGCTGAACAAGGATGGGGAGATTATTGTACGCGCTGCGGCTGGCCGTCGGACCCAACCAGTGCATCGAAGATCGCCAGCACGTGACGGCGATAGTCCACCATGCGCTCAAAGATGTCTTTCAATTGTGGGTCGCGCTCGGCTTCGCGGTGCCACTTGGCGAGGACGGCGCTGGGTACTTCGATGTCCTGGCGCAGCTTGTCGGCGGAATGGCCACGCAGAAACAGGCCGTAAAAAAACGCCGCCTCGCGCTGCGGATACTCGAGATCCTGCAGCAGGTCGACGGGAACGAATTGTGGCAGCGTGGCCATCAAGAAACAGGCAGTTTACCCAAAAGCGTTTCCGCGTCAAGTAGGACTTACGTTTTCGTGAGGCCTGGCAGGTAACCCTCCCATTTCCCGGAGGTTCCGCCCCTCCAACAGGAAACGCCGGCGCTGAACGGCGTTGCAGGGTGGGCGCTGAAGGCCGTAAGATGCGAGAGGCATGGGGAAGTTACACAATTCGCGGCAGGCCTCCTTTCCGGGCCGCGTGGCACGCCGCTTCTTGCGATTCGGCGCCTTGCGAGGAATGCGTTCCATCGAAATCGATCCGGAAGCGTTCCGCCGCCGGCTTGCGGAAAAACATGGCTTGTGGGTCCCGAATTTCGCGCGGATGAAGGACGTTCCGATCGAACATTTGGACGCCATCGCCGCAGCGTTGATCCGCGATGCGGAGCGGTTGGCGCTCGTCGAGGGCGCGGGATTCGGCCTGGGCGGCATGATTACCTTTCTTCCGGACGCCAGCTTCCTGACCATCATTACGCTGCGCCTGATTCAGCGCCTGGCGTTGCTCTACGGATTCGAGACACGCGAAGCCGACCAGCGGATAGAAATGTGGAAAGCGGCTGCGGCGGCGTCCGGAATTGATTACGGCAGGGATTTGGCCGGGAAACAAATGTGCGAGAAAATCGCGCCGCGTGTGGCGCAGCGTCTCGCGGCCAAGCTCGGAACGGAGACCGCGGAGAAGTGGGTTGGACGGCTGGTTCCTTTGGCGGGCTCGGCCATTGGCGGGGCGCTGAATTTTTCATTTGTGCGCGGCTGGGGCCGGCGCGTGCAACGCCATTTGCGCGCAAGGCATCTCGAAGCAAGAGCGTCCGCGGCGCGAGCGTCGCAAGCGTATACCGCTGCGTAGAGTGCGCTCATTCAGATAGAGTTTGGTGTTTTCAAAAGCTCCAGTCGCAAGAATTCTGGGAGGTGAGTATGCAAGGCATTGCGAAAGTCGGGGGCGCGGCAGTTCTCTTTGGCGTGGCTTTGGCGCTCACTTTTGTACCATTGACGGCGACTTCCAGCTCGTCCGAGGAGCAAGAAGCAGCGCAGCAGGCAACGGACAACGATATCCCGGCGTATCACGCGCAAGCTCCTAAGGGTGAGCTGCCGGAAACGATGAAGCCCGAACATTTTTCCGATCCATTGGTGCAAAACGCGTATGCCGTTGCTGCGAAGATTAAGAAGACGCTCTACCAGCAGCCTTGCTATTGCCATTGCGATCGCAGCAAAGGCCACACCAGTTTGCTCGATTGTTTCGCCAGCGAGCACGGTTCCGGATGCGGCACTTGCATCTACGAAGATCTGTACAGCTACGAACAGGTACACAAAGGCAAAACCGCGGCGCAAATTCGCGCCGGAATCATCAACGGTGATTGGAAGTCCGTGGACGCCGCGAAATACCGTCAGCCTCTGCCAGCGAAGTGACCTCCCGCTTTCTCAAACAACTGGCACCAAACTGCCGCTCTCCGCGCACGGAATGAGCAGGTTCGATGTTGCGCGGGGAATGACTTATTTTTCCTCCTCGGCGGATGAGGGCGTGCGGAAGGCCCGAAGAGCGGAATAGCCAAGAAGCACTACGGCCACACCCAGGGCAATCCACAACAAGTTGGGATGACGCTCCGAAAAGGGGCGAGGATCGGCGTAATTGGCGGTGTCTTCTTCGGGTCCCAGGCCAGGGTGGTACATCGCCTGGAGCGCCGGAATCTGCAGTGTGCGTGCCAAGTCGTATTGCGGCGCGTGGGCCCGCGCGTTGCTGTAAATCAAACGATAAGAGCGGTTCGGTTCGGGATGGAAGAGCACAAACCGCAGCGGCATGGCCACCGAAAGACGGACCCCGGAAAGCGGTGCGTCGTTGCCGTTGAGCACCTCCACGCGCCAGTAACGCGGCCCCCACAACTCGTAGGATTGCGCCGCCAGGGATTCCTCGGTTTTGCCTCCCGCCACATAGCGGTGGATTTCCCCGCCCCCTGCAAACTGCCATTCGTTCTGATCGTTGCTTGTGAGGATGCGGACAGCACGATAAAACTCCGGCTGGCTGGTTTCAAATTTGAACTTCGCCACGGGAACATTGCTGCTGCCGAGGTCGACGGTCCATTGCGTCTGCGAACCTTCACCGGCCGTGTCCGGATCTAGCGAGGCGAAAAGTGGAGCCGGCTCAGCGGGACGCGCAGTTTTCGTTTCGGGGGAAGAAAAGACTTCGATGTCTGACACCTGAAACGAGTGGCCGGCCTCCTGGATGCGCACGCGTAGGTAACGCGCGTTGTTTTCTGAATAGCGTATAGTCTGGTTGCCTTCCAGATTGTCTTTGCGAAATCGCGAAATGGGCGCGTGCGAGTTGACCATGCGCCAGACGTGCGCGTCGTCGCTCGCGGCCACCTGCACCCAATTGATGAAATCGGACTCCGTGGTCTGCACGCGAAAATTATTGTGAAATCTCGGACGTTCCCCCAGGTCGACAATCACCTGCGTGAACTGGCCGGGGACGAAACTGTTTTCTCGAAGCGTGGTGGGAAGTCTCACAGGTGCCGGGGGCGGTGCGATTTCGGAGCGGAGCTCGTAAGGAAGCTGCTGGCCTGAATCGTCAATGATGCGAAGATCCGCGAGCTGGTTCTCCGAGTGTGAGAACACTTGGCGGTCCAGCGTGATGTAGTTCAGCGTGTCCGCGCGCGGCGATTCAATGGGCCGCGAATACCGCCAAGGACGCCACGCGGAGGGCAGATCGATGGCCATGGCGGCTGCACCGAGCGTGGCCAACAAGAGTGGGAAGCAAAAGAATCTTCGATTCATTTTTCGCGTCATTTTCCGCTTATTTTTCTGACCATTTCTCATTCAAGCTTTGTTTTGCAAAGAACGCTCGCGAGCCACTTTGCGTTGATAGAGAAACGAAACGACGAGCAAAACCAGCCCAAGGATGAAGAACGAGACGATGCGGTAAAAGCGCTCGAGATACGAGCTGTCATAAATGAACACTTTGATGACCACTAGGCCAAAGAGCAAGAGGGCCTGCCAGCGAAGCAGTGGAGCTTTGCGCTGGATGCCGAACCCGATCAAAGCGGAAGCGTAGGCCGTCCAGAGTAGAGAAAGAGCAAGATGCTGGGCCAGGCCGGAGTCGATTCCCAGGCCGGACGGTCGGCCGAAATAATCCCACAGCTCGAGAGAAAGGGCGAACAGGGCGAAGAAGTTGGTTGCCACAGAAAGAAAGGCGAGCAGACCGTGTTCCTCCGAGGAGACGGAGGGAAGTCTTTCCCGAGCGGAATAAAGTACCGCAGCAAGACAGGCGATGAGAACCAGGTAGGTCGCAAATCTTTCGTTGAGCAGGAACTGCGGGGCGGGCAGAGGGAAGGCGAGCAGGCGCACGGCGGAGATCGCAAGCAAAAGATAACCGGCGCCACGCAAGCCCGCGAGCGCGGAGCGGAAACCCGTCCAGACAAGCACGGCGCCCTCCACGGCAAACGCGAGGGTAATCCATTTGCCATCCAGGCGGAGAGGAATCGCCAGGGTAGCGAACGTGAGTGCCACACCGGCGTACAGAAATCGCATCAAAGGTGACTCGCCGGATTTTGGCGGTGGAATCACTCGCGCTACCGTGACGTGTCCAGCGGATAGGGCGAGAGCCAGCAGCGTCAGCGGCCAGCGGTCTTTCGGCCACAGCATGACGTACAGAGCGGCAAAGTAGGCAAAAGGATTGGCAAGAACCAACAAGAAATCAATTTCGTTCACGCTGGATGACTTGACCGCGCGCAGAATGGGCAAAACCGCGTAAAGAAGCAAGAAAAGCGTGGCGAAGATCAGCGTGCGTCCGAGTTTCGCAGGTTGATAAAACTTTTCGTACCAGCCCCAGAAATAGATGATGCTGAACACGAAAGAAACGGGCGTGAGGGCGCGCCAATTGCGGCGAAGTTCAATGACCAAAAGTCCGAGACCGAGCATCAGGAGGTAGCTGAAGAGAACGACCTGTTCGTCTTTGCCGCTGCTGACCAGGAGGGGCGTGAGAAACCCGCCCACCAGGGAAAGAAGAGCAATGCGCTGGGAATTTCTGCCGAGCGCCACGGCGGCCGTGCCCGCGGTGACCAAAATCATTGCGTAAAAACCGACATCCCGCGTGTACAAGGTGTAGTATTGGCAGCCCGCCCAGAAAGAAAGGTACATAACCGCGGCGCCAAGCCCTGCGATTCCCTCGGAAAAATAAGAGTAGCCGCGGCTCAGGAGCCATTGGCTCCACGGCAGCATGGCTGCGCCAAGGACGATGCCGATGGCCACGCGGCCGCGGGGGCCAATCCAGTCGTTGTCAAAGGCATATTTCAGAAAGAAAGTCGTGGCGCCAATCAAGGCCACAATGCCGATGCGATTTAGCCACCGGCCACCAATGACCGTTTCCCAATCCAAGGAGGAAGTGGATTTGGATTGCGAGGCATAAAGTGGAGGAGCCGCGAAGATGCTCGGCTGCGGAGGATGCGCAGCAAACTCGTGCGGCTTAGGTGTTTCCGGGAGAGGCCCGCGCGATCCCAGAGCGGTTGGCGCAGGCGGCGGGGGTGGGCTCTGTGGAGGAGTTGACACCGGAGCGGCCGGGGATACAACCGGTTTCGGCGGCGCTGCGGCAGGCGGCTGGCCGGAGGAGAGCGTTTTTTCCATCGCCGCGAGTTGCCGTTCCAGTGTGGAGAGCCGGTCGGAGACTTTGTCGAGCGGGAATGTGCGCAGTTGCTCTGACAATCTCTGGACGCGAACGAAGGCGGAGATCGCGAGAATGGGCGTGATGATGACCAGAGCGACCGCGAGGAAGATGAGAAATTCCATGATGGTCGATCCGCGAAAGGACGAATTAGAACACAGCTACGGACTCCAAACAACGGCGTTATCTTGAAAACTGTCTTGTCACTCTGCGGGGCAATCCGTACACTAGATTCATCCCAGCCAACAATAGGAGGAAGAATGCATTCTCGCCTCAAGTGGAGTGTGTGTCTGCTGGGAATCGCTGCTTTGTTCGTGGCGGCAGAGCCCCCGGCACGGGCGCAGGACCAGCAGCACGTCGTGTCTCTGAGCGATTTGAGCAAAGACGCGGCGCGTCCGGCTCAGACCCGTCAAGCCAATGAAGAAGCTGTACGAACATTGCTTTCTTCCGACCAGGGCCAAAAGGCGCTGAAATCCGCCAAGCTCGATTACCAGAAGATAAACCAAGCCATTGGCCAATTGAGCGACGAAGACGTCGCCAAACTGGCGGAGCGTTCCCGGCAAGCGCAAGCCGACTTTGCCGCCGGACGCATCTCTGACCGCGACCTGCTTTGGATCATTGTGATTGCGCTCGGCATCATCGTCCTCGCGCTGGTGCTGCGCTGATTCCGTGGAGTTCTTCGCTACGCTCTGGAGGCAGGCCACTCTCGGTTTGTTCCTGACGCTGTTCCTGGGGCGCGCCCTGCACGCCGCGCCTCAGGCCAGTGCGGGGGTTTGGCTCGACGTGCCCTTCGTCGAGCAAAGCCAGGATGGCTGTGGGTCCGCGGCCATTTCCATGATTCTGCAGTATTGGAACGCGCATGGCATGCAAATCGGTGCGCCGCGCGTCGGTGCCGCTGCCATTCAGAGGCGACTCTACTCGCGCAAAGCCCGCGGCATCTTCTCTTCGGACATGCAGAGTTACCTCAAAGCTTCTGGCTTCCTGGTTTTTGCGTTGGCTGGAAGTTGGATCGATTTAGAAGAAAATCTGAAGCAGGGACGCCCGCTGATTGTGAGTATTCAGCCGGGCAGCGCGAGCGCGCCGCTGCACTATGTTGTGGTCACAGGTATCGACTGGCAACGCGACGCGGTTTTCATCCACGACCCCGCCCGTGGCAAACTGCTTCGCGTCGAACGGGCAGACTTCGAAAAGCAATGGCGGTCCAACCGCAATTGGATGTTGCTGGCGGTCCCCGAAAAGGCGGCGTGATCCGCTTCTTACTTGCGTCGCTTGCGTTGTTTTTTCTTTGCGTTGCCGGTTTTTCTCAAGATCGCAGTTCAGAGCCAGCGCGCCTTGCGGCGGCGCAGAGTGCCTTTGATGGCGGACATTGGGATGAAGCTGCGCGGCTTGCTCAGGGTCCCGCGGACGAGTCAGCTGATTTCGATTTTCTGCGAGGGATGGCATTTTCACGCCTGACGAAATGGGATGAGGCGAAACTGGCGTTCGAGGCAGGCGCGCGAAAGTCGCCTCACGATGCGCGGTTCCCGGTAGAGTTGGCGGGCATCGCCTACAGACACAATAATCTCCGCCTCGCCAAGAAACGCCTGCACGCAGCGCTACTGTTGAATCCGCGCGATGCCTACACGCATGAGTTTCTCGCCACGATTTATTTTCTTGACGGAAACCTCGAAGCCGCTCTGAAGTATTGGAATTTCGAAGACAAGCCGCGGCTGCGAAGTGTTGGTTTCGTGCCACCGTTGCAATTGTCCGAGCCGCTCCGCAGCCGCGCCTTGGCTTTCAATGCCCCGCAGGTTCTGACCGGAAACGCATTACACACTACGGAATCGCGGTTAGAAAACCTGGGCATTTTTTTCAGCCGCCGGATCGAACTAACGCCCGCGCAATCCGGGAATTATGATCTCACGCTGCACCTGGCGCAGAGAAATCTCCGGGGCCATTCGAAGGCCGAAGGAATAATCTCTGTTTTGAGCGGATTGCCCTACGCGACCGTTTATCCCGAACTCTACAATCTGGGCCACGGCGCCATTAACCTGACCTCGCTCGTGCGGTGGGATGCGCAGAAGCGCCGCGTCTTCGCCGATCTTTCTCTGCCGGCTTACGACAACCCAAGTCTGCGTTTGCGTCTTTACACGGATGCCCGCAATGAGAATTGGAACTTGTCGCAAACTTTCCTTGGTGCGGGGACTCCGCTGACCGACTTGAACCTGCGGGGGATTGTAGCGGGCGCTGAATTTCGCAAAATTGCGAATGGCCGCTGGAGTTGGTGCGCCGGCGCCGACGCTGCCAATCGCAAATTTCGCACTCTAAGCAGTCCACTTTCGCCAGCGCAGCGCACGTTTTTCACCGGAGGAAACTCGCTCGCTGGCTGGCTAAGTGCCGAAAGGACTTTGGCGCGCATTCCCGAGCGCCGCTTTACGTTAGGCTCCTCCGTGAAGGCTAGGGCGGGGCGCGAATTTGCAAACGCGCTAGGGCCCTTCGCAACCCTCCGAGGATCGCTGAACGCGCACTGGTTCCCGCGAGCCAAAGGAGACGATTACGCGATGCGCGCCCAGGTACGCGCGGGCGCAGCCGCCGGTAAATTGTCGCTCGACGAACTTTTCCAATTGGGCGTGGAACGTGATAACGATCTGTGGCTCCGCGGCCATGCCGGAACGACCGATGGCCGAAAAGGAGCCGCGCCGCTCGGACGGCGTTACTTTCTGGCGAATTGGGAGATGGACAAAAACGTTTACGGAAATGGTCTCTTGAGCATGAAACTCGGGCCATTTTTCGACAACGGCGCCATCGCGGATTCCTCCGGGTTTTTTGGTTCGCGGAACTGGCTGTGGGATTCCGGCGTGCAGTGCAAAGTAAGTCTTTTGGGCGGAGTCACCGCGGTCTTTTCCTATGGGCGCAATCTGCGAGGCGGAAAAGGAGTTTTCTACGGAACCGTCTTGCGTTCCGGCAAATAGTCTTGAAAAAAGTCGATCAGGCGTTGCCCGAGTTTTTAGACTCAGAAGTGAATGACGGCTCCGCCGGCAAACAGGAAATGGTCTTGCGTTTGATGAAAGAATCTCGTGCCAACGTAATCGCCTTCCGCACGGAAGGAAAGGTGCGGGTTCCAGCGATAATCCGCCCCGCCGCCGGCCATGAGGGAATACGAGTTGCGGCCGCCAACCGACGTCTGCGGACCTTGGTGAGCGCCGCCAAAAATCCCATGCAGCCACGGCTCCCATCGCCTCTGGCGCCAAGCTACCTTGGGGCCCCCGCCGTAGACGGCTATTTTCCCATCCTGACCTCCGTTACCGACGGGCGCGCCAAAGGCGGCGGTCAGGTCCCCCTCCACCCCTAGCCACTCGTTCAAGAAGTAAGTAACCGTCGTCTTTACTCCGAATTCGTTGGAATTGTAAACCGAGGAGCGGAAGCGAAACCAAACGAAGGCCAGGCTGAGTTGCCAGCGATAATCCTCCCGCCCTCCATAAACAAAGCGGGGCTCGGGGGAAGACGCAGCCGGCTTGGCAGGTTCGGGCTCCGCCAGCAAAGCGGTGCTCAGGTTCGGAGGCGAGAAGGTGGGCGCTCGAGTTGCATGCGGGTGGGAGAAGGAATCAGCGACGGCAAGAAAATTCGGAAGCGTAACCTTCGCTGCGGAGGTCGCGGAGAAATCCGGCCCGGCATTGTCCGTGTTGAAAGGCGGCTCCGCCACGCTGACTTGCGCTTGCGATGCACTGACGCTCCCAAGCAGCAAGCATGCACACACCCATAGCCTCTTCCTCATTCGCCTCTCCGAGGGCTGCCCACACGCATTTCAGCCACCCCGCTACGGTAAACAAGACCAGGGGCGTTTGTCTACGCTCTTTCGCTGCTAGGTCTAGACTTTTGCACTTTAGGCCACCACTTTAGCCCATTCCACAAGGGGTTTCAGGATTTTTCGCGTAGGCGCATCCAATCTGGGGTCTTCAAAAACCCTTTCCCGCCATGTGGCGTATCGCAAAGTTCGAAGAAGGTCCTCGAACGATGTGGAGTTTTTTTGCTTGTACCAAAGCCGCCGCAAAGTGGACGAACCAGCCAGCTTGTAGCCGGATTGCGCGTACCAGATGACCACCAGGTCGTAGATATAGAAGATCAAAGGGGCGGTGCGCTGCGTGGCGCGAGAGACGCGGTTCTGCGGATCTTCGAAGCCCAAGAATTGCTTCACGTCGCGAAAGCAAACTTCCAGGGGCCAACGTAGAGAAAACGTGGTGAGGATGTCGGGCGGAGTCTGTGTGCGGTCCGTCGAGAAGAAGCAGTCGTCGTGGCGTCGATGCGAAGGATCGCGCACCACGACGATACGCAGCAGTCTCTGGCCGGCGCTGGAGTACCACAAAGCATCCACGGATTTGTACCAAAACGCGGACGCGCTTGCCGTAGAGCTGCAAGATGGTTTTGATCCACGGCGAAGAAGGATCCTCGGCCATCTGCAGGGGGCTGGGCAGACGCTTGCCCTTCTTGCGTGGGCGTCCGCGACCGCCGGGATTCGGCGGGGGGACGTCATAGAGGGCCGCTTTCATGGTCATGCGGCTGATCAGGTGCGCGTTGGCCGGGAGATGACGGCTGATCGCACGACCCCCATATTCACTGTCCGCGGTGACATGAAGGAGGCGATCGGGGACCCAGCCGGCTACGATCTGAATCATCTCCAGAGCTAATTGTGGGCGGGTGCGGTACTGCTTAGGGCTGGCTTGGCCGGTCTGCTTTCTTTCCCACTTTCCCCGTCGACCCGGGGCTAACTTGTTTTTCCGTTTCTTACGGTAAAGCCGGACCAGGATGGGCAGGGCCCAGTGCTTGTGGGGAGCGAAGGGAAAGGAGATGTGGAGGGAAAAGACCACCCAGTTGTGGCCGAAGGAAAAGAAAGGCCTGGCGCGCGTGGAGCGGAGTGGATCATGGTGCATGTCGGCGCCCCAGATGCGGCGACCCGACTTGCGGGCCAAGGTGTCATCGACGGCCGCAACCAGGAGCTGAGAGCAGAACGGTAGCAGCAAGGGCAACACGCAGTGTCCCAGCTCATCGAGATTCCAGCGGGCTTTGCTGAAGAAGCGGTGGAAGGAGCAGTAGTGTTTGAATTGGGAGAGTTGCGCGGCCTGAATGACGCGCGTCAGGGAGCGGCGGCCGGAACACAGGATCCAGGCGCAGACCAAAGCCCAGAAGGAGCGGAAGCTGGGTTGGGTAAAGCAGGGCTGGAAGGCCAGCAGGAGGGGAGCAAAGGATTGCGTCAGGAGGTCGGGCATCGATCCTCTCTTTCATATTAATATATGAAAGACAAAAGGCCCAAAAAAAAGACAGAAAAGAAGCCGCCCTTACGACCGCTTCCTTTCCTCCAGCAACTGCTGGTTCACCTCCCCGATCTGCCGGAGCAGGCTCTGAATCGCGGCGAACCGCTTGAGCCCCTCTTCCACCTCCGGCTTCAGGTGCTGCGGGACGGTGATTTGGCGAACCCGGCCTTGGCTCTCCCTCACGGACAGAATCCAGATGGGGCCATGCCCTTTCCCGCCCTTCTGGCAACGGCGGCAGTTGGGCTTGTTGCAGCGCACCATCCGGCTCATGAGCGAACCGGTCAGTGCGCTGCTGGGGTCGGGCATCTGCTCGGCCAGGTGCTTTCTTTTTTCGATCAACGGGGCCGTTCTGTCTTTCATAGTATTATATGAAAGATACACTCCCTTCCGTTGTGTGTCAAGGGAAAAAAGCAAAACGACAAAAAAGTTTAGCAGAATCGCGAAGCACAGTAGGTTACTGAGCGGCTCCGCATTCCGGGCACGTCTTCCGAGTTGCTCCTGGGGTCAAATCCGAGTCAACTCCGCCGTTCAACGCGGCGGGTACTCGCACCTATGCCTCGTTATACCGATGCAAAATGCGCCAGGGAGCCCGCCCCTTTGGGAACTTGAGCCCAACGAAATAGCGCGCCTTGTCAAACTTTTCGCAGTAAACGACTTCGCCGTGCATGGCCGGCCCCTGGTCGACGGGAGCAACTTCCACCAAATCCCCAGGTTGCCAGCGATGGTTGGAGCAGACGCGAACACCGCGGGAACTGAGATTATCCGTATACGTCTTTTCCTCTATTTCGCCGTTCTCTAAAGCCGAGAGGCGCACCACCACCATGATGGGTAGTCTCTTTTCCGTTCTTCCTGTTAGGTTCTTACCAAAATGCATATCCATGCCGTTCTATGCTGCGCAAGCTGTCTCCGGCAATGCCAGACGGTGTTTGCGCCGCACTGAATGGTTAGGCTGGGGCCTTCCGTGGAGTATCGCGTTTGGGGCGTCTGGGCTCGTGCGTGGACCGTTGATGTGTGGCGTCTGCCTTTTCTTGGCCCTTCCCTTTGGGAAGCCACCAAGTGCCGTAACGCCTCCATTAGATAGCGCTTTCCAAGCAGGCGCAATCCGTTGGAGACCGTATTACTTGGTTGGTAAGTTCAAGTAGTACTTAGACCGACTGCGGGCGGATTTGACCCGGGTGGCGGGTGGCGCTAGCGGCCGTGGCGCAGATAGTTATCGTCTTTGCTGAGCCAGTCTTCCCGCGGGGGATCAAAGACGTCCAGGTCCAGGGTGTCTTCCATGGCCCAGGCTTCGTGGGGCATGTTCGAGGGGATGCACAGGACTTCGCCGGCCCGCACGACAATCTCCTTGCCGTCAATCGCGAACTTCAGCGCGCCTTCGAGGATGTAAGTGACCTGCTCGTTATGGTGTTGATGCTTGGGCACATGCGCGCCCTTTTTCAGAAACACGCGCGCGAGCATGATTTTGTCGCCCACCACCATCTCGCGGCCGATGAGTGGACTCAATTGCTCATGCTCCACATTTTTCCAGGGGATATATTTCGGTTGCGTCGAGGTGCTCATTTCCCATCTCCATAGAGTCTTGCGGCGTTGTCGTGCAAGTACAGGTGCGCGAGTTCGAGGGCCTGCGCCTCACTGACTTCGCCTTCCGAAATCATCTCGGCTAAGGCGGCGGCCAGCGCCGTGCGGCTCGATTGTACGCCCAGCCAGTAGCTTTCTTCGGCGCCGAGCGCTTCGTTATACGGGAAGCAATCGGTTCCGAAGGTGACTTTGTCCGGAAATGTCTCCAGCCACTGCTTCAGCAGATGTTTGAACTCGGAGGGGTAAAGCAAGATTTCTGTTTCCGAAGTATCCAGATAGACGTTTTTGACCGCCGCGAGCCAGATGGCCTGACGGTCATACGGGTACCCGCCATGAATCATCACAAACGTCGTGTTGGAGTACCGCGGATCCCGCAGGATGTTTTCCAGGTTCAGGATGTTACTTTCCGAAAGATTAAAATAATCGCCGATGCCCACCGCCGAATGAATGTGGATGGGCAGGTGAAGCCTTCCGCCTTCGCGGACCAGGAACCGGAAAATGTAATCCTGAAACGTGCGATATTCCGCTTCTGCGGGAATACCCCCGGCAACGAATCGCTGGTAAATGTCTTCGGCCTGCTCGCGGGTTGGATCGGAGAATTTCGTCGGGCGGAAATATGCCACTTCAAACTTGATGGCAATGCCGCCCTTCTTCTGGTTGTCTTCCAAAGTTCGGCTCACAAACGCGAGGTAATCGCCGAAATTTGCCGGCAGCTTGGCCACGCCTTCCTGCTGCATCCAGCGGCGCAGCATCTTCTCCTGCAATGGGATATAAACCTGCTCATCGGCATTGCGTGCGGTCTCGCGCTGGTTGTTAAAGGGCCACAGGAAGGCATCGCCGAAGAATACCCATAAGAAGCGCTTGGCATCGAGATAGGCGGCCATCATGGCGCGATTGGCGACCCCTTTCTCGATGTTCAGCTTATCGAGGATATCGGAAAAGTAGGCCCTGCCCCGCTGTTTCTTGAGCTCCAGTTTTTTCTCAACCAGCCACTTGGTATGTTCGGCAGATAAATCACTGTAAGGATAGCCCCAAAGCGCTTTTGCAGCGGCCACGAGCTCGGGATTGCTGTCGCGCTCGCGGAGAGCAGCGCTGCCCGGGGGCGCCGCCATGGCGTCCACGTCCGCGTCATCCGCGTATCCGGGATGCGCGTGATGGTCGAACATCGGGATTTTTTCGATTTGCGGCAGAAGGCGTTGGTAAATTTGCGGAACGTCCGGCCCGGGGAAAGGCCGCGCCTGCGCTCCAGCTTGCGCAGCCGTACCTGCAAACAGGGCAACGCAGAGGGTTATCCCGGTTTGATGTTTCATGGATCTCTCCAGTTCCAATGCCGCGGATTATCTTGTGACCGCCGCGCGCCAATGCATGGACACCCGCTCGATCCGTTCGAGCGCGTCTTCCAACAGGTTCCGTGCGCTGACCAAGGAAAAGCGCAGGTAATTCTTCCCGCCGGGACCAAACGCGGCCCCGGCGATTCCCGCGACGCCACCTTGTTCGAGCAAAATGCTCTGCACTTCCTCGGCGGAGAGCCCCGTTTGCTCAATATTGACCCACGCGTAGAAGGCGCCTTGCGGCGGCTGGCAGCGAAATCCGGGAATGCGGTTCAGCCCGGTAACGAAAAGCTCGCGCCGCTTGCGGTATTCCTCGACCATCGCATCCACTGCGCCTGCGGAATCGCGCAGCGCCTCGATGGCCGCTATCTGGGTGAACTCCGCCGCGCAGGTAAACGTGTTCAACACCAGCAAATCCATGGCATCAATGACCGGCACCGGTGCGACGGCATAACCGAGCCGCCAGCCAGTCATCGCAAAACTTTTTGAGAAGCCGTCAATGATCACGGTGCGTTCGGCCATTCCCGGGAGCGCCCCAATGGATTGGTATGCACCGCCAAAAAGAATGCGCGCATAAATTTCGTCGGAGACAATCCATAGGTCATGCTTCTGCGCGAGCTCAGCAATTTTTTGAAGCGCGCTGGAGCTGAAAACGGTGCCGGTCGGATTACTCGGCGAATTGAAGATGAGGACGCGAGTACGCGGCGTGATCTTCGCGGCGATCTCCTCCAAGTCCGGCTGAAAATGATTTTTCTCTTCCAGCCCAAACGGTACGGCCGTGGCTCCAAGGCCGCGCGTAAACGAGGGATAAATCGGAAAGCCCGGATCGGGATAGAGCACATCGTCGCCGGGTTCTATAAGCGCCATCATGGCGAGGGAAAGCGCCATCTTGCATCCCGGAGCCACGAGGACCTGTTCGGCCGCGACGCCGAGCCGTCGCGTGCGCTTCAAATACGCGGCGATGGCTTCGCGCAGCGCGGGCAGGCCGCGCGTCGCGCAATAACGGTCGCGCCCGGCAACCACGGCACCGCGCAAGGCATCGACAATCGGCGCGGCGGGATGAAAATCCGGCTCACCCAGCTCCAGGTGAATGACCGAGCGCCCAAGGCGTTCCAGTTCCTTGGCGCGCGAATACACGGCCAACGCGCCTTCTCCATTCAATTGCGAAACGCGCGATGCAATGCGGGTCATAGGCGCAATCCGGGAACGACGGAATGATGGTATCACTCCTCAGCCAGCCATGAGCTCCGATGGCAGATTCTTCAGCTAGCCTTGGATGGCAAATCTTAAATGGGCATGCCTCGAGGCGGCGCACTCCGTGGCTAAAGACAATTTGGTTTCGCGGGCCTAGCTTAGCTAAAGGCTGGTGCATAACCTTGGAAGCAACTCCTTGATTGCTGCGAGAAGCCGAAGCAGGAGCGTGGCAAATCGCAAGCTGCGCACCGGCATTATTTCTGCGGATTCCTGAACGCAAAAAATGAAAAGAGCAAGAAATCTTGAAATATCGCAACTTTTCGCTTGACAAGGGAAAACTTACTCGATATTATCGAGTAATGATGACCTCCTCCCAACACCAAGCCTGGTTGTTCTATATGCCCTTGGCGAAACAAGCGGCCTTATTGAAGGACGATTTACTCGAACCGGTGGACCGGCTCCTGGAGGATGCGCCATTGATCGAGCTGGTCCGCCACTGCCTGGGCTCTCGCTCTCCGGCTTCCACGCGCACCGGCCGCCCGAGCATGGCCCCCGATCGCCTGCTGCGCTGTTGCGTACTCAAACATTTGAAAGGCTGGAGCTTCCGCCAGCTGGCCCGCGAACTGCCATGCAACCTGATCTATCGGCAGTTCACGCACTTCGACGCCGAGGCTACGCGCGACCACAGCGTCTTCAGCCGAACCTTTGCCTTGCTCAGCCCTGAAGTCACCGAGAAGATTCATCAGCGGGTGGTAGGCTTAGCGCGCCAGAAGGGTGTAGCCAAAGGCCACAAAATGCGGACGGACACGACGGCGGTCGAAAGCAACGTACACTTTCCAACCGACAGCGCGCTTTTGGGAGACGGCATTCGCGTGCTCAGCCGCAGCCTGAAACGCATCGCTACCCAGTGCAAGAGGGGCGCGCTGGAAGTCGTGCATCACGGACGGGCGGTGAAACATCGCCTGCTGGAGATCAGCCGCGCGGCAAAATCCCGGAGCGAAGCCAGCCGGCAACGCATGTGCGATAGTTATGACAAGCTCCTAGCCTTGACCCGGAAGGTAGTGCGGCAGGCCAGCGAGGTGGTACAGCGCTGGAAGTCAGGGCGGCTGAAAATGGTGGGCAATCAGCGGGAGGTGGCAAAGCAGGCTGCCCAGTTGCGGCACTTTCTGCCTTTGCTGGAAAAGGTGATCTCCCAGACCAAGCAGCGCGTGCGGGAAGGAAATACGCGCGTAGCGGGCAAAGTGCTGAGTTTGTTCGAACCGCATACGCAAGTGATCCGCAAAGGGAAAGCGCATAAGCCGAACGAGTTTGGTAGGCTGGTGCGCCTCGACGAAGTGGAGCATGGCATCGTGAGCGGTTATAAAATTCTGGAGGGCAATGCGGCAGACAGCAACTCCTGGATGCCGGCACTCGACCAACATCAGGCTTGCTTTGGGCACCTTCCGCAGATGGCCACGGCCGATCGCGGATTTTTTTCCGCCAAGAACGAGAGCGAGGCCGAGGCCCGGGGAGTCGCGAAGGTGGCGCTGCCGGCGCGTGGGCGATTGTCGCGGAAGCGCGCGGAACGGCAGAAACAGCGTTGGTTCAAACGAGCTTTGCGCTGGCGAGCTGGCTGTGAAGCGACCATCAGCACCCTGAAGCATCCGTTTTCGATGTGGCGAGCTACTTACAAGGGAGAGCCTGGATTTCAGCGCTACGTGGGCTGGAGCGTGATCACCAAGAATCTGTTCTCCATCGCCCGTTGGGAGCGCAAGAATAGAGCACAGGAGGAGCGAGAATGCTGCAAGTGGCTGGAACTTCCGCCCGACGGCGGAAGCTGTTGAGTGAAATCGCGCGTCTAGCGGAGGTGGCCATTTTCGGAACGCTGTCGGAAACCTACCGCACTTGCGGAAGCCCGGGCTGCCATTGCCAGAGCGGAGGGCCCAAGCATGGTCCGCACCTGAACATCAGCTACCGTGGGGAGAAGGGCAAGACCACGGGTTATTACGTTCCGAAGGGGGCGGAGCAGGCCACGCGCGAAGGAGTGGCGGCTTGGCAAAAATTGCAGGATGGTTTGCGCGAGCTGGCGGAATTGAATAAGGAACGGAATTTGCGGCAGGTCCGCGAGGCCGATTCGCGATGAAGCGATGGTTCTGCTTCCTCTTGGTCTGTTGGGGAGTCGTCTTTCTGTTGTTGAACCCTGGTCACCAAGCCGGTGTGCATCACCAACTGCATGCCAGTTGCGACGGATCGGTTAACTGCTGGAGAGAATTTGTTCCCACTTCCATCAGAACCTTGCCTGCAACGAGCATTGCATTCGTTCGGAGTCGCGCTGGCCCGCTCAAATCCCTCGTTGCTTGCTGTGCACTCTTGACTCCAGCCGATGGGATTGGTCCACCGTGGCAAGATCAGCAGTGGCCACCGGGTGCGTGCGCGAGACCTAAGACTTGCAGGGCAACTGGCCAAGCCAGCAGCTCGGAGGAGAGGCAGAGCACACTTCCTCCACGAAATTCCCTCCGTCCAACGGGCCGCGCCAAGACGCGGGGTTTTGCAACAGCCTTTAGCTAGAACGCGTAGCGCAGTGAAAACTGAATCAGCCTCGGCGTCCCGACGGTCGAAAAGATTCTCCCAAATGCTCTCGGATTTTCGACGTCGTTGATCGCCGGATCCGCAAAGTTTGCGTGATTCCATATGTCGAAGAAGTCGGCTGTGAACCGCAGCGACTGCTTCTCCGTTAGCTTGAAATTCTTGATGAGCGAAAAATCCCAATTCTGCTGAAACGGGCCGCGGTAGATGTTCCGTCCGAGATTGCCGAAAAAGGTTACCGTGCCATCGCCTCCAGCCGACGCCGGCACGAGTGGCGCCGTCGTGAAATTGCCGAGGTTCAGGTAGCCATTATTGACGCGATCGTGAATGCTTCCGCTTGTTAGGCCAGCGGCAATAGAGCCCCCCGGGGCGAGTTGGCCTCCAAGGGTAAGCGGGGTCAGCCCGGGGCCAAGGAACGCTGTTCCCGCCGCGGAGTCCGTCACGGAGAACGGCGTGCCGGACTGCAAGATGGTAATGCCGCTCAAGGCCCAGCCGCTCAGGGCTGCTGCCTTCCACCCAGTTTCGCTTTTATAAAATGGCAAGTCGTAGCGGTAGCTGACGACGAAGCGGTGCTTACGGTCGAAGTCGGACAAGCCGCGTGAGGCGTTGAGGGTGGATTCATCATTAAATGCGGTGTTGAGGGCGGTATTTCCGCTGGAAGTGGCGTCCGTTGATTTGGACCAAGTGTACGCTGCCTGGAAATAGCCGGCGGCCCAACGCCGCGAAAGCGTGGTCTGGAGAGAGTGGTAATGCGAATAGGCATCGTCGGCGAAAACCTGCATGCCGCTGTACCCGTTGATCCCCGCATTGTTCGACCGCGCTGGGCCATTCCCCTCCGTGCTGATGATTACGGAGCACGAAGCGCCAGGACCAATCATGCTTCCGTCGCAGTTCGCGCCTGTAAGCACGACGGGATTAGTGGGACTTGCCAAACGTGCTTGTATATTGGTACGCGTCTCACGCAGGTGCACGGCGTGCGTGCCGACGTACCCGACCTCCAATACCCATTGTTTGCCGAGGGCGCGCTGTACGGTCAGGTTCCACTGCTGCGTATTTGGCGCCACATAGTGGCGAGGCTCCACGAGGCCGAAGATGAACTGAGAGGGTAAGACGCCCGGACCAGTTGCGCTACATGTGTAATTCGCCACCTTCGAGGTATCCGTGGTAGGCAGACCGGTCACCGGGTCAATGAAACCCGCGAACGCCCCTAGGCAAGGCACAAAGTTCGGGTCGAGTACGCCTGCTTGGGGCAACGCATTGATGCCCGTCAGAAAGAAATTTGCGAGGCTTCCGGGGCCGCCTCCGCCGAAAGCTACCGGCAAGAAGGGAGCTTGAAAACTGAGCTGGTCCGCCGTGCCGACGTCCTCGCGAACAAAATAGATTCCATATCCCGCGCGAACCGTGGTGGTGTGACGCCCGGACAAGTCATACGCGAAACCAACGCGCGGACCCAGCCCTGTGGTGTAGTCATTCTTGAAGGTGGTGTTGCTGCCCGTGGGCGTCAAGCCCGATACACCCAAGCCGCTTACGCAATGGCCATAGACGAACGGATACTGGCCGGAGTTGGCGAGATCGGCGTCGAGATTGCCGATGTGGCACTTGTTGTCGTGAAAGGCTCCCAGTTCTTCCACGCGCAATCCCAGATTCAGTGTCAAATCATGCCGGATTTTCCAATCGTCCTGGACGAAGTAAGCAAAGTCGTTTGCACGGTATTCGTGATTGTAGACTCCACCGCCACCGAAGCTGAAATCTGGCGCACCCACTATCAGCTTCTGGAAATCGGTCGCACCTCCGGGCTTATTCACAAAAAAAAGCTGGCCATTAAAAACCTGCGGAAAGAGTTTGTTTAGGTTGACGCGGGTGAACTCCCCGCCGAAGCGGAATACATGCACGCCCTTTACCCAGCTGACCGTATCTACGAAGTTGTAATTGTTCTGGGTTTGGAATTGGTCGGCTGGCGGAGTAGGCCCGATCTGAAAGCCAGAACTCCCAAGCGTAAACTTGTAGATAGACTTCGTAACGCTGTTCGTCGGACGGTTAATGCCAAGATCCGCAGCGGTTACGGGCGGCACGTTCAACAAGCTGTTGTTGATGCGCACATACCCGAATCGGAAGTCGTTCACGAGCGTGGGAGAGAAGAGGTGGGTTTCATTTAAGGAGAAAAATCGCGCACGGACCGGCAGATCATAGGGAAAATTCAGGTCCGTAGCACTGATGCTGCTTGCGAGTGTACCTCCCAGGGAGGCTTGTAATCCTCCAGCGCCAAACGGCAGAAATGACTCAGCGTCGGAGAAGAAGAACCTAGCCGAGATTTTGTCCCGGCCTCCCGCAAATTCACGGTCCCAATTGGTCGTGAACTGATCATCGGTATACTTTCCGGGCTTCGTGGCAATGAACGGCGCGATGGGATATGCCGCCTTGTTCGGACGCAGGTCCGCCGTGCCAACCGAAGGAATGAGGAAGCCGCTAGAATCTCCGAACTGATTACTTTTGAACTGCAGCAGGGCTAGCGTAACGGGATCGATGTCTGTGGCAGCGATTGGAAAGCTTGCTGTGCTCAAAGCTGCGGCGATGGACGCTGCCGACCGGTCCGTCGGCAGGGCGGGGAATGCCAGGTTGTTAATCTGTGTGCCCGGAGAAAGCGCGCTGCGCTGCCGCGTCCCCTGATAATTCACGAAAAAGAAGCCATACTTCTCTGCTCCAACAGGGCCATCCAAGCTGCCGCCCAAAATGTTCTGTTTTATTGGCGGGCGCTTCTGTCGGGCGGCATTCAGGAAGAATTCATTCGCGTTAAGCACATCGTTGCGGAAGAACTCGTAAACGTCTCCGTGCAATTCCTTTGTGCCCGATTTCAAGACGGCGTTGACGTTCCCACCCCCGTTGCGCCCCTGGCTGGCGTCATACAGTGACGTTTGCACTTTGAATTCTTGGATCACGTCGGGATTCGGCAAAGGCACATTGGTGGATTGCGCCACGTTGTAATCGGTGGCGCTGATTCCCTCGATCAGATAGTTGTTGTTGTCCTCGCGTTGGCCATTAACGATCACGCGGACATTTCCTCGACCCAATTGCGCCGAGGCGTTCAGTTCGCTTTGCGCGCCCGCTGATAGCGTCAGCAATTGCTGGTAGTTTTGCGTGGCTAGCGGCAGTTCGCGGACCGTTTCCGTGCCCAGTGACTCGCCGGTCGTTGCGCTGGTGGTGTCAACCGTTGCGACTTGCGCGGAAATCTCCACTTTTTCGCTGACGGTGCCCGGTTTCAGCGTGATAGTTACTTTGGTCGTTTCCGTAACACGTACTTCGATGCCGTCGGCTTTGGCCTGCGAGAATCCTGATTTGTTCACGACCACGGAGTAGGTACCCGGAGGCAGCAATTGTGTCACGAAGGAGCCATCCGAGCTGGTGGGCAGCTTTCGCACCACCACCTCCGTGCGCGTATCGATGATTTGCACATCAGCGCCAGCCACGGAGCCGCCGCTGGTGTCCACGACGCTGCCGCTAATCGCGCCCGTCGCGCCACCTTGGCCGTAAACGCCCTTACTTCCCAACAGCAGCACCACCATGATTGCTATGGAAAACGCACGATAAACGATTCGCATGACACCCCCCCAGCGATGGCACCCAGCCGCTCCGCGATGTTGAGCAACTCCAATGGTATTTAAGACGTCCTTCCAGGAAGGAGGACGGTCCTGAGATAACCAAGCGAGCGGACCAGCTGTCCCCGATTGAAACTAGCGTTTCGCCTGGGAAGTGTCAAGAAACGGATAAACCAAATTCTGGGTGCACTTCATCTCTGCCGTCGTAGGTCGCGAGTCGGAATCGATGCCCTTCAATCTCCTGCGCCCCGTATTGCGCCTCTTGACGTCGGCAACCCCAGGCGAGACCATGCTTGTAGGAGGTTAAGCGCGCGCAACCGCCTCTTCCTCCCTGGCGTCTAATGGTTAGGCCGTATCCCCGTGAAGGGGGTGACTTATGACTTTCCGCAAACTGCTTCCCTTCTTGCTTTTGGTTCTTCTGGCGGCGCTCTTCCTGAGTGTGCCGTCGGCTTCGGCTGACTCGAGCCACGCCCGCATCATCCGGCTCAGCGTGGTCACCGGCGACGTGCGCTTCGCGACGAAAACGCATGGGGATCCTTTGAGCGATTCCGAAACGAATTGGGACCGGGCCCAACTCAATCTTCCCATTCGCCAGGGTTACGTTCTGGCCACCGACAACGGTCGCACGGAAGTCGAATTTGAGAATGGCACGCTGGCTTTCTTGAGAGAGAACACCGTTCTTGAGTTTTATGACCTCTCACTCAAAGATGGCGCGCTGATTACGCGCCTGGTTTTGCGCCAGGGCAGCGCTTCGTTCCACGTGAATCCCGTGGACGGCGATTATTTCAGCGCGACTGGTGGCGACTTTACCGTTGAGGCTGGCAGCCGCGCTACCTTCCGTCTCGACAATTTTGACGACGGCAGCACCGTCGAAGACATCGCGGGCCATGTTAATGTCCTGCATGAAGACCAAACCACGCGGCTTGAAAAAGGCCGATCGCTTTCCATGAAAGCTGGCGGCGAATCTTCCGTTAGCATTGGCCGCCTCCCCGAGCCAGACGAATTTGACCGCTGGGTCTCCGGGCAAATCGACACGGTTTCTACAGCCACCGCCGCCACCATGCAATACACCAATTCTCCCTACTACGCGGCTGGATTCGGCAGCCTCTATTCCTACGGCTCCTGGTTTAACTGCGGAGGTTACGGTTTTGGTTGGCGGCCCTTTGGTGTGGGCTATGGCTGGTCTCCCTTCACTGATGGACAATGGATCTGGGACCCCTCCTTCGGCTGGACTTGGGCCAGTTACCAGCCGTGGGGTTGGGCTCCCTATCACTACGGTGGATGGCTGTTTGACACGGGGTGCGGTGGCTGGTTCTACTCGCCGCCCTTACTTTACGGCTACTACCGCGGCGCTTATCCCGGCGGTCCGGTAAGGCGCCGCCCGCCCGTGGTTCACGCCCCGCGGCCGCTGTATCGGCCCGTGACCGGGGTCTTTGTTCGCAACAACAGCACAGTGGGCATCGTCCCCATGCATCCCCTGGATGGCAAGGGCAAGACTCCCCTGAATCTTGAGCATGGCATTCTCTCGCCTACTGCTTCCAGTGATCTGAGTGGGCGGCGCGTGATCGCTTCCGAGCCCGGAGAAAAATGGCAGACTCTGAAGTCCCCGCCCAAGGACGCTTTCAGCAACGGCCTTGTACCTTCTACGCCGCCGGTTCGCGTTTCTAGAACGGTGCTGGAAGGCAGCGCGGGCACGCGTGTGGTGTCGACGAGCAGAGACTCCTCGATCGTTTACGATCCCAAGGAGCACCGCTTCCTAAACTCAAACAACCCGACGAACGCGTCCTCCGCCGGTGAAAAAGAAGGCCTTGCGCAACGCGAGCGCGCCAACGCTCCGGCGGTCAGAGGCGCCCGCGGCAACATGGATCGCGTTCCCTCCACGACCGCGCGCAACACCGCGGCCCCGCCTCGCAATAGCGTTCCGCCTCCCGTGCCGCGGTATTCAGGCGGCGAGCGCAGCTCCGTGGGCGGCGGCGAGCGCAGCACTTGGGGCGGTTGGGGCGGTTCTCATTCCGGCGCTTCGAGCGCAGGAATGAGATCCACGCACTCCGCGCCAGCTCCGGCCCCCGCGCCGCACGCCTCGTCCGGCGGTCGCCCGCACTAACAGTTTGCGTCCATAAACGAACTGGCTCTCCGCCAAGACCGAAGAGCCGTCTTGTTTTTGCTCAGAAAATCTGATCTGATTTTCGCGCAGCGCTCAGGAAAAAATCATTCCGGCATAGCCGACGACTTGGCTGCGATCCCCGGAAACATCCGCGGACGTGGCGTATTTAAGCAACTCCGCCTTCTTCGCGCCGAGCGCGTCCAGCACCGTGAGCATGGCCACCGCCGGGCCTAGGCCGCACATGGAAATCTTCTGGTTGCGGCAGGTGTCGTAGAGTCCTCGCGCATCGACCGCCAGCAACCGGTCAATGGCCTTGCCATCCTTGGTGCGTGTCGTCGCGTCATCTTCGTAATGATTCAAATCCGAAGTCGTCAGCAACAGCACATTTTCTTTCGAACGCCGCAGCACTCGCGAAATCCCTTCGCCCAGGCTTACCAACGATTCGAATTGCACCGCCCCCAGCGCCACGGGCACAAACGAAAATCCCGGCGCCAGCACTTGCAGAAACGGCACTTGCACTTCCAGCGAATGCTCCGTGCTGTGCGCTACGCTGTCCTCGCGCAACAAAGGGCATTCCCGCCGCAATTCCTCCGCGAGCACTTCATCGATCGGCGCATCTCCCAGCGGTGTCCGCCAAGCCCCGCTCGAAAGAATGGCCACCGGCTCGCCCCGCGGATAGTGCCTCACCCCCAGCACGATGATTTTCCGCGGCAACTCCACGCGCGCAAACACCGATCCCGCCACGTGGCCCGAGTACATGTATCCCGCATGCGGCACGAGGCATGCCCTTACCAACATCGGCGCCTGCGTTGGATCAGGCCTCGTGTATTCGCGTACGAGAGCAGTCAGTTCTTTTGGATGGGAGGGATAAAAGCGTCCGGCAACGACTGGGAGGCGCAACATGGGCCGCCTCAGGAAAAAAATCAACTCGGCTTCGAGGGTTTCCCTTTGAACTTCATGGCTTGCATGGTGGTCGGGTTGTAAAAAACCGTTATCTTGTCACCGTACTGATAGCCGCCCTTGTCAACAATTTGCCGCATTTTTTGGGAAGCTTCCTGCGACAAGGGGAACGTCAGAATGGTCAGCTCGCTGTCCTTGGCGCGCGCGGTAATTTGCGCGATGTTCGCGTGCATCACGACTCCTTCGAATTTTACCAGCCCGTTTGCCTTGGGCTTCGGCTTCACCGCGTTCACCACCAGGGGCACGGCTGTGTCCACGATGACGGGCACTACCGGAGCCTGTGCTGTCGCCGAGGGACAAAAAAAACCTGCCGCAATCAGCATAGCCGGCAGCGCCAACCCAGTCGCTTTGGCAAAACCCTTCATTCCGCGTCGTCCGTAGCAATGCGCAGCGACTTCAAAAATCGCACGTCCTGCGGCGTCATGGCCAAGCGCGCCACCGGTTTCTTTTCCGCTTCTTCCGCCATCGATTCCTGGTCCACCTGGATGCGCAGCGATTCGAGGAACCGCCGGTCCTGCGTCGTCAATTTCGCATCTTCGCCGGTGGCCCCGTCGCGTTTGGCCAGCCCGATGGTGGCGTCCAATTTCAGCACGATGTCGTAGCCGTGCGCGCGCACTCCGGCAATCGCGCCGGTGATGCGATCGGATTCGGACACCGTGTCATTGATAGCATGCCCCAATTCGCGGAGTAGGTTCTTCAAGTGATCATCGAGTTGCAAGGGGGATTCTCCCATACTTCCAGTGCCATTTTAGGCCCACAGAATGTTGGATACAAGAGAGCTTCGCGCCGTTGTCTCCAATCCGTCCACAGGGCATTTTCCCTACGCGCATCTACCCGGGAGTGCTATACGAATCCGCCCCCATCGAAAAGCGATACAGGGAAGGAAGCGGGATTCTCGCGATCGACAAGGGGAGGCCTCAAAAACCCATTTCCTTCTTAAACTTCCATAATTTACCTGCTTCTTGAAACGCTCTTAACGTGTCAATCCGAGCCTGCCTGCGGCAAGCAGGCGAAGTGAGGAATGTGCTTTTTGCAGTGCAAGGAAAAAACAGATTCCTCGGACGTTAGCGGCGCATGGCGTTCCTGTTCCTGTTTGGTGGCCGGTTTTGCGTTAAGATGCTCTTATGTCCACCACCGCGAGCCCGACAACCGCTTCCACCCCGGGCGGTTTTCGCCGCCTGTGGCGCGTCCTCCGGCAGCTTTTTCACGAAGTTGTCGGCGCGGCGTTTGCGGTTCTGGCGCTGGGCTGGCTCAACGCCGCGTTTCGCGCCTGGACCCGCGACGCGTCTCGCGGGTTGGTCGTTCTGGCTGTTGCGGTAGCAGGCTTGCTGGCGTTTTTTGCGGTGACTTCCTTCGGCTATGCCCGCAAGTTGTAGCGCGTCGCTTGTCGACGCGTTTCGCACTTCGTTTAAATGGCAGACACCAAAACCAGATCCGCCCCGCCCGCCGAGCGCAAGGGAAAATTCACCACGCTCTCGGGCCTCCCTCTTGAGCCCCTTTACGGCCAATCAGATCTTGGCCCGTGGGATCCCGAATCCGCTCTCGGTTATCCGGGTGAATTTCCCTACACGCGCGGCATCTATCCCACGATGTATCGCGGCCGCTTCTGGACCATGCGTCAATACGCCGGCTTCGGCACCGCCGTCGAATCCAACCGCCGCTATCGCTACCTTTTGAGCAAAGGCCAGGCCGGCCTCTCCGTGGCGTTCGATCTTCCCACGCAAATCGGCCTTGACTCCGATCATCCTCTCGCCCTCGGCGAAGTCGGCAAAGTCGGCGTGGCCATCGACTCGCTCGAAGACATGGAGACGCTGTTCGACGGCATCCCGCTTGAAAAAGTCTCCACCTCCATGACCATCAACGCCACCGCCGCAATTCTGCTCTGCCTCTACGTCGCGGTGGCAAAAAAGCAGGGCGCCAGCCTGCAAAAACTCTCCGGCACCGTGCAGAACGATGTCCTTAAGGAATATATCGCGCGCGGCACGTACATTTATCCCGTGCGGCCCGCCATGCGCATCGTCACCGACATTTTCGCTTGGTGCCGCGACCATCTCCCGCGCTGGAACACCATCTCCATCTCCGGCTACCACATCCGTGAAGCCGGCTCGACCGCCGTCCAGGAAGTCGCCTTCACCCTCGGCGACGGCATCGCTTACGTCCAAGCCGCGCTCGATGCCGGCCTCGGCGTCGACGAGTTCGCCCCGCAGCTCTCCTTCTTCTTCAACGCGCACAACGATCTGCTCGAAGAAACTGCCAAGTACCGCGCGGCGCGCCGCCTGTGGGCCAAAATCATGCGGGATCGCTTTCACGCCAACGATCCGCGCTCGTTGCTCCTGCGCTTCCACGCACAAACCGCTGGCTCTTCGCTCACCGCGCAGCAGCCGGAAAACAATATCGTCCGCGTGGCTATTCAAGCGCTGGCCGCCGTCCTCGGCGGCTGCCAGTCCCTGCACACCAATTCGCTCGACGAAGCTCTTGCATTACCGACGGAAGACTCCGCGCTCATCGCCTTGCGCACCCAGCAAATCATCGCCCACGAAACCGGCGTCACCAACACCATCGACCCGGTCGCCGGTTCTTACGCCATCGAGCATCTCACCAACGAAATCCAGCGCGGCGCCGAAGAGTACATTGCCAAGATTGACGCCCTGGGCGGCATGTTGCGCGCCATCGAATCCGGCTACGTGCAGGGCGAAATCCAGAAAATCGCGTTCGAATTCCAGCGCGCCGTCGAGAAAAAAGAGCAAATCGTCGTCGGCGTCAATGACTTCCTTGCGGAAGAACATCATCAAATCCCCACGCTGCGCATCGACGAAGAAATCGAACGCTCCCAAGTCGCCCGCTTGAAGGCGCTCCGCGCCCGGCGCGACTTCGACCGCGTGCAATCCGCCCTCGCCGAACTTCAGCGCCGCGCCGCCACCACCGAGAACCTTCTCCCCGCCATCCTCGCCGCCGTCGAAGCCTGCGCCACGGTCGGCGAAATCTCCGACGCCCTCCGCCGCCTCTTCGGCGAATATCAGGAATCGGTCATCATCTGAATGCGCGCTTCCTGCTTGGCCGTGGATATGGCAAACCCAGCGGCATGTGGTCCTGCCCCAATTGCAAGTACCTAAACAATTAGTACGCCGTCATATGCGAGGCCTGTCAGCGGCCTTACGGCAAGTCCACGCCTTCCGCTTGATCTTCTCGCTCGTTTGTCCAGTTGCACCTTCGTCCAGGCTGCCATCCTGCATGCACTGTAGTATCCTTGCGATTAGACCCGCCCGGCGAAGAGTCACAAGGGTATTTATGCAAGTTTCTTCATTTTTCTTTACGGTTGAACCGTCGACTGTCAACTTCTTTAACGAGTCACCGGCATGAAGCTGATTCTCGCTTCCGCTTCGCCCCGCCGCGCCGAAATTCTTCGCGATGCGGGCTACCATTTCACGGTGCTATCCTCGGCCGTTGACGAAACGCGGATTCCAGGCGAACCCCCTCACGACCTCGTCCTCCGCCTGGCCAAAGCCAAAGCCGACCTTGCGGCCGCCCGCGCCGCCGGCCCGTCGATCCTCATCGCCGCGGACACCGAAGTGGTTCTCGACGGCCACATCTTCGGCAAGCCGCGTTCTTCCGACGACGCCCGCCGCATGCTCGAAAAGCTTTCCGGCCGCACCCACTCCGTCCTCACCGGCGTAAGTCTCATTCGCCTTCCCGACGCCGAGCGCCTCTCCTTTGTCGAAACCACGCTCGTACAGTTCGCCCTTCTCACCGACGAGGAGATCACGCGTTATCTCGCTACCGGTGAGCCGCACGACAAAGCCGGCGCGTACGCCATTCAGGGCTACGCCGCCCGTTATATTCCCCGCATTGAAGGCTGCTATTTCAACGTGGTGGGCCTGCCGCTCGCTCGTCTCCAGCACGCCCTTACCGAACTCGGCTGGACCGAAGAATATTTCTCCACCGCCGTCTAACTCCCCGCGCCTCGAGCGTTGAACTCACCCGCGCAAAATGGCGGCACTTGGAGGGGCGCAGCATGCTGCGCCCCAGCGCCTCTACCACCTCCTCTGGATCGAAAAGTGCTTCTCCGGTGTCACTTAACTCAGGAAGTGACATTCATCTGTAGGGGCGGGGCTTGCCCCGCCCGTTTCGGTGTCTCCTCAAGGCGCTCTGTTGGTTTTTCTCACGGAGAGCTGAATACTGACTACGGAAGACCATCAATTCCTACTCGTACCTCAAGCAATCAATGGGATCCAAATTCGCCGCCAAATTCGCGGGGTAATACCCGAAAAACAGCCCCACGCCCACCGAAATCACAAAACCAATGGTCACCCACAAATAGGAAAGCGTCGCCGGAACTGACGGCACCGTAAGGCGCACCAGCGTCGAAATGCCGGCCCCAATCAAAATCCCAATCGTCCCGCCGACCAGCGTCAGCACGACGGCCTCCAGCAAAAATTGCAAACGAACATCCGCGCGCCGCGCCCCGATGGCCTTCCGCACACCAATCTCCTGAGTGCGCTCCGTCACCGAAATCAGCATGATGTTCATCACCCCGATGCCGCCTACCAGCAACCCGATCGAGCTGATCACCGTCGTGAGAATCACCAGCGCTCCGGTCAACTGGTTCCACAAATTGCTCAAAAAGTCTGGCGAGCTCAACTCGAAATCATTTTCCTGCCCCGCCGGGATGCGCCGCAGCCGCCGCATCGCTTGAATCACCTCTCCTTGCGCCGTTTCCACGTTCACGTCTTTGGGAATCGTGAAAATCAGAATCAGTTCTTTGGCTTCCGGATACTCCTTGTGAAATTTGCTCAGCGGAATGATGGCGAAAATGTCCACGCCGGGGCCGAGAAACAATCCCTGGTCATGCTCGAACACGCCAATCACTTCATATGTGCCGCCGTTAATCCGGACGGTCTTGCCGAGCGGGTCCTCATTCGGGAAAAGCGATTCGCTGATCGCCGCCCCTAGCACCACCACCGGGCGTGCATGTTCCTCGTCGAACGCGCTGATAAACCGCCCGCGCGCAATCGTAAACAACGGCAGCGCGGTCGTGTACGACGGTTCCGCTCCGCGCACGATCAGTTTTTCGACGCTGCGGTCGGCATAGGTGATCCGGTTCGTGTCTCCCAGGAAAAACCCGCGCGTCCCCACGGTATTGATGTCCTCCACGTCGGGCGCCGCTTGGCGGATGTACTCCGCGTAGTTGTATTCCAGATATTTGCGCACGCGAATCCGCTGCGGCATGCGCGAAGGATCTGTTCCCGGCGGAAAGCGCGTCAGGAAGTATGTCCGCGAGCCGAGCGACTCCACCCGATCCTGCACGAACTTGTTCAGTCCTTGGATGATCGCCGCCATCGAAATCACCGAAGACACGCCGATGACGATGCCCAGCACGGTCAGCGCCGACCGCACCTTCGACGACCGCAGCGTCTCCATCGCCGCGAAGAAGTTTTCGCGCGCCTGTTCGAGTGTCATCAGCGCCATTAGTCCGACCTCAACGCCACTACCGGATCAAGCTTCGCCGCGCGCAGCGCCGGGTAAATCCCAAAAAACAATCCCACCGCTGAACTCATCATCACGCCCATCACTGCCACCGACGTGCGCACCGACGCCGGAAACGGCGTGTACGTCCGCAGCACCAGCGCCACCAAAAAGCCCAGAGCAATGCCAATGATTCCGCCCGCGATGCATTGCATGAAGCTTTCCGTGATGAACTGCTTTAGGATGTCACCCTGCGTCGCACCCATGGCGCGCCGTACGCCGATCTCCCTCCGCCGCAGCGTCACGCTCACCAGCATCACGTTCATAATCACGATCCCGCCAATCAACACGGAAATCGCGCTCACCAGGATGAACACGCCGAAAAACGCCGAGCTGATGCTCTTCCACAAGGCCATGTAGCTGTCCTTGGTGCCGATGAAAAAATCATTCTCCATGGTTCCACTGAGGTGCCGGCGCGCCCGTAGGATGAGTTGCGCCTGGTCTTGTGCCGGCTCAAAATTGGCCGCGCTGGTCTTTACGTTGATCGTCAGGCTGGTGGTGTGGAGTCCCTGAATTTCTAGAAACAAGGGCAATGACACGATGACAAAATTGTCCTGGTCCTGCCCAAGCACGCTCCCGACCTTCTCCATAATGCCAATGACCATGAACTCGTCGTTTCCGATGCGAATGTTCTTTCCAATGGGATCCACGCCAAGAAACAACCGCTGCACGATGGTGTCCCCGATCAGGCAGACATTCGTGCGGTGGTCTGACTCCCAGGTGCTGAAGTAGCGTCCGTACTCCACCGCGCGCGAATCAATATTCGCCATATTCGGCGTTTGCCCGTAGAAATTCACATCCGTCGACTCTTTGTCTTCGTATCTCGCCTTCACCGACGCGCTGGCGGTGGCCCCCACTTCCCCGCAGGCCGGGCATCCTTCCTGGACCGCCCGCACGTCATCCGTTTCGATTTTCTTGTACTTCAACGCCTTGATGATGATGTTGAAGTCCGTGACCGCGAACGGCGTCCGCGCAATCTGGAACACGTTGGTTCCCAGGTTGGCAATTTTGCTTTCGACATAGGCGTTCGCGCCTTGCACGATGGTCATCACGGTGATGAGCGTCGCCACGCCCATCGTCAGCCCCAGCATGGTCAGCGATGCCCGCAGCTTGTGCGCATGCAGCGCGCTTACGCACTGCACCAAGTTGTCTCGTATTGCCAGCATCGGCCTAGGAAGCTCTTTCCGCTAATGTATCAAATTCCTCGAGGCGCATCGTTCGCTCGCCCGGACACCCTTGCCCTTCTTTTATGGTTACGAAAACGCTGCCTCTGGGATTACCAACGAGGGGCTTCTTAGGTCCTGCTTCTGCCATCGCCTAGTTGTCGATGAATGACGTTCCTACCTTTGGTTTGGACACACCCATTGCGGCATATACGAAAATCCGGGGAGGGGGAGGTTAGGAAAGGTCTCCACCAATTC
>Ga0209473_1000017_pt1 | contig 108872 bp, 88 predicted proteins | sample GraSoiAngelo_133_FD_185890 | JGI IMG/M metagenome (GOLD analysis project Ga0209473, IMG submission 185890) | Grasslands soil microbial communities from the Angelo Coastal Reserve, California, USA - 14_0929_05_20cm (SPAdes) (version 2) | ecosystem: Environmental > Terrestrial > Soil > Grasslands...
TTTGCACGCCTTGTAGAGTGCTCACTGCCACAGCTAATCGCGATTGCTCGCCGTGCTTCGCTCTTCATCGGAGGCGATACCGGACCGTTGCATCTTGCCTCTGCACTGGGAACACCCTTAGTTGCGATCTTTGGACCGACCGATCCGGCTCGAAATGGTCCTTACGGAGGGCGCAATGTCGTGCTGCGCAGTCCTGAAAGCAAAAGAGACCACAGTCGCCGCCGCAAGCCCGAAGCGGGACTGCTGACCATCACTGTGGGACAGGTAACTGAAGCGGCTCTGGGACTTCTTGGAGTTCCGGCATGAATAGTGAAGCTCCCGCAAAAGCTGTGCCGAGCGGATGGTCGCGAATTGCGCGTCGCATTCGCGTGCCGCTTGGGTTCGTCTTCGCTGTGATATATCTTTGGCTCGCGCAGCCAACCCCGATGCTAATTGTGGTTAGCTCGCTTATCGTAGCCACTGGGCTGGCGATTCGAGCCATCGCCTCCGGACAACTTAGAAAAAACGAGGATCTCGCGACAACTGGGCCTTACAGCTACACGCGAAATCCACTCTATCTCGGCTCCATGCTCATCGGGATTGGTTTCGCCTTGGCCGCGAGGAGTCTGTGGATATGGATTCTGCTGGCCATGATGTTCACAGCCATCTATGTCCCAGTAATTCGGAGCGAGGAGGCATTTCTGCGATCGAAATTTCCCGCTTTTGAACTCTATGCTCAGCGCGTTCCCCGGCTGCTGCCGCAGTGGTCAAGCGAGAGTCTGACCGCCAACTTCTCGAGCGCGTTGTATTTGAAGCATCGCGAGTACAATGCTTTAATCGGCGCGGTTCTAATGATGCTGGCCATTACAGTGAAAATGCTTCGAGCAGGGAGCGCGGGAGTCTAGAGCGACGGTCCGAGGGAAAACTGATCGATAGACACGGCACAGCGCTTTTCCTGAAGCACATCGTGATTGTCCGGCTACTACTCGCGACGGTCATCACCACCGGATTTCAAACGGGACCATCTACTCGGCCATCCACCTCGGCTGCGGCTACGAGCGTTCCGAATCAGAACTCCGGCGCTGCAGTGGTTGCCGGCTCAAAGATCAATCCTCCGGCTCCGATGTATCGCTTCCAGGAGGGCACATTTAACTATAGCGTTGACTGGCGGCTGGTTACGGCAGGTACGGCCACGCTCCGCTTGGACAACGTCAACGGGGAGCATCACATTATCGCGAATGCCGATTCCACCGGAGCAGTTGCGCTTCTATATCACGTTCACGACCTTCTTGAAACCTTCTACAATCCGCAGAGAAATTGCGCACTGTCACTCATCAAGCACACAGAAGAGGGCTTCCGTCGGGTCGAAAGCAAAATTCGCTACGATTACTCTCACAAAAAGGCCATCATCGACGAGCAAAACTTCCGCGCGAAGAACCAGAAGCATGAGGAAAATGACATTGAAAGTTGCGTATCGAACACTCTGGCGGCACCGTATTACGTCGCTTCACAGCCGCTACAAATCAATTCAAAGTTCACCTTCCCAAGCAGTGACGGTGGCAAAAACGCTGATATCGAAGTGACCGTCGAAGCGCGCGAATCCGTGAAAACTCCGGCAGGAACTTTCGGCACGATTCGCGTCTCTGGTGAAGCCCTTAGTGGTCCACAGAAGGGCAAGGGCAAGATCTGGCTGTGGTATTCGGACGACGAGCGCAGGATCCCCGTACAAATGCGTGCCCGCGCATTTTGGGGAACTATGACGTTCCGCCTTACTCAAATGCGGCCAAGCGCAACATAATCCGAGATAAGTAGGGCCAGTAACAATCCAAAGTTACTGTGAAACAGGTTGCGCAGCCGTTGAGTTTTCATTGCTAATTCACAGCTTTCCGTCCCGAAAAGTTGTTGACTCCTTTTGCGCTCCAACTCAGAATGCTTGGACCCCACATTTTGGGATTTGGATTTTTGCTGGCTTGCGGGCCAGCCACACCGCGCGGAGCCATCCCCCGGCTCCCAGGCAGTAATTGCTCTCGGCCCTGGTGAATTTATCCCGCTAAGGAATCTTTGATGAATCGACGCTGTCTGGGTCTGTCTGCGTTTGTTGTTTTCCTGTGTGTCTTATCGTTGTCATCGTCCGCGCAAGTAGCCGGACAGAACATCAACATGGTGTCGGGCACGCAGCCTATCGGGGGTACAACGGCAGAACGAACCGTCCATGGCGGTTTCAACTCGGAACCCGCAGCATCTGCTGGCGGGAGCTAACGACTATCGCACGGTCGACATTCCGTTTCCTCCTGATCAGGGGAAGGAAACCGGCGACGCATGGGTAAGTATCTTCACTTCACTCGATGGTGGGCAAAGCTGGAGCAGCACGCTCCTGCCAGGATTTCCGCAGGACACCAGCGGAGTTGGCCCGGCATCCACGCTGCACAACTACACAACCGCGACAGATCCGACTGTGCGCGCTGGAACACACGGGCTCTTCTATTACAGCGGTCTCGTCTTTAACCGTGGTACTAATTCCCCCAGTGGCGTCTTTGTGGCAACCATTCAGGACCAGAACAACAAAGGGAATGGTGCCGGCGCTATCCAGCGGCAGAAGAACGGGACAGGAAGTCCGTTTCTATACTTGAACGTGAACCTGGTGGATACTGGAACGAGTGGGCAGTTCCTCGACAAACCTTGGATTGCGGTCGACGTGCCGCGGCCGGGAAGAACTGCAACCTGCAACATCAATGGCAAGACGATTCTGAGCGGCTACGTTTACGTGTTCTATACGCAGTTCACCGGCTCGAGCGTTAATCCAAGTTCAAAGATCAAGGTCGTCACGTCGACGAATTGCGGAGCCAGCTGGAGCCATCCCACATCCTTGGCTCAAAGCATCAAGCTGAGTCAGGGAACGGTGGCTAGTATCGATCCGGGCACGGGCACGGTATACGTGTTCTGGCGCCAGATCGACAGGATTAACCAGCCGGATGCCATTCAGTACGCTTATTCCACGAATGGAGGAAGCACGTTCAGCAACGGAACGGCGTATACGTTCCCGGCTTTCACCGCATTTGATGAAGACGTGAATGGCGCAACCTTTCGAGAGACAGATTTGCCAGCGGCCGCAGTTGACGGCTCCGGACGAGTCTGGCTTGCCTTCTCGCAGCGCAACATGGGCCCGCTGGGCGCTTCGCGAATCATGATCACAACGCTAGCTAGGGGCTCACAAACCTGGACGAAACCATACATTGCCGATCCTACGGCGGCGAACGTTCCTGGTCATCAGCTCATGCCTTCGCTGTCCTTTGCGTACGGCAAGATTCTCTTGGCCTTTCTCGACAATCGCGAGGACAACACCAAAGGAATTTTGACGTGCCCCACAGGGAGTGTTTGTGCCAAGACGTCCGATCTCGTAGAACAGCGAGTTCCCATTCAGGGAAGCGACCTCGACGGCGCGAACCCTAATTATGCGAAGGTATTCAGCGCCACAATCTCTGACGCAGGCATGAAGATTCGCCACACGATCGATGTGCGCGGAGCTCTCATTGATCCTGCAAAGTTCAGTACGGGAACGAACCTATTATTCCCCAGCGTCAGGATCTCGCAATACAAGTACGGTAGTCGTCCCGGTTCGCGGCAAATTGAGCAAATGCAATTTAATCCGCCGAACTTTCCGATGTTTGCTCAAGGAACCAAGCCATTCATCGGGGACTACATCGATACCGCAGCACTGACTATGCTGCCTGGACCCAACAACACTTGGCTGTTCAATACCCAACCTTCGAACGCTGCGGTATTCCACACTACCTGGACCGACAATCGCGACGTTCGTCCGCCGCCCGTGGTGTGCAACAACGGTGTGTGCACCCAGAATTGGCAGCTGTACACGCCAGTGGGATTTTCTAGCCCGGGCACAAGCGGATATGACCCGACGCAGACACGCCCTGCTTGCGTGCCAGGACAGGCTGGTTCCCGCAACCAGAATGTCTACGCGTCTCGTATTACTCAAGGTTTGATGGTCGGCATAAAAGAGAACACCAAGCCGCTGACGGATTCGACCAAGAACAACGCACCAATCCAACGCGCATTTTCGGTTTTCGCGAGGAACACAACCAATCAGCAGACGTTTTATCGCTTCAGCGTGATCCCTCTCAACCCGCCTGGGGCTAGCCTCTGCCAGACCGATAACTCCGGCACAACCGCATCCTTCACTCAATTCAATTGCGCGAACTTTGTCGACGTAATCGCCTTGCCGAGGACAACGGTCTCCCGAACTGTCTTCGTAACGTCGTCGCTGAAGTTTCCGAGCATAAGTGTCAACGTTGCCCAGATTACGGGAATCGGCGGCACTCCGATCAATGGCGGCTTGCAGAGCACAACAGCGATCAACCCAGATTCCACCAATCCTGACATCACCAATCCGGATATCACCAACCCGGATATCACAAATCCAGATATTACGAACCCTGACATCACAAATCCGGACATCACGAACAGCGAAGTCTACAACCCGACGGTAACAAATCCGGATATCACCAACCCCGACATCACGAACCCTGACATCACCAACCCCGACATTACGAATCCGGATATTACCAACCCAGACATTACGAATCCGGATATCGTCAATGTGCAAGTCACGAATCCGGATATCACAAATCCGGACATTACGAATCCGGATATCACAAATCCGGACATCACGAATCCGGATATCACGAATCCGGACATCACGAACCCCGCCGACGGTGGGGGTATTACTGACTTCACTTTCAAACTCTCGAATAAAGGCAACACGAGTTCGAGCTATACAGCCAAGCAATTTGCGAAGGCGATCGGTTCGCTCTGTGACACGCGCAAGTGTCAATTAATCGCGCGTAAGACCTATCCCACACCAGTAGCGAGCGCCTGCGATCTGAAGGTGGAGCTGCAGAACCAATCCATTGCCAGCATTCCGAACCCGGCGCTCTCTACCAGTCCGGGTGTTCCGGATAATGGCAGCGACACGCAAGGCGTTCAGCCAGATGCGACGATCTCACTAGGGCCAGGCGAAGCCGGCCGGGTAACGATGCGCGTGTTCGGGATCATGACGACCTCTTTGCCCGATCAGCCAGTGAAGACAGTCGCGGTCGCAGGGGGAGCAAATACCGGTACGAACACGCCGGCAGCCTCACTAACGATCACAACGATTGCACTTCCCGTCGCCGTCGTCGGCACGAACTACAACAATGGTGCCGGCTTTATGGCCACTTTTGTAGGTGGCGTCGCTCCAGTTTCCTTCATCACCCAAAGCACGTTGCCCACGAATATCACTCTGAACCCTGCCGGATTGTTTTCAGGTCCTGTGACATCTGCTCCTGGTGCCTTTCCTGTGGCGCTACAGGCTGCCGACGCTCCTACGGGAATACTGAATGGACAGGTCGTGCCGCGTCAGCAGAGCTTCGACCTGACCAACCTGACGCTGAACGTCAACAAATTCACCGTCACGGGAATCACGGCTCAAAATACGGACAACGGCGGGATTTATCTCTCCGGAAATCCTGGTGATTCGATCACTGTGAAGGCGACTGTGTCGAACATCGGTCCGGCAGCAGCCAGCAACGTAACGGCATCAGTGCTGGCATTCACCGCCATACCGGGTGGTGGCGGCCCAACACCGGTTCTCACTTGCTCGCCTGCAAGCCCATCCGGCGTTTTGATTGCATCCAACAGCTCGCAGGAGTTCCTCTATACGTGTACGACCTCCGGCGGCAACGGCTTGGTGAATCAATTCAGCGCGACCGCCAATGCAACCTACATCAACGGACCTACGAGTGTACCGGCAAGCTCTTCATTCTCCACAGATCCGTCAGTGCAGATCACGGTTGACACGGCTAAGCCCACAATTGCGACTGTCACCGCGACCGCAGGAAATCCAAGCACTCCATATGCCCCCGGAACTTGGACGAGTCAAAACGTCACCGTGACCTTCACCTGTTCCGACAACTTCTCCGGCCCAGGTGCGGTTTATCCGGTGATCAACGGACTGCCTGCTGGCGTAATTGCTGTAGTGACACAGCTCGATCCGCTCACGTCCATGGCCGCAGCGACGCTCACCGCTGAGACCTCAGGCACAACGTTGACAGGGAGTTGCATCGACAACGCCTCGAATGCTGTGTCTGCTCCGACTGCCTTTGGTCCAATCATGATCGACAAAACACCGCCGGTCCTTTCGGTTGGCGCGACTGCCGGGCAGGCTCCCTACATCGCAGGAACTTGGAGCAATCAGGATGTCACGGTTACTTACTCATGCGTCGACAACACCTCGGCTGCGAACGCAAATTCAGGTGTTGCCCCTGGCTCGCCCACGGGCTCGCAGACGTTTACGCAAGAGACCACTGCGGCTGGTGTGAACTCAAGTGGCAGTTGCACTGATAACGCAGGCAATGTATCGATGAATGCGCCACTCGCGTTTGGGCCGATCCTCATCGACAAGACGCCACCGGTTGTGACAGGAAGCGCAACAGCAGGACCGAACAATGCCCCGTATATAGCAGGTACTTGGACGGCCCAATCTCCGGTAACCGTCTCCTTCAGCTGCAGCGATACGCTGTCTGGTCCCAAACCGGGATCGACTACTGGCAATACTGCTCTGGCGGGGCCGACTCAGAACACGAACATTCAGGGAAGCTGCATGGACATCGCCGGCAATACCGGCAATGGGTCATTTGGTCCGGTGAAGATCGACCAGATCACGCCAGTTATCATAATCACCAGCCCTGCACCTGCGCAGACGTTCCTTCTGAACTCGCAGATCACTCCGGCATTTACTTGCAACGACGCTGGCGGTGGCGATCTCGTAGACTGTCTGGCCAACCCCTCTGCTAATTCTTATACGGCGACACCGATTGGACCAGGAACGTTCACGGTGAATGCCGTCGATGAGTCCGGCAATCCGGCAACGGCGAGTACGAATTATCTCGTCATCTACGGCTTCACCGGCTTCCAGGCGCCACTGGCCTCCGCGGGAACGACAGCAGCTCCAAGCAACTCGGGCAACTTCCCGCTGGGCTCGGCTGTGCCGATTGCCTGGACGCTGGCAGACGGAAGCGTACCTCCAGTCGCCATCACGGACGTAAGCACACTGACAAGCATCGTTGCAATTCCAAATCAGGCGTGCACGGGATCTGTTCCCGGTCCGGGAATTACGCTCTACCCAATCCCCCAGGGATTGAACAGCACCTTTACCTATGATCCAGCGCGAGGAGCATTTGTCTTCAACTGGGATACGAGTGGACTTAACGGCGCCTCCGGCTGCTACAACATCGTGATATCGCTAAACGACACGACTCAGTACGCAACCATCGTGAAGCTGGTGACAGCTCTCTTCACCGGTCAAGCCATTGATCCTGTCGACGCTGGTGTTGCCAATGGGGACTTAGTGTCTGGCACAGTCACAACACTCAGCGACGGCACAGTGACACTCAGCGTTCGCTTTGCTCCAGCAACATTTAATTCCTCAACTACCGAAGCGGAGTTCCTGCTTGACACAGATCAGAATCCCGCAACGGGAAGCGCGGGATCGGACGCAGGATGCGCAGGCGATGCGACGACGCTTGGCACGGATTATCTGGTAATTGCACAGTCCGGATTCGGCGTCAACACAGCGGCGATTTACCAGGCCACAGGGGGCTGCAACAACTTCGCGTTTTTGGGGACGGCGCCAGTCACGATTCTAGTTGATGGAATGGATGTGAGCTTCCCGTTGTCGCTGCTCACGAACACGGCATCGAGCAACACGTCGGGGATAGCAACCAGCGGACCGTGGAACTTCAAAGTCACGAGCGACTTCAGTACGGGTGGCAATACATTCTCAGGAATCGTGGATGTAATGCCGGATGTGGGTTTGAATCCGGTGGCGACAGTTCCACAATAGGAATGCTATCAGCGAAGTGCCGGCTGGCCTCCCCAGGGCGGAGCTGGCTCACATTGTCGCTGGCCTGTTCTCTCGTGGAGCGAGCGCGCGTCGCCTCCCGGGTAATGGAAACTATCAGCTGGGAACCTTTTAGTGAGCTCGCCGGCTGGCGTCTGCGACCATTGGATCTTCCGCTTCGGCTACCTTGAATCCCAAGAAGGTCTTGTATGCGTCCGAGGCGCCGCCGCTCTTCAGGCCTTCGAGATTGCGTCCAAGGTAGTAGTACGTTGCAGGAAAGAAGCGGAAGGTCGGCACGACATCCACGTACACATCGGTCGCTTCTCCGCGGCGTTTTACGCAGCTCGAAAGTTCGCTATCGGCTTCGGTGTATGCGCCCGCGGCGATGTAAGCTCGAGCTAGATCAAATCGGCCAATCCATGTATCGAATATCTCTTGCGCTTCCTGGAAATTCTTGATGGCGTCGGTCGGTTGATTGTGTCGGAGAGCAATATCACCCGCGATTACCTTCGCAAAGGCTCGAGGACCTGGCTCAAGATTTTTGCTCAACATTCCCGCAAGGATAATAGCTTTTGCGTCCTGTCCCGCCTGAGCATACAGGCGAGCTGCGGGGAAGAGCACCGCGTCCTTCTTAAGAGCAGTCGCCTTGTCCAGAGACCCAAGCGCATCAGAAGTCTTCCCCATCATGAGCTGCGCTTCAGCGAGCATGACATATTTCTGTGCCGCACTGTCTTCACTTCTTTGCGGAGTATCCGCAAGGTCGTGAGCGATGCCTTTTTGCAGTATTGGCAAAGCCGCACCGGGATTGCTGCGGTACAGAGCCAGGTCCGCCTCAGCCGTCGCCGCCAAAGAGGGGTTCACAGCTGCGAGCTGCTGATAGCTTTGCGCAGCTTCCGAATATTTTCCTGACGCGATTTGCGCAAATCCAAGCGATAGATATGCCTTCGCGTATGACGAATTCAGTTCCAGCGCAGCGCGTGCTTCTTTCTCCGCTGTAGGAAAATCCCCTGCATAGGTGGCGTATAAAGCGACATTGCTGTGATACGGCACATTTTTCGGATAAATCGCCAACGCCTTTCGTGCCTCTTCAATGGCGCGTTTGATGTCATGCTGCAAATAGTAACCATAGGCCAGAGAGCTGTGTCCCATAGTGTCCGCAGGATACTGGTCTACCAGAGTGCTGAACTCCTCAACAGCTTTCTGCGGATTCATGCTGGCGAGATAGTAGCCGCCGCGAGTGCGAAATTTTTCGCGCTCGGTCATTCGGTCAACATGCTTCATCGCCAGCTTGTAATACTCAGTGGCCTCCTCGCGACGTCCTTTATTGAAGTACATCGCTGCCAATCCTGCGTATGCAGTTCCGAAGTTCGGGTCGAGGTCGAGGGCGTTTTTAAATGCCTTGATTGCCTCATCAGTCTTTCCGGCGTAACGCAGATCCTGGGCCACGCTGTAAGCGTGCGCTGCTTCAAGCGATGCCGAAGTGAACGTCTCCTTTTGCGCCAGTTTGGTCGATTCCGGCGTATTGTCGCCCAGCGTGTCGCGCAGATTCGTGGCAAGCGTACCGAGCGAACTGAGTACTGCACCCTTGTTTTCCGCCTCGCTACTATTCTGGCCCATCACTTTGCCGGTGAGCGCATCAATCGCCTTGCAGGTGAGCTGATAGCCGTTTCCCGCTTTCCCAATCGACCCGCTGATCACGACGCTGACCCCTTCGCGCTCCGCGACGAGGCGCGCATTCGCCTCGTCCAATATTGTTCCTTTGCTGAGTGGGCCTTTTAGTACCTTCCGTGCCTGTCCACGGTCGTAAGAATTTACAAAGGGCGCCGCCTCGATCGCCAGGCCGAAGCTGGATTCGAGAGTTCCATCGAAGACCGAGTCGCCGGTGGTGTTCTCGAAATCTGCAAGCAAAACTGTGACCGGCTTGTGAGTCGTCGGAGATAATCTGGATCCGATGAACCAAACGCCAGTTGCGATTGCCGCGGCGATTACAGCCACCGCTGCACTGATCATCACGACTGTCCGCTTACTCACGCCGCTGGGCAGCGGCTTAGCAAAAACTGACGACGGACGCTTCCCTTGTAGCTCCTCGATCGCCGCGATTAGCTCGTTGATGCTTTGATAGCGGTTCTTGGGATCCGTCTCGAGACACTTAGCGACAACGGCACTGATTGATCGCGGAATGCTTGCATCAACCTCTGACATCGAGACCGCACGCTCCTGTGTCCGCTTCAGCAAGCTGGCAATCGCACTCTCCGCCGCGTAAGGCGTCCGGCCGGTAATCAGCTCGTAAAGAATCAATCCAATCGTGAACAGGTCAGACCGTTCGTCGAGAGACTCGGCCCTCGCCTGCTCAGGCGACATATACTCCATCGTGCCAAGCATCGCGCCGGTCTGAGTCATGCCTCCGCCATCAAGCGAGCGAGCGAGACCGAAGTCCATGACGACTACACGCCCCTGCTGATCGCGCATAATGTTGCCCGGCTTCAGATCGCGATGGATTACACCCTCGGCGTGTGCGGCGGCCAAGCCCAGGCAAACCTGGTGCATGATGTCGAGCGCCTCGGCAGCGGGAAGTTTGCCGTGTTGCGCGAGCAGGCCGCGGAGATCACGTCCATTGATGAACTCCATGGTGATGAACTTGATGCCGCCGGATTCGCGCACATCGAAGATACGTACTACGTTCTTATGCGCAATCTGCCGAGCCAAAAGGAGTTCCTGCTTGAAGCGCTGGAGGAGCTCGGGATTCGATGCCAGATCGGGACGAATGACTTTCAGGGCAATCTCGCGCTCGATGTCGCGATCGTATGCTTTATAAACAGCACCCATGCCGCCCAGCCCAAGCATGGCGATAATTTCATAACGTCCGCCGAGCAGAGTACCGGGTTCAAGGATGGCCGAGGAGTTGATGGCAGCGCGGGCAGCCGCTGCTGAACCTGCGCCCGTAGGAATGCCGCCAGTGACAAACGGACTAGGAGCTCCTGTTCCCGAACTCTCGTCTTTGACGGCGGGACCGGCGCCCAGAGTGGGGTCCTCGTGTCGTCGTCGGTCGCGCGGCTCCATGCAAGCGCCTCGGGGTACAGATTGCTGGGAGAGTTGTCGAAGTATATAACAAATATCTTTCCGAAGTTCCTGTAATGGGTACGAGTTATCAGCGCCGTGGGTTCATCTCTCAAAGCGGCCGCCCTTGGCAATTCAGGTAACCTGTCCGGGTATTCCCGACACTCCGAAGGTTACTTAAACGCAAGCGTGCGACGAGCTATGAGCTTTAAGCTTGAGGAGCAGCTCGGTATTAGACATCCGTTATAATCCAAACAGCTTGATTACCCGGCGAATGCGATGTTTCTGCCGATGCTCGCATAATCTCCGGAGAGGTGGCCGAGTGGCTGAAGGCGGCGGTTTGCTAAACCGTTATAGGGTCAAAAGCTCTATCGGGGGTTCGAATCCCCCCCTCTCCGCCAGTTTCCCCGTTCAAATTGCCCATTTCTGAAGAGTAAGCCTGCTGCGGTATTATGCATTCCACCTCTTCGATGACTTGCCAGCAAAGTCTCTGAGACCGAATGACAGAGCGTCTGATTGGATCTTCTCTTCCCCGCACTGAAGGTCGCAGCAAGGTTACCGGGCAAGCGCGATACGTGGACGATCTCTCCTTTCCCGAGATGCTGCATGGCGTTACCGTCCGCAGCTCCATCGCCCGCGGAAGCATCCGCAACATTCAGTTTGATCCCCGGATTCCCTGGCACGAGTTCACGATTGTGACTTCTCTTGATATTCCGGGCAGGAATCGAATCGCGCTCATTGCCGACGATCAGCCTTGTCTCTCCGAGAAGATAATTAATCATGCCGAAGAGCCTGTCTTACTCCTCGCGCATAGCGACGAGCAATTGCTGGAAGAAGCCCGGCGATTCGTGACGCTCGACATCGATCCGCTTCCGGCAATCTTCGACATCGACGATGCCTTGGCCAAAAAAGAGATCATCTGGGGCAGTGACAACGTCTTCAAGACTTTGCTCGTGGAGAAAGGGGACGTGGACAGCGCGTGGGCCAAAGCCCACGTCATCGTTGAAGGCGAGTACCACACCGGAGCACAAGAGCAGCTTTACATTGAGCCTCAAGGGATGATTGCACAGTACAGTCCTGAATCGGGAATTACGATCTGGGGCTCGATGCAATGCCCTTATTATGTTCATAAGGCTCTCATACTTCTTCTGAATTTGCCTTCAGAAAAAGTTCGCGTGATTCAGACTGAGACCGGCGGTGCATTCGGTGGGAAGGAAGAATATCCGTCGGTGATTGCTTGTCATGCGGCGCTGCTGGCGAGGAAGGCCGGTAGGCCGGTGAAGATTATCTATGATCGCGCGGAAGACATGGCGGCGACAACGAAACGTCATCCATCGCGGACACGCCACCGCACTGCTGTGAGCCGCGACGGCAAGCTGCTTGCGATGGACATTGAATTTACAGTGGACGGCGGCGCTTACAGCACGCTCTCAACCGTAGTGCTCTCACGCGGCACAATTCACGCAGGAGGTCCCTATGTCTGCCCGAACGTCCGCATTCGGAGCAAGGCTGTAGCTACGAATCATCCTCCGCATGGCGCTTTTCGTGGTTTTGGCGCTCCGCAAAGTATCTTCGCGCTGGAGCGCCACATGGACCGAGTCGCGAAAAGACTCAACATGTCGCCGGCTGAATTTCGCCGACGGAACTTCGTTCATGAAGGGGAAAGCCTTGCGGTAAGCCAGATTGTGCGCGAGCCAATAAATCTCGAGCAGCTCATGAACCGAGCTTTGGAGTTAAGCGAGTACCGCCTAAAGCAGGAACGCTTTGCTCGCGAGAATCAGACGTCGAAAATCAAGCGCGGCATGGGCTTTGCATCGTTCATGCACGGCGCTGGATTCACCGGATCCGGAGAACGCTCCATGGGCTCGGTCCTCGCCGTAGAAGTTACCAAGGAGGGCAGGATCCGAGTACTCGCGTCAAGTACTGAAATGGGACAGGGGACAAACACCGTCTTTCGCCAAATCGCGGCAGAGGCGCTGGGAGTCGAAATTGATGCAGTGGAAGTAGCCACTCCGGATACTTCGATGGTCCCAAACAGTGGCCCAACCGTGGCTTCGCGGACTTGCATGATTGTCGGCAAGCTCGTGGAGTCGGCGTGTCTGCAAATTCGCGAGGTCCTGGTTCACAGTGAGCTATTGCGCCGCGAATACTCGGCTGAGGAATTCAAGATGGCCTGCGGGCAATACATTCAGCGGCATGGGATGCTCAAGGCTGAGAGTAAGTACTCGACTCCTGCGGGCATCTTTTGGGATGATGAGAAATATCAAGGGGACGCGTATGCGACCTATGCGTGGGCAGTGTACGTTGCCGAGGTCTCCGTCGACTCGCGCACCTGGGAGACGCAAGTCGAGGATTTTGTTGCAGTGCAGGAGGTAGGTCGAGTGGTCAATCCCATTCTGGCACATGGCCAAATCGAGGGTGGGGTGGCGCAGGGCATCGGATACGCGCTGTATGAAGATGTCTGCTGGCGAGAAGGGCGCATGGTAAACGCTCAGATGACGAATTACATCATGCCGACATCAGCAGATCTTCCGCCGATTCGCGTTTACTTCGAAGAAGTTCCATACAAACACGGTCCCGGAGGTGCGAAGGGTATAGGTGAACTGCCGATCGACGGACCCGCGCCCGCCATCGTCAACGCAATTGAAAATGCGATCGGAGTACCCATAGACCGCATTCCGGCGACGCCGGAAGTGCTGATGCGAGCGACGGAGGCTGCACTTGTCTGAAGAACTCCGCCCGAACGTTCGGTTTACGGTGAACGGAAAGCCGCAGTCTGTAACTGCTCATCCTTTGCGCCGCTTGCTTGATGTATTGCGTGAAGATCTGCATCTCACGGGGACCAAGGAAGGATGCGGCGAAGGTGAGTGTGGCGCGTGCGCGGTGTTGCTCGACGGGGAGATCGTCAATAGCTGTCTGATTCCAATTCTGCAAGTGCAAGAAACCCAAGTAATCACAATCGAAGGACTGGCTCAGAACGAAAAAGCCAGGGTGTTACAGGAGGCGTTTGTTGAGTGTGGTGGCGCGCAATGTGGCATTTGCACTCCAGGTATGGTGGTGGCGTCTTGGACTCTGCTCGAACGCAATCCCCTCCCGACCGATCAAGACCTGCGAAATGTCCTCGCGGGGAACCTGTGCCGATGTACCGGTTACACACGGATCTTTGAGGCGATCAAGACAGCATCCGGAAGACTGGCACAGGCTGTGGCCAAATGAAATCGTATCTCCTACGCTATCAAATGCGCCAGGCCCGAGATCTCGGCGAGGCGCTGGAAATGGTGTCCTCCGAACCCGGCGAGTGGAAGCCTTTTGCCGGTGGCACCGATTTGATGGTGCTTCTCGAGCAAGGTAAGTTGGCGCATCGCAAAAACTTTGTAGATCTTATGCGTGTAAGGGAGCTGCGTGGCATTGAGGTCAAAAGCACTCATGTAACGATCGGCGCTCTCACGAGGTACAGTGAGCTGCAGCGCAATGCTGTTCTACAAAGTGAGTTCCAGCTGCTGTGTCAAGCAGCGAGTGAGACTGGCAGTATTGCTAACCAGAATCGTGGAACGCTCGCAGGGAATATCGCGAATGCATCGCCTGCCGCGGATTCACCTCCCGCATTGCTCGCGTACGATGCCGAGTTGGAACTCATGTCACACCGCGGAGTGAGAAGAGTTCCCTACTCGCGCTTTCATACCGGCTACAAGCAAATGGATCTGGCGTCCGACGAGATCATCTCTCGCATTCGTCTGCCTCGCCGCAACAAGCAATGGCGACAGCACTACCGAAAGGTGGGAACCCGCAAGGCACAGGCGATTTCAAAAGTTTGTTTCGCCGGAGCAGCTGAGGTTGAAGATGGCAAAATCCGTGACATTCGTGTTGCCCTGGGGAGCGTCGCACCAACCGTTCTTCGCTGCTTGAAGACTGAAGCGTTGTTACTCGGCGGCGCAGGATCCTCTCGAATTAGAGAAGCACAGGAGCAACTCGCCGCGGAAATGAGTCCGGTTGACGATTTCCGTTCCAATGCCCAATATCGAACGCGCGTGGCGCAAAATCTGCTCGCAGAATTCCTTCTTCAGCTATGAGTTCCGGAGAGCCGGATAAAAGCGCAGGAACTGCGTCTCTCGCTAATGGAGTGGCCGTTGCAGCGCGAGAGTTAACTTTTGCAAGGACATGCCCGTGAGGGCAAGCGAACGCGTGCTTCGCAGCAATCGCGTTGTGCTCCCTGAAGGCATCCGCGCGGCTGCGATCGTGGTGCGCGACGGAGTGATTGCCAAGATCATTGAGCACAAAGCCATTCCGTGTGATGAGGTTATCGATTTCGAGGACTCAGTGATCATGCCCGGAATCGTTGACACCCACGTACACATTAACGAGCCTGGCCGCACGGAATGGGAAGGATTTGAAACAGCAACAATGGCCGCCGCCGCTGGCGGTGTAACTACCTTGATCGACATGCCGCTCAATAGCATCCCTGCCACTACGACTATTGCGGCATTTCGAGAGAAGGTAGCGTTCGCCCAGGGCAAGTTGTTTGTCGATGTTGGCTTTTGGGGTGGAATGATTCCGGGAAATGTGGCCGAACTCTCGCGTATGTATGGAGAAGGAGTATTCGGTTTCAAATGCTTTCTAATTGCCTCAGGCGTGCCAGAGTTCGAGGCACTTAGTGAGTCCGAGCTGCGGCTCGCGTTCCCCGAATTGGCTCGGATCGACGCGCTGCTGCTTGCGCATGCGGAACTTCCCGGTCCAATCGAAGACGCGACACAGAGGATCAGCCGGAGAGATTCCCGGTCCTATTCAACTTGGCTCGCGTCACATCCTTCAACAGCAGAAGACCAGGCGATCGACCTACTCATTCGGCTGTCGAAGGAGTACAAGGCCAGGGTGCATATAGTCCATCTATCATCCTCCGCAGCTGCGCCGATCATTTGCGCGGCTAAAGCTGGTGGAACGAAGCTTACCGTTGAAACTTGCCCACATTACCTGACGATAGCTGCAGAAGAAATTCCGGATGGCGCAACTCAATACAAATGTGCGCCTCCCATTCGTGAGACTGCTAATCAAGAGCGTCTCTGGAAAGCTTTGGGCGACGGCACGATCGACTTTGTTGCGAGCGATCACTCTCCCGCGCCTCCACAAACGAAGTGCACGGATACCGGAGACTACATGCGAGCGTGGGGCGGAATCGCTTCGCTACAACTCACGCTTCCGCTACTTTGGACTCGTGCTCACAAACGTGGATTCGGCATCGAGGACATCGCACGTTGGCTGTGTCGAGAACCCGCCCGGATTTCGGGATTGTTGAAAAAGGGCGAAATTGCTGCCGGACGAGATGCCGACTTGGTAGTCTGGAATCCGGATCAGTCGTTCCAGGTGCAAGCTGAAAAAATGTTCTTTCGGCACAAGCTCACACCCTATTCTGGACAAACTCTTTTTGGAATCGTGCAATCGACCTTTCTTCGTGGGGAAGAGATCTATACTTCCGGCGACTTTCCACTTGGGCAGCGAGGACATGTCTTGCGTCGAGGAGAGGCATGAGTGAATTCTCCGATTTCCTTGACCTTGCGTCGGAGCGAGTTGGCGGCCGCGTACTTGCTGCGAACGACGATTTCTTTGCTCCCAAAGAAAATCTGATCAAAGCAGCCAAGCCGATTTGGTTGGAGGACAAATACAGTGATCGGGGCAAGTGGATGGACGGCTGGGAATCACGCCGTCGTCGCACTCCCGGACACGATTGGTGCATTCTGCAACTGGGAATATCAGGCGTAATCTCTCAGATCGTCGTTGACACCAGCTACTTCCGCGGTAACTTTCCGGAATCATGCTCCTTAGAAGCTTGCGCGATCGAGCAATCAAATGTTGACCTGGCTGGTGGCACGCCGTGGACTGAACTGCTTTCTCGATCGCAGCTTCAGGGAGACAGTCAGAATACCTTCACCATAACTGATCCTCATCGCTACACTCATGTACGTTTAAATATCTACCCTGACGGCGGTGTGGCCCGGCTTCGCGTCTTCGGAGAAGCTGTTCCTAAACTGGAAGGTGCTCTCAACTCCGCCGACTTGAACGACCTTGCCGCCCTGACGAACGGTGGGCGAGTGCTGGATTGCAGCGACAGATTCTTTAGCGCTCCACAGAACTTGCTCATGCCTGATCCCAGCTCCGGCATGCACGATGGGTGGGAGACAAAACGCCGTCGTGGCCCAGGTCACGACTGGGTAATAATTCAACTCGGGGTTGCAGGAGCGGTTCAGGCAATCGAGGTCGACACTTCATATTTCAAAGGTAATTTCCCAGAGAGCTGCTCGCTGGAAATCTGCGCGCATGAATCCCGAGCCTCAGATCTCGCGAATTGTTCATGGAGTGAATTGCTCTCACGCACATCACTTAGCGCAGACTCTGTTCATCGCTTCCAAGTCGAAGGACAAATGGTAGCGACTCACGTGCGCTTCAACATCTATCCAGATGGGGGAGTGGCACGGCTGCGCGTCTACGGAGTGCCCCAAAAATGCGCTCTGACCAAGGCTCGTTTGCGCTGGCTGAATGCATTGCCCGATTACGCAGCGAGCAGCGTCCTGCTGAACTGCTGCGGTTCGCTCAAATGGGCAGTAGCAATGACCGAGCACCGGCCATTCGCGGATCTCAAGCAACTGACGGATCAGCACGCGGCAAGTTGCGAGCGAATGACGCCTGATGACTGGAAGGAAGCGTTCGCTAGTCATCCGCAGATCGGCGAAGAAAAAGAGAGCATCAGTAGCGGACAGGCACGGCGCTGGTCACAACAGGAGCAGTCTCGAGCAGCGGTGGCCTCGCTTCAAGTCCGAAATGCGCTACAACGGCGCAATCAGGAATATTATGAGCGCTTCGGGTACATCTTCATCGTGTGCGCGAGTGAAAAATCGGCTGAGGAGATCTTAGAGCTGCTGACCGATCGACTCAGCAATGATGCCGCACGCGAGCTTCAGGTCGCCGCCGGTGAACAGAAGAAGATCACGCAACTTCGATTGCAGAAGCTCATCGAGGCATGATCTTCTGAAATAACATGACCGACCGTTCCAGCCCGATTACGACTCACGTCCTCGATACGGCGCGAGGAGAACCGGCTGCCGGCATTCCGGTTTCACTTCATTTGCACTCGGACGGCACATGGCGAGAGCTTGCCCGCGGAGTGACGAACCGCGACGGACGACTGATGGATTTGCTTGGGGAATCGAAGCTGCAGCGAGGAAAATACCGGCTCACCTTCGAGACTGGTCACTATTTGTCCGGTCTGGGAGGTTCCTTCTTTCCCGAGGTAGAAGTAATCTTTGAGATCCACGATCCCGCGCAGCACTATCACGTTCCGCTATTGCTTAGTCCATACGGATACGCTACTTATCGAGGCAGCTAGCCGATGAGCTTCGAACTCATCGCCAACAACTATGGCAAGTCGCGCGTGCGCCTGCTGCGTGTTACTCGAAGCGGTGCGCAGCACGAGATCAAAGACATCTCTGTAGACATTCGCTTCGAGGGCGACTTCGATGCCGTGCACACGAAGGGAGACAACAGCAAGGTTCTACCCACCGACACGATGAAGAACACCGTGTATGCGCTGGCAGCACAGCATCCGGTGGGCGAGATAGAACACTTCGGAACGGGATTAGTATCCCACTTTCTCGCAAACAATGCGCAGGTCACTGCGGTGACTGTGAGCATCTCCGAACATCACTGGTCGCGCATTCCAGCCGAAGCGAAGCCGCACCCTACAGCGTTCATTTCGGGAGGCAACGAGCGTCGTACCGCTATTGCATCGGGAAGTCGCGAAAGAATGACTCTCTCAGCCGGAATCGAAGATCTCCTGGTCATGAGAACTGCAGGCTCCGCCTTTGACGGGTTCCTCAAGGATAGCTTTACGACTCTGCCGGAGACTCGAGATCGCATACTTGCAACCGTGGTGAAGGCAGAGTGGGACTATCGGGTTGAGGATGCTAGTTTTGGCTTGTGCTGGACAACGGTCCGAGAGGCGTTGTTGGAGACGTTCGCGAACCATGTGAGTGAATCTGTGCAGCACACGCTTTATGCGATGGCCGAAGCCGCCCTGGAACGCTGCGATCAACTCAGCGAGATACGTCTGTCAATGCCGAACAAACATCATTTGGCGTTCGATGTGTCCCGCTTTGGAATCGATAATCGCAATGAGGTTTTCGTTCCGACTGACGAACCGTACGGTATGATCGAGGCAACTCTACGGAGAACGTAGGGCTCGAGGAGAAAAGATCGGGCATCAGCTGGGTGTAGAATTTCTGGGCTGTGATTCTGCCGTGATCCGGGAGGTGCGGTATGCCTCGCTACGAATTCTTCTGCGAAGATTGCCAGAAGCCGTTCGAAATCATTCTTACTCTTAGCGAATACGAGAAAGGTGACGTGCACTGCCCAACCTGCGGCACGCAACACGTTCACCAGGATGCCACCGCGTTTTTCGCCGTGACGTCGAAAAAAAGCTGAGCTGTTGCTCAGGCTGATCTCGCTGCCTGGATGTGTTGTCCCATTCGGGGGCCTTCCCCAATCCGAGAGTGATTCCTCGTCTCAATTCCAAAGCAGCTACAATAATCGTTAAAGGGATCAGCAACTAGCTCTGATCGTCTGTCGTGAGAACCAGCATTTTTGAAATCTTCAAGATTGGTGTAGGGCCTTCGAGTTCCCATACTGGAGGCCCGATGCGGGCTGCTCGCGATTTCGTGGATCGCATCGCGCAAGCTGGAGATCTTGAAAAAGTTTCACGGCTCGGAATCGAGTTGTTTGGCTCCCTGGCACTAACCGGTCGAGGACACGCCACTGATCGCGCAATCATTCTTGGATTGCTCGGCGAGTGTCCGGCCGACGTCGATCCCGCCAACATCGAGTCTCTGGTTAACGAGGTTCGCAGCGGCAGAACGATTCGATTGCTGCATCGTCATCCGATCAGGTTTGAAGAAAGTACCGACCTCGTCTTTCGCACCACTGAGGTGCTACCAGGACACTCCAACGGTATGCGCTTCACCGCTTTTGCAGCGAATGGGTCTGTAGTCGATACGCAGATCTACTACTCGGTTGGCGGCGGCTTCATCAGCCGGGAGGGCGAAAAACCGAGTCATGCCATCGGGACAGTGAAACGAGCAGTACCGTATCCGTTCTCGAGCGCAGCTGACTTGCTCTGCATCGGTGAAGAGCGCCGAATCTCAATGTGGGAAATTGCGCTTGCGAATGAAAGGGTTTGGAGAAGTGAAGCAGAGATCAAGCAGCGACTCGACGAAATTCATCAAACGATGGAAGCCTGCATCGATCGAGGGTTGCGCACAGAAGGTATTCTCCCCGGTGGCCTTAGGGTCCGACGCCGCGCTCCCCATCTTTTTCAAAAGCTCAGCAAGCAGAGTAGCTCCGATCCGCTCGCCCCGATGGACTGGGTGAACGCCTTCGCCATGGCGGTCAACGAGGAGAACGCCGCGGGGGGTCGCGTCGTGACCGCTCCAACAAACGGTGCGGCTGGCATTATTCCGGCGGTTGGCCGCTATTATCTACGTTTCATTCGCGGCAGTACCCCTGAAGGTATATTTCGCTACTTACTCACTGCGGGTGCGATTGGGATCTTGTACAAAGAGAACGCTTCAATTTCTGGGGCGGAGGTGGGCTGCCAGGGAGAAGTTGGGGTTGCCTGCTCAATGGCAGCTGGGGGGTTAGTCGCAGCGCTCAGTGGCAGCAACGCGCAGATTGAATATGCAGCCGAAATCGGCATGGAACACAATCTCGGGATGACGTGCGATCCGATCGGCGGACTTGTCCAGATTCCTTGCATCGAGCGTAATGCTATGGGATCAGTGAAGGCCATCAATGCTGCCCGAATGGCGATGAGCGAGACCGGCGAACACAAAGTTTCCCTGGACCAGGTAATCGAGACAATGTATCGCACCGGCCAGGATATGCAATCTCGCTACAAAGAAACGTCACTCGGCGGACTCGCACTCAACATTATCGAGTGCTAGGAGGCGGCATCGATTTGACCGACTCTTCCCGCACATTCATCGGGCCGTAACACACTCAGAAGAAAAGGAAAGTTGGCACCAAAGGCGTCTGCGCGCCCCGCGACTGGCAACTTGCCAAGCTGCTGCTCCATCCGAGAACTCAGCACGTCACATTCTGGTGGTAGAGGGCCATATGTTTGGGTTTCGAGTCTGTCGTACGCTGGGCGCACTCATTGTATCGCTTTCATTGCTGCTGCTAATAGGTTGTTTGGGATTGAGCGGCAGTCACAACAATAACGGCGGAGGCAACCCCGTAACGAATCCAAATCCCAATCCGAACCCGAACCCAACGCCCACTCCAACTCCTACGCCAATTTCCACGAACCCCACGGCAACCATTACGGTGACACCGGCCACGGTGCAGCAGGGAGACAAGGTGACTGTGAGTTGGCAAACTCAGAATGCGACTTCCGTGTCCCTCGCCCAAAACGGGACACTCGTTCGGCTCGATGGTAATCCGCTGTCGTCGCCGGGAATGCAGTTTACACTCAACACAGTCGGGACCGCGACATTTACGCTGACGGCCACAGGGGCGGCAGGAACAAGTGCTGCGACTGCGTCGGGAACGGTTACCGTAACCGCTCCACCACCACCTGAAGGACCAACAGCTACTCTGACCGCCACTCCGACCACGGTCACGGCGGGACAATCGGTTACACTCCAGTGGACCACGAGCAACGCAAATTCCATCACATTGACCCAGAATGGGAAAGATGTCATGGTTGGCGCCGGACAAACCTCAACCGTTGTCACCTTGAACGATGTTGGAACCGTCAACTTCGTTCTAACCGTGACCGGCGCTCAAGGAGCCAGAGCGATAGCGCAAGCTTCGGTGCAGGTAACGCCTGCAACTTCGCCGGGAGATGTCAGGGCGGTGAATCACATCATCTTCCTGGCGCAGGAGAACCGCAGCTTCGATACCTATTTTGGCAAATTGAACGAATACCGGGCCAAGTTCGGGTTGCCCGCGGAAGTGGACGGACTGCCGGACGATTGCAGCAGCACGAACTCCGACTGGACTAAGCCCTGCGGAGCCATGAATAAAGCTCCGAATTCCGCGGGATTCCCCACGACTCCAATCTACGCCTTTCATCTCAAGACGATGTGCATTGAGAACACGAGCGCAGATTGGATCGTCTCCCGCTGGGCGTTTAACGCAGAAGACCCATCCTCCGATACTCCGCGGATGGACGGCTTTGTGATCGGCGCCGCCAGTGCGACGGCGGGAGCGCCCGGCACGAATCCCACAATTCCCGACAAACAAGGCATTCGTGCCATGGGCTTCTACACGGCACAGGATCTCGCGTATCACTACTGGCTCGCCACTCAGTTCGGTGTTTCGGATCGCTGGTTTGCTCCGGCGCCTGCCAGGACCGATCCCAATCGCTACTATCTCGTTGGAGCAACCTCGGGAGGATATGCGTATCCCATGGCGGGAAGCGAACCTACCATCCAAGGTCCGACAATATTCGATCGTCTGCAGGCCGCCGGAGTTTCCTGGAAGATCTACAGCGACGAACTGTACACATCGGCCGCCGCCTTCACAGGCTTTATGAGTAGATTCGGACCCAATGGCGCGAGCCCCCACATATTCAAGCTTGCACAGTTCGACACCGACGTTGCGAATGGAACACTCCCCGCCGTGGCGTACATCGAACGCGCTGACAACGACGAGCATCCCGGCGTCCTCGACAATATTCAAGCCGGCGTGAAAGACACCGCCCACTTTATCAACGAGCTGATGCACAGCTCAGCGTGGAAGGACTCGGTCTTCATCCTCACCTTCGACGAGGGCGGCGGTTTGTACGATCACGTGCCCCCTCCGACGAATGTACCCAGCCCTGATGGCATTAAACCGGTGGACATTTGTATTAGTGCTTCTGATCCACGATGTTCGAACGCGCACCTTACGCATGGAACTCCCCCATTTGACCCCGACGGGGACTTCACGCGCTTCGGATTCCGCGTTCCCACAATCGTGATTTCCCCGTTCAGCAGGCCACACTACGTCTCTCATCGACAGACGGATTCGACATCATGGCTGGCATTCGTGGAAACGCGATTCAACTTGAAGCCCTTGACGGCGCGCGATGCGTACGTGTCGAACCTGTTGGACTTCTTCGATTTCACCAACGCGCCGTGGAAGACGCCACCGAGCAATCCCCCGGGAACTCCAATTGGTGCGTGTTATGACGGGCTGCCGTAAAGGTGACGTAGAGGCGCAAGATTCTGAGTCTCTACTCAGATCAGGCAGAGATGGCGGGATTCAATTTGGGACGCTGTTCTTTCGGCTTTGACTCGGCCGCAATTGCCTGTGTCTTCAGTTCCTGCTCTGTCAGCGGCTTCATTTGCTGGTACGTGTACCACATTCGATGGATGACCGTGATAGTCGACAGCACTGCGATCACCCACAGCACCGGAGCCATACGGTTGAACAAAGCACCGATAAGCACCAGCACGATTCGCTCCGGCCGCTCGAGAAAGCCCACTTTGCAATTCGGGATCAGCGACTCTGCGCGGGCACGCGTGTAGCTGACCATCACTGAAGTTGTCATTACAATTCCCACGAGCACAACATAGAAAAAGTGATTTGCGCGGGCGTAGCAAACAAGCAATCCAAAGAAGAGCGCGATGTCGCTATAACGGTCGATCACTGAGTCGAAAAACGCGCCAAAGGTCGTGACTTGATGGGTGGCGCGCGCAACTCGGCCATCGACCATGTCAAAGATGCCGGCCGCGAGGATCACTAGCCCGGCATAGAAGAAAAGCCTGGGCTGGCTGTCGCCGCTCGCGTATCCAAAAAGCACGCCGGCAATGATGTTGATGACCAGCCCCGTGAACGTAAGGATGTTCGGCGAAATGCGCGTGAGTGAGAGTCCACGCACGATGGCGTAGAGAAGCTTCCCGCATCCTCGGCCGAATGCGCCGGTCCAGCTCATCTAGTGTCCGCCCGAAGCGCCATTGCTTTCGGCCTGCTCCTGATCGTGGATAGTTGCGAGCTTCAGAATTTCCAGCTCGCGCTTGCCTGTGGGAGTTACCACCTCTACGACGTCGCCGACGCGTTTTCCCATGAGACTCTTCCCGATCGGCGAGGTGGTCGAGATCTTCCCGAGGGTAACGTCGGATTCTTCGCTGGTGACCAGCGTGTATTCGATCTTCTCGTCCTTCGTATTGTCGAAAACCTCGATGATAGAGCCGAACGCTACGCGATCTTTGGGAATGTTGCTCAGGTTCACCAGCGACAGGTCGCCCATGCGTTTTTTGAGCTGGCCGAGGCGCGCGTTCACGAACTCCTGGCGCTGCTTAGCCATGTGGTACTCAGCGTTCTCGCTCAGGTCGCCGAGCGCTGCGGCCTTCTTGATTTCCTTTGGAAGCTCGTGGGCAAGCTCATGCTCCAGAGCCTTAATTTCTTCCAGCAATTTCTTCTTTACGTGTTCAGGCATGGACCTCGCCGTTCCATCCGCGCCCGAGCGACACGGTGGGGATCAGGAATTAGGACGATCTGAGCGACAATTCACCCTCCGCACTGGGAGGGGCGTACGCAGTATCGATAGATTTCCAAGCGATTATACTCCCCGCGACTCAGCCAATAAACAAAGCGACGCACCGACATTCACTCATCCCAAAGGACTTAACTAGACTGTCAGAAATTGGCGGCCTCGTTATCACAAGAAACGCATCATCTTGTCCGTAACACTGTGGAAAACATTGACTTAACGGCACTTTGGGCGTATCTTTGCACATATAGCAGTACCCCGGTTCCCCCGCCCAAAGGTGCCTCAATGAACCATGATTTCCACATCGGTGACAAGGTAGTTTATCCCAACCACGGCGTAGGCATAGTAGAGCAGATCAGCAGTCGGACAATTGGCAGCATGGTGCAGAAGTATTATGAGCTGCACATCAAGGCAAGCAATCTGAGAGTTACGATCCCCTTCAGTAACGTGGCAGCCGTTGGCCTTCGCCGAGTCATTAAGAGCGCCGATATCGACCAAATTCTCGACATTCTGATCAACAGTAAGTGCGAGAACCACGCCGACTGGAAGTTCCGGTTCAAGGAAAACTCCGAAAAAATGCGGACCGGTTCGCTGCTGGACGTGGCCTATGTGCTCAAGAGCCTCTTGGTGCTAAACCAGACCAAAGCTCTTTCTTTCCGCGAGAAAAAGATGCTGGAACGCGCCCGCTACCTGCTGGTCAGTGAGATGGCGATGGCCAGGAACGTGGAAGAGACAGAAATGGAAGCGCTTCTGAATCGCGCGCTGGCCAAAGTAAAGCTGAAATTCCCTGAAGTGACTGCTGACGCGTAAGAATTGGAGTCCCGCTGCGAAGGCGGGACTTTACCTGCCAGCTTCCCTAGCTTGCTTGTTACGCTCTGATCCTTCTCCGAGCAATTGGCCGAACGGCTGAAGCCCTTCCACGTTGTCGCACACGATCTTGATCGACCCGAGCACCGGAACGGCGAGAATCAGCCCCATCGCTCCCCAAATCCAGCCCCAGGTAAGCAGCCCCAACGTCACAGCCAGCGGATTAAGCTCCAGACGCCCGCCAAGCACCTTGGGATAGAGCACGTTCATTGAGAATACGTGCAGGCCAAAAATCAGCAGTGCAACTATTACGAATCCGCTGCCATGCAACACTCCCGCTCCTGACGCCACAGGCGGAAGGATGGCGAGGATGACACCTAGGTACGGAACCAGGCTCAAAAATCCGCTTATGAGGCCTAGAAAATAGAAATATGGCAAATGCAAAAAGGCAAAGCCGATTCCTGTGGCGACCGCCATGAATAAGCCGATGATGAAGTTGCCGACGATGAAGCCCTTCATCATCTCGGAGATCTTCCCTAAGGTCTGATACACGGTTAGCCGATTCTGGGGCGGAAAGAGCCGCACTGTCGACCGTCTCGCATGCTCTTGCCAAGTCAGCATGAAGTAGACGAGGAAGGGTATGAAGGCCACCGTAAGCAGTACTTCCCCCAAGTCGGCGATCTCTGCGCCGCCGACCAAGGAACTAAGTCCCCGCTCCTGCTGAACCTTCACTGGCACAGCATTCTTGTCATCCGTCGTGGGTGGAATCACGTTCTGAGCACTCTGGCGGATGTCCACCGCATTCTGCTGATACTTGCCAACCACCTTTCTGATTTCCGCAGACATCTTCGGCAGCTGATGAACAAAGTCGACGGCTCGCTGGTAGAAGAAGTACGTCAGGCCATAAAACATCGCCAGCACTAGTAACACCGCCAAAGCCGAACCAACGGTTCGAGCGATGCGGATCTTTGCGAAGCCCCGAACCAAAGGCTCCAGAATGAAAGCAATCAGGATTGAAGTGAAAATAGTTACCAGCACGAGTTTCGCAAAGTAGCAGATCGCAAGAGCAGCAAGCAGCGTAAGCGTGATTTGAGAAATAGTGGCTTTGCGAAGCTCCTCGTGGACGCCTTGGACGCCCTCTTCAAGGTCGAGCAACTCACTACCAGTTGGACTGGCAGCATGATTTTCGATAGCTATGGGGCCGCGCTGCCCTTCTTGTGCTTCTCGGTTTTTCCAGTCCGGCTTTGAGGGCATCGCAATCTCCGATGAAGGTAAGATGCCGAGCTCTCCTATAATCGCAGCATGGTGCATAGTGAAAATGCGACTTCCCATAGCTCTGGTCGCGTTTTGGGACTTGACGTTGGCGCTCGCCGCATCGGAATTGCGGTTTCCGATCCGCTGGGATTTACCGCGCAGGGGATCAGCACATTGCATCGCCGCAATCGAAGGTACGATCTCGCGGCATTACGAAAGCTCCTCGCGGAATACGAAATCAGCGAGATAGTAATAGGCAACCCGCTGCGTATGAGCGGACAGACCGGAACGCAGGCAGAGAAGATGGCTGATTTTGCGGGACATCTCGAGCAGGAGTTCTTACTCCCAGTTCACTTATGGGACGAGCGCCTGAGCACGGCTGAGGCCCATCGTCTGCTCGATGAGACGGGCATTCGCGATTCCCGGCGCAAACAAGTGATCGACAAAATGGCGGCAGTGCTGATCCTGCAGTCCTTCCTCGATGCACGCGCTGCAAAGAGCCAGTTCACCACAGAGGCACAGAGACACCGGTAGAGACGCAGCATGCTGCGCCTCCAACCATGCGCTTCAGGAAGACGCGACTGCATGAGAAACTACGCTCATCGTCGAAACGCAGCGTGCTGCGTCTCTACTTCAAACCCAGCTCTCTCGCCTTCGCCATCAAGTCATTCATCTGGCGAAGTGCCTCCGCCGTTGCGTCACCTGCTTGTTTTGTTGGCGGAGCGTCGGCGCTCTCAACAACTCCGAGCAAATGCGAGAGCGATGTGCTCACTCGACGCAGTGTGACGGCATTAGCAGCGGCTGCGCCTTCTTCATCCTCCTCGCCACGCGGGACTCCGGCGATAGCTATGAGCTTTCGATCCAATTCGGGATTGGGTTGCTGCTTCAATTGGGCGCGACGCTCATCGATTTGGCGGACTGTTTGACTGCTCTGTCGTAGGGAGTCGTAGATGCGCTTAGCGAGCGCGAACTGCTGGGCGTAGTCTTGAGCATTCGCTTTCACGCGGGGATCAACACGAACCTCTAATGGCTGCTCGTAGCTTTGTCCTGCAACTGTAAGGCGAATTCGATACGATCCCGGAACGACCAATGGGCCCCGCGGCAACGATTCTGTCTGTATATTGGCGACCGCCATCGCATATCCGCCACCGGCTGCCGGTGGAGCGTAGCGCAAATCCCAGATAAAACGATGCATCCCGGGTTCGGCAGAGAGCGTCTCCGGCCTCGGGAGCCAATAATCCGGGAATGGCGGAGGTGTACGCGGAGTGGATGGTCTGGCATTGCTCGAATAGCGGCGCACAAGCTGGCCCGATTGGTCGAGGATTTCGAGCGTGATCTCTTGCTGGTGCGATGGAGCCGCCCGATAGTAGATCACTGCTCCTGCAGGAGGATTCTCGCCTTGCGGTTCCTCCGGAGCAAGAGGTGTGTCATTGTTCACGCTGCGGCGAACTCTGACGGCCAACGCCGGTCTAAACAGGTAGCTGGTACTACCTGCCTTCTGAGCGAGTTCGCGCAATGGCGAGATATCGTCGAGCACCCAAAATGATCTTCCATGAGTCGCCGCTACAACATCGTTATTCTTGATAACCAAATCGTGAACAGGGGTATTCGGAAGGTTCTGCTGCAGCGTGTTCCAATGCGAACCATCGTCGACCGAAAAATAAACGCCGAATTCCGTTCCCGTTACGAGTAGGCCCTTGCTCATCTGATCTTCACGTACCGCGCGAGCAAATGCATTTGGAGCGATCCCGTCGACGATCTTCGTCCACGTCTTTCCGTAATCATGTGTGCGATAGAGCCACGGCGACATGTCATCCAGTCGATGACGATCCACGGCCGCATATGCCGTTCCCGCATCAAAGTGTCCAGCATCAATCAGGCTGATCTTGCTCCAGTCGCTCAGCCCTGAGGGCGTAACGTTCTCCCACGTCTTCCCATCATCCCGCGTGAGATAGATCATGCCGGTATCGCTGCCGGTCCAGATCACGTTGCCGTCAAGAGTCGAAGGTGCGACGGTGTAGATCGCGCCGTATCCCCGCGTCTTCGCGTTCTCAATCGTTGGCGGCCCGGACTGTGATGCGTTCGGATCGGCTCCCGTGAGATCAGGGCTTATGTGTTGCCAGCTCATGCCTCGATCCGTCGACCGCAGCAGGTACTGCGAGCCGAAGTACACCGTGTTCGGATCACGCGGTGACATCACGATTGGCGACGTCCACGTCGCGCGCAGCTTGCGCTGAAAGATCTCTGTGCCGAAGGCCTGCACGGGTTGCGGCGATACGTCTTGCGTTTGGCCGGTGAGCCGTTCAAAGCGCATCACTGGACCATACGGGTCGCCGCCATAGACAGTACTGCCATCTGGAGTGGGCGATATGTAGCCGCTTTCCCCTGCGCCAATCGAGTACCAGTTCCGGAATGTGATGCTCCCATAATCGCTGCGGCTCGCGGTGGATACGGTGCCGCTATCCTGCTGCGAACCATAGATGTGGTACGGAAACTCGTCGTCCGTAATCACGTGGTAGAACTGCGCCGTCGGCTGGTTGTACCAGGAGCTCCAGCTCTTGCCTCCATCGACGCTGATCGTCGCTCCCTGGTCGCTACCCGTGATCATCCGCTGAGGATTCGTAGGATCGATCCAGAGCGCGTGATAGTCATCGCCTCCGGGAGCGCCCTTGATCGCCTCCCAGCTCTTGCCGGCATCCTGCGTACGATAGAGCGACACGTTCGGAAGGTAAACAATGTCGGGGTTCTTAGGATCAATCGCAACTTCACCGAAGTACCAAAGCCTGCCGAGAATACGCGAGTCGGTCCCAATTCGGGACCAGCTAGTGCCGCCATCGTCTGAGCGGTAAAAGCCGGCTTGCTTTGAGTCTTTGTGATCCACAAGAGCGTAAATGCGCTTTCCACCAGTTCCGGCGGCAACTCGAATCCCAACGCGCCCCCAATCGCCGGCCGGCAGTCCACCCCCGTCCACCCTTGTCCAGTCGTCGCCGGCATCAGTTGATTTGTAGATCGCCCCATTGCCGTTATCGGGTGGATACTGACTCCACGGTGGACGTTGCACGTGCCACATAGCCGCATACAGCGTGCGCGAATCGTCAGGATCGAACGTGACGTCAATCGCGCCTCGCGTGTTGTCGATGAACAGAACTTTTTTCCAGCTGTTGCCGCCGTCGATTGACTTGAAGACTCCTCGTTCGGGATTGGCACCGTAGGCATGCCCGACCGCCGCGACCAGCACGATGTCTGGATCGTGCGGATCAACCACAATTCGCGCGATCTGCCGCGAGTCCTCGAGCCCGAAGTGCTGCCATGTAACGCCTGCGTCGGTACTCTTATAGATTCCATTGCCGGGAGAGAGATCAGATCGCAGATCGGGCTCGCCGGTGCCGACGTAGATAGTGTTCGGATCAGAAGCTGCGAGAGCGATGGCGCCAATCGAGGCGATGCTCTGGGCATCGAAGACTGGATTCCAAGTGACACCACCGTTAGTTGTCTTCCAAACCCCACCACCAACGGCGCCGAAGTAATAGACGTTAGGATTGCCAGGAATGCCCGCGACGGAGACGGTGCGTCCACCACGAAACGGACCGACCAGCCGCCAATGAAGCCCCTGATAGAGCTTGGGATCGAGCTGTTGACTGTTTATGACTGAAACGAGGAAGCTGACGAGGAGAAGAAAGACAAGAAAACGAGCGCGAATTGTCACCCGCGAAATTGTACAGGAGAGGCTGATAGTTCCCTGGAACAGGGGCCGACGCCCGCGCTCGCGCGGGTGTTTCTGCAACTCTCGCGCCAACCCGAGCCGTGACTATTTCTTCTTGGATTTCACTGGCCCTAACCGAACCTCAAAACCCGCGCGAGGGCGCGCGCCGCTCCTTAATTATTGCGCCCTAGGTTGCTCTCTGCGCTCCCCGCAGCTCGTCAAGCGTCACCTTCAGCGTGAGTCTCTGTTTGCCACGATAGACCGTTACTCTCACAGTATCACCGGAGTGATGATTGTCCAGTACGTTTTGGATGTCCTGCGGCGTCTCGATGTCCTGGTCATCGATCTGGACGATGAGATCTCCGCCGATATAGATCGGCGTATTCCCGAGATAGGCCCTTTCACGACCGCCACGTATGCCGGCTCTATCAGCAGCGCCGCCGGGAACTACCTGTTGAATGAGCACGCCGGAATCGGCAGCGAGTCCCATTTGGTCGGCCAGCTCGGGGCCAATTGGGAGCAATCCGGCGATTCCCAGACTGGGACGACGGACTCGCCCGAACTGTACCAGGTCATTGAGCACGGCTTTTGCTGAGTTAATGGGAATGGCAAAGCCTACGCCTGCGCTCTGTTCCGCACCCCCAGTCAGAATCATGCTGTTGATACCAATTACCTCGCCACGCGAGTTCAGCAGCGGACCTCCCGAGTTTCCGGGGTTGATAGCTGCATCGGTCTGAATGGCTTCATCGATCCCCGTTCCTTCTGGTCCGCGTACCGAGCGGATGGAACTGATGATGCCGCGAGTCATAGTCCCGCTGAGCCCAAAAGGATTTCCTATGGCATAAACCTTTTGTCCCACCTCGAGGCTGTGGGAGTCGCCCAGAGTAGCCGCCGAGAGACCCTTGGCGGGAATTTGAATCACTGCCAGATCCTTCTGGCGATCACTGCCGATGACCTCGGCACGATACTTCTTCTTGTTCCAAAGCGTGACCTCGACCTGACGTGCTCCGGCGATCACGTGATTGTTGGTGAGGATGTGGCCATCCGAATTAATGATGAATCCTGATCCTTGTCCTTGTTGCGGAACCGTCCCGTAGAAGAAGTCGAAGGCAACGGCGGTCGAGGTGATGTTGACTACTGTCGGAATCACCTTGCGATACACGCTGATGTTGTTCTGCTCTTCAGGATCGAAACTCGCGGGCGAGGCGGCCTCAGTGATTTCAACCTTATCGGGACGCGTGATCCAGCTCTTATCGACCGGAAGGCGAAAAACGAAATTTCCATGTGTGGTAACGAGATAAAAACCAAGAAGCAAAAAAACAGAAAAGACTAGTGGACGTAACGTTTTCATCAGAAACCTGCTTGTCACCTCAATCTGAGGTTACGTGGTTTCGGCCGCCCTCGGCCGGCACAAGGTTTGCGTAACCCATGCGTCGTAACAGCGAAAGGATCCCTTTCATGCAAAAGCTGAAAATGCCGAGTTCGTCCTGTTACTCCAACACATAGGAATCGCTAGCCTTGTACCGGCCGAGGGCAGCCGGAACCACATAATCTGATGCAACGGACTAAATCGAAGAGTGAATTCCCCTTCGCGCTGCTAGCTGTTGAAGCTCCTTGTAAATCCTGCTGACCTGGCGCTCGGTTTGCGAAAAGTCACCGGAATTGTCGATCACATAGTCTGCCGCTGTGATCTTTTCCTGATCGGATAATTGCGCTCCGATTCGCCGTTCAGCTTCGACGAGCGCTCTAGCATGTTCCAATTCGCTATCAGTACTGACAGTGCGAGTCGCAAAACGCTCGAGTTTTTGCTGCGGATTGCTGTTGACGACAAGCAGCTTGTCGAAATGCTTTCCCATTCCCGCTTCAAGAATGAGCGCAGCTTCGAATATGAGCACCGCGCGTGGATCGAACTCTGACATCTCCTCTATCCAACGCTCCAGCCGGGCTGCGACTGCCGGATGCACGACCCGATTCAACTCTTCGATTCGCCCGCTGCCAAATGCGATTTCAGCCAGTGTTGCGCGGTTGATGCTCTTGTCAGGATTGACGATAGACTTGCCGAAAAGTTTAATGATCTCTTCGTATACAGGTTCGCCGGGTTCCATTAGCTCGTGACCAACCTTGTCGGCGTACAGCACGTGGGCCCCGCGGTCTGCGAACATTTTTGCAACAGTCGTCTTACCACTCGCCAATCCGCCGGTGAGACCGACGCGCAAACTCATTGAACCGGTAGCCCGCGACGCAAACGCGCAGCCTTGACGGTGTTGGACATGAGCATCGCGATCGTTAGCGGGCCGACGCCGCCGGGCACTGGAGTGATAGCACCGGCAACTTCAGCAACGCGCGGATGAACGTCACCCACCAGCGTTGATCCCTTTTTCGCGAACTCTTCCTGACGCTTGGAATCGTCGCCGAAGTATTCGCGCACCTTCTGCTTGTCCATCACGCGATTAATTCCTACATCAATAACGGCGGCTCCTGGCTTGACCATGTCTGGCGTGACCAGCGCTGGCTTGCCGATCGCCGCAACGAGAATGTCGGCCTGTCTCGTATGTGCCGCAAGGTCGACCGTGCGGCTGTGACAGACCATCACCGTGGCGTTGCTGTTGATGAGCATCATCGCCACCGGCTTGCCAACGATGTCACTGCGGCCCAACACGACTGCGTCGCGTCCGAAGATTTCGATGTTGCTGCGCTTGAGGATCTCGATCACTCCTGCGGGCGTGCAGGGAATCAACCCGGGACGCTGCGTAGACAGATTCCCGACGTTCACTGGATGAAAACCATCAACATCTTTCTCGGGCGAGACCGCGAGCAGCACTCGTTTTGAATCCACCTGCGGCGGCAATGGGAGCTGCACGAGGATGCCGTCAATGTCATCGCGGCGATTCAGGTCGTTGACGAGCTTGAGCATTTCATCGGTTGTCACTGAAGCTGGCGGCATGAATCTGTCGCTGTAAATGCCAAGGTGCTCGCATGCCCGTACCTTGTTGCGAACGTAGATCTCGGAGGCAGGATCATTCCCAGCCAAGACAGCCGCCAAGCCGGGCCGAATGCCTTGGGCCGCTAGTTCCTTTACCTGCGCAGCCACTTCCTCTTTGATTTGCGCAGCGATCCTGGTGCCGTCGAGTATGACGGCTAGAGCGTGTGAAGTCTCCGTTGGCATGAACGATCAGTTTAAACGAGTAGCTCTTATGTATTCATCCAAAAGCCAACGTGTATTCACCAAGGAGCCAGCGTAGTTCCGGTAGTCTCGGCCGGTACAAGCGTTGACGAATAAACGCGATCTATTCAAGCAAGAAACGCAATGCGAATTGAAAAATCTGGCAGTATGCCGAGTTAGTCGTATCACTGCAAACTAGGGGATTGCCGACTTGTACGAGCCGAGGGGGCGGAGCCACGTTGCTGACTAGCTCGGCGACCGGGCTATCAACCCTGCTTTGCTTTTTCGACGAGCATGACGGGAATATCCTCGACGATCGGATACACGCGGCCACAGGCTCCACATCGCAAGCCGTCCTGCTTTTCGGTTAGCTTCACGGGCTGCTTACAGGCCGGACAGACGAGAATATCCAGAAGTTGCTGCGAAACGGGCATAGTTGAATTCTAACGGACAGACGCTACGGCCTATTCCAGCTCTTCCCGCCATCGCCCGTGCTCCACGTGCCATCTGTAGTGACGACTGTGAGGCTGCCGAGACCGGCAAGGTTCACTCGCTCGATGGATCCTTGCCAAGGGCCGTCGATGGTCTTCCAGGATTCTCCTGCATCTGAGCTGTGAAAGAGCAGCGAACGAGGTTGCACATTTTTGGGAGTGGGAGCGAACTGCAAGCCTGCTGCCCAAACTTCGATACCTTCGGCCGCGACCGCGCGGATTATCGCCCCGGATAGGGGTTCGACAACGGTCAAGGTGCCGTCAAGCGCGCGGCGTTGAAGCTTGCCCGCGGCCGAGATCGTCCAGTGCACAAATCCCAGCATGCCGTAAGCACGCTTCGTCTTTGCCACAGATCCAGGAGTCGCTGCGGCGTTCAGAGCTTTGGCCGGTACGAATTGAGTGTGCGTAGAAGCTGAGTTCGCGGATCCAGCCACTTCCGAGGTCTCGCCATATGGCTTTCCCGACGGATTCCCCGCAACGACGCCACCCGACTCCTGAGCTACGTTTGCGTCAGCCGTCACAGAAGTAGATGGCGGTGGTGCGGGGGCAGCGGACGCTTCCTGCACGACGGAAGCTCGATCGCGCTTAAGCGCAAATTGAGCTTCAGGCGCCGGCGGAAGAGCCTTCGCGCGGGCGTCGTATTCGTCTTTGCTGCCAACGAAGGGTGCAGACGTTGAAAGTGCGCCCGGCATGGCTCCCGCAAGCGGCGCCGACTTCGTTGCCCGGTCTCGCCTGAGTTCCTGTTTCTGAGCGATGGTCGAATGTAGCTGGACCGCAGGCGCGGAGGACCTGTCGTTCAATTCCGGCTTGTCTGTGGTTTTGTTTTCTTTAACGCCCGGTTCCGGATTCACGGGAGGATTGGGGGCTTTCTCCTGTGCAAGCTTGAGCGTCGCGTGCGGGTTGGAACCCGCTTCGCGCTCGTAAGCGATCACACCAACTCCCACTACTACGGCCAATCCCACCGCCAACCCGGCCCAACGCATTGCCATCGGAAATTCGAAAATAGAGGCGCGCCCGACGCTCGCCTTCTCCGCACTTGCCACAGCCGCTTCCGGTGTCGCCAGCGCTACTGCCTGGCGACATTCCGGGCAGACGGAAAGGTGCGCCAGCACAGTTTCGTGCTGGGCGCTGGTCAGAGCCTGCTCAACAAACGCGATCAAGGCATTCGACGAGGGGTGTGCGGCCTCCGCTGATTGCATTGCATCGAGCCGCTGTTTCAGTATGTTACTAAACCGATCCAAGCTGCCTCAATTCTGATCGTTGATAGTGGAACGTGCAAAAACTTAAATCTTGCAACTGCGCACGCCAAAATTACGGGCTGTTCTCCGCCGGCGGATGTAAACGCGCCGCCACGTCCAGCTCCAAATCACGAACATCTATCTCCAAAGCCTCTTCCGCCTGGCGACGGCTCATCCCACGCCGTTCCAATCCCTTGCGAAGCCGCTTACGGATTCCAGAGAGCAGCTTGTCCATTTTCCTGCTGATTGTGGACTCGTGCACACCCAGTGTTCGTCCTATCTCCGCTAGCCGTCGTCCGTCTAGAAAGTAGGAGGAGAGCAGAAAACGCTCTTCGGTGGAAAGGCTCGTGAGAACTTCGTCCGTGGCCTCCTTAATTCTTGAGTCTGTCGCAGACGCAGCCGGGCCCGGCGCTGCGGGAAATTGCCTCCCGTGCTCTTCTTCCTCTTCTTCAATGCTGACGAAACGCTTGCCGGCACGAATCTGATTTATGTAGCTCTGCGCCAGCACCATGCGCAGCCATCCGGCGAGAGATCCTCGTCCTGAGTAGAGCGCCAGCTTTGAGCGCCGATCCTCCATGGGACCAAGTCCGTAGAGCTCCGCATAGAGCGAGTCGGCCAACTCGCGTCCGGTAGTCTCGTTGCGAGTGATGCTGCGCGCTGACTGGTAGATCGATTCGCGGTACTTAGTCAGAAACACATCCCAGGCGTGTTGATTACCAACGGCACAGCCATTTGCCAAGGCAAGCTCATCAAGCTTGAGCGTGCCAAGAAACGCGCTGATCTGCTCTTTACCGGCACCAGCTATGCCTTCGGTCCGGTGCACCACGTTGTGCAAGATTACCGTAAACTGCGCCAAAGTGAGCGCATAAGCCGAGCCGCCGCTGCGTGCAAAGAGCTCCGCCGCAAGGCGAGCATCGATCGGGGTGTTGGTTACCCCTTCGGCGTTGCTGGTCTGAACTACAGACATGATTCACCAAGACTTGTGGCCAAGGCGGATGGTAGCAAATTTCTTTGCAAGCCCATGCTCCATCGACGTTCTTCTCTCATCGACGCGCAGGGCTCGCCCCCAAAGCCTCTGCCCGCCACCGGAGGAGAGCCATGTCCCGGTCTGCGTTTTCCCGATTTGGCCTAGGGGTTCTGGTTGTCACATTTGCGTGTTCATCGTTGGTGTGGGGTGGCACTGCAAGTCCAAATTACAAAGTCTTAAACCCAATCTCACACGGAAATCTCACAATTTTTCCCGTCGTGACTTCGATCACTCACGATACCAGCCGCTTCATCACCCTCGATGAGGGAATTCGATCCGGAGAGGTTGTCGTCACCGAGGGTGGCCGCACGAGCGGACTTATTCGAGGTCCGCAGCACCGAATTCCTGTATCCCGAGCGCAGGTGAACACCCTCGTTCTGGTGAACAATTCCAAGCGGCCGCTCATCCTGCTTGCGGGAGAGATTGTCATTGGAGGAAAGCAGGACCGAGTGGTTGCTAAAGATCGCGTAATTCCGGCTGAGAGCGATCCCGTAGATTTCGGAGTTTTTTGCGTCGAGCCAGGGCGCTGGACGGAAACGTCGGCTCAGTTCTCCACGATGAAATCGCAGATGGCTCAGCCGAGCGTGCGCAAGGAAGCTATGGTCGCGCAGGATCAGCATCGGGTCTGGAGTTCGGTGGGTGAGGCGAACGGCGCAATCGCTGGGGCGCTAGCCGGCAGTCCTGCAGCCATGCCGGGACACCCTCCTTCCTCCTATGCAAAAACCTTCACCGACGAACGAGTGCGCAAAGCTATCGCCGATCAAGCTGCTCCGGTTGAGCAGTCCTATAGCTCTTCGATCAGCCAGCTCCGCGATCAGCACGCAGTTGGTGTGGTTGTCGCGATTTGCGGAAGACTCATATGGGCCGACCTTTTCGCCAGCACAGCATTGCTCGAGAAGTATTGGCCAAAGCTGGTGCGTTCTTACGCGGCCGAAGCCATCACGACTCAACGCGCTGCCAAACCGGCAACGGTTTCCGACGCGCAGCAGTTCCTGGATCGAACCGAGGGCAATCGAGAGGTAATCGAGAACGAGCCCGGTATTTATCGGCAGTCCGAGACGATCGCGCCGAATTTCAAGCTGTTCACTTTGGCGTCGTTGCTGCCGGGCACTGGGTTCGATCTTCATATCAGCAAAATTGCCGATGTGAACGGCTACAGTCCCGAAATAGGAAAACTGCAGTAAGAATCGCAGAAAATTCGGGACGGTTTACAGCGGACAGGGCACCGGAAGGGAGGACGTGGAGGAAATCTCTTTCGGCGATTCGAAAGGCATTGCGGTTACGCGTTTTCCGAGATGCCTGGAGTCAAGAGATGCCGCCCTGTCCACTGTAACCTGTCCGCTGTTCGCTGTGCTCTTCAGAAACCGAGCTGGCGTTGCTTACGTACAGTTAATATGCGGGTCGAAGAGGTAGCGGGACGAAAGTAATGAGGCAGGCAACCTAAGTCATAGCACCACAGATACTTACTTTCGTGACCAGCTGGAAACGAATCTGCAACAAATGTCAAGCCAACTGAGTCTAATGTTGCAGGTAGCAAAAGTAGGGTCGGAGGTGACCTGAAAATGATGGTGGAAAAGTTCTCAATCGCCGAATTATCCGCTCTGCGTAACGAACTAATGCAGAATGGGCTGGATTCATGGCAGGCGGCAGAGCTGTTCCACGTGTTTCTGTCAGGCCGTGGCTACGGCGTATCTTCGGATGCGGCCGTTGATGCGGCTACGCGCGTCGAGGAATCGGGCTGCTCGATTGATGTACTGCAGCGCGAACTCGAGAGCCTTGCCATGGTGATGTAATCCGGTCAAACAAGATTGTTCCGCTCCGCTGGCGGTGAGGCTGACGGACAGGACATGCAAGGACGAGCCGGGAGAACCTGCCCGGCTCTTTGCTTTTGCGCTGATTTTTAATATACGGACAGCTTCGGAGATGGTTAGAGGTTGAGATAAAACGTGGCGCCCGATTGTCCCTTTTTGCCGTCCACAACCGGATGCCTCAAAGCGGAAAAACTGAACTGCTTGGATTCCCGAAATGGGGATGGAGTGAGGCGGCACTCGTCTCCTTTGCGGGTGACCGTAATTGTCGGCTTCTCGAACTTAACGGTTTGTGAGGAGCCACAACACAGGTACAGGGAAAGCGCATCGCAAAATTGCAGGGCATCGACGAGTCCTTCCAGAGAGGATTCATCTCGATCAACCCTGGCCTTCAATTTCTGTTGTCGCTGTTTTTCCCGTTTGCGAAATGCTTCTACCTGAGCTTCCGCTCTCTGCTCGGCAAAAAGCGACAATCTCTCGAAATGCCGGCTCACTAAATATCCGCCAATCGGAGCAAATTTCGCAGCAGTCTCGATGGATCCAGTCCACGCCTGAAGAAAACGATCGACCGAGACGTCGAGAAAACTTGAAGGCTTTTGCTTCGGCTGGAGCCGGAGGCGCTGAATCTGCTCGGCGTCATCCATGCTCCATCCGGTATCGTGCAGCGCGATGGAACGCGCGACTGTCTTATCAATCGGGCCGAATAAATCGTCGTGTAGACTCGCTGCTAAGTCTCCGGCAAGAGCTGCGTGTGAAGGCTGCGTAACAAGCCAGTAATCAGACGCGGTTTGCTTCAGCCGTGACTGAATCGCAGGCCAGGGCGCGCTGGGTGTTGCCGAGAGCTTTTCGTCGGTAATAGGAAAGAGCACCATATCGTGGATCCGGCCGCCCTCGGCCGGGTTTTGACTCTGGTTCGAATCGTATTCTTTTGAGGAAACTTGATCCTGGTACCCTTAGAACGCGTGTTTCCAGATGCAAACACCGTGCCGAGGGCGGCCGCATCCACGTGACTCCTTTGCAGCCCATGCTGCACCGTTGATAATAGATGATTGAGACTCCACTATAAGCGCCTACTAGCCGCTTCACTCTCCATCATCGCGTTCAGCCTTACAGCCTGCGATTCGTCATCCTCCGCCTCCCGGCACCCGTTAACCATCGAAGAGCAACATGGACGCGAGGTTTTTCAAGCGAGCTGCGCCATCTGTCACAACGCCTACAAAGAGGAGCCACTGCAAGGGCCGCCTCTTGTTGGCATGTTCCGCAAGCAAGCTCTTCCCAGCGGAATGCCGGCAACTGACCCACATGTGCGAGAGACGATCATGACGGGCCGCCGCAACATGCCGCCCTTCAATGCTGTACTGGATGAGAAGCAGCTTAATGACTTGATGGCGTTCCTGCACACCTTGTAGCGTACTCGCGTGAAACGCCATCTGATCTGCGTGAATCCACAAATCTGCGTTCATCTGCGTGAGTTTTTGGGTTTGCGCTTGCACCCCTGCAAGCAGCTCCAACAGTGCCCACAGGTACAATAAAGACAACCGATGTCTGCGACATCCCAACTCGTTCAAATCGATCTTGCGCCACGTGTGCCGAAGCCCAAGCCTGAATGGCTGAAGGCGCGCGCGCCGATGGGAGACAACTATCACGAGCTCAAAAAGCTCGCGCGCAAACTCGAGTTGCACACCGTGTGTGAGTCAGCGCAGTGTCCCAACATCGGCGAATGCTGGAACCACCGCACGGCGACTTTCATGCTGCTTGGGAATTTGTGCACTCGCCGTTGCGGATTCTGCGCGGTTCCCAAAGGCAAGCCGAAAGCGATTGATTTCGACGAGCCGCGCCGCGTGGCCGAAGCCGTTGCAACACTGGGCTTGAAACATGCCGTCATCACGAGCGTGAATCGCGATGACGACAATATCGGAGCAGCCAAGGTTTTTGCCGATACAATTCGCGAAATCAGACTGCAAGCTCCTGGGTGCCAGATGGAAGTGCTGATTCCAGACTTCCAGGGCCGCGAAGATGCACTGAACATTGTTCTCGAAGCCCGTCCCGAGGTGCTGAATCACAACACTGAGACGGTGCCGCGTCTCTATCGTGCCGTGCGCTCCGGCGCACGCTACCAGCGCACGCTCAAGCTGCTGGAAAACGTTAAGAAATTTGCGCCCAGCATGGTCTCAAAGACCGGAGTGATGGTCGGCATCGGCGAAACCATGGACGAGCTGCTTGAAGTATTCCGCGATCTCGCAGCGATCAAAGTCAACATCCTCACCATCGGGCAATATCTGCGTCCCTCACGCGATCACCTGCCAATGACGCGCTACTACCATCCTGATGAATTTCGCCTCATGAAAGAAGAAGCCCTCAAGATGGGCTTCCGCCACGTGGAGTCAGGGCCGCTGGTGCGCTCCAGCTATCATGCGCATGAACAGGCAGAGTCGACGGGATTGGTGGCGGTAACCTCGCTAATGCAATAAGTGCTGGGGTTGACCGTCGATTCATTGCGACCCTTGTCTCGTCTTCTCTTGCGCTACCACCGGCCGAATCTCGATGGATCCGTCGCGTGCGCTGGGAATCTGGGCAGCGATAGTAATGGCCTCATTGAGATCGCTGGCATTCACCAGAAAGTAGCCGGCCAGTTGTTCCTTTGTTTCGGCAAAAGGACCATCCGTAATGGTTTGATGCCCATCGCGTACCCGTACCGTTGTGGCTGTTGTCGTAGGTTTGAGCTCGTCACCAGCGATGAATTTTCCCGCTCCAGCGAGCTGCTGAATAAGCTCGCGGTACTCCCGGTAAACGCTCGCCTGTTGTGGCGGATCAAGCTTTTCCCACTCCAATTCGGTCTGGTAGATCAGCAACAGATATTGCATAACCTCTCCTACCCGTACGACGAGTGGGCACGAGCAAATCGACAGATTGCAGGGAACGGATGATCGAAAAAATGCAATGGCCAGATTCTCGAATTCCCTCAAATTGCCTCAGGTTTTCAGAATCTTCCGTATCCATGCGGGCCTGACGTTAAGAAATTTTCCTTCCGGGAAGACTTCCCGGCTGGATTCCATGAAGCAGGGAATTGGCACGATGCAAAAATTTCAACGCGTCCGCAACAGAAATGCCCGGCCAATTCGACCGGGCACCATGGTTCACTGCCAAATGATTATCGATTACCGGCGACCTTCACCAAACCCGACAAGCGTTCTCACTGACCATCGGCTGCCCCTTGTGGCAGCTGAAGGCCTTGGCGAAGTCTTCGCTGTTCTGCATGACGCCATCCACGCGGAAGCGTCCGGGTGAATGCGGGTTCGTTTGTACTTGCTGACGCAGAGCCGCCTCGGTCTGGTTCTCGCACCACACCTGACCGTAACCAATAAACGCGCGTTGCTCTGGAGTGAAGCCTTTGATTGTCTTAGTGCTGTCCTCCTGAGCGCCACTTTTTCCAGTCTTACCTTCAGCGGCCTGAGTGTTGTGCAGCGCTCGCAAGGCTACACGCATGCCGCCATTGTCGGCCGTATTTTCCCCTAATGTCAGCTTGCCCCGAACATGTAGCCCGGGAAGTGGCTCGAAAGACGAATATTCCTGGTCGATGCACGAGACACGCTCTTCGAAGGCCTTCGCGTCTTGCGGAGTCCACCAGTCGCGCAGATTGCCTTCGGGATCGAACTTGCGGCCCTGATCGTCGAATCCGTGCGTCAGTTCGTGACCGATCACGACTCCAATGGCGCCAAAATTCACCGCGTCGTCTACGCTTTTGTCGAAAAATGGCGGCTGGAGAATTCCTGCTGGGAAGTTAATGTCATTATAAGCCGGACTGTAGTAGGCATTCACTGTCGGTGGTGTCATACCGAATTCAGTGCGATCGAGTGGCTTGCCTATCTTCGCAAGCTGACGATTCACCTCAAACGTATTCGCGCGCTCCACGTTTCCAAGGAGATCGCCGCGCACGATATTCAGCTTCGAATAATCGCGCCATTTGCTCGGATATCCAATCTTGTTGCGTATGGCGGCCAGTTTCAGCAGCGCCTGCTTTTTCGTTTCCGGAGTCATCCAATCAAGACTCTCAATGTCTTGTTTAAGTGCCGTTTCGATAGCGTTCACCATCTTCAACATGCGAGCTTTCTCAGCCGGAGTGAATTCCTGCGCCACATATGGCTGGCCCAGCGCTTCGCCAAGCTGCTGGTCGGTCAGGCGCTCGCAGCGCTTCCAGCGCGCCTGGAGCTCTTTGGCACCGCCGAGGTATTTTTCATAGAAGCTGAAGTTTTCCTGCACGAAAGAATCAGACAATACTCCGGCAAACTCATGGATCAGGTGCCAGCGGAAGTACGCTTTCCAATCTTCCAGCGGAACTGAATCCGCAAGATTGTTCAGTTGCTTGAAGAATTCGGGATTGGCAACGTTCAGCGAATCGAAAGCAGGCGCGGTGGTCCCTTTCAGGAAATGCGTGAATTCGATGTTCGGCGTTATCGCGGTGAATTCTGCCAGCGTCATCTTGTGATCGCGATTCTCAGGTTTGCGCCGTTCGATGCGATCCATAGATGCTTCGGCGAGCTTAGTTTCGAGCGCCACCACTTTCTGAGCGTCAGTGTCAGCCTGGCCATCGCCTGACAACTTGAGGATGTTTGTTACGTGAGCCAGATACTTTTCGCGCTTCTCTTTGGAGTTGGCATCGTCCTTGAGGTAGTCGTCCCGGTCGGGAAGACCAAGGCCGCCCTGATCCACATACGCGATTACATTATTCGCATTGTGCAGATCGGAGTTTGAGGTGAAGAAAAACACTGCGCCCCGCACGCCCAGTTCGTGCAGATGCGCGAGTTCGGCAAGTGCGCTATCGCGATCACTCACGCCGTTGATACGATCCAGCTCCGGCTGCAGCGGCTTGAGGCCTTTCTGATTTACGGCGTTTTCGTCCATGCAGGCTTGGTAGTAATCGCCAATCTTCTGATGGATCGAGTCTCGCTTGAGATCGTTAACTGACGCCCTCTCCAAAATCTCCTTCGCGATGAGACGATTGCGCTCTGCGAGTTCATTGAAACGTCCCCAGCGTCCCTGATCTGGCGGAATGGCATTGTTCTTGACCCAATTGCCACACACAAATTGGTAAAAATCTTTGCAAGGGTCAGCAGTCCGATCCATGGCCGACAGATCAAACGCGTGAATCTCCGGTATCTTTCCAGAAGAATTCTGGGACGAACTGGAGTGCTTCGGTGCACTTTGTCCGGCCAAATAGACGCCAGCAAATGCGAGGGCGAGCAGCATGAGTAGCAGGCGAAGCTTCATTCCCACCTCGGTGAATGAAAGAATTTAAAACCGAACAGTGTACCGCTAATCGCGGATTTACGACCGGTCCCACCAAAGTGCTATCGAGACGTATGCGAGCTGGCTTGATACTTTTTCGCGTGAACCGGCGAACGCTATCGGTGGTGCTCATCCTGGTTCTCTGTATTCCAGCCGCAGCTTTCTTCATTGCTGTACCGCAATGGCAGATCGAGCACCCGGGCGATCCGACGTTGATCCTGCGCACTGAACGTCACTGGTTGTGGCGAGCGCCGGCGCGCGCGCATCTGGAATCAAGTGCGATCATTGTGCCGGTGTTGGCAATCGCCTTCGTCGCGGGCGCACTGCTGGCAGTTGCGCTGTATCAGGAATAGTTCTAGGTTTGTTTGCTGTCCCAATCTCCTGCGCATAACGAAAGTTTCACGAATTGCGGGGACTTGTTAGATTACTGAGAAAGTCCCTGTATGGAACCGATCACTCACTTTCTTACCGGCGCATGTATCGGACGCGCAGGACTCAACCGGACTACCGGTTACGCGACATTGATGGTCACTCTCGCCGCAGAATTCCCCGATGTGGACGTACTTTGGAGTTTCGATGGACCGGTGAGAGCGATGGCTACCCATCGCGGTTTTACCCATTCCTTCATCGGAGCACCCGTAGATTCTGCAATCGTGCTCGGCTTCGTCTACGCATTTCATCGCTGGCGAGTGAATCGCGGCAAATCTCCTCCCCTCGCGCCGCGCTGGGGATTGCTGTTCCTTTTTGGGATTCTGGCCGTTCTCAGCCACATTCTGCTCGATTTCACTAACAACTACGGCGTCCGGCCGTTTCTGCCATTCAACTGGCGCTGGTACTCGTGGGACATCGTCTTCATCCTCGAGCCGGTGATGCTTGCAGCATTGCTGCTTGGTCTGCTGATCCCCGCAATCTTCGGACTCGTCAGCGGCGAGATCGGCGCTCATCGCGAGATGTTTCGTGGGCGCCGCAGCGCGATTTGCGCGCTGCTTGCAGTCTGCGGAATATGGTGGGTGCGCGACTATCACCACCGCAGGGCCATCACGCTGCTCAATTCGGCCGACTACCAGGGGGAGGTCCTCAAGAGAACGGGGGCAATGCCTTACGCTGTGAATCCGTTCTCCTGGGCTGGCATTGTCGAAACAGAAAACTACTACGCCGAGGTCCCAGTTGATTTAGGCGCGACCACGTTTGATCCGCTAGCGCACGCCAAGATTCTGTACAAGCCGGCGGAGACTCCGGCGACGCTCGCGGCCAAGCGCTCGCTTTTAGGCCGCGTATATCTCGATTGGGCGCGCTTTGCTTACGTTGAGAACCAACACCTTCCGCCTCCGGAGCAAGGCTATGATGTACGCTTTCGCGACCTGCGCTTCAGCTACATTGGCTTCCAGATTCCCGGAGAGCCTCGCGGACGTCCTCCGCTGAGCGCCGATGTGTTTCTCAATGAACAGCTGCACGTGGTGCTGATGCGAATGGGTAACCGTGAGGAGAAGCCGTAACGCTTTCGATGCTATTCCAAGCCGCCAGGCAAGGAATCCCTATGGTGAAACCAGACTGGCGATGCGACGAGAATCGCCGCACCTTCCGGATCACCACCCAAACAGTTGACGTTTCCCGCGGCGAAACGGAGAATAAAGCTTCGCGCGAGGCTCACTATGTTGGCTTATCTATTCATTGTTCTGGCTGTAGTAGTTCGTTTACTGCCGCATCCTTGGCACCTCACCCCGCTCGGCGCAGCGCTGCTGTTCTTCGGCGCCAAGCGTCCAAAGCGAGAGTGGATCGCGCCACTGCTTCTGCTGGCCTCGGCAGACGTCTATCTCACCACGATTCATTACCGCATGCACGTCGGAGCCGATCACATCGTGACGTGGGCATGGTACGTGGCGGCAATGGTGATTGGACGTGCGCTCGTTCGGAGAGTCGAACCTCTGCGCGTGGTTGGCGCCTCTCTTGCTTCTGCAATTTCGTTCTTCCTGGTCAGCAACTTCGCTACATGGCTCTTCCAGAACATGTATCCGAAGACACTTGCGGGGCTGGTACAGTGCTACACGCTGGCGATTCCATTCTTCCGAGGAACGTTTGCCTCTGACCTGATCTACACACCGATTTTGTTCAGCGTGCCGTATGCGTTGTCGTTGCTCGAAAAGAAAGCGGCAGAATCGCGGGTTCGGAGCTAAGCCCCGGAGTTCGATAGCCTCAATTCTTCAGGACGAAGGTAGACCCTTATCCGTGTGTTCCGTTAGGTCCGCTCGCCGGACTCTTTTCCAGTTCTTGCAGCGCCACCCTCGTTTTGGGAACGAGTTGCTCCAGTTCGGCGTGGCGCCTGCGCAAGCCCTCGATAACGGTAGCTGGCGCCTTGGCGAGGAAGCCTTGGTTGCTTAACTGGCGCTCTGTGTTGCCGCGTTCCGACTCAAGTTTTTCCAGTTCTTTGGAAAGACGGTTGCGCTCAGCGGCGATATCGATCTTCCGTTCATAGACAACAAGCACCTCAAAGGCGTTGGTCGTTTGCACACCTGGCACCTTCGCCATGCTCTCAGGGCTGAATTCGATATGATCCACGTCAGCGCCTTGTCCGATCAAATTCCGATTCGAATCGATCAGCGCTCGAGTCGAAGCTTCCGTAAAGATGCGCACAGTGATCTTTTCTTTTGGCGCAACCTTCAGTTCTGCCCGCCGGTTGCGAATGCCCTCGATGAGCCGCTTAATGATCTCCATCTGATCGATAGTCGCGACGTCTGCCTTGCCGAGTTCGGCGCCAAGCGGGAAACGTGTAAGTGCAATGGACTTTGCTGGTGCCTTTTGTTGCCACAGCGCATGCCAGATTTCCTCAGTAATGAATGGCATGAATGGTGACAGCAGCCGCAGCGAACCCTCAAACATCCTGACTAGCTGATTGAGCGCAGCTTGTGCTTGCGCCCGAGCGCCGCCAGAGAAATGCGAGCGCAGCTTTACGGCCTCAATGTACCAGGCGCATAGGTCGCCCCAGAAGAACTGGTAGACCATATTCGCGGCTTCGTCAAAGCGATAGTGGCCGAGAGCGGCATTCATGTCCTGAGTCGTCTGCTGAAAACGCGCTTCGATCCAGCGATCCACGAGCGGAGCTGAGCTATCCAGTTTGTACGCGCCGCTCACAAGCCACGAGAGTTCCTCCTGCTTCCATGCTCCCGCCTCGGTTGCCTTGTCGATGTTCATGAACATGAAGCGGGCAGCGTTCCAAATCTTATTCGCAAAATTGCGATAGCCTTCAATGCGGCTCTCGTTGAAGGCAATGTCCGTACCGGGCGATGCCATGGAGGCGAGCGTGAAACGTACGGCATCGGTGCCGTACTTGTTCGTGATGTCGATGGGATCGACCACGTTTCCTTTCGTCTTCGACATCTTCTGGCGATCTGCATCGCGCACCAGCGCATGGATGTACACCTCCCGAAACGGAACTGCCTCGGAAGCGGGACGGTTGCTGCCATCGCCCATCGGCATATCTTGCATGAAGTGGCAGCCCATCATAATCATCCGCGCTACCCAGAAGAACAGGATGTCGAAGCCGGTAACCAGCTGCGCCGTCGGGTAGAACACATCGAGATCGCGCGTGTGCTCGGGCCAGCCGAGCGAGGTAAACGGAAGCAGCGCCGACGAGAACCAGGTGTCCAGAACGTCGGTTTCCTGCTCAACGGCAAAGCCACAGGCGGGGCACTTGAATGGATCTTCGCGACCCACAATGGGCTGAGAGTTCAAGTCGCTCTTCGAATGCGCGCATCCGTTATTCGTGCAGTACCAGGCTGGAATGCGATGTCCCCACCAGAGCTGGCGCGAGATGCACCAGTCGTAGATCTTATTCATCCAGTTCAAGTAGACGGTCTTGTAATTCTCCGGCGTGAAGCAAATGTGACCATTCATGACCGCGGCGATCGCCCTGTCTGCCAGCGGCTGAATCTTGACGAACCACTGCATCGAGAGGCTGGGCTCGACAACATCCATGCTGCGGCTGCACTTGCCGATCGAGAGCACGTGATCCTTGGCGTTCACCAGGAATCCTTGGATCTCAAGATCAGCGAGCACTCGCTTGCGCGCTTCGTAGCGATCGAGCCCGGCATAGGTGGCACCGTTCTGGTTGATGCGCGCGAGCTCGTCCATGATCTTCAACATCGGCAGGTTGTGTCGTTTGCCGATCACGAAGTCGTTCGGATCATGCGCAGGCGTCACCTTCACCGCACCTGTCCCGAATTCGGGATTCGCGAGTTCATCGGCAATAATCGGGATCTCGCGATTGATCAGCGGAAGCCGCAACTTCTTGCCAATCAACTCGCGGTATCGCTCATCATTTGGACTCACGGCCACGGCAACATCGCCTAACATCGTTTCAGGACGCGTGGTAGCGATGTGAATCGAGCCACTGCCGTCAGCCAACGGATAACGAATTTCGTAGAGCTTGCCCTGCTGCTCCTCGTGAACCACTTCCAGGTCGGAGATCGCAGTCAGGCATCGCGGGCACCAGTTCACGATGTACTCACCGCGATAAATAAGTCCCTGTTCCCAAAGACGCACGAAAACCTCGCGCACGGCACGGTTGAGGTTTTCGTTCATGGTGAAGTACTCGCGCGACCAGTCAACAGAATCGCCGAGCCTCTTCATCTGCTTGAGAATGTTGCCGCCGTAGAGGCGACGCCACTCCCACACGCGTTCGACGAACTTCTCACGTCCAAGGTCGGCGCGTTTTGTCCCTTCGCTTGCGAGCTGTCGCTCAACCAGCATCTGCGTCGCAATGCCGGCGTGGTCTGTACCGGGAATCCAGAGCGTGATTTCACCACGCATTCGCCGCCAACGCACAAGAATGTCCGACTCGGTGTGCTCGAACATGTGCCCCATGTGCAGATTGCCGGTCACGTTTGGCGGAGGCAGCAGAATCGTGAACGCCGCTGGTGCGTCCTTGGACGGAGTCTCAACGTGAAAAAGCCTCTCGTTCACCCAGTACTCGGCCCAGCGCGGCTCGATGGCGCTTGGGTCATAGGTTTTTGGAAGCTCGTGGGGCATGACGGCAGTACCTAAACCATAACACGCAAGAAACAGGAGATCGGCCTTCGGCCCGGACTCAGCAGGGTTCTTTGCGGGAACCAAATGTCTGTAGAGGACTGCTTGAACGAATATCAGCGATAATTCCCATGCCATTCCATACCCGAAAGTCGACCGCCGAGAGCCGAGTGCCCCCTTACTCGAACAACTCTTCCTTCCACAACTTCTGCCCCGCAAGCGCGGTATAAAACGCAATCAACGCCAAAGCCGTCGCACTGGCGTAAACGAAGATCGTCGAGCCGATAAACCAGTTGGAGAAGTTGGCGGTCATGGGCGCGTTCAGCAGGAAATCGGTTAGGAAGAGGGCTGCGGCTAAACTGACCAGACCGAAGCGCACTAGTGCGATTGCAGCAAGCGAATAAATGATGAGGAAGACGATCAACGCTACCCAAAAATACTCTTCGCGCAGAGATTGCATGATGCTGAAGAGAACTACGAACGCTCCCGCCGCGAGCCACTCATTCCGAAGAACGAGGCGCAGCAGGAAGATCAGGAAAAAGAAGAGCAGTGTTGTGCGGATGTCCGCGGGAACGAGGAGCAGCCCTGCGCCCAACGTACGGCGAACACCCAACAGAAACTCAGCGTCCCCGATGTGCGGGACCGCACCGATACGAATCAAGTAGGCGATGAATAACTGGATCACGATCACCCAGAAAGTTCCCAGCACGAATCCGAAGAGAACATCGCGTCCTACCAGCGGATCGCGCCAACGGCCCAGAAGCAGCCTGCTCCAGGAGATGATGCTATGGGGCCAACGGCGGCGGACATATGGCTCCAATGCGAGATACACGAGCGCAACCATCACGCCCCAGAAAAGAGATGTGCTGATCGCAATCACGATGCCGCCGAAGGTGGAGATGCTCATTGTGAAATGCGCTCGAAAAATCCACAGCGCCATTTGCACCGCGAAGACAAACAACACAAGGCGGAGCGCACCCCGAGGATCGGTTCTCCTTACCTGGTAGTTGCGGTAAGCGAAGAAGATCGCTCCCAACATCACCGTGCAGGCGACAATAACCAGAATAATGGCACCGGCCTGTTGTGCCTTCGTGCTCTGGTCTGGATTCTGGCGCCATGCCGGCGTCCACGGTCCGAAGAGCGAAAACGATACCGGCTTCCCATGCAGAGCGGCAGCTTCCAGTCGCAGTGGACGCGTGCTGCCCGGCCAGGTTCCGGTCCAGGCAGCCCTGGTATCCGAGCTTGCGAGAGAGTTCCAAATTGGCTGGGAGGATATGAGCGCTTTAGGATCGAGCCCAGCCGCGGCAAACAGCGGACTCCAATCCACTGGCTTTATTCCTTCCGGTCTGTCTTCCCGCTGCGGAGGAATGCTTTCGAATGAAATCAGTCTGCCGTCCAGATCGAGAATGATCGAGACCATGCCTGGGGCCGTGAACGGCGGATCGTTTTCCGTAACGATTCCAGGAGTCAGAGAACTCTCTCTGTAATCCGTTGCAACCATAAGCTGAGGACTGCTGCGGTACCAGAACCGCAGGATTGGAGGGCTCTTTTTCAGCAGGTCATCCCAATTGGGAACTGGCTTGTCGTTTTGCTTCGCATATTGCTCATATTGATCGTCATTGTCGAATCCGTAGGCGGTATCCGCCGGTGGAGTCGTGTAGCCGGCACTGGCAGCGATCTCCTGTGCACGATGCGTGAGCACTTCGGGGGATTGCTCGGTTCGCATCTTGTCGTAAATGCTTATGCGAACACCCAGAAAGTAGCTGAGAATCACTCCAAATAGCAGTACAGCGAGACAGGTCACGGCAATCCGCGGTGCGAGTCCTTCGACTTCACCTGCGGCGGCCACCATCTGCGGCGACGGTGTTTCGCCTGCGGCAAGCGCAGCAGCGAGTGGATCGCCGCCGGGTAGCGCGGCTGCAACGCTCAACACGGTAACCGGACGCATTGCGGGCTCGGGCTCGAGACAGCGCAATATGACGCGCTCTACGCCCGGGTCGAGATCGCGCACCAGACTTGACGGGCTTGCTGGTGTTGGAGTCTCGCTTCGCGTGCGAACAATTTCCGCGAGCGTGTCTGCTTGAAACGCGCGTTTACCCGTGAAGATTTCGTAGAGCACTAGCCCTAGTGAATAGATGTCGCTCTTGAGCGTGACTTCCTTACCCGCGAGTTGCTCCGGAGCCATGTATGCCGGAGTTCCATGACGGACCTGGTGCTCGGTGATGAGTTCGGCAAATTCAGCCAGCCCAAAATCCATGATCGCAACTTCGCCCTGGCTGTTGAGCATAATGTTGGCAGGCTTCAGGTCGCGATGGAGGACACCTTTGTCGTGCGCAGCGGCCAGACCGGCGCAGAGCTTGCGCGCAATTTCCAGAGCCTTATCACCAGGCAGGCGTCCGATACGGCGGAGCAGCGAACCAAGATCCTCGCCATCGACGTACTCCATTGACAGGAAGGTGAGTCCGTCTGCTTCACATATATCGTAAATGCGGCAGACATTCGGATGCGAGATGCGGCGAGCGATCCGCACTTCGTTGCGAAAGCGTTCCAGCGACGCGGGATCATTCGTGACAGCTTCGGGAAGGAATTTCAAAGCAACCGGCTGAGCGAGTGTCAGATCATCGGCACGGTAGACCTCGCCCATACCTCCGCGGCCAAGCAACGCGATGATGCGATAACGGGAGGTGAGCAGCGTTCCCGGCAAGAAGCGGCCCTGTGAAATCGAACTGCTCGATGAAGAGGAGCGAGGCGTGCTCCGGCTTATCTGCTTTGCATTGCCAAATGAAGCCGGAGTGGAAGTAGCCGTGGCCAACGGGTCGGAACTTGGCGATTGCGCCGTGCCACACGAGGGGCAGAACCTTGCGCCAGAGTTGATCTCCGTGCCGCACGAGGAGCAGTAGATGGAGGAGACTTTAGCCACGCAATCAGCGACACAACGTCGCCATCATATTAGGCGTAACCGGGGCTTATCGCTACGGCTAGGCTCCAGCAGCCCTGGCTCTCGCATTATCAGGCTGCGGTTCCCGGAAAGGAATGATCCTGGCCTGATTCATCTGATGCATCGCGCCGGCGATCTCCGGCGTGTCCGATTTTCCGGCAAACTTGCCGAAAAAGTACGTGAAAAGAATCAAGGCGCAGAGAAAGGGAAAGACGGTGATGGCGACGAGAAGCATAGCGGGGCAAGGCCTCCCGGGGAACGCCGAAGAGTATGTTACAAAACGAGGTTCTCTCGCAATGGGTGCACTTGCTTAGGGCATGAGACAATTTACGCCGAATGGCAGAATCGGATGAAGTTCCGTCACGGAATGTGGGTTTAGCGCTTGGTGAGATCGAGCTCTGCCATGATCTTCCAAATCAGGCCGGGAAGCTCGCGCTGCATGACTCTCTCGACGGCTGCAGCAACACGATTTGCATCTTTAGCCGAGTGCGCTTGCTCAACCTCGGATTCTCCAATGGGGGCGGCCTCACCAACGGCTGATTCGCCCAGGGTAGCCTTAAGTGCACGAGCCAGTTCCGTTTCAGCTTCGTGATTGGAATGCGAAGGCACAACTACCGGCGCGGAAGCAGCGGCGGCTGTGGCCATCGCCATCGGCACGACCTCGGCTGTTTCAAGCGTCTCCGAAGGCGCAGGGTGTTGGCTGGCGATCGCAGTCAATTCAGGAGCATGCGCATCGACGGCCGCTGCAGCCTCCTCGATAGCCTTTTCGTATTGAGACTCGCTGATGGCGGAAGCCATTGCAGACGCAGGAAACTCGACTACATTCGAGGCTACAACTTCAGCCGAGGCCACGACTTCAGCTGGCGCTTCTACTGCTGGCGTAGGCTCGGGAAGGGCAAGGTCCGTCGATCCAATCGGAGCCGTGGCGAAGAACGGCTCGTCTTCTTCCTCAAGCGAGCCGGCCTGCATCGGGACCGGCAACTCTGGAATGAATTCCACGTGCGTTTCAGCGGGAATTGGCAGATCGGTTCCGGGCGCGGCATGCAGACCCGGCGGCGTATTAGTCAACGGAGTTGGCAGCGGCAGATCCGCTGATCGCTGCTCGTAGCTCGACATCGCTGCCTGTAGGCGCGCCTCGAAGTCGTCGATCGGTGCGGTGGCGGCTCCGGCTGGAATCGTCAGATCGGCTACCGGAGCATCAGCGGTTCCGAACTGCGTCGGAAAATCCATAGTGGCACGATGCGGATCGGTGACCAGCGCCGGATCCTTCAGGATAATTGTCGGAGTCTCGGCGCTCTGCATCGTTTCGAGTGCGCTCTCCCGTGGTATGGCAACATCGGGAACCGGAGGAGCAGAAGTCAGCTCCAAGCCCTCGACCAATGCGACCGGAGGCTGAGGCGCGCCAGGAAAACGGTGCGAAAGCAATTCGCCCGAAATGGGAATCGTAGGCGACGATTGTTCGATTCCAGGGAAGCCGGAACCCGGAGTAGGAGCCCTTTGCACTACGATCGTCTTTTCCGCGTCGAACTCAGCGGAAGGGCCTACAGCCGGACGCGCTGTAACAGCAGTATCGGCATCTTCAGCCGATTGATCCAGATACTGAGCCATGTAAGACGGAATTTGTGGGGGCAGCGGTGCGCCAGCGTGCCTTTCAGGCAGCAGCTCGTTTCCCAAGAATGGCGTGCTTGCCTCTGCCTTGGCGAAATCCGCAGTCGCCGCAGGCTCAATTCGGAACTCTTCAGCGGCGAGAGCCGGCGTCCCGGCGGCGCTCAATTGTTCTGCTGGAATGTTCGCCGTGATCGGATCTTCTTTCTTGGGTTCTTCCTTCTTCGGCGTCGCTGTGTTGAGCAGAGCCGCGATCTGAGCGGCGTCGAGACGCATCGTCTGCTCGTACACTCGCTGCTCGCCCGCACCCGTCGCGATTGCAATCTTCTGGCTCTCTCTCCCGGTCTCATCTCTCGATCCCGGAGGAGCCGCGATCTTTATGGTCTTTGCGTAGGGACGTGGAGGTGGCTCATCCTGAGCCGCTTTGGCCTTCTGGGCAAAGCGTTCAACTGCGGCGGTGAGATCTGTGGCCTCGAACGGCTTCACGATTACGCCGTCGGCTTTGACGCGAGCACCATCCTGCGGACTGTAGGGCTCCATGCGTCCGACGGTTAGCAGTACTGGAAGCTTGGCGGTCTCGATAGAATTGCGGAGCTTCTCGCAGAGCTCCAGGCCGCTGTAACCAGGCATAAAAACATCGAGCAGGACGAGTTCGGGTTTGACCTCCGCGATCTTCTTGGCGGCGGCTGCGCCGTTGCTGACAGTGACTACATCGTGGCCGGCTTCGCTCAGAATCTTCTTGCCCATGTTCTGGGCGGTGACACTGTCATCGGCGAGTAATATCTTGATACCCACAAAAGCGTCCTTTGTACTAGTCGGGAAAACGTACGGGTGCTGTGGTGGAAAAGTACTGTGTCCCAAGCGCTAAGTCAATGAAAAGGGTACCTGAGTAGGTGGCGAGGGTTATCGCTTAGTTACCAACGGACTAGCCCGACTGGGATACCTCTAGACCGGCTGGCAAGAGCCGAGAACCGACCGCGCTCGACCGCTCCCCGGCTCGAATTGGACTTGCTAGGCCGCGTGCTTGACCGTAATCGAATGTTTGATCGTCTCGTAGACCGCCTCAGGAATGATGCGGCGGCCGACTAGATCTATTTTCGTGAGATATGGTCGGTTGTCGACAATACGGTTGGCGAGGACGTCCCCAATTCCACTAAGTTCCTTAAGTTCCAGCAAAGTGGCGGAATTTAGGTCGAGTAATCCGTCCACCGTTCGATGACGCAGGCGCATCTTGCGCGCTCGCCGCGGCTTCGGCTGCTCAATGATGCGCTCAGCTTTGTGCCGAGTTCCGGATTTTCGGTAATTGGCGAACGCGAGCAGCCCCAGCGCTCCCAATGCAAATGCCCATGCCTGCTTCATGGTTCCCCTCCATGGCGTGCGAATTTAATCGGATGAGACCGCAAAAAGTGAAGTTGTAAGAAGCCTTCGGAGCTGCTCAGCTTCTGAGCTGCTGAGCTGATCCTGCGTTTTCTGATCGTTCGTTCGCGTTATCATTGCAACGGCACAACCTGAAAGAACAGCGAAAATAACAGTGAATTTTTCCGGATCTCACCTGAACGTTATCGAATTCTGCCCAGAATCCGCGAAACTCGATTTTGGGAGCAGTGAACAACAGTGAATTAGCAGTGAATTTCTTGCAGCAGCGCTTTGATTGTCTGCTGCCCTTTTGGTCAGTAGTCCGTGAAGCCGAATTCTTTGGGAGGACGTGAAGTGCTCTCAGAAGGAGCTCAGAAGATTAGCAACTTAGGAGCTTAATGGCTGGGCTTGCAGCTGCTTAAAGGCCGAATAGATGAACCAACCAAGATGCCAGCCGTCGAGGAACTTGAACGGAATCTCTCCCACCGTGTAATGGCCGCAGGGCAGTGCTACGGCTTTGAAATCGACCTGATAGTCGCGGAAAAGCTTCACAACCTGCTCTGAGAGCTCGCGCAAGAACGTCAGGTCGTATTTTGCATAGACCACGAGCACTTTTTTGCGATGTGCGGCGAACTTTTTCATGTAGGCAACCGGACTAATCGCTAGCCAGAGCTGTCGCAGCCGTTCGAGGTCGATTACATCCTCGAGAGCCGCGCGGATGTGACGCGTGGATTGTCCTGTCCAGACAACATCGCCAAAGTATGTGGAAGCGTGGTTGAAGGCATTGACTTGGAGCCGCGCATCGTGCGCGCTGGCAATGAACGCATAACACGATCCCAGGCTTGTTCCGAGGATACCGAAACGCTGGCAGCCCTGCATCTCCAGCCAGTCGAGGCAGCACCGAATGTCGATCACTCCTTGACGGCACGAATCGAGCGTGCGCCCGATGTTCGCAGAAACAGCGTAGTCGCTGCGTTCGATCTCTGCGGGCCGGCGAATGTCATGGTAGGGCTTACTAAGACGGAGCGCTGAGACTCCATAGAGATTCATGATCGCGCACAGCGCGTTGTGGCTGAAAGCATCCGCGTTCCATTGTGGGAGGACGATAACCGCCTTTTTGCTGGGATTGCCTTTACGATCGAATGCCGGAAACCAGCGAGCATTGACGACGTCATTTTCGGGATAGGGTGTACGGACCGGCGATGTGAATCTCAAAAACTGTGCCGGACGCAATTTGCCTGTGCGCGACATATTCTCAAGCTTCTCGAGTTGCCTCTGCTGCCGCATGTTGGTGGGAAAGAGCTTCGGCAACCGCTCTTCAAGATAGAAATCGCTGGGAGTCTGATAACTGAAAAACCGATCGCTGTCGCTTACGATCCGTCGATTCAACTCGGTAAAGTAGCTCTGGGCTCGAGCGTTGTCATCTTCGGAAGGCGAGGCGGGAAAGTTACCGTTTACCTGCGGCCATTGCCGCGTCCACTCAATGCCCCACTCCAGGGGACGCACGATGCGATTGCTGTCGCGCGTGGTGAGATGGGTCTCCCACGCAAACATCCATTTCTCCCAGAGCTTACGCATAGTAATTCCAATTTAACAAACTGGGCAGGATTGAACCGAGTGCGCCGGTTCATTAGCGGATTAAAAAGCTTTTTCGGAGTCGATCAGAATCGTCACCGGACCATCATTAACGAGAGAGACCTGCATCATTGCCTGAAACTCTCCAGTGCCGCAATCGATCCCCTGTTCCCGAATTTGCTTAACCACATATTCGTAAAGAGTACGAGCTTGTTCCGGACGGGCGGCATCGTCGAAGGAAGGGCGCTTTCCCCGACGCACATCGCCGAAGAGAGTGAACTGTGGAACGACGAGCACGGCTCCCCCGACCTCGCGCACGTTAAAGTTCATCTTGGAGTCATGATCCTCAAATATGCGAAGGCCGAGCAACTTATCGATCATGTAGTCAGCTGAAGTGGATGTATCGCATTTGCCGATACCAAGCAGCACGAGCAGCCCGAGGCCAATTGTCCCAACAATCGAGTTGTTCACCGTAACTGAGGCTTGAGTGACTCGCTGAACAACCGCGCGCATAGCGGGAAGGATAAAGCAGCAATTAGCAATTAGCGACTGGCTACAAGAAAAGCCAGATTCTTCGAAAGCTAATTGCTAATCGCTTCTTGCTAATCGCCGCTTTGTCCATTTACCCTGCTGTGTCTTCGTCGTCTAATTCCAATCCTCACAAGTCATCAAGGAGAATCGCGATGGCAATCTTTTCCTGGGCGTCACGCCTGGGTCTCATTGCGCTCGTATTCACTTATGCAGCTGCTGCGCAGGGTTCCGCTGATTCGCAGAATCCTGGAGCTACGCAGGCACCGGCAGCACAGCCTGCTAGTCCGCAACCTGATCTGCTCATCAAGAACGGCACTGTATTGACGGTCACTCATGGAGTGATCCAGAACGGCAGTGTGCTCGTCCACAATGGGAAGATTGCCCAAATAGGAACAAACATTGCCGCTCCTGCTGGAGCGACGGTCATTGATGCCGCGCGCAAGTTCGTAATGCCAGGCGTGATCGACTGCCATTCGCACCTTGCTCTCGATGGCGACGTGAACGAAGCCAGCAGCCCGATTACGCCAGCGATGAACATGCTCGATGCCTTCGTCAACACCGACAAAGGCCTGTATCACGCGCTGGCCGGTGGAGTGACATCGCTCTTGCTGCTTCACGGATCGGCCAACATGATTGGCGGGCAGGCGGTGGTCATCAAGAACAAGTTTGGCCTGAGCCGCGATCAGATGCTCTTCCCGAATGCTCCGCGCTCGATCAAGTTCGCGAGCGGCGAAAATCCTAAGCGCGTCTATGGATCGCGTAATCAGGCGCCTTCCACCCGCATGGGCAACTTCGAGGTGCAGCGTGAGGCGCTGCAGCAGGCCAAGGAGTACATGCGCGATTGGGATGATTACAACGCCAAGATTCAGAAAGGTGAGAAAGAAGCCCGTGCTCCAAAACGGGATCTAAAGCTAGAAGCTTTGGCCGATGTTCTGCGGGGCAGGCTCCTGGTCCAGATTCATTGCTACCGTGCCGATGAATTTCTAACTGAGATGGCGATGGCGCGCGAGTTCGGATACAAGATCCGCGCCTTCCACCATGCTCTCGAGGCCTACAAAGTTGCGGACAAAATCGCTGCGGAAGGAATCGCGATCGCAACCTGGCCGGATTGGTGGGGCTTCAAAGATGAAGCTTGGGACGCGCAGCCTTGGAACGCAGTGATGTCGTCACGTCACGGAGTGCGCGTTGCCCTCAAGAGCGACTCGAACGATGTGGTTCGCCGCCTGAACCAGGATGCCGGCAAAGTGATCCGTTACGGCGGAGCAACGCAGGAAGAGGCGCTAAAGATGATCACGCTGAATCCCGCATGGATCATCGGTGTGGACGATCGCGTGGGATCGCTTGACGTGGGCAAAGACGGCGACATGAGCATCTGGGACAAAGATCCGCTCTCCAGCTACGCCAAAGTGGAGAAGACGATCATCGACGGCGAAGTCTACTTTGACAATTCGCTTCCCGGTCTGGGACTGACGCACTGGAAAGATGCGCCGATGTCAGGCTCGGATTTTGATGGCAATGAATTGGACGAGATGGGCATAGCGGAGGTGCACTGATGACGGCGACGAATGATTCAATTTTCTTAAAAAGAATCAGAGGGGTCTCCCGGGAACCAGCTTCAGGGAGGAGCACGGGTTATGACGGTGGCGTTGAAGAACCAAACATAACTGCGCTTCGGCTCCCGAGGTCTTCGGCGGCGGATAGAAACATAACCTCACTGGCTAAAGCCGGATCCATTCGCGCGCGTTGGATGGCACGGCTTGAAGCGCTGCCCTTCCCTAAGTTTCTATGGTTATCAATACTCGTGGTCGCACTGTCCGCGAGCCTGTCCTTCGCGCAGGCTTCGAAACAGAAAATAAAGATGGCCACTTCACAAGCTGAGGCCACCGGTCCCGTCGCCATCCGCGGGGGCAAACTGCTGACCATCACTCACGGGGTCATTGAGAACGGCGTGGTTGTGATGCAGGATGGGAAGATTACTGCCGTCGGTCCAGCGGGAACTGCCATTCCACGCGGCGCGACCGTTGTAGACGCTACCGGAATGACCGTCTACCCCGGACTCATCGACTCGGAAACCAATCTAGGACTGGTGGAAGTCGAAGCCGACCAGATGAGCAACGACATGAACGAGCCGAGCGACGAGATCATGCCGCACATGCACGTCGCCGATGCGTTCCATTCTGAAACTCAGCGAATTCCTGTGGTGCGTGTAAATGGCATCACGAATGCCATCGTCGCTCCTGGAACCGAAGACAGTCTCCCCGGGCAAGATATTTTCATTCAGCTCGATGGCAAGGACCGCGATCAAATGATCCTGGTTCGCGACATTGCACTGGCATTGAACTTTTCCGGCGACCAGCGCCGGCGCGGCGGACGCGGGGAGGGCGGTGGAGGAGGTATCAGCGGCCGTTTCCCCTCGACCAGAATGGGACTGACGACGCAGTTGCGCCAGGCGTTCATGGACGCTCAGGATTACGAAGCCAAGCTGAAGTCGGCGGAGAATCGGAAGCCGGACAGTAGCGGAGGAGCAACTCGCGGTGGAGGAGGCGAGCGTCAGAAGCGCGATCTCAAACTAGAAGCTGTGCTCCCCTATCTGCATGGTCAAAAGCCCGTCGTCATCGGCGCAAGAGATGGCTACGACTTGGAAAACGCCATGCGTCTGGCCAAAGAGTTCAACCTCAAGGTGGTGCTGAACCATGTGACACATTCGCAGCAGATTCTGGACGAGATCGCATCTTGGAAGGTACCGGTGATTGTTGGTCCCATTTACGACTTTCCTCGCGGCGACGAGCGCTACGACGCTGTGTACTCATTGCCCGCGGAGTTGGCTAAGCGGGGAGTAAAGATCGCCTTTGCCTCCTATCGCGTGGAACATAATCGCAATTTGCCGTATGCAGCTGGTTACTCAGTGGCTTTTGGTCTGCCCTATGAGGAAGCGTTAAAAGCGGTGACAATTAATCCCGCAGAAATATGGGGTGTCTCGGATAGGCTGGGCTCGCTCGATCTAGGCAAGACGGCAAACGTGGTGATCGCCAACGGCGATCCGCTGGATGTGAAGACCGACGTTAAACAAGTTTTCATCGAAGGCAGGAGCATTCCCATGGAGAACCGTCAGACGCATTTGCGGGATCAGTACGGCGGGGTGCCACCCGCGCCGCAGTCCGGTAGCCGGTAATTTTTTTCACCCTGGAGACACGGAGGCACGGAGAACTGCCGGTTTCGAATGGCAGCCGCAGAATTTTCGAGAGCGGCTCCCCCGGACAGATTTCCTGAACCTACATCTCTTGCGTTCCTCCGTTCCTCCGCATCCGTGAAATAGCCCTCGTCTTGCGCGCTTTTCCCAGCGCCATATAGACTGAGGAGTTTGTGATGTGCACGTTGCGCACACAGGAGGAGTTCGCATGCCTGGGGTACAAGATAAAGTTAAGCAGATCATTGTGGACCAGCTCAGCGTGGAAGAGGGCGAGGTTACACCCAGTGCATCTTTCGTCGACGATCTCGGCGCCGATTCGCTTGACCGCGTAGAACTTATCATGGCCTTCGAGGAAGCTTTCGATCTCGAAATTCCGGACGAAGAAGCCGAGAAGATCAAGACTGTGCAGGACGCCGTCAGCTACATTGAGAAAAATTCCAAAATAGCCAAGCAATAGGAATCGATTCGGATGAACGATTCTCTCGATGGCCTCAAGTTTGAAGTTGATGATGGCTTTCGACATAGAAATTCCTGACGATCAGATAGAAACCGTCCGAAGCATGGATCATGGCCATACAGCTGATTGATCGGTTAAAAATAGAGCAGGAGAAAAAGAAATCCAACAAAAAGTGGTAGCGGTTGCAGTCACATCCCAGAAGAGCGAGGAACGCGAATGGCCGCAGTAGACGAGAAGGTTAAGCAGATTATTGTGGAGCAACTTGGCGTCGATGAAGGTGAAGTCACCCCCAACGCGTCGTTCGTGGACGACCTTGGCGCCGACTCGCTCGATACTGTCGAACTCGTGATGGCATTCGAAGAGGCCTTCGACATTGAAATTCCTGACGAGGAGGCTGAGAAGATCAAGACGGTAAAGAACGCCATCGACTACATAAACGCCCACGCGAAAGGTGGCAAGTAAGCTTGAGTCGTAGGGTCGTCGTCACTGGATTGGGCCTGATTTGCGCGGTGGGCAACACCAGTGCGGAGGCTTGGACGAATCTACTGGCAGGCAAGAGCGGCGTTGCGACCATCACCGGTTTTGATACCAGCGGGTACGCCTGCACCATCGCCGCCGAGGTCAAGAACTTCGATCCACTAAATTTCATCGAGAAAAAAGAGGCCCGCAAAATGGGCCGGTTCATTCATCTGTGCATGGCGGCTACAGATGAAGCGGTAAAGATGTCGGGCTTAAATATCACATCTGATATTGCCGAGCGCGTAGGCGTACACATCGGCTCCGGCATTGGCGGATTTGACATCATCGAGCGCGAGCACTCGAACCTGCTCAAGGGCGGTCCGCGCAAGATCTCGCCATTTTTCATTCCCGCGGCGATCATCAATCTTGCTGCTGGACATGTGAGCATTCGCTACAACGCCAAGGGGCCGAACGAGGCGACAGCCACGGCCTGCACGACGAGCGCACATTCGATAGGCGACGCATACAAAATCATCGCGCGTGGCGACGCGGACGTGATGATCGCCGGCGGTACCGAAGCTGCGATAACTCCGATGGGCGTTGGCGGGTTTGCGGCTATGCGCGCACTCTCTACGCGAAATGATTGTCCAGAAAAGGCAAGCCGGCCGTTCGATATCGATCGCGACGGTTTCGTGATTGGTGAGGGTGCAGGCATCCTGATTCTCGAGGACCTGGAGTTCGCCCGCCGACGTGGAGCGACTCTCATGGCCGAAATAATCGGCTACGGCATGAGCGCTGACGCATACCACATCACTCAACCTGCCGAAGAAGGCGAAGGCGGGTATCGCGTGATGCTGAATGCGCTGCGCGACGCCAAGCTCAAACCGGAGCAGGTGGATTACATCAACGTGCACGGCACTTCGACCCCATTGGGAGACGTGCTCGAAACCAAAGCCATCAAGCACGCTTTCGGAGAACATGCCAGCAACGGCCTTGCCGTAAGCTCCACCAAATCCATGACCGGACATCTGCTCGGGGGGGCCGGCGGCCTCGAAGCGGGAATTACCGTTTTGGCATTACGCGACCAGATGCTTCCACCGACGATTAATCTCGACAATCCAGATCCGGAATGCGATTTGGATTACATCCCGAATAAGTCGCGCAAAGCCGAAGTCAATATCGCGCTCTCGAACTCGTTTGGATTCGGCGGGACTAATGGCTCGCTGATTTTCCGCCGCTGGGCTGGCTAGAATCTTCAACTAGTCCTCAAAAATAAAGAAGTCGAACCAAACTCTGCGGTACAGCAGCCTCGGCCGTCTTCGTTAGAGCAGACAGCCGAGGCTGCCTTTGCCGCAAGTCTAAGAGCGCACTGCGCACGCGAGTATGAAATTTCCATCGCGGCTCTCCCATTGAGATTCAATCCGGAATCCTGCGTCCCCAACTAAACTGAGAAGACCATCTCGATTCGCGTACTTGATCGAGCTGCTCATCCTCAGCGTCTCTCCTTCGGGAATCTCAATGATATGAGCACCGATGTTTACACGCAGATCGCGGGTCGCGGTGAAATGCTTTGTAACTGCGAACAGACCGTCACCTGCTGCCGCAGTAGAAAATTCCAGCTTGCCGTCGTTTTCCGTAATGCCAACTCCAGTGAGCGGGCCCCACGCAAAACGCCGGTTGGTCGGATTATCGTAGCCTGCAAGCGTTTGCTCGTTGAACATCTCGCCATCAAAGAGGAACCGGTCCTGGCTGCGCATATGAGTTCGCAGACGTCGGGGAAAGTTGTGTGGATCGAATGCTCCAAGAGTGTTACCCAAAACTGAGAGCAAAACGGGCCCCTCGAAGCTCTCGGCGGCGCCGACCGCCGCAGCTAAATGGCCTTCATCGAAAATATCGAGCTTGCAGCCGAGACTTGACTGGACAATTCCGTCCACCTGATCGGCAGCAAGTTCGAGCAACGGCTGACTGAAATCGGCAGCCACGTAATTCAATAGATAGCCCTGGTTGGCGAATTGCTCAAGCAAGACGCGATCCTTGCTTCCCTCGCCGCATCCGAGACCGCAGAGCGTGCGAATGTGAGGAAGCTGTCGGCCCAGGTCACTAGCCGCCAGATTCAGCACCTCGAGTGCGCGACTCGCGTTTACATATTCGGTTGAACGGCACAGATCGACCCACGCCTGAACCGACGATGGCAGCCAGTAAAACAGGTGCTCCGGCAGATATCGCTGCTGAAAGGCGATTTGTAGTTGTTCAGCAATTTCCTGCTCGCGCAGCAGCACGATGGTATAGAAAGGCAATTTCGTTGGACCGGGTGCCGAATTGGAAGCCATCTCAACCGCATTGTATCGGGCGCCAGATCCCGCCAATCCCAGTCAGGGATGTAAAAACTGCTCAATTTGCCCAAATTCGGCCGCTCTGAGAGAATTTCGCACACCGGTTTGGACTTCTGAAGCATCTAGTCACTGGCTGTAACACAATTCGGAGAATTACAAGGAGAAACTGAATGAAGATTATCGAGATCAGCGAAGTAGCTCCGACAAGTCACTCCAATTTAAGACTGGTTGAGACCGCCGAGGTGGCCCCGACCTGTCACAACGGCCTAAAGCTGGTTGAGAGCACTGAGGTCGCTCCCACCTGCCACTGATTGAGCGCATGCTAGAGACGCTGTCCGCCGTGGCGGCGGACTGCGTCTCTAGGTTGCTGAGTGCACATGCCACAAATTCCTCAAAACCGGCTCTCGATCGGCACCTTCTACAATCCACATCTTGCGCAATTTACGCTGGATCATCTTGAGCTAATCGATCATCTTTCGATGGCAGATCCGCCGGCTGCGGAGGATGAATTCTTTCCGGAAATTCAGCGACAATTCCCGCTCCTGCTGCACGACTATCTAGGACAGCTTTCCGATCCGCTCAGCGAATTTGCACTCGCGCGCGCGCGTGAGCTGCAGCAGCGCTACCAGGGCCCATGGATTGCCGAGCACTTCCAATGTCTGCACACGGAGGAGCGAGCGCGATCGCTCGATTATGTTTTTCCTCCGCTCTATACAGAAGAATTTCTGCAGCGTTTTTGCGAAAACGCTTTCATCCTGCGCGACGCAGTCAGCGCGCCTCTCGTGATGGAAAACATTCCCGGTTTCTTTTCGGTGCGGCGCGCGCAGATGAGCGAGGCTGAATTTCTGCGGCGATTCTTTGAACAAACCGGTTGTGGATTCCTTATCGACGTACCGCACACATGGCTGGCCGCCAACTATCGGGGCGCGGATCCTCGACAATATCTAGAAGATTTCCCTCTGGATCGTGTGGTTGAGATTCACGTCGCTGGCGTCGAGTACAACAGTGACTTGCAGGGCCCGTGGATTGCGCCGACTCCGCCAACAGATGAGATTCTCGACGTTGCGTGCTGGGTCGCCGAGCGTGCCCCCGATTTGCGTGCTGTGACCGTCGACGTCTTCTCTCCAACGGTAACTGCCGCTCAACTTGAGGACAGCATGTGTCGCACGCGGGCTGCCTTCACTACGACTGCCGCAGCGAGCTAATCATGTCTTCGACGCAGCGTGGATTCGGTCAATCGTCGGATCGCCATCTTCAGGATCAGGTTATCCACTATCTGACCGATGCCGGCTTGCGATCTGGCAGCAACGATGTCGATTTCCTGGATGCGAACGAAGCCGAGCGCGCAGAACGCTTCTCGCGCTTTCTCGCGCGACGGTATTACCGCGATCGTCTTCATCGGGGATTTCGGTACTCGGCACGTTTGCTCGGATCCGAACACGCCCCGGCAAACCTCATGGAAACTCCAGCTTTTGATCTCATCCTGAAGAGCTGTGTTTTAGGATCGCTCGTCACAGCGAGAGCGGTCGGTGACCTTGTGCTCTCGGAATTCGAAGGAAAACGATCCGAGGGTTGGTGGACCGAGCTGCTGCAATACGAGTTCGCATTCTTTGTACAGCTTGCTGCTTCTGAACCGACTCCGGCGAGCAGCTTTCCGCAGCGCAGCCTGTCAACTGTGATTCGCGAATTTCAGTTTTCTCTTCCCGAGATATTTGAGAGTCTGAGGAAAAGACGGGTTCCAGAAATTACGCGACTCGTCTCAACGACGCTGCTGTTTTCGAGAACTCATCATGGCACAATCTATGTCGTCCAGCTCGATGCCCTCGCGTGCGCAGTGATGCATGCGGTAAATGGATCTCGTCAGCCTGCGGAGATCGCCGAGTGTGCTGGTGCCTCACAAGCGGAAACAAACCGAATCCTTGAAGATCTTGTGAGCATCGGTGCAGTGTTGCCTCGTCTCAATAAGGCAGCTTGAACACGACCCAAACCTGCACGACAACTCTGCGATTGATTTATCATCGCCGGTTGGCCTTCGCGGGCTGAACTTGTTAAATAAAGGAGAAAGCCGTGGCGCACTCACTTCCGCCGCTTCCATACGACTATTCCGCGCTGGAGCCTACCATAGACGCCCAAACCATGACTCTGCATCACGATAAACATCATGCCGCTTACGTGAACAATTTGAACGCTGCGCTGGAGAAACATCCGCACCTTGGCAACAAGAGTATTGAAGATTTACTGCGCGACATCAACAGTCTTCCTGAAGATATTCGCGCCGCTGTTCGCAACAATGCCGGTGGACACATGAATCACACGATGTTCTGGCAGATCATGAAGCAGAAAGGCGGAGGTCCTCCTACAGGCCGCATTGGCGAGGAGATCAAGAAAACATTCGGCAGTTTTGAAGACTTCCAAAAGCAATTTAATGACGCCGGAGTTAAGCGCTTTGGCAGCGGATGGGTGTGGCTGGTACGCAGTAAAGCCGGGAAGCTGGAAATCATTTCCACGGCCAATCAGGATAATCCCATTGTGGATGGTCATCATGCCATTATGGGAAATGACGTCTGGGAGCACGCGTATTACTTAAAGTATCAGAACCGGCGTCCCGACTACTTGGCAGCCTGGTGGAACGTCGTGAATTGGGATGGAGTTAACCAGCGATTTAAGTAAGACTGCAGCCTTCTCTGAAAGCATAAAGGCCGCTCAGCTTGTGAGCGGCCTTTTCCTCTGTACCCCTGTTTTATCTTCTGAATTCGCTCCTTGGCTGGCTCAGTGCAATCAACTCACCCAGGAGAATCTGGCTCCATGTCCTTACCCACGAATACATGAGTCTGCGCGCTTGTCTGATCATCTGCATGATGAACGTTACCCCGAAGACATTGGAAGTGTTGATGATTCGTTGATTCGGATGAGAGTTGGCACCAGCGAGTTACCAAGTCACTCAATCGTAGGCATGAAAATTGAAAGCTGCTGTTACAAGTTCGTAACGGACGAAATGTGATTTCGATCAAGAGCTCTCGATTGCTTGCATTTAGCGCATGCAAGACGAGCTGCTGGCACAGGAGTTTGTTTGCTTGCATGTTCGGCTTTACTGTTTCTCGAAATTCGTCTGCACGAACGACATCGCCTCCTCGCGAGTGTGCAACACTCCTTCAAGTTGAGCATCCTCAACCGCCTGCAGCACGGTGCGAAATTGCGGGCCGGGCTTCCAGCCCTGCTCAATTAGATCCAGCCCTGTGATGAGTGGTCTCGGCCGGATCTCTTCCTCTGGCGTGTTCTCCAGCTTCTCCCGCACAAACTCGTATAACGAGAGGTCGCAGTGGCTGGCTGAACAATCTAGGCGATGGAGTTCCAGGTGCTCTTCGAAATGAGGCAACCGAATGAATCGCTTAAGCGTAGACTCTTTCATCTTCGCTACGTCAGCGAAGCGCATATGGTTCGCAACCAGTGCGCTCACCTGCTCGGTGACTTCGTTCGGGAATCGCAAGCGCCTGCAGATCTCTACCGCCATCCGGGTTCCCACTTCGGCATGCTGATCGAAACGAATGCGATCCGGTGCGACGCGAAACGTAGGCGGTTTGCCGATATCGTGCAGCAGCACTCCCCAGGCCAGAGACTTCGAGCAACCATTCTCTACGCCCTCCAGAAGTATCAACGTATGAATCCAGACATCTCCCTCAGGGTGATACTGTGGCGGCTGCTCCACACCTTTAAGGGCGCTTACCTCAGGCAATACTTCCACGAGGAGCCCGGTCGCATCGAGCAGCTCAAAGCAGCGGCGTGCGTGGCCTTCAGTGAGCATCTTATCCAGTTCGTCGCGAATGCGCTCACGACTTACTTGATAAATCCCCCGCGCTAACTCCTGAATAGCCGTCATCGTGCTCGGTTCGATCTCGTAGCCGAGACGGGCAGCAAATCTTACCGCGCGCATCATTCGCAGCTTGTCCTCACGAAAGCGTTGGCGAGGATCGCCGATCGTGCGGATGATCTTACGTTCCAAATCGGAACGTCCGCCAACGTAATCGATAACCTCGCTGCTTAAGGGATCCAGCAACAGACCATTGATAGTGAAGTCTCTGCGCTGCACGTCCTCGCGCGCAGTCTCGGAGTATCGAACTGCGTCCGGATGGCGACCATCGCTGTATCCAACGTCGCTCCGGTAAGTCGCCACCTCGATGTGGATCGGGTTGCTTTCGGCATGATCAGCGCCGACGACAACCAGGACAACTCCAAACTGAGCTCCAACCCCGATAGTGTTCGGAAAGAGTGCCATCACCTGCTCAGGATGGGCGCTCGTAGTAATGTCGTAGTCCTGAGGAGGAAGGCCAAGCAGCAGATCGCGCACGCACCCGCCAACAAAGTACGCACTATTGCCACGAGCACGGAGCTGCCGTACAACCCCAAGGGCCGAGGCTTTCGCTGACTCGGCTCGTCCCTGCAAAGCGGAATGTGTCGACGTTTTCACGATTAGACGATTATCAACTCTGCTTTCGCAGCTCCTGCCCTTTATCATAAGGAATCGACGATGCTAATCCTTGGAATTGAGAGCTCGTGCGACGAAACTGCCGCGGCCATCGTGCGCGATGGCGAGCAAGTGCTCTCAAACGTAGTTGCCTCGCAGATCGCAACTCACATGCCTTATGGTGGAGTAGTGCCGGAACTCGCCTCGCGCGAGCACCTACGCGCGATCGTTCCGGTCGTGCGCGAGGCGCTGAGCCGTGCCGAAATCAGACTAGATCAGGTAGATGCCCTCGCCGTAACCCAGGGTCCGGGATTGGCGGGATCGCTTCTGGTAGGTATCACGTACGCCAAAGCGCTTTCATTTGCGCTCTCGAAACCAGTGATAGCCGTCAATCACCTCGAAGGACACATCCATGCTGTTCTGCTCGAGCATCGGCAGAGCACTACCAGAGACCTCTCTCTGCCGGCGCTTGCGCTTGTGGTCTCTGGCGGACACACGCACCTATATGCAGTCCATCGTTCCAAAGCGGGAACTTGGCAATATCGCAGCGTCGGCCACACGCTGGACGACGCAGCAGGGGAGGCGTTCGACAAAGTGGCAAAGCTCCTCGCACTGAGCTATCCCGGCGGACCAATCATCGAGGCATTAGCGAAGCACGGAAACCCTTGCGCGATAGCGATGCCCCAATCGCAAATCAAAGCCCAGGAGAAGCGCAGGGTTCGCGGAGAAGATCAAACGCAGCGGTATGACTTCTCTTTCAGCGGCATAAAGACGGCCGTCCTACGTTTTGTAGAAATGCACGCGATGCAGGCCTCAATCGAGAAGCGCGCTCGGGCGCTCGCGAAGGCTTCTACTCCGCGGCCCGAAGACTTTCTGCCGCACCTCGATCAGCTCACGCTGGACCTGATTGCGTCCTTTCAGGATGCGGTCATCAGGGATTTGGTTGGGAAAACTCTGCGAGCGGCTGAGGACATGGAAGTGGAATCTCTCATCGTGAGCGGCGGTGTCGCTTCAAACGAAACCCTGCGAACGGAATTCGTCAAACGCGGGGAGGCAGAGGGCATCAGTGTTTTCTTTCCATCCCCTGTGCTTTCAACCGACAATGCGGCGATGATCGCAGCCGCTGCCTATCCGAAACTACTGGCGCACGAGTTTGCGGCGGAACACTTCTCAGCACAGGCGTCCCTTGCCCTCGGATAATCAGCCAATCGCCGTCACAATATCGCATGATAGATTAAAAAATTCGATGACGACCCGCAGACCGCGGTTTAAGATCCAAAAAGCGCAGAAGATAGCCGCGGCACTGCTGATGCTCTTTATCATTCAATGTCTGTGGCTCGTCTCGCACTTACCGCTCACGATGTCGGAAACGCGCAGTGCCCTGGCCGGACAATCGCTGTGGTCTTCTCAACAGCTTGCAGGTAGCAGTTCCCCTCTGATTCCCGGCGATAGCATTCTGGAACTACGATGTGCTGGCTTGCTCCCGTGGCTTGCGAAGAACTGGGCTGGAAACAAAAAGGCATTCAGCATCTATGCCGCTCCCAATCGTTGGCTCGTGAGAATGCCGTTCGTGGTATTTGGCACATGGCTCGGGGCTGCTTTGTGGTGGGTGGCGCGCCGCATTTTTGGCAATGAAGGCGGTTATGTGGCCCTCGGTCTCTACTGCACTAGTGCAGCGATGTTGCTGGCGAGTGCGACAGTGAACTCGGGAATTCTCGCGGCGTGGGGACTCTTCGGACTCGTTTATACGGCGATCGGGGTGGCTCATACGCTGTACGCGCCACCACGGAAATGGCGGCCGCGAATTGTACTCTTCGGCCTCGCGATCGGATTAACCGCCGCCGCGAACGTAAGCGCAGCGCTTGCAGGCTTGGCGTTTGCCGCCGTATTCATGCTCTATCTGGCTCCTGGGCGAAGAATAGCAACCCTCGGGATTCTCGTAGTGAGCAGCTTCATTGGAGCGGTTGTTTTTCTGTTGTGTTTCGGGCTTAACAGTCAAGATTTCTCGGCCGCTGCTCTTCTCCCAAACCGGGAATATATCCGTTTGACGACAGCGAGGATGACCTCGCTCTTCGCCGTCCCGGGAGGCACCCTTGAGATCCTCGCTTTTGTAAGCTGCGTTTTTGTATTTGTGGTTTGGAGGCGCGCACGATATTTTGGGAATGCGTCTGCTCTCATAGTCAGCCTGCTGATTCCTTGGTGGCCGGGACAATTCGCCGCTGGCAGTTCCGGTATCTGGGCGATCCCATTTTTGCTTATTTTTGTCGGTGGAATCTATGCGGACCTGCTTGGGCCGCACTTCTGCGCTACACGGTTTCGTCGGCACGTAGCTGTAACCGCGATTTTCCTGATCGCAGCAAGCGCGGTATTCAGCCTCATGGTGGTCACAGGCGCATAGCTGGAATAGAAAAGGCCGTTCCTGACGGAACGGCCTCTCTGATGACAATCTCAGGACCTCTAAACGACGCGCTGCTGGCGACGTTCGACCAGCATCTCTTTCTGCATAACCTGCTCAACCATGCGCTCAACGCTCGGCATGAATGGTTCCGTCGGCATGTTGAGTGCGACGCGCCCACCGCTGTGTCCCAGTGCAAGTGCAACTTCGTTCCACCGTAACAGCGGTGAAGTGACCGGAATATGCAGCGATTCGGGAGCAGGCTCCGGTTGCACGAGATAACCCACCCAAACCAGAAGCGACACAAAGTAAACGACTGGAGGCAACTGGCCCCACATGTGGAGCTTACTCACGTGAGAAGTAGCGGCAGCACTGTAAACAATCAATTGGAAGAAGGCGTCAATGCCGAACCCGAGTGCAAACCCGAATATCCGGTTCTTTCTCGACATGCCGAGGTGCTGAGATCCCATGAATAGGAACAGGAGCAGAGCGCACTCCATCAGACGCACAATCTTCTCGAAGTCGTAGATGCCGACAATCAGCCAGTTGAATTTGATCGGCTGGGAGGCAGGTGTGGTGACAAATACCAGGAATCCAACCAACAAGATGGAAGCTGCGGCCCACTTGAAAACGACCTTAGCGAGATCCTGTAAACCGGCGAACGGTTTAAAGGCAGCGCAGAAGATCTCGTACAGAACTGCGATCTTGAACATATCCGCCATTGCTGTACCAACCCAGTAACTCGCGTAATACGTCCACGATTGCTGCGAAGAATAGTGGTAGCAGAGAAAAAGGACACCGTTCTTAATTACTTGGAATGCCAGGAACGATGCGAAGAACCTGAATTGGTTCAACAGGTTGCGTCGATAGAGCGCAAAAATGCACAAGGACTGCAGGATTGGAGCGGCAGCCCAGATCAAGATCGACTGAAGCGAGAGGGCGGGCATAGGTCACCTGTTCGCGAGGAGGATAGCCTTTCACCCGCCCTACATCAAGCCAAATTCTTGTCTGTTAGTAACCAGTACCTACTAGTTACTAGTTGAGGGCGCAAACGCCCGGAGGGCACATCGGAACGGGTTCAGCGCCACTTCCCAGCTGGCTCTTCGTGTTGTTCGTGGAAGCAGCAGCCACAGCAGCGGCCATAACGATAGTGGCGAACAGCAGACGGAGCGACTTTTTCATGGGAATCTCCCTAAGAGTTATGAGTAATCCTCATTACCAACGTAATCCGGTAACTGGTTACTTTCGTTTGGGACAATACCAACAGGTGCCGAATTTGAAAACAGTTATTTCTGTGGAAAACTGTGGAAAACTCCGCCCTATTTTTCCAATTTGCAACACAAAATGGCGAGGGCTTTGGGCGATCCCAAGGCTGATTTACGACTCGAAATCAGGCGCTCAGATATGCTAAAATGAGGAGGTCGAAAAAGGCCATAAATCCCTGAATTATCAACTATTTTCCGGCTCAAACTTCCCGCCTCTTCAGCGGGTTCGGCGCGCTCCTCAGCGCGTGATTTAGAGGGCTTAAAACCAGCTTAGATGGGGTCCCCAAGTGAAAGAAGCAGCGATCAGGTCGCAAGAGATAGTGGAAGAAGAGCAGAGCTCAGCCAAGGAAACGAAGCCCAAAAAGGCCAATGGCGGCACGAATGGCGAATATACCGCCGATTCCATCAAGGCTCTCGAAGGATTAGAGGCTGTTCGGCTTCGCCCGGCGATGTACATCGGATCTACGGGAGAGATGGGGCTGCATCATCTCGTCTACGAAGTTGTCGACAATTCTGTTGACGAAGCTCTGGCTGGCTATGCTGATCGCATAGACGTCACGATCCACATCGACAACTCCATCACCGTAGTCGACAACGGCCGCGGCATTCCAGTCGACGACATGGAGTATCACGGCGAAAAACTTCCCGCAGCACAGGTAGTACTTACGGTTCTGCATGCTGGCGGGAAGTTCGATTCGTCAACTTACAAAGTCTCAGGTGGTCTGCATGGCGTGGGCGTGAGCGTCGTTAACGCACTCTCGCATCAGCTCGAACTCGAGATCTGGCGCGACGGTTTCGTTTGGGAACAGGGTTACACAAAGGGACTGCCAACGACGAAGTTCAAAAAGACTGGCACCACGAAGAAGCGTGGCACCAAGGTGCACTTCCTACCCGATAAGGAAATCTTCTCGAGTATTGAGTACAACTACGACACGCTGGCGCAGCGTCTTCGCGAGCTCGCGTTTCTCAACAAGGGCCTTAGTATCACGCTAACGGACGAGCGTGCCACAGATTCCAAGACAGGCGAGGCCAAGCAGGCAGAATTCAAATACACCGGCGGTATCGCCGAATTCGTGAAGCACCTCAACCGCGGGAAGCAGGTCCTTCACGACAAAGCAATCTACATGGAAGCCGAACGCGATGGAGTTGGCATGGAGATCGCGCTGCAATACAACGACGGCTATTCCGAATCAGTTTTTTCTTTTGCGAATAACATCAACACGGTCGATGGGGGTGCACATCTTTCCGGTTTCAGAACGGCATTAACGCGTACGATCAACTACGCCGGCGGCAGCAAGCAGCTGGCCCTGCTCAAAGACACTGAAAGCCTCTCCGGCGACGACGTGCGCGAAGGACTCATTGCCGTTGTCAGCGTGAAGCTCTCGCAGCCTCAATTCGAGGGACAAACCAAGGGCAAGCTCAACTCAGATATCGCCGGCACAGTGCAGGCATTTGTAAACGAGCGCCTAGGGGCTTTTCTCGAACAGAATCCAACAATTGCGCGCCGCATTATCAACAAAGCCATTGAAGCCGCCCGCGCGCGTGAAGCAGCGCGTAAAGCTCGCGACCTAACGCGCCGTAAAGGCGCGCTCGATGGCGGAGGGCTCCCCGGCAAGCTCGCCGATTGTTCGGAGCGCAGTGCGGATCGTTGCGAAATCTATCTCGTGGAAGGTGAGTCCGCCGGCGGAACTGCCAAACAGGGACGCGACCGCCGCTTCCAGGCGATTCTGCCGCTGAAAGGCAAGATTCTGAATGTCGAGAAGGCACGTTACGACAAGATGCTGGGACACGAAGAAATCCGCGCCATGATCACGGCCCTAGGTTGCGGGATCGGCAAAGACGATTTCGATCCTGCACGGCTTCGCTATGGCAAAGTAATCCTCATGACCGATGCTGACGTGGACGGATCGCACATTCGCACGCTGCTGCTCACGTTCTTCTTCCGCCACATGACCGAGCTGATCAAGCGTGGCCACGTATACATTGCGCAGCCACCGCTCTATCGCATTAAGAAAGGCAAGTTCGAGCAGTACATCAAAGACGATCGCGAGTTCGTGAAGGTAATGGTCCGCCGCGCGGCCGATGGCATGACCATTCGTTACGGCGAAGGCGCAGCTAAGCTCGAAGGTCCTGAGCTGACAAAGTTCATGACCAAGCTTAACGAGTATCTCGGATTCTTCGACAAGGTCAACAAGCATCTCCGCGAAGAACGCATTACCGAGCTGCTGCCGAAGATTGACTTCACCTCGCGTGCAGATTTTGAGGGTTCCGAAAAAAGCGTTCCCTCAAAGGTCAAAGAAGTGGAAAAGCGAATTAAGTCACTGATGAAGGAAATGGGACTCAAGTCGGTAGAAACGCGTCACGAAGAAGAGCACAATACTTGGCTGGTGAGCTTCGTCGATTCCAACGGCGCCGAGCGGCTGATTAATTGGGAGCTGGTCACCTCTCCCGAGTACCGGCAGATGATCTCCAAGTACAAGCAGATTGCCGCGTACATGGATCCGCCCTTCATCATCGAGCACGCGCCGCGTGCAGAGAAGACCAAAGCAGCCGGCGAGGCGGAAGGTGAAACGCCAATACTCGAAGCCGAAACAGCCAGGCAGGAAAGAGGGACTGCGAAGCGCAAGGTGGCGGTCGAGCCAGTAGAGAAGCAGTCTTCCCGTGAGCTGTTTGACTATGTGCTGAGCCAGGGCAAGAAAGACTACGACGTCCAACGGTATAAAGGCCTCGGTGAAATGACCTCTACGCAGCTCTGGGAGACGACCATGAATCCCGAAGTGCGCAGCCTGATGCAAGTAAAGCTCGAAGACATTGCGGAAACAGAAACGATCTTCACCACGCTGATGGGCGAAGATGTGGAAGCGCGCCGCAAGTTCATCGAGGAAAACGCTCTGGATGTGAAGAACCTGGACATCTGAGTCTTACGTTGCAGCGTAGAGACGCAGCATGCGTCTCTACGCTGCGCATAACACCACACTGCCGCGCGAATTGACCTTCCCTCGCAATCATCCCTAGAATCGAAGATTCTGTCTCAGCCTCCATCTCACGCATGGCGCTCCAAGTTTTCAACACACTTTCAGGTCGCGTCGAAGAGCTAAAAACCGTCGAAGAGAAACACATCCGGATGTACTCTTGCGGGCCTACGGTTTACGATTACGGCCATATCGGGAATTTTCGAACGTTTGTCTTCGTCGATCTCTTCCGCCGCTTCCTCCGGCAGAGCGGATATACGCTCAACCATGTCATGAACATCACTGACGTCGATGACAAGATCATTCGCAATTCTGCCGCTAAGCGCTTAGGTGTGCGCGAGTATGCAGCAAGGTACGAACAGGCGTTTTTTGAAGACATGGAGATGCTCTCGCTCGAGAAACCGGAGCAGATTGCCCGGGCTACGGAACACATTCCCAAAATGGCATCACTGATTGCGCATCTTCAGAAGAAGGACTTTGCCTACAAGACCGACGATGGATCCTACTATTTCCGCATCGCGAGATTCCCGCAATACGGCAAGCTTTCAAAGAAGGACATGACAGCCATCTCCGATGGCGCCCGGGTCGACGTGGATGAGTACGAAAAAGACAGCGTCCGTGACTTTGCCTTGTGGAAGTCTCCGAAGCCAGGCGAGGCGAAGTGGGAAACAGAGATTGGCCCAGGACGCCCGGGCTGGCACATCGAGTGCTCCGCTATGGCCATGGAGTATCTGGGTGACACGCTGGACGTGCATCTTGGCGGCGAGGACCTAATCTTCCCGCATCACGAAAACGAAATCGCGCAATCGGAAGCAGCTACCGGCAAGTCCTTCGCGAATTACTGGATGCACGTGCGTTTCCTGCTGGTCGAAGGCCAGAAGATGTCGAAGAGCCTCGGCAACTTCTACACGCCACGCGACCTGATTCTGAAGGGACACAAGCCGTCATCGATCCGTTATTTGCTATCGTCAGTTCCCTATCAGAAGCAGCTCAACTTTACCTTTGATGGACTCAGGCAGGCCGCCAATTCTGTGGAGCGATTGCGCAACTTCAAGGCGCGTCTCGATAGCGGAAAATTTGCAGCGGGTTCTAATCCGGAAATGGAAGTCCTTGCAAAATCCGCGCGGGCAAAAGTTCGTGCGGCGCTCGATGACGACATGAATACGGCGCAAGCGCTCGCCGCGGTCTTTGACATGGTACGAGAAGCAAATGCTGCCGGTGACAATGGCAAGCTGCTACGCGATAACGTTCCGGCGCTGCAGCGGGCGCTGGCGGATTTCGACGAGATCTTTTCTGTGCTAAACGATGACGATGCCGAGAAGATCAAGCAGGTGCTGCATTGGGCGCGAGCCGAAGGCAAGCCCGCCGGCGCAGCCGTCGTTGAATCAACTCTCAGCGATACTGAAGTGGAAGCCTTGATTGAGCAACGGCAGCAGGCACGCAAATCGCGCGATTTCGCTAAAGCCGATGCGGTGCGTAAGCAACTCGCAAATTCCGGCATAATCATTGAAGACACTAAGGATGGATTGCGCTGGAAGAGGAAGTAATACTTTTGGTAGAGACGCAGCATGCTGATCTCTACCAAGCGCTAGTTAGGCTGCGTGGCGGCCAATTCGTTTTCCCAATCCACACGAAAAACCGGAATGGGCTCGGACTTGCCCTTTACGGTGAGAGGGCTCAGGGCCGTGAGAACGAATCTACTCTCAGTCAGATCTGCTGCCGTGGCCTGCGAGATGATGATCTTCCCTGCCGGCGCGTTCGACATCAGACGCGCCGCCGTGTTGACCGTGTCGCCGATTACGGTATAGTCAATTCGTCGTGGCGATCCGATATTACCTGCCGTAACAATCCCGGTATTGATTCCTATTCCCACTCCGAACTCGGGCCATTGGCGCTCTGGGGCATCGCGATTCAACTCGATCACTAATCGCTGGATTGCCTGCGCAGTACGCACCGCGTTCTCTGCGTCGTTACCCTTGCTCAGTGGGGCGCCGAACAGAGCCATCACTCCGTCGCCGAGGTATTTATCGAGCGTTCCACCATGGTCGAAGATGATGTCGGTCACGTGCGTGAAGTAGTTGTTCAGGATCTCGACAACCTTCTCCGGCTCCATCCTCTCGCTGAGCGTAGTGAAGCCGCGGATGTCGGCGAACATGATGCTTACTTTCTGATTGATGCCGCCGAGCCGCACGCCTTCCGGGTTCTTCGCCACCATCTCCACGACTTCGGGCGACAGGAATCGCTCCAGGGCGGCGCGCTGAGTTACTTGCTTCGCAATCTGCTCATGCGCATAGAGAGTATCGATGGCTGCGCCTGCCTGCGCAGCTACGAGAGCAAAGACATTCCATTCGTCCTGAGTAAAGGCCTGCGGCTTCTCGAGATTGTCGACGTACAAAATGCCGAAGAGTTTTCCGCTGCCCAGCAGCGGAGCGCACATTGCAGAACGAAGACCGGCAATGCGCATGCTTTCACTACCACGAAAACGCTCATCGGTAGCGACGTCCGTGACCAGAATGGGCTTCTTCTCGGTGCGAATCCGATCCAGGATCGCCCGGCTGAGAATGATGTGCGGTTGGCTGGCGCTTCCCGTTTGTGGCCTACGATATCGAACTTCAGTCTGTCGCGTGACTTCGCCGCTGTCGTTAAACAGCATCATGAATCCGCGTTCGACTCCTTGAATGCGAAACGCAAGGTTCATGACCTGCTCAGAGATGCCGTCGAGGGAAAGCTTGGAGCTAAGAGCGATGCCGGCGTCATACAGCATCGTGAGCAGATGGTTTTCTCGCTCGAGACGTTTTATCTGGTCTGTCAGTTCTTGTGGTATTTGCCCAGAGAATTGGGATGCGAGGCCTTCGCGACGACTGCCTCCGCGCAGAACGTCGTTCAGCGTCGGAGGAATGTCGGCGCTCTTAATCAGAATTCCAGAGTCCCTCACTTCTTCAAAGCGCAGTTCGTAGGAGCCCAGGTGCGCGACGTCGTTATGATGCAGCTCTCGCTCACCGACGATCCTCTCCCCCTCGATTACCACGCCATTTGTGCTGTTACGGTCGGCGATGAATGTCTGCCCGTCCTGGCATTTGATCACCGCATGGAAGCGGCTCACGCTGTTGTCGGGCAGTACCAGGTCATTAGCCGCACCTCGCCCGATGCTGATGAGTGGCTTCGTCAGTTCGAGCATGCCGCGCTTGCCGTCAGGCGCCGAGATGATGATGCGACTCATGAAAATTACTGAGGATCCAGCTTTGTTTCCACCTTTGAGATCTTGCCGACTTCTACATGCACGGTTTGCTGGACCGGCTTGTAACCGGACTGGCGCAGTTCAATACGATAGTCTCCCGGCGCGAAGGGGGCATGCGCCGGAGTAGCGATTGCTACTGTTTTGCCGTTTACGATTATTTTCGCCCCGGGAGGCGTGGTGACGAAATCTATCATGCCTTTTCCCGCAGGGATACCCCCGCCGAACAACTTTCTAAAACGAGTCGCCACGAGGCTCGAGTTGCCCGCCTCCCGCGCGTCTGTAGGATTCAGCACGGGTGAAAACCTAAAGATCTGTGCCTTCACGACCTTCGCGGTTACCTGCGCGTTGCGATACCCATCCAGATGCACCACGATCCGATGCTGCCCCTCAGCAACCGGAATGCGTGCAGGAGTGCGCTTGTGCGCCGATTGTCCATCGATCTCGATGTCGGCTCCAGGGGGCTGGCTTGTAACCGAAACTGAAGTGATGCTTCGCGACAAATTGATGCGAAATGTCGAGCTGCTCGGGTTCAACTCGATCTTGCGGGATTCCTCGCTATAGCCGGGCTTGGTGAATACTACGTTGTGCGCTCCGAGCTTAAGGTCGGAAGCAGTAAATGGAGTAGTCCAAGCTGCGCTCGAGAGCCCATCGATTTGAACAACTGCGCCTTCTGGCTTTGAAGTGAAGCGCATCTGAATTCTGTCTGAAGCGGGATCTGAGCTCTTCTGAGATGCATGAGCAACAGCCGGCTTCAGCAGTGCCGGCTTCTTCGCGACGTCAACCATTTTGGAATTCGGCTGGGATGCAGACTGAAATTGCCTTTGCTGTTGAGTCAGCTTCTTCCAATATTTATTTGTAATCAGCGTTGCGCCAGCCACCAGAGCACTGAACACAACTACTGCGATTCCCCCAACTTTCGCTCTCTTTCCCCATAGTTGGGTAGCAGACGTTAGCGGTGCAGCGGCTGCTCCGGCGAGTTTGGTCGATTGATGCGGTACTACCGGTATGGCGCCGGACGAACTCACGAGCCGGGCTGGCTGAACTCCGGTCGCATATGAACCGGAGGAGAGAACAGATAGCGGGCCGCTTCGCAATACTCCACTCGACATGCCGACAGGCTGTGTAGCCTGCGCACGAATGTTGTCCGGTAGGACTGAAGTAATCTCTCCATCCGAGCCGATCGAGCGATAGTTCTCCATATCGTGCGCCAGCTCTGCGCCGCTCTGATAGCGTTCAGCAGGATCCTTTGAGAGGCATTTCGAAATAACAGAACTGATGCCCGGATGGACCGTTACCTCGAGTTCGCTGGCCGGAATCGGGTTCTCGTGAACAATCTTGTAAATGATCGTCGTTACGTTTTGCCCAGTGAAAGGACGCTCTCCGGTTGCCATTTCATAAAGCACAACGCCAAAACTGAAGAGATCAGCCCGCCCGTCAAGGTCCAGTCCCTTCACTTGCTCAGGTGACATGTAGTTGGGAGTGCCCAGCACCTGGCCACTATGCGTCATGCTGCCCGCGGCTTTGGAGATACCAAAATCCATGATCTTGGCCACGTTCTGGCGCGTGATCATGATGTTGGCCGGCTTGATGTCGCGGTGAATCACCTTCCGCTCGTTCGCGTAATCCAGTCCAGCAGCAACCTGTTTGGCGATTTCAACGATCTGATCGCCCGGAATGATGCGTTTCTCCGACATCAGCGACTGAAGTGTGTGACCTTCCAGGTATTCCATGGCGATGTAAAAGAGGCCATCGACTTCGTCCGCGTCATAAATCATCACGATGTTGGGATGATTCATCGCCCCCGCTGCCTTGGCTTCGTAGCGGAAGCGGCGCAGCATCTCGTCGTGATCCATGCCGTGGACGTCGAGGCGCATGGTCTTGAGCGCTACGGGTCGTCCAATGTTGGGGTCCACTGCCCGGTAGACGAGTCCCATGGCGCCACGGCCCAGTTCGCCTACAATCTCGTAACGTCCAACCTTTTCCACTGTGGGCACCATGCTACCTATCAGAAACGAGTGTTTCCCTGCTTGTGTGTTTCAGCCTTGTCTTATCGTGAATTGGCGGGTTCCAGCCGGTTTCCGGCGCAGAAGGGGGGTCCCGAGCGGAAGTTACAGCAACTTACCTTAAAGGTCAACAAAATGGGCACTGGCAGAGGTTACTAGTGAGATAGGCCAATGGTGTGTGGAAATGATTGAAAAAACGGAGTTGACCTGACATACACGGATGCCCTGAGTGCACCGATTCCAAGCAGGCTTTCGAGCCGGTTTTCTATACTCCTCACCATGATCAGGATCATCGCTGTGCTTCTTCTACTAAGCCCTTTAGCCGACACTCAAACGGCAGACGCCGGCCTGCGGCGAATTCTGGACGAACAAACCGCAGCGTGGAATCGCGGCGATTTAACAAGTTTTATGCTGGGCTACTGGCACTCTCCCGACGTGACCTTCTTCTCCGGAAACAAGATCATTCGTGGATGGCAGCCGACATTGCAACGCTATCGCGATAAATATCAAGGATCGGGAACAGAGATGGGCAAACTGAGCTTCACGGACGAGAACATTCAAATCATCGGTCAAGACGCTGCGCTCGTGACTGCGCGCTGGCACTTGGAGATGAAAGACGGCAAGAAGCTCGACGGATTAACGACGCTATTATGCAGGCGCCTGGCGGAAGGATGGCGGATTGTGCACGATCATTCGTCTTAAAAAGCGGCAATAAGCGATAGGCAATAAGCAAGACTCTCGCTAGGCGTCTGAGCTCACGATCGCGATGCCGGCCGCATCTGCAGCTTCGATAATGCGTTCGCTGTCCAAAAGCAGACAGCTCTGCGCGTCGATTGCTAAACATGTAGCTCCTGCCTCTCGCATGGTTTGAAGTGTCTTTACTCCAACCACTGGAACATCGAAGCGCAAATCCTGTTTTGGCTTTGCCACCTTCACCACAGTTAATGCGCGACTTAGGAATGAATCCGGCGAGTGTTCGTGATGCAGGCTGCGGATAATCTCGCCTGCACGCAGAATCGTCGCGTCGGTGCCCTCCATCGCCTCCACCGCAATGCACGCCGATTCGGCAATCACGACCGTTTGTCCGATATCGTATTGCGCCAAGTGGAGTGCCACGGCGCGGCCGTACGAGACGTTCTTCTGTTCATCTTCATTTGGTGCGCGTTTCGTGAGCACTCCGGCTCGCGCCAGCAAGGGCTCGAGGTAGAAGGTCGAACTTAGAAGCGTGATTCCCTCATCGCCTAATACCTTGCTAATAGCGCCAAGCAGTGCGTCGGTGTTCCGAGTGCGAATGGATAGAAGCAGTTTGGCGAGTCGCCAATCCGGACGAATGCTGGAGAATATCTGCTTGTGCTTAACCTGGCCTGCCATGATGGCGCGGCTTACGCCTTCTCGCCGGAAAGTCTCGATGAGCTTCGATAATTCGCCTAGAGAGAGCCAATGAACTCGAATGCCGGAGTCGAGTGCGGCTCGTTCGATGATCTCAGGTTGGGTTTCTTCTTTGATAGCCGCTACTACGACCTGCTCGCCTTTTGCCCGTGCGGCATCAAGTACCAAAAATGGAAAACGGCCGTTGCCGGCAATGAGACCGAGGGGTCCAGAAGACATTCGGAGTTATTTGAACACAAAGAGCTCACGCCCGCTTCGCGGACATCTCCTGCGCACGGAGTGTGGCGGCGAATTCGTCCAGTAAGATCGTCTGATCGCGGTCTGGCCCAGTGGAGATCATGCCCACACGCGCGCCGGTTTTCTCCTCCAGATACTTCATGTAGTCCTGCGCCTTCTGGGGCAGTTTGGCGAACTCCTTTGTGCCCACTGTCGAGTTCCTCCAACCTGGCATGGTTTCATAAATGCACTCAACCTTTTCGAAGCTTCCTGCCGAGGCAGGAATACGCTTATCTGAGACTTTACCGCCAAGTTTGTACCCAACGCAGACGGGAATCTCGTCAAGCGTATCGAGCACGTCCAATTTCGTTACCACCATCCAGTCGATGCCGTTGATTGACGTGGCATAGCGCAGTAGCGGCAGATCCACCCAGCCACAACGTCGCGGACGCCCCGTCACCGCTCCATACTCATTGCCGCGCGCGCGCAAGGTATCGCCCATCGAGTCTTTGATTTCAGTCGGGAACGGACCTTCTCCCACGCGTGTGCAATAGGCCTTTGTCACTCCAACTACGGAGCGGATCGCGTTCGGTGCGACCCCAGTGCCAGTAACCGCCCCTCCCGATGTGGCACTCGACGAGGTAACGAAGGGATAAGTCCCGTGGTCGATATCGAGCATAGTACCCTGCGCGCCCTCGAACATCACCGATTCGCCCGCCGCAATCGCATCATTGAGCAATAGCGCAGTGTCGGTAACAAACGGAGCCACGCGCTCGGCAGCCCGCGAATATTCATCGTAGATCTTGTCTGGATCAAGTGGTTCGGTGTTGAACAGCGCATGTGCGATCGTGTTCTTCTCTCGGCAGGCATTGTCAATATGAATTCTCAGGAGCTTGGAGTCGAGCAGATCAATCAGGCGCAACCCGCCGCGCTTCATCTTGTCCTCGTACGCAGGACCGATGCCGCGGGAGGTGGTGCCGATCTTGACGCGCCCCGGAGCGTTCTCGGCAGCGAGTTCGATCATGCGGTGATAAGGAAGAATCACGTGCGCGCGATTCGAGACGAAGAGACGGCCGGCGACATCGAGGCCCGATACCTTCAGACTGTCGACTTCCTTGAGAAAGGCAATCGGATCGAGAACCACGCCATTGCCGATCACGCTGCGGCAACCTTCACGCAGCACGCCGCACGGAATGAGTTGGAGCACGAATTTCTTACCGCCGATAATGACGGTGTGACCCGCATTGTGTCCGCCAGCATACCGGGCGACGACATTAAAGTTCTCCGAGAGCACGTCGACGATCTTGCCCTTGCCCTCATCGCCCCACTGGGCGCCCACAACAACCGCTGTATTGCCTCGTTTCAACGAAGAACTCCCGAAGATGCTTCTGAACACACACCTGCTCCTGCCTTGGGAGCGGGGTCAATTGGAATGTGAGACGCGGCCGTGAGGCGCGATGGGTGTGTGTACTCCTAATTATACTCTACAGATCGGATCGGGCGGTTCTAGAGCTACCAGGTGAATGCGTGGGAAAGCAAAGACGTGTTTCCCGCGGACGAATCGAAGCCTTTGGACTGGGCCCTCACATTCAGCAACTGATACTCCTTCACTGCGTAGCTTAGGTTCACCTGCTTGTTAGGCTGATAATCGACGACTGAGAACACAAGTAGCCCTCGCACATCGCTTTTGTTGATCAGCAAGGCATAAGTGTGCTGAGCCTGCACTTTAGCCTCGTCGACAAATCTGGAGTAGCAATCGAACGAGCGAATGCGCTCCAAATTAAAGGCACGAGAAGCAGTGACATCCTCGAGTGAAACTATTCCTAAATCGGCTATGAGGCTCACGTCGTCACCTGCTGTCGAACGTTGAAAATAATCCTCAGAGTTGCAGGCCCCATTGAACAACAAGTCGGGAGAATTTCTTTGGCTCGAATACGCCGAAAGGTAAAGAGCTGTGGATCCATAACCCTTTTGAAAATCTTGTTCCGACCGACAGCTATAGCTTGGGGAAAGAGATATGTGTCTAATAACGTTTAATTCAGGTAGAGAGTTGTTGTTCAACTGACCGTCCCGGGGCGCTGAGGAGTGCCAGGAGAGCGAACGAGAGAAGGGCTTTCATAACTTTCCTTTGACCAGCGGAAGCCAATTATAGAATTTGACCGCGACGTAATGACGATACTCGCAAGCAGTACACTGATTTCGTGCCGGAACTTCCCGAAGTCGAAACGATCGCCCAGAGCTTGAATAAACGTGTCCGAGGCGATGCAATTGAGTCCGTCTGGTTAGGAAGACATCGGGAGCCACTTAAGTCTTCTGCGCGGGAGATTTCCGCTGCGCTCACAGGAACGCGCATTGTCCAGGTGCGACGAGTTGGCAAGCACATCGTCTTCGACCTGGAAGCTCGGATTGGCCAGAATGGTACGGCCTTGCGTCAATGGATCGTTCACTTGGGAATGACCGGACGCATGCTCGTCTGTTCTCCAGAAGAAGCGACGCCCAAACACACTCATGCGATCGCTTCCCTCGCCTCAGGACGCGAGTTGCGCTTCGTCGATCCACGGCGGTTTGGGCGATTGAGCGTAGCCATGAAAGAGAGCTTTGCCGGTCCTGGCACCGAGCCCCTCACGATCAGCTGCGATGATTTTGCCAAGCTCTTCCGTCGACGAAGGACCCCGATCAAGGCTGCCCTGCTAAATCAGAAACTACTGCACGGTATTGGAAACATTTACGCCGATGAATCGCTCTTCCGCTCGGGAATTCGACCAAAGCGGCAAGCTGCAAGGCTTACTCGAGCGGAACTCGACGCCCTGCATTCTGCGATCAAAGAGGTGCTGAAAGAGGCGATCAAGCTTGGCGGATCGTCGGTTTCAGACTATGTAGATGCGGAAGGACGCGAGGGCTTTTTCCAGCTTCAACATCGCGTGTATCTGCGGACAGGCCAACCATGTCTTGTCTGCAAGACACCGATCAAACGCTTTGTGCTGGGAGGACGTGGAACGCACTATTGCCCGAAATGCCAGAGGTAATTGGATCGGGTGATCGGGTGAAGTAGGAACCGGTCCGTGCGATCATGGCTCCTGCAAACTCGGCTGGCAAGGCTGGCGCGACAGACTTTACTTCGGTTTTTCACTTCACCCGATAACCCAATCATCCGATCCCCAGATGCCCCACAGATTACAATTCAAGTCTTGCTCGCATCCAGTTCCAGACGAAAATGCCTGAACCGAATCGCTTCTCCATAGGTGTCGACCTCGGCGGCACAAACATGCGCATTGCTGCTGTCGACGAGAGTGGCAAGCAGCTCGAACTAATCACTACCAGCACGGAGGTAAAACGTGGTCGTGATTTGGTGGTTGCCGATATTTGCGACTCGATCCGCGCGCTCCGCAGGAAGTTCGACGGTCGAGGGCAATTCGCTGGCACGGGAATCGGCGTGCCGGGAATCATCGATATGCAGAGCGGCACGGTGCTGCAGTCGCCTAACTTACCCGACTGGAAAAACTATCCTGTCCGCGAGGAGATTCAGCGGCGCCTTGATAGTCAGGTGATTCTCGAAAATGACGCCAACGCGGCGGCTCTGGGCGAAAAATGGATGGGGGCAGGCCGTGACGCCGAGTCAATGTGCATGTTCACGCTTGGCACGGGCGTTGGTGCAGGCATCGTGCTTGATGGCAAGGTCTGGCACGGCATGACGGGCATGGCCGGCGAGTGCGGCCACATCACAGTCTTTCCGGATGGCGTGCCATGCGGTTGCGGGAACCGCGGATGTGTTGAGCAGTACGCCTCGGCAACGGCTGTCAAGCGAATGGCGATCGAGGCGATCGCGAGTGGGAAGGCTCCAGAGCTCGCGCGTGCTATGAGCGAGAATCCCGAGTTCAGCTCCAAGGTTGTCTTTCAATACGCATTGCAAGGCGATGCCTCCGCCAAGCAGATATTCGACATTGTCGGACGCGTGCTTGGTCTTGTCTTAGCTGACATGATCAACACACTGAATCTACCGATGTATGTACTCGGCGGAGGACTCGCCAGCGGATGGGAGGCGTTTGCGCCGGCAATGTTCGAGGAGCTGCGCAAACGATCGTACGTTTATGTCGCCACGGTGCCAAATGAGACGCTGCCTGCGCGCAAGCACACGATGATCACGAGGGCATTGCTCGGAAGCGATGCGGGACTAATTGGCGCAGCGAGATTGGCATTGATGTGAAAAGCACCGGCAATGCGATTAGCACCATTAGGCAAGGTGGTATCGGCCGCCCTCAGCCGGATTTCTGCTTACAACTGCATGACCCCGAGGTTTACCGCGCAATGGTTACAAGAATCATATCTCGCACTGCGGAAACCGAATACCGGCCGAGGCCGACCCGAAGCACGTTGCTTCATGGCTTGGGATGAGCGTCTCCGCAAGCACAACTCACAAGTCGCTTCGCCTTGCAATCGCGATATTTGTCGTCCTTATCGCTATTGGCTGGAAACTAGTCATGCTCAGCGGACTCGCGGCTCGCGTCCAGGGGCACCTTCTCTCCGCATATATCAGCTTTGCTCTGCTCGTAATGCCAATCTGGTTCTTTGGCTTTGGAATCGCGGACCGTCTACGAGTGCTTCTCAGTTCTGCATTTTCGCGCGTCTCTCTCGCGGCTTTCTTTGCCATGCCGTACGCAGTCTTTGCACTACCCGCGCGCGAGTTTCGTTGGAGAATTCAACTTGGATTCCTATTGATCTGTCTGGCAGGAGCTGCGCTGTTAGAGTGGGCACGCCGCCAGCACGGAACTGCACGCGGTGGGTGGCAGGACGTTATTGTCCTGGTGACGCTTGGACTGTCAGTGGACCTGCGGGTGTTTGAATCGGCATGGCCGTATGCCGGCATTAGCGGACTGTCGAAGCTGGTGCTGGTCGACCTGGCTCTCTACGGGTATCTCGTGATACGGCAACTTGAAGGTATTGGCTACGATCTGAGAGCGAACCTCAGCGACGTGGTAATCGGAGTGCGCGAGTTTGTTTTCCTCGCTCCGATCGCAATTGCCCTTGGATTATCTCTCCATTTCCTGCATTGGCACTGGACAATGCCGCGTCTCTGGCTTCCAGTTGCTGCGTGGGCGTTCACGTTCCTCTTTATCGCCATTCCGGAAGAGCTGTTCTTTCGGGGGCTGGTACAGAACCTTCTCGAACGCTCCTGCGGTAGGCACGCCTCGCTCGTTATCGCCTCGATACTCTTTGGGCTCTCGCATTTTAATAAGCGTCTCGGGACCGCTAGCGGCGCATTTAACTGGCGATATGTCTTGTTGGCAGCCGTCGCTGGAATTTTCTATGGGAGAGCATGGATGGCAAGGCGTCGCCTCATGGCTTCGGCGATTACCCATACGAGCATCGATGTGACCTGGGGAATTTGGCTGAGGTAAGCAGGACGAAAAGGCTTTCGGCTCCGAAGCTTCACATTCCAGCCGACCCAAAGTTGAATTTCAGTTCTTTTGTCTCTGCCAAGAAGCGAGCAAGATCTCTGTGGGTTCCCTGCTAATTCTTTGTCTGCGTTGAAAATGCCACCTAAGCGCTCTATTCTCTGAATGATAGGCGGAAATCCAGGAAGGTCCTTGTTTGTTGCCTGCCTTAGCCGAATTTACAATTTCTGGACAGAATTCGACAGCTTCGAGCTTCAATTCGGAATCTTCCCCTTTTCCTCGTTGTTTTTTTTTCCGGCGTTTGTCTTCCCCGAACCCTCCTTAGCAACGGAATCATCGAACCCAGGAGAAACTTGTCGCGTTCACCGGGTTTAGGATGGCTGGAGTAGTGTCAGCCGGGTTCCTCAGTATCCGCGAAATGTCCCCCGAAGAACTGAAACTCGAAGAGCAAAAGGCCCTCGAGCACGCTCACCACAGCGCTCTAGAACGTATCCGCTCCTTCGAGCAGACCTTGGAGAGTGCCACCAAGACTATGCTCTTCAGCGAGATCGCTAAGCTCGCTGTCGATTCCTTCCGCTCCAGCAAGGTGCGATTTGCGCTAACGGCGCTCGGTATGGTCATTGGGACGGCTTCACTCATCCTTGTTGTTACTATTGGCCTTACAGGAAAGCAATACATCCTCAATCAAATTCAGGCGATTGGCGCCAACATGATCTACGCCTACTACGAGGGTGGCAGCAACTCCTCGTTTAGCACCGTACAGAAGGACGAACTTACAGAAGATGACGTTCGGGTGGTTCGCCAGGAAGTGCCAGATATCGTAGCCGCCTCGCCAATGGTGGAGCTGCACGATCGCATTTCGGTGGGGGAGGGCAAGCAGCGGGATCTGCTGGTACTTGGAGTGTCCTCCGAGTACGAGATCGTGCGCAATCTGTTGATCCCTTCCGGCCGCTTCTTCGACGAAGAAGAATCGATGACGCGCACCAAAGTAGCGGCGATCACAGTTCAGCTCGCACGGCGGCTGTATGGCAACGAAGACGCGGCGGTGGGCCAGGTTATCAAGATCAGCAATCTTCCGTTCACGATTATCGGCACTTTTAAGGAGCGAGTAGAGACCTTCGGGCAATCGGAAATTGCGGAAGACACAATTCTGATTCCCTATACTGTGGCCAAATATTTCACAGGCACTGCCGCTGTGAAGCAGATCTTCTTCTCAATGGGTGATGCCACCGAGGTCCCTAAGGCCACGGAGGAGATTCACAAAGTTCTCCAATCAAGGCATCGCGCCCAGTCCGTGTATCACGTCGAGAATCTCACTCAGTTGCTGGCAGTTGCGGCGCAAACTGCCAATGCCCTGACTGTAGTTCTGCTGCTGATTGCCACGGTCACCCTTGTGGTTAGTGGCGTCGGCATCATGAACATCATGCTCGCAAACGTGCGCTCGAGAATACGAGAGATCGGAATTCGCAAGGCGGTTGGCGCTACGCGTCAGGAGATCCGGCTGCAGTTCCTGACCGAAGCCGTATTCATTTCGCTTACCGGCGGCATGCTTGGGACGGTGATCGGACTATCCGTCCCATTTTCCGTCCGATTCTTCACCGAATACCGCATTCCCGTTTCGGGGCTTTCGGCGATAATCGCCATTCTCGTAGCCTCGGGCGTCGGCATCATCTTCGGAACTGTTCCCGCAACCAGAGCTGCCCAACTCGACACAGTTGAGGCGCTTCGTTACGAGTAACCATAGTCGAGGCTCTGCTGATTGCTCTTGGTACCCTCTCAGGCTGCAAAAAGAACGTGAGGGATGAGCTTCGCTAGAGGATCATCCCTTAAGTTTGGGGACTATCGCATATTTCGAATCGGGCTTATCTTTTCGCGTGCTTGTCGCCCAATCTGACCTGTACGGCGTCGGAGCCGGGCAGTCTGCTCGCCTAAGCCCTGAACCGCGTCGTCAAATTTATCGCGGATAGCCTTTCGCAACTCTGGACCCGATTTAGGAGCGAGAAACAAGGAAAGCAAAGCTCCTATGCCTGCGCCGATCACGAGATACACGATCGCGTTTCTGGCGCCCTCCACCATGGAACATTGCGCGGCGGTGTATTCACCGTATTTCTTATAGTCGTTCATAGCTCTCATGCAAGCTTGCGAGTGCGCCTCTTTCGGCCGGTCTGGGCGTCGTCGCGAATCGCCACTACGCGATTGTTGCGTTTCAGTTCATCGCGAGCTTGCTGATTCGAGATTCCCTGGCCCTGCTTCTTCTGTCCAAGCACGCCCAAATCCTGCTTGGGACGCCCTTCAGAAATTGGACGCAATTTACTCTTCCCGGCAGTTGCTCCCTTCTTCTCCTGCGACGCTTGATGGTGACGGTTGTTATGGCGCTCACGCGTCTGCGACATTGCCAGGTCTTTCTCCTCGGAAAACTCCAGATCCATGTCTTCGTCATCGTTGAAGTTTGCTGTTGCAGCATGTGGAGCACGTGAGCCGCCCTCGTGCGCAGAAGCGGATAGTCGATCTGCTGCTTCCCGTCTCATAGGCTGCGAAATTGCCTCACCCTTAACCCCTTGAGAAATCTCACGCAGAGCTGCGCCTGAAGTTTCCGGCTGGGAGGCTTTTACCGCCAGGTCTCCGATTGAAATCATGCCGACGAGCTCTCCGTCTTCGCACACCGGCAGGCGACGGATCTGCTTATCGGCCATTAGCCGTGCTGCCTCCTCCACATCCACATCCGGCTCGATGGTTTCCAGCTCGTGACTGAGCACCTCCTCGACGCTCGTATCGGAGGGATCCTTGCCCTCGGCTACACAGCGCACTACGATGTCCCGATCTGTGATGATGCCGACCAGGTCATCGTCTTCATCCACCACGGGTATCGCCCCGACGTTTTCAACCTTCATGATGGAGGCTGCTTCTTCCAACGTGCTGTTCATCTGAACGGTTTCCACTTCCGTCGTCATGACCTCAGAGACCTTCATTCAGTAACTCCTCTCGGTTCTGTGTAAGCGCGGATGCCGCGCGGACGTGAACAAACGTATATTGGTGAGTCAAGAATAGTTAGAAAACGTCGGCGATGGATTCAGTTGTATTTGTCCGAATCGAAAAGCGGAGCAGCAGACGCGAGCAGCGGAGGTGAATCACTGATTGTGACGATGCAGATTTAGAGAGCCTGTGTCGGGCCTTCGCGCTGCGCTGCTCGTGGTCGTCGGAACTTAAACTCATACACAAACAAGCAGATCAGGAATACGAAGCCCAAGATCACCCAGATCAAATGCCGCGCCATAATTGCAGTCATGAGGCTCACGATTCCCGGCCCGAACCTTACTACCAAGAAACCAAGGATGAGAAAGCGAACTACTCGCCCGCTGAAAATGGCGGACATGAACAAGAGCGGTCGCATTTCGAAAACGCCGGCTGCCAGCAAAAACAGCTTGAATGGAGTGGGAGGTGGCAGCATCGCCGGCACCATCATGGCGAAGAACTCCTGATTCTCGAACCGATCTCGTAAGCGCTCGAACCGCTGTCGATCGACGTGTTTTAAGAGCAGCAGTTCGCCTCCAGCGCGGCCAATCCCGTACGGGATCAAGCTTCCCAATACCGACCCAATTGCGGCCATGAAGACGTACAGCCAAATGCTTGGAGGGTGAGCATAAACATACCCGGCAACGACAGGATCCAGCGGGATCCCTATAGCCGCCGAGTCCATGAAGGCAACTGCGAGAATGCCCCAGGGCCCAAGTGGCTCAAGGATTGACCACACGAAATGCGTGTAACGGGCAAGGAGGTGTTTGATGGTTTTCAAATGGGAGGAAATCTCATTGTAACTTGAAAGCTCGGCTTAGTTAGCGGTGCGATGGTACTCGCACTTAGTGTGCTGTCTTTCCTGCCAGCAGATCGAGGGCGTGAGGTATCACTGGTAGTACCACTTTCAGAGACTGCTCTGCTCCCGCTGGATTTCCAGGGAGGTTCAGCACTAGTGATACGCCGATAGTTCCACAGACTCCGCGCGAGAGCACTGCGAATGGAGTCTGCTTCAGCCCCTCTGCGCGCATTAGTTCTCCCACGCCGTCGAGTAGACGATCACAAACTTTACGAGTGGCTTCCGGAGTCACGTCCCGTGGGGAAACTCCTGTGCCTCCTGTAGTGAGTACGAATCGGGCCTGACTTGCCGCAATGCGCAGTGCTGCTGCGATTTGCTGCGCTTCGTCGGGCAGGGTTTTCGTTATCGAGATTTCAAACCCAGCATCCTTCAGGCATTGTTGGAGACGGGGTCCGGAAAGATCTTCGCGTTCCCCGCGGAATGAAGAGTCGCTGATGGTGAGAACGGCGGCAGTGAGCTTCACGCGTCGAGCACGTTCTCTTCAGCATCGCGGCTGGCCTCGTCTAGCAGGCGCAACCCTTCCATCAGGAGTGCCTGAGTTGAGCGTGTGGTGGTCTGCTCCGAACTGCTGGCGCTGAAATCAATTTCGAAGAGACCTTCGGTCCAAGTGAGTACCTTGAAAACAGCTTCGTCACCCTGCAACCCACCATAACGCGCATGATTGATCTGCCCATCGTTGAAATAGAGATCACAGCGCTGGCTCGCGTTGGTGAGTGTAAGTCGGCAGGTCTCGTGTTCATCTGCTGTAGATTGCCGCGTACTACTGATTCCCCCGGAGCTTCCCGAGCCATCTTCTCGAGAGAGATCTTGTCCACGACGCGCTTGATACGTCGGGTGATCTCCTTTGTGAAGAATGGCTTTTCAATTAGATCTTCGACTTGATCGTGCATAGAACGAAGCTGTTCAGTGATCTCATTCTTTGTCGCAATCAAGATCGCCGGAAGCTTCGATGTCTGCCTTCGACCATGAATTTTTTCGATCAGCTGTTTGCCATTCAACTCTGGCATGGAATAGTCGGAAATGAGCAGATCGGGAGGCGATTCCACAACGTGCATCAGAGCCTCCGCCGCATTTCGGAATGTCTGCACGGTAGCGAAGGTCGAGATTGCCCGTCGCAGCAGCGCCAGGATCATCGGATTATCGTCTACCAGCAGGACACGAATGTTGGCTGCCATAGTTGGCTGCTATCCGCTCTCCGGCCGTCGCGAATCAGAGTTTCTCTGCTTTCGAGTGAACGTGCCGCTCTTGCCTCCGGACTTCTTTTCCAGCCGAATGTGCTCTATCACGATGCCTTTGTCCAGCGCCTTGCACATATCGTAGACCGTCAGGGCGGCAACGCTGGCTGCTACCAGCGCCTCCATCTCGACTCCCGTCTTTGCGGTGGTAGTTACTTTCGAGGCAATAGCGACGCCATTCTCGCATATGCGAGTGGTCACATCAATGAACGTAAGTGGAAGCTGGTGACACATTGGTATCAGGTCCGAAGTGCGCTTCGCTGCGGCAATACCAGCAAACCGTGCGACTTCGAGCGGATCGCCCTTAGGATTCGCAGGCAGTGAGGCGATCACATTTTTCGACATCGTTACCAACGCGGAAGCTTCAGCTTCACGCTTCGTGGGCAGTTTTTCGGAGACGTCGACCATTCTCGCACGTCCGCGGCGATCGTAGTGGGACAGCGTGCGGGGCATCAGTTATGAAGAGGTAATACTGTCATCCACTCTCCTGGCGCGAAATGCTCACTATCCGGAGGAATGACGAGCAAACAATCGGCTCGCGCGAAGGCTGCAAGATCGCCCGATCCCTGCCACTTTACAGGCTCTACGGTGGCATCATCCCAGTTTCCCGAAACCTTTGCAGGCAGGAACCGCGTGAGACCCGTTTTCGTGCGGAGCTCTTTTCCCAAGCGCGCTTTTGTTCCTCTCAACGGGTCGTGCGCTGTATCGCCTGAGAGTGCTCGCACCAGAATACTTGCGAACAGTTCAAAAGTGACCATTGTCGAGATGGGATTCCCAGGCAATCCGAAGAAGTACGTCCAGTGCTCCGACGGATGACGACAACGAGCCCGTCCAAATACAAGCGGCTTCCCTGGCTGGATCTGCACGCCAGTGAACAGAAACTCGGCAGAAAAATCCGAGAGCACGTCCTCTACGACGTCGTACTCACCGGATGATACGCCGCCGCTGAGTAGCAACAAGTCGCTTTCGAGTCCCTGCGAAATCAGCTCGCGCAGTCGTGTAGGCTCATCCGGGGCTATGGGAAGCTGAACCGGCTCTCCACCCGCGGCAATCACTTGCGCTGCGAGAGAAAAGCTGTTGGAGTTACGAATCTGGTTATCGGCTGGTGCGGATTCGATAGGAACAACCTCGTCGCCAGTACTGAGGATCGCGACATGAGGACGAGAGTAAACGCTGAACTTCGATCTACCCGCCGCTGCCGCCAGTGCGATCTCGGGATGCGCAATGCGAGTTCCCGGGCTCAGCAAGACACTTCCTGCACGAGCTTCGGAGCCACGCGGCACAATGTTCTCTCCGCTTGTGACCGATTTCAGCAGCCGAACCGCGTCCCGATTGCTTTGCGCGTGCTCCACCATGATTACAGCATCGGCTCCACGAGGAACAGGAGCGCCGGTCATGATGGAAACGGCTTGACCGCGCTGAAGGCACGCGAAATTAGTAGGTAGTTCGCCACCCGCGCGAATCTGTCCGACGATTCTTAGCTCGGCGGGAATTGATCGGGTATCTTCCGCTAGTACGGCATATCCGTCGCGAGTCGCGCGGGGAAAAGGCGGGAAATCCCGGTCGGCTATTATCTCCTCTGCCAGCGTGCGGCCCAACGAATTGAGGATCGGCACCTGTTCGCTTTGGCGCGGCAATTGATACAGCGACTCTGCCTGACCAGATACGCACTCACGCGCCTCGTCAAAGCTTAGGATGCGCTCGACCCGGATTTGAGCTTTGCTTGTGGCCATGAATTCGCTACGCGAGTTCTACCGCAATCTGCTTCGCATCTGAATCTATCTTTGTTATCCGGAAGCTGCGGATTTGACCTGCAGCGAGAGCCTCTGATTGTTGGCTCCTGGTCCCGCTTGTCCCTACTCCTTTCCAACGCGCGCTCAACATGGAGGTGAGCGCCGACAGGTTAGCGCCGGTTACTGCCTGCGTTTCCTGTATTTGCCCTGTGATTGAAGGGGCTGCGCAAGTCGCGAGAACGCCTTCCCCCAACTCCACCCGCGCTTCTTTGCCCGACGCTTCAATTACGCGGCCCGTAACAGCGTCTCCCTCCTTGTGCTCCGCGATGTACTCATCCAGGCTGCTTGGCACGAGTTGCTTCATGCTCAGGCGAAGCTGGCGTTTCTCCTTGTCGAGAGCGAGCACCTGCGCCTTCACAACTTGCCCGACCTTCAGGATGTCGCGCGGATGATTGATACGCTTCTCGGCGCTGATCTCGCTGACGTGAATCATTCCTTCGAGGCCCTCTGCAACCTGGACGAATGCTCCAAAGTTCATGATGCTGGTGACTGGCCCCTCAACAGCCGTTCCCGGAATGAACTTCTGCGCAGCCTCTTCCCAGGGGTCTCCGAGAGCTTGTTTTAGACCGAGCGAGATTCGTCGTTCTGCCGGGTTGAGGCCGAGGATTACCGCCTCAACGCTATCGCCCGGCTTCACTACATCGCTTGCCTTCCTGACCTTCTTTCCCCACGACATCTCAGAGATGTGAATCAATCCTTCCACGCCGGGCTCGAGTTCCACGAATGCTCCGAAGTCCATCACACGCGTAACGACGCCTCGCACGCGCTCGCCAACTTTGTATTTGCCGGGTACAGACTCCCATGGATGCGGCTGGAGTTGCTTTATGCTGAGCGAAATGCGCCGCGGCCCAGGATCGATTTTTATGATCTTGGCTTCGACTTGCTGGCCAACTGACAACACATCAGCGGGCTTGTTCATGCGGCTCCAGGAGATTTCCCCTACGTGCAGCAGACCATCGACTCCGTCGAGATCGATGAAGGCCCCGTAATCGGCGAGGCTACGTACCTCTCCGTGCACGATGTCACCTTCGTGCATTTCGGAGTAACGCCGCTCTCGGACGATGCGCTCCTCGTCTTCGGCGACTGCACGACGGTCGACGACAACATCCTCTTCGGCAACATCGAGCTTGATGATCTTGCAGCGAATTTCCTGCTCGACCAGCTTCTCCATCTCAGCTGCATCGCGAACTCCGCTGCGCGAAGCCGGCATGAAAGCGCGCACTCCGATATCGACGCTCAAACCGCCTTTTATGAGACCAGTAACCGTTCCCGAAATGGTGGCCTTCTCGAGGAAGGCCTTTTCGAGTGAGGCCCAGTCAGTTGGCTGAATCACTTTGAACAGCGAGAGTTGGTAGTAGCCTTCTGGATCGCGTGCTTTGACGGTGACGTGGAGTTTGTCGCCGGGTTTTACGGCCTTGCCGGTCTTCTGAAGATCAGTCAGAGACAGGATGCCTTCGGTCTTGAAGCCTATGTCGAAGAATACGGATTCTGGTGAAACAGCGACGACTGTGCCTTCCACCTGGTTGCCGGATTCACGTTTGCGCTGGTGGCTTCGCTCGTATTGCGAGAGCAATCCATCGAAGGATTCGTTCGCATCGGAATTGAATTGGGATTCGGGAATGCTGGGATTGGACATGACTGATTTGAAAATTTGCCTGCCATTAAAGCTTACACCGACGCAATGGCGAACGCCGCTAGCTTACACGCACGCACAACCAGCATGGGTATAGAGCCAGCATGCTGCGTCTCCACTATGTGCCGCGCCAAAAAGAAAAGCCGGGCAGGAATGCCCGGCTTCCATGTTTCGTCATTAGCCAGCAGCAAGCAGCCAGCGGCTACTCTGCAGCCAGTTCTTCCGTTTCACCTTCCTGGCGCATGATCTCCAATGCGCGCTCGGCTTCGGCGTAGGCTTGCGAGACTTCCTCTTGTACCTTGGCAGCGGCCTGCTCGAGTTCTGGCGAGAGGCGCACGTTGCGGTAGTACTCCATGCCGGTACCGGCTGGAATGAGGCGTCCCACGATGACGTTCTCCTTGAGTCCGCGCAGGTGATCAACCGCGCCCTGAATGGACGCTTCGGTGAGCACGCGCGTGGTCTCCTGGAACGAAGCCGCCGAGATGAACGACTCCGTCGAGAGCGAAGCCTTGGTGATGCCGAGCAGCAGCGGGCGTCCCGTTGCCGGGCGGCCGCCGTTGGCGATTACGCGCTCGTTCTCTTCCCGGAAGCGGAATTTGTCGGTCTGCTGTTCGAGCAGAAACGACGTGTCTCCCACATCCTCGACTTTCACCCAGCGCATCATCTGGCGAACAATTGTCTCGATGTGCTTGTCAGAGATGTTCACGCCCTGCAGCCGATAGACCTCCTGGATCTCGTTCACCAGGTAGCCCTGCAATTCCTTCTCGCCGAGCACCGCGAGGATATCGTGCGGGTTGAGCGGACCGTCCATGAGCGGTTCGCCCGCCTTCATGCGTTCGCCTTCCTGCACGTTGATGTGGACACCACGCGGAACCGAGTATTCTTTTTCGGTTCCGTTGTCCGCAGTGACATAGATCTTGCGCTGTCCTTTGGCCACTTCGCCGAACTTCACCACGCCATCAATTTCGCTGATAATGGCGGTTTCGCGCGGCTTGCGGGCCTCGAAGAGTTCGACCACACGCGGCAGACCGCCGGTGATGTCCTTGGTCTTCGTAGTTTCACGCGGGATCTTGGCCAGCACGTCGCCCGGATAGACCTCATCGCCGTCCTGCACCATAAGGTGCGCGCGGCTTGGCATGAGGTAACGCCGAGTGTTCTTGCCTCCCTTGATCACGATCGCCGGCTGACGCTTCTCGTCCGGCGACTCGCCCACAACGTGACGCGAGAGTCCGGTGACCTCGTCCACTTCTTCGTGCAGCGTGACCCCTTCCTGCAAGTCCTTGAACTGCACCGTGCCGCCGATTTCTGTGAGGATCGCGAAGGTGTATGGATCCCATTCGACCAGCACCTGACCGAGCTGTACATGATCGCCATCGCCGACTTTGAGCTTCGCGCCGTACACGACCGAGTACCGCTCTTTTTCGCGGCCACGCTCGTCAACGATCGCGATGGATCCAGCTCGGTTCATGACCACCAGGTCTCCGGACTTCGACTTCACAGTCTGGAGGTTGATGAAGCGCACCGAACCGTTGTTTTTGGCTTCGAGTCGTGACTGCTCCGAGACTCGCGATGCCGTACCGCCGATGTGGAAGGTACGCATCGTGAGCTGCGTTCCCGGCTCCCCGATCGACTGCGCAGCGATCACGCCCACTGCCTCGCCAAGCTCGACCATGCGGCCGGAGGCAAGGTTACGTCCGTAGCACATGATGCAGACTCCGCGCTTCGATTCGCAGGTGAGCACAGAGCGAATCTTGACTCGCTCGATGCCTGCAGCCTGAATCGCAATCGCAAGATCTTCCGTGATCTCACCGTTTACGTCGACGATCACGTTTCCTTCGTAGTCCTTGATCTTCTCGAGTGACACGCGGCCAACGATGCGGTCGCGTAAGGGCTCGATGATCTCGCCTGATTCCACAATGGAACCGACGTAGATGCCGTCGAGCGTTCCGCAATCCTGCTCGGAGACAATCACGTCCTGCGCCACGTCGACCAGACGACGCGTGAGGTAGCCCGAGTCGGCGGTCTTGAGCGCCGTATCGGCCAGACCCTTACGCGCACCGTGCGTAGAGATGAAGTACTGCAGCACGTTCAGACCTTCGCGGAAGTTGGCGGTAATTGGCGTCTCGATGATCTCGCCCGAGGGCTTGGCCATCAGTCCGCGCATACCGGAGAGCTGACGAATCTGCTGCTTCGATCCGCGAGCGCCGGAGTCGGCCATAACGTAGATCGGATTGATCGCGCCAGCCTTGTCCTGCTCCTTGAGTACGTCGAACATCTCGTCGGCAACTTTTTCCGTAATGCCCGACCAGATTTCGATGACCTTGTTATAGCGCTCGCCATTGGTGATAGCTCCGTCCAGGTACTGCTGCTGAACGTCGATCACGCGCTTCTCGGCGTCTTTGACGAGCGTGTACTTGTCATCGGGAATGACCATGTCATCGATGCCGATCGACAATCCAGCGCGCGTGGCGTAGTTGAAGCCAAGCTGCTTGATACCGTCGAGCATCTTGACCGTCGTCTCGAGACCGAAGCGCAAGTACGCGTAATTGACAAGCTGTCCGACTCCCTTCTTCTTCAGCAGCCCGTTAATGAAAGGCATGCCTTTGGGAAGTGAATCGTTGAGAATTACCCGTCCGACCGTCGTGTTCAGGTACTGGCGTTCGTAGTTTGCTGGTTCGGTGTGGAGGATGTCCTGATCGACGTAGGCATTGGTAAGGTCGATGACCTCGCCGGTGTAGCGCAAACGGATTGGGCTCAGCGTCTCCACTTGCTGGGCCTCAAGCGCAAGCAACACGTCTTCGACAGTTGCGAACGCGCGGCCTTCGCCCTTCGCTCCTGGTCTGCCTTTGGTCAGGTAGTAGAGACCGAGCACCATGTCCTGAGTGGGAACGGTGATCGGCTGTCCTGACGCAGGCGACAGAATGTTGTGCGACGCCAGCATCAACACACTGGCTTCTACCTGGGCTTCTGGAGAGAGCGGAATGTGAACCGCCATCTGATCTCCGTCAAAATCAGCGTTAAACGCCGTGCACACCAGCGGGTGAATCTTGATGGCTTTTCCTTCCACCAACACTGGCTCAAAGGCCTGAATACCAAGACGGTGGAGCGTTGGTGCGCGGTTCAAGAGTACCGGGTGATCTTTAATCACTTCTTCGAGGATGTCCCATACCGCCGGCTCCTGCTGCTCGACCATTTCTTTTGCTTGCTTGATGGTCGTGCACTGTCCGGTTTGCTCCAGACGGTGATAGATGAATGGCTTGAACAGCTCGAGAGCCATCTTCTTCGGCAGGCCGCACTGATGGAGTTTCAATTCGGGACCAACCACGATTACCGAACGTCCCGAGTAATCCACGCGCTTTCCGAGCAGGTTCTGGCGGAAGCGTCCCTGCTTTCCCTTCAGCGTGTCTGAAAGCGACTTCAGTGGGCGATTGTTAGCTCCGCGCAGCACGCGGCCCCGACGGCCGTTGTCGAATAGCGCATCCACCGCTTCTTGGAGCATGCGCTTTTCGTTGCGCACAATCACTTCGGGAGCGTGGAGATCCATCAGCTTCTTCAGACGGTTGTTGCGGTTGATCACGCGACGATACAGATCGTTCAGATCGGAGGTCGCAAAGCGTCCGCCGTCCAGCGGCACCAGAGGACGCAGCTCCGGTGGAATGACCGGGATCACGTCGAGGATCATCCATTGAGGCTTGTTGCCCGATTTACGGAAAGCCTCGACCACCTTCAACCGCTTTGCATACTTGAGTCGCTTCTGAAGAGAAGTCTCGTGCTTCATCTTCTCGCGCAGTTCGGTCGAGAGTTCCTCGATCTCCACACGCTTGAGTAGCTCTTTAATCGCTTCAGCGCCCATCATTGCCTTGAAGCCGGTAGCGCGGAACTGCTGATCGAGTTCGCGGAACTTGGTCTCTTCCTTGATGACCTCGGCTTCCTTTACGGGAGCATCGCCGGGATCGAGCACTACATAGGACTCGAAGTAGAGGACCGACTCGAGTTCACGCAGCGAGATATCTAGCAGGTGGCCGATACGCGAAGGTAGTCCCTTAAAGAACCAAACATGCGAGCAGGGCGACGCAAGCTCGATGTGGCCGAGACGCTCGCGACGGACTTTGGAGAGTGTAACTTCAACGCCGCACTTGTCGCAGATGACTCCGCGGTGCTTCATGCGCTTGTACTTGCCGCAGAGACACTCCCAATCGGTTACGGGGCCGAAGATGCGGGCGCAGAAGAGTCCATCGCGCTCCGGCTTGAAGGTGCGGTAGTTAATGGTTTCCGGTTTGGTGACCTCGCCATGCGACCAGCTCCGGATTCGCTCTGGCGACGCCAGGGAGATCCGGATGCTGTCGAAGTCAGTGATGTTATTGCCGAGATCGAACGGGCTCGAACGGTACAAAGTGTCCTCCGTTTCGTTATGCCATTCCCAATTCAGAATGACAGAAGAACCGAGTTGTGGCACGCCAGAGCATGCCGTATGTATTTCCTAAAACTGCATTCCCGAGCGCCGGGCGAGGGCGCCCGGGCGCTCCGTTAATCTGCTGCCGCCGCTAATGCCGGACGCTCTTTCGCCTTGATCAGCTCCACGTCCAGGCACAGCGACTGCAATTCGCGAATCAAAACGTTGAACGACTCAGGCACGCCGGGTTCGATCGCGGCCTCGCCCTTGACTATGGCCTCGTAAATCTTCGTTCGGCCATAGACGTCGTCGGACTTCGCCGTGAGCAATTCCTGCAAGATGTAAGCCGCGCCATAGGCTTCGAGCGCCCAGACTTCCATTTCTCCAAAGCGCTGTCCGCCGAACTGCGCCTTACCACCAAGTGGTTGTTGCGTAATCAGCGAGTACGGACCGATCGAGCGCGCGTGAATCTTGTCGTCGACCAGGTGCGACAGTTTGAGCATGTAAATGTAGCCAACTGTTACCGGCTGCTCGAACTTGTCACCTGTCATGCCGTCGAACAATTCGGTCTTGCCGGAGGTCGGCAGGCCAGACTGATCGAGCAACGACTTGATTTCCTTTTCCGTAGCGCCGTCGAATACCGGCGTTCCGAAAAACACGCCCTTTTTCATCCCTTCAGCCACCGAGACCAGGGTTTCATCGTCGATGTCAGCGATCGACTTCAGGTACGGAGTGTCCTTGAAGATCTGCCGCAATTCGCGACGCAGCGTTTCTTCGCGCGAGTTTTCCGTGAGCAGCTTGGAGATGCGCTTGCCCAAGTCGTGTCCGGCCCAGCCGAGGTGCGTCTCCAGAATCTGACCAACGTTCATACGGGAAGGCACACCGAGCGGATTGAGAACGATCTCAACCGGCGTTCCATCCTGCAGATAGGGCATATCTTCTTCCGGCAGAATTCGCGCGATGACGCCCTTGTTGCCGTGACGTCCGGCCATCTTGTCGCCGACCGAGAGCTTGCGCTTCATGGCGATGTAAACCTTCACCAGCTTGATCACGCCCGGTGGAAGTTCGTCGCCCTTCTGTAGCTTTGAGATCTTCTCGTTGACGATCTTGCGCAGAACATCGATCTGGCGCGAGGTCATCTCTTCGATCTCGTCGATCTGTTCGTTTACACGCGGATCCTTGTTGTCGTACTTGATCCGCTTTAAGTTGCGCGTGGAAATACGCTCAATGGTTTCGCGGTCGAGGATCGCACCCTTGGTCAGGAGGCGCTTGTTCGTGCGCTCGTCGTGCAGGTCGGCCTGCACTTCTTTGCTGCCAAGAATGTTGTCGAGACGCTTGAGGCGCTCATCGGTGAGAATTCGGATCTCGTCCGCGAGATTCTTCTCCAGCTTCTCAATTTGCGTGGCTTCGATTGCCTTCGCGCGTTCGTCCTTCTCCTGTCCCTTGCGGGAGAAGATTTTCACGTCGACAACCGTGCCTTCGATTCCCGGCGGGCAGGTAAGCGAAGCATCGCGAACGTCTCCGGCCTTTTCGCCGAAGATCGCGCGCAACAGTTTCTCTTCCGGCGTCAGCTGAGTCTCACCCTTGGGAGTGACCTTGCCCACGAGAATGTCCCCGGCGTGCACCGATGCGCCGATGCGGATCACTCCGCTCTCGTCGAGATCGCGCAGCGCCGACTCCGAGACGTTCGGAATGTCGCGCGTGATTTCTTCGGGACCGAGCTTTGTGTCGCGGGCTTCGATCTCGAACTCCTCGATGTGCACCGACGTGTAATAGTCGTCTCGCACGAGCTTCTCGGAGACCAGAATCGCGTCTTCGAAGTTGTAACCGCGCCATGGCATGAAGGCGACCAGGACGTTTCGTCCGAGCGCCAGCTCGCCCATGTCGGTGCAAGGACCGTCGGCGATCACTTGTCCCTTCACCACACGATCGCCTTTACCAACGATCGGCTTCTGGGAAATGCAAGTATTCTGGTTTGAACGCTTGAATTTGATGAGCTGATAAATGTCGCTTCCAACTTCACGCGACAACTGCGTGGGATGATGCTCACCCTCGACGCGCACGATGATGCGCTCGGAGTCGACCGAATCCACAATGCCGTTACGGCGGGCAAGTACCACGGCTCCAGAATCACGAGCCGTGACGCCTTCCATTCCAGTTCCGACGATCGGCGCTTCAGCGCGAAGCAGCGGCACAGACTGGCGTTGCATGTTCGCACCCATCAGCGCCCGGTTCGCGTCATCGTGCTCGAGGAATGGAACCAGCGAGGCAGCCACCGATACAAGCTGCTTCGGACTCACGTCGATGTAATCAACCTCATCGCGTGGAACCAGCACGAAGTTGCCGGCTTTACGGGCGTTGACCAGCTCGTTTACGAGCCGGCCCTTGTCGTCGAGTTCGACGTTGGCCTGCGCGATGACGTGACGGTCCTCTTCCCAGGCTGACAGATAGAAGGAGAACGGCTCGTTATCCGCTGGCTTTTTTCTCTTCGCCTTCAACTCCTCGTTGACCTTCTCCAGCTCATGCAGCTCAACGTGATCGCCTACTCTATATTCGCTGTCCCCGCTATTCACAACCTGAACGAAGTCCTGAACGCGCGCGGTCCTCACGCGACGGTAGGGCGATTCGATGAAGCCATAGTCGTTAATGCGCGCGTAGCAGGAAAGTGAAGAGATTAGGCCGATGTTCGGACCTTCCGGCGTCTCGATCGGGCAGATGCGTCCGTAGTGCGTGGGGTGAACGTCGCGAACCTCGAAGCCGGCACGTTCACGCGACAAGCCACCCGGCCCAAGCGCCGAGAGACGCCGCTTGTGCGTGATCTCGGAGAGCGGGTTGGTTTGATCCATGAACTGAGAGAGCTGCGACGATCCGAAGAACTCGCGAATTGCAGCCATTACCGGCTTCGCATTCACCAGGTCGTGCGGCATGGCCGTCGACATCTCCTGGTAGACACTCATCTTTTCCTTAATCGCGCGCTCCATTCGAACCAGACCAATTCGGAACTGGTTCTCCATCAATTCGCCAACCGCCCGAACCCGGCGATTGCCGAGGTGATCGATGTCATCCACCAAACCGATGCTCTTTCGCAGCTTCAGCAGGTAGCGAATCGTCGCGTAGAAGTCCTCAGGCTCAAGTGTGCGGTGATCGAGCGAAGTCTGATCGTTCTTCTCGTACAGCTTGATGTTGAATTTCAAACGGCCCACGCGCGAGAAGTCGTACTTGCGGGCGTCGAAGAACATTCCATGGAAGAGCGAGGTTGCCGTGTCGAGCGTCGGCGGATCGCCGGGCCGCAGTTTGCGGTAGATCTCGATCAGCGCTTCCTGAGGTGTCTTCACGGAATCGCGGCGGAGTGTGTTTGAAATTACATTGCCCACGTCATCGCGCTCGGGGAAGAATAGATGCAGCTCGGTGATGCCGGCATCGATCATCTTCGAAAGCTTGTCGGCAGTCAGCTCAGTATTGGCTTCGAGCAGAATTTCGCCACTGCTGGTGTCCACCACGTCGGCAGCGGTGAACGCGCCTTCGAGATCTGTGTTGTCGATCTCGATCTCGGTGATCTTCGCCTTCTGAATTTCCTTCAGAACCGAGGAAGAAATCTTGCGTCCGGAGTGAGCGACTTCTTCTCCGCCCTTGGTCTTGATGCTGTGGGCAAGCTTGAGGCCGAGCAGATTCGTCGGACGCTCAATGTTCGGCTCCAGTGTCCAGTAAATCTTCTTGTCGCGGACTGCGATCTTGTCGACGGTGTAGAACGTGCGAAGGATGTCCTCATCCGAACGTAGACCAAGGGCGCGCAGGAAGATCGTGCCCAGGAACTTGCGTTTCCGGTCAATGCGCACGTAGAGCGTGTTCTTCTGGTCGTACTCGAATTCAACCCACGAACCGCGATATGGAATGATCTTTCCCAGGAAGTAAGTGCGGTTGTTGGCGGTCTCGAAGAAGACGCCGGGTGAACGATGCAACTGGCTGACGATTACGCGCTCAGTGCCGTTGATGATGAACGTGCCATTCTGGGTCATCAGCGGAATGTCACCGAAGAAGACTTCCTGCTCTTTGATATCGCGAATGCTCTTAGCCCCGGTCTCAGCATCCTTATCGAAAATCGTGAGGCGAATGGTGACTTTGAGAGGAGCAGAGTACGTCATGCCGCGCTCCTCGCACTCGTTTACGTCGTACTTGAGCTGCAGGCCGACCGGGTCGCCGCACTTGTTGCAAAAATCGGGAGTGTTGGCGTTGTAGGTGCCGCACTTTCCGCAAAGAACCTCGCCGGGATGAAAAGGGTCGGTAATAACCGTGGCTCCGCAATTGCGGCAGGTGGTGCGAAGGTGGTGGAGACCTTTGAGGTGTCCGCACTTGCACTCCCAGTTGCCAATAGCGTAGTCAACGAATTCAAGCTGCGATACGTTGCGAAAGTCCGTGATCGGGAATACGGACTGGAAGACGGACTGAAGTCCGCTGTCGTCGCGCTCGCTCGGCAGCTTGTCCATTTGCAGAAAGCGGTCATAGGAGCGCTTCTGAACTTCGATCAGATTTGGAATCTGAATCGTTGCTGGAATTTTGCTGAAGTCAAGACGAGTGCGACGGGCAGGGTGGTTATTATTCGGCATGTGACTCCTAGATCTGCTGTTGAATGATCTGCGTTTCCGCAGTCACTCGGCTGGCACTACGCGATTGCCGCGAGCGTCAGCTCACCTTGAATGTTCGTATCAGTCGCCGGGGCGGGAATCGACGCAGGCAAATCTGCTTGCGTCAGATGCATCGAATTTCTTTACTCTCTCTGCCGGCCCGCCCCTCAACGCCGGCGAGAAAAAAATGATTTTGAAAACCGGGGGAATTGAGCTATATAGGAGCGGAGCAGCACAACAGACAGAAAAGCGCCTACGCAAGAGCAGGGCTCTGCGCAGGCGCCATGGCAGCGCAAAAAAGATTGTGTTTTGTCAGTTTCCCGCGCCAGTTCTTAAGGCCTGTGTGAAGTTCGCCGCCCGCGAACTCTATCCCAATGAGGAACGTGAGACAGCGGACCCTATGCCCGGGCTGCTCACTCCTCTGATCAAATCCGAATTCCGCCTCGAATCAATACATTATAGCTGACACTACCCACTGCTTGGCAAGTGTGGGCATAAACGTGCTTAAGTTGTGATAGAAATCGAGGGGAAACGCGGCGAAGGCGGAACTTTCATCGCCTTCGCCCAATGAGTCTAGCAATACTGATGCTCCAGCCTGCACCTTCGATTCAAGGCGCCTCTGGGACATCAGTTTTGCGACGATCCGGTGCGATTCCTACTTAACTTCAACTGTAGCGCCAGCTTCCGTGAACTTCTTTTTGATGTTCTCGGCTTCTTCCTTGTTGACGCCTTCCTTAATGGGCTTCGGGGCGCCGTCAACCAGGTCCTTCGCCTCTTTCAGGCCCAGGCTGGTGACTTCGCGTACAGCCTTGATCACATTGATTTTATTGGCGCCAACACCGGTGAGAACGACGGTGAATTCTGTCTTCTCTTCGGGAGCCGCCGCAGCCGCGGCCGCTCCGGCACCGCCACCGGCTACCATAACTGGAGCAGCAGCCGCGGCCGATACGCCGAGGCGAGCTTCCAGTTTTTTAACGAGCGCCGCCGCATCGAGCAGCGACAACCCAACAATCTGATCTTCCAATGCTTGAATATCCGCCATTTTCAATCTCCTCGAATTCCTAAAACTGTCCTTAAATCGGATGATCGGGTCATCGGGTGATCGGGCGAAGCGACACCGCTCCGAGCACCGCGCGACTAGTCTCCCGTTACTGCTGCTCGTCGGCTCTCGCCGAGGAGTTGCCAACCGCATTCAGGTTTCCGGTATGCCCCAGACTGAGCATTCCTGAATCCGATGGCGAAATTCTCATTTCTGCACGAAAGGCAATGGCCGGCGAAGCTACTTCAGCCGATCACCGACGGCCCGATCGCCCGATTGCGGGAAACCGTTATTCGGCAAACTTGTTTTCCATCACGCCCTGATTCACGACGACAGCCAGATCGCGACCAACGGCACTCAATGTCGTGACCAGACGCTGAGCTGGAGCGCTGATGAGGAAGAGCAGCTTTGAGTAAAGCTCCTCTTTGCCCGGCATGCTTGCGAGCGCTTTGACCTCGTTGATCGAGATCACTTTGCCTTCAATGACGCCCAGCTTAAAGCTGAACTCCGGATTGTCGCTCACATACTTCGTGAGGGCCTTGGCCAAGGCCACCGGATCACCCCTCGTGTAGGCGATCGATGTAACACCCTTCACGCTCTTGAGGGCCTCTTCAACGGCAGTGCCTTGCGCAGCGCGACGTGCCAACGTGTTCTTCACGACGTGGTACCTGCCGCCGGCGATGCGCACAGTCTTACGCAGCTCGAAATCCTGCGCCACGGTGAGCTTTCCAAAGGTACCGACAATCATGCTGTTGACCTGCTTCAGGTCGGCAGCCAGCTTCTCAACTTGTTCTGACTTCTTCGCTCTTGTAACAGCCATCGTTCAAATCCTTAAGTCCCCCAATCGAACTCGATGATGGGGTGATTTTGCGATTGGTCGATTTGGTGATTTTCCATCGCAAAATCGCGAAATCACCAAATCACAAAATTCTTATGCCTTTGCGGCAGCCTCAAGGGGAGCGGAATCAATCGAGATTCCAGGGCCCATGGTTGAGGACAGCGTCACGCCTTTGATGTACTTCCCTTTCGCCGCAGCCGGTTTTGCACGAATCACACTCGATATCACTGTGCTGGCGTTTTCGATCAGCTTCTTTGGTTCAAAGCTGATCTTTCCCACCGGAACGTGAATCAGCGCAGTCTTATCCGTGCGAAACTCGACTTTACCAGCCTTGATTTCCTTTACGGCAGCAGCAACATCGAACGTGACGGTTCCCGTTTTGGGATTAGGCATCAGGCCACGCGGGCCGAGCACTTTTCCCAGGCGTCCGACGGACTTCATCGTGTCCGGAGTCGCGATCACCGCGTCGAAGTCAGTCCAGTTCTCTTTCTGGATCTTCTCGACCATATCTTCGCCGCCGACAATGTCCGCACCTGCGGCTTCGGCCTCGCGCTGCTTTTCGCCAGTAGCAATGACCAGCACCTTCTTCGACTTGCCGAGTCCGTGAGGGAGCACGACGGTTCCACGGACCATCTGATCCGCGTGCTTGGGATCGACGCCCAGACGGAGAGTCACTTCGACAGTCTCGTCGAACTTCGCGAATTTAACCTTTTGGAGGAGAGGCACTGCTTCGTCGAGCTTGTAAGGACGGGACTCGACGGCCGCGCGGGCCTTAGTGATGTTCTTTCCTGCTTTTCTCATTTGTCCTGTCTCCCACCGCACATGCGCTGTTCTGCATGACCGTAGTGTTTGCGACGAGTAGCCGCGTGCGCAGCTACCAAGCTTCTATGCTACCACTTCTATGCCCATGGAACGGGCGGTGCCCTTAATGGTCTTGATTGCCGAGTCAAGACTTGCGGCGTTTAGATCGGGCATCTTCTGCTTGGCGATATCGGAAACTTGCTTCTCGGTGACCTTGCCAACCTTGTCTTTATTCGGAGAGCCCGACCCCTTCGCCACGGCCGCGGCTCGCTTCAGCAGCACCGAAGCTGGCGGTGTCTTCGTGATAAACGTAAATGAGCGGTCCGTGTAAACCGTTATGACTACGGGGATGATCAGACCTTCCTGGTCCTTGCCGCTGGTCTTTGCATTGAACTGCTTGCAGAACTCCATAATGTTGATCTGCGCCTGACCGAGCGCCGGGCCTACGGGCGGAGCCGGAGTAGCCTTGCCCGCGGCAATCTGGAGTTTTACTTGTGTTTGTACTTTTTTCGGCGGTGCCATTGTTCAATTTCTCGCTTCTTCGGATTTCTCGTTATGCAACTCTTCCGGATTTCGAACTAATTCTCGTATATCGCGGGATTGCGTGATCGCGTCATTGAATGAGTAAAAGCGTTAAGCTTCTTACTTCACCCGAGCACCCGATGGCCCGATCACCCGATTGCTACGCCACTTTCTCTACCTGTCCAAACTCCAGTTCTACTGGTGTAGCACGGCCGAAGATTGTGACCATGATCTTCAGCGTCTCGCGATCCTCATTCACCTCATCCACGACACCATTGAAGTTCGCAAATGGACCATCGGTAATACGAACTGATTCGTTCTTCTCGAATTTGACCTTTAGCCTGGGTTTGTCTTTTCCGATATTTACTCGATAGACGATCTGGTTAACTTCTTCTTCGGAGAGCGGTGTCGGATCGTTCGCTGTTCCAACAAATCCTGTAACTTTCGGAGTGGACTTCACGACTTGCCAAACGTGATCACCCTCGCCACCCGTGCCACCAGCTCTGAATCCCGTGAGGTCCATCTCAACCAGCACATAGCCGGGATAGAACATGCGTTCACTGGTGTACTTCTTCCCGTTTCGGACTTCCGTGACAGCCTCAGTAGGGATCAGCACGCGGCCAATCTTCTCTTGCAATCCAAACGCCTGAATGCGCGATTCGAGCGACTCTTTCACTTTGCGCTCAAAGCCGGAATAGGCGTGGATGATGTACCACTTCATGTTGGGATTGCGGGGCTGTTCAGACGCCTGCACGCCCTCAGCGGGTGGTGGCGCTTGCATCGTTGCGTCGCTCTTGGTTTCTTCTGCCATCATAATTCCAGCCGATCCTCCGGCCCGCACCTCTACGTTATTCCTAGCGGACGAGCTTCAACAGGTGGCTCAGCCCGAACTCGATCACCTTATCGACCACTTCAAAATAAGCGGCAAAGACGAAGACAGTAATAATGACCACTGTGGTCGTCGCCTGAACTTCCTTGCGTCCGGGGTAGTTGACCTTCTTCATCTCGGCGCGGACGTCGTCGAGGAACTCTTTGGTGCGATCAGGCCAGGCCTTTAGCCGCTGGCCAAGATTGTCGTCGTCCGCCACCGTTGTGGCTTTCACTCGCTTAATTTCCGTACTACCCACGTGATACCTGCTTCCTTCTTCGCGCTACAACAAATCTCTGGCAGGGGCGGAGGGATTCGAACCCCCAAGTCCGGTTTTGGAGACCGGCAGTTTAACCGTTGAGCTTACGCCCCTACAAAACCGGCTCTCGGCTTTCAGCTCTCGGCTGTCCGGCGTAACACCATTCTGTCACATTGGCCGAATACTGAGCGCCGACTGCCGAATGCCTACTTCGTCTCTTTATGCGACGTGTGCTTGCGGCAGAACTTGCAGAACTTGTTCATCTCGATGCGACCCGTTGTCGTCTTCTTGTTTTTGGTTGTCGAATAGTTACGGTTCTTACAATCACTGCACTGCAGAGTAATGATTTCTCTCATGATCCTTATTTCACATTCTCCAACTCTTGCGGAGTTGGCATTAATTCCTGCACATCAAATCCGCGGGACGAGAAGATCAGCGCAAACAACATCTTGAGCCGCCGCGAATCCTCAATGCGTCGGCCATCTTCGAAAACCAGCTTCCGGACCTCCTCACCCTGATCGGTCCGGAGGGCAAATAGAGCTAATTCGGCCTGATCTTCCTTCCGCGACTCCCAACCAACAAACCTCGCCAGGTATTCGTCGGTGCCACAGGCGACCTTCATGTCATACAAATTTGTCTGCAGCCTCGAAAGATCGAACGCCGAGAAGTTCTGTTGCTTGAGAACTCTTGCCACAATTTCCTCCCGACTAAGCCAGGATTTCGCTAATCGTTCCCGCGCCTACCGTGCGTCCACCTTCGCGGATGGCGAAGCGCAACCCCTTTTCCATAGCTACTGGCGTAATCAGCTCGATGGTCAGCGCTACGTTGTCTCCAGGCATGACCATTTCTGTGCCGGCCGGCAGCTCGGCGACTCCCGTCACGTCCGTCGTTCGGAAGTAGAACTGCGGACGATAGCCTTTGAAGAACGGCGTATGACGTCCACCTTCTTCCTTCGTCAGCACATAGATCTCGG
>Ga0209473_1000018_pt1 | contig 108533 bp, 100 predicted proteins | sample GraSoiAngelo_133_FD_185890 | JGI IMG/M metagenome (GOLD analysis project Ga0209473, IMG submission 185890) | Grasslands soil microbial communities from the Angelo Coastal Reserve, California, USA - 14_0929_05_20cm (SPAdes) (version 2) | ecosystem: Environmental > Terrestrial > Soil >...
TTGACTCCTTTCGGGCTTTCCCGGAACACCCGTATTGCGGTAGGGGTTACAGTAGCTCTTAGTCGATGCCCGATTTTTGCGATGTAGCGTTGCCCGTACCGCTGGAGATGACCTTCACCTACCGCGTGAATGGCCAGACGCCGGTAATTGGCGGTCGGGTGCTGGTTCCCTTTCGCACGTCGCGTTTGCCAGGTGTGGTCACAGCCCTCCACGATCGGCCGCCGAGTGTAGAAGCCAAAGCGCTTCACTCGGTTCTCGATGCCGAGCCGCTGATCGATCCCCCGCTCATGCAGCTTGCGGAGTGGATCTCGAACTACTACATCGCACCGATCGGCGAAGTGCTGCGCGCGATGTTGCCGTTGCAGGCTGAAGTAAAACGCGATTGGGCATACAGCATCACTGAGGTCGGTCGAACGGCACTCTACGACTCTGCACAGGGCGGCAACTCGGGCCGCTCGAAGAAATCTATCGTGGACCAGATGCTGGAATACCAGGTGCTCGACTATCTCTCGCAAATCGACAGTGCCAGAGAGAACGCATTGCGCAGCGCTGCCGGAGCGACCCGCGAGACACTGCGCGGACTGCAAGCAAAGCGCTGGATGATTCGTGAGGACATCACTTCGATACGGGATGCGCACAGAATCGTAAAGATCGCGCATCTGGTGCCTTCGGAACAGGGGAGCTCGACCCGCAAGTTGAATCCGAATCAGGAAATACTGCTTGCGAGATTAGCAAGCTCTGGAGGCTCTACAGCGGTTGATGAATTGAATGGGCTTGATGTTCCGAGGACAACGCTGGGTACCCTCGTGCGTCGCGGCTTTGTAAGGATCGAGGAGAAGCCGGCAGAATTCCACATCACGACCGTTCCGGCATCATCGGCGCACTTCGCACGCGAACATCTGAACCCCTCACAAACCAGCGCACTGGATGCGATTGAGGCGAGCGTCGGCGAACGGCGCTTCTCTGTAACGCTGTTGCATGGCGTGACCGGGTCCGGCAAGACTGCCGTATATCTGACGGCGATGCAATCTGTCCTCGCGCAGGGACGCTCCGCGATTCTGCTGGTTCCCGAAATAGGACTTACGCCCGCCGCGGCCGCCAACCTGCACCGCATATTCGGAGAACAGGTCGCCATTCTGCATTCCGGGCTCACGAACGACGAGCGAGCTGAACAATGGCATCGGATCCATCGCGGGGATGCTCGCATTGTGTTTGGAACACGGTCAGCGGTTTTTGCTCCAGTAAGGGATCTCGCGTTGGTCGTGGTTGACGAGGAGCATGACTCCTCCTACAAGCAGGAGGAGACGCCTCGCTACAACGCACGCGACGTCGCTATCATGCGCGGCAAGCTCTCGGGGGCAGCGGTAGTGCTGGCCTCCGCCACTCCGGCACTGGAGACCTATCACAACGCCCGTCAGGGTCGATACAAGCTGATTGAATTGCGAGAACGCGTCCAGCAGCGCCCGCTTCCCGAAGTGGAGATCATCGACATGCGCCAGGAGTTTCAGGAGACCGGTGAAGAGAAATTCTTCTCGCGCAAGCTGGTCGAAGAAGTTCGCGGGCGGCTCGAAGCCCGCGAACAGGCAATGATTCTGCTGAATCGGCGCGGATACTCAGCGGTAGTTCTATGCCGCTCCTGCGGAGAGACCCTGCAATGCATCAACTGCGCCGTTTCGCTTACCCACCATAAAGGCGCTATCTCGCACGCGCTTCTGCCGCATCGCGTACCCGCCGGGCAACGTCTCGAGTGCCACTACTGTGGTTATCGCACTGCGGTTCCGAAGATTTGTCCTAAGTGCTCAAGCGAGCACGTCTATTTTCTGGGCGCTGGATCCGAGAAGATCGAGGAAGCTTTGCAGGAGGCATTTCCAAGCGCTCGCATAGGAAGGCTGGATCGCGACACTGTGCGCACACGCCATGACTTCGAGCGTGTACTCAATCAACTGCACGCCAGCGAACTCGACCTTCTGGTGGGCACGCAGATGATCGCCAAAGGACACGATATCCATGGCGTCACCCTCGTCGGCGTGGTCGGAGCCGATTTCGCCCTTGGGCTTCCCGACTTTCGCGCTGCAGAACGCACATTTCAATTGCTCACTCAGGTAGCAGGACGCGCTGGGAGAGGAGAGAGCCCGGGCAAGGTTGTTCTGCAAACATATTTTCCCGAACACTACGCGATTCGTTACTCCGCCCAGCACGACTATCTCGGATTCTATGAGCAGGAGCTTCGTTACCGAAAATGGATGCATTATCCGCCGTTCACCAGCGTCGCAAATGTCCTGCTTCGCAGCGATAAACTCGAGCACGCGATGCGTTACGCAGGCATTGTGCATCGCTGGGTCGAACGTACCCGAATGGAAGGCGTTCGCGTGATGGGACCGGCCGCAGCTCCGCTGTCGCGTCTGAAACGCGATTATCGCTACCATTTCATCTTGAAGTCTGCCAGCCGCGAGAAGCTGAACGGTACGCTGCGCGCAATGATTGCGAGTGCGACCACCGAGCAAGTGCCACGGACCAGCATCATCGTTGATGTGGATCCGCAGTCGCTGATGTAGCGAAGGGCACCGGAATCAGCCGTGCCGTTTGAGGACTCTAATTTTCCCCGGCTTTAGCCACTGAGGCAATCCCCTCATCCTGAAAGAAGCAGTCTGGGTGCGAATGCAACTTCGCTCTTTATGAAGGCAAACCTCAGCCGCTGAAGCCGGTCTCATTGGTTTCGCTTGAACGGCACGGCTAAGGCCGATGCCTTCCCTAAAACCGATTTACGACATCGGATCTTAACCGACAAGCTTCGAAGCAACGCAGGCATTAGTGGAACATCTGCCGCAAGCTCGCGGGCTGCACTCCGCGCTTGGAATCAATTTGGGAAAACGGCGTCGGCAGCATGGTCAATACGAACATGAACAGCGCAAACCAGCCGAGAAGTTTCCGCTTGCGGTTCAGGGGCGGATACTCCGGCACTGGGGGATGCCGCATAAGAGTCAGCAGCAGCAAGACCGCCCAGATCAACCATCCTGCCCACCAGAATATGCCGAGAGGAACCAATGCCAATACGGTCAGATGAGAGACGAGCTTGTGGAATCGCGGTAAAAGTGCGTAAACGATGTGTCCGCCGTCGAGTTGCCCCCCGGGCAGCAGATTAAGGGAAGTGGCAAACATTCCCACCCATGCAGCGATACCGATAGGCGACAGGCTGAGTTGAGCCAGCTGCAGAGTGCCGTGGGGATGCAGCAGTTTCCAGGCGAGATGGAAAATCAATGGAAAGCCTAGTACCAGTCCCGAGTCAGTGGGTTGGCTGGCTGCAAGCCGCGACATCATCAAGGCGAACAACAGGATCGGCAGAGCGGCAATAAATCCGGCGATCGGACCTGCAATGCCGATATCGAATAGCGCTGCACGACTCCTGATGGGAGAGCGAATGCGAATGAAAGCGCCCATCGTTCCAATCAGTGTTGGGGCGGGAAGAAAGAAGGGCAAAGTGGCGTAGACGTGATTTCTCTGTGCCAGTACGAAATGCCCCATCTCGTGGGCCAACAGAATTCCAAGTAAAGTGACGCTGAACGGAATTCCCAGAACCAGGTTCTCGGGATTCTGCAAGGCCCAGCTCAGAGGAAACAAGTCGGCGTCGGAATGGAACTGTGGCAAACCTTGCGCAAAGTTGTACTGCAGCCGGGCTCCGACGACCAGCGTAGTAAAGATGGTTGCCGCAAACAACAGGAGATGCAGCCAGTGTCTCCGCCGCAGCGGAAGGATCACGTGCACTTGATGCGGCCGAGGCGCCGGCTCGAGCACTTCCAGGGGATAACCAGAGTCAGACATTCAATGAAACCAAAGCTTATTGTCCCATCTTGATCGAGAAAAGTCTCATTGACCGACTATGCATCGCACGCGGCACGGCACAGCCGGAGAAGTCACACATCCGAAGGAATGTCGCTTGCGGGAAGGTCTACGTTAGTCGATCGACTGAAGCTCTTTGCCCGGTTTGAAGCGCACTGCCTTGCCCGGCGGTATGCTCACTTCAGCGCCTGTACGAGGGTTGCGGCCGATGCCGGTCTTGCGGGGACGAACGTTGAAGACGCCGAAGCCGCGCAGTTCAATGCGATCGCCCTGCGACAGAGCCTTCTTCATACTCTCGAAGACGGTCTCGACGGCCATTTCGGCTTTGGTCTTGGTGATTCCCGTCTTGTTCACGACTTCGTTGATGATGTCGAGTTTGATCACAATCGGCTCCGCAGGACGGTTTCTGTCGCAGGATTGAAGGCAGATGCTAGAGGAGTGGCGAAGCATTGTCAACGCGCAACATTTTCAGTAGTTTCTGGGATTTGTTGGATCTTGTTTCCCCGGTCGAATGTTTCGATTGTTTATGCTCTTCTGAGTGAAGACCGTCCACCTCAAAGTTCGCGCTGAAGAAGCCGCGCCTGAGCATCCTTCGATTCGCGAAGCAGCGGCGATCCTCAAAGTTGGCGGGCTTGTCGCAATTCCCACAGAAACCGTCTATGGACTGGCAGCCGATGCGCTCGATCCAGGTGCTATCGCCCGAATCTTTGTAGCCAAAGAAAGGCCATCCTGGGATCCGCTGATCGTGCACGTTGCGAACTTCGAGATGATTTCGCAAGTCGCGGGCGATTTCCCAGAAAGGGCAAAAAAGCTGGCAGAGCGCTTCTGGCCCGGCCCCCTGACGTTATTGCTCAAAAGGCACCGGCAGCTTCCACTTGCAGTCACTGCTGGACGGGAGACTGTGGCCGTTCGCATTCCCGCACATCCCGTTGCTCGGGCGGTCATTACTTCTGCAGGGCTGCCACTGGCTGCGCCTAGCGCGAACCGTTTTGGGCACACGAGCCCTACGACCGCCGAGCACGTGATGGGAGACCTCGAAGGGCGTATCGATGCTGTCCTCGACTCAGGTCCGACCCAGATCGGAGTGGAGTCGACAGTCCTCGATCCCCTGCGTACTCCGCCGCTGCTGCTTCGTCCCGGGGGGGTCACGCGCGAGCAGCTCGAAGAGTTATTGGGCCAACTGGAGATGTATTCGGCTCCAGCCAATGAAGCGCCGCAGGCTCTGGCCTCACCGGGTCTCGCGGCGCGACACTATGCTCCGCAAGCGCAATTAGTACTGGTAGACGGCACGCAGGAAAACTTCCTCGCGGTCATTGAGGAACAGGTTTCGAAGTTGGGAGATCGCGCGGAGTATGTTGGGGCAATGGCCCCGAAAGATTGGTTGGACGAACAGTCCCTCTCGCGTGGAGGGTTGGTCATCTTCGACTGGGGTTCGTGGAGCGATCCCGCGCAACTTGCGCACAACCTGTTCGCAGGGCTGCGCTATCTGGATAAGCCCGGAGTGAGCGTAATTCTCTGTCCGCTGCCATCCGCGACTGGGCTTGGATTAGCGTTGCGCGATCGCCTGCTTCGCGCAGCAAGATAGTTATCGCTGCTTGCCGTTGTTGTTCTCGCCGGCTTTGAACATGTAGCGAATGCTCTGCTTGTAGATCAGCACGCCTGCCTGGCCGCCGCGGTTGATCTTGAGGCAGTTGCGATCGTACCACTCGATAAAGCCCTGCACTTCTTCGCCATCTTTGAGTACAACAACCATGGGTGTCCGGCTTGCCATCTGCTTTTGGAAATAAAAAGCTTCGGCATGGGTTTGCTCGATCGCATTGGAACGCTTTGGCACGCGTTGCTCGGCACTAGTAAGCGGCCTTTCGCCGTTCGATTCGGACCGCCGGGGTATTGGCAGTGAGGGACGAATCAGTTTGCGGTTTACAAAATCATCGGATTCTGGCGCGACTTCTGGTGCGCGTCCGACTGCTGCGGAATTCCCTGGATCTTTCATTCGACGTTTGTATCAACGATAACTGCGTCAGAAGCGCCTGTGAGTGCCAACATGCGCCGAAGGCTCACAATCGAACAAGCCGGATAGTGCAGCAAACTTCCGGAAGGCTGGATTCAAGCGGTCTGAGTTGCGGTAACCCTATCACAGGCTGTTCTTGCGGTGCAAAGCATTGAGGCTTTTTTTTTGTCATTCCGAACCGCGGGTTTTCAACGGTCAGGAAGCCAGATCGGCCACCAGCATTTCGATTATGTGGTGCTCTCTGCCGACTGTGCCGATGCAGCTGCAGATGGCAAACCTTGCTGTTCTCACCCAGATCACAACGTCGATGGCGGTAGATTCCTCACGCCCACAAATTCGTCGGTTCGGAATGACAACTACAGAGAAGCTACCGTTCTAACGAAGTGGTAAAGGCATCCAGTGACAGTGAGCGCAGAAGGTTCCTTCTCATACCGCGCTCGACCTCCGCGAGACGCTGGGATGCGGTCACGATCCAGTCGAAGTCCACGCTCTGGGCCAATCTACCAAGTTCCCCGCGAATATCAGTGTTCCTTAGCAATTCGGGAGTTCCGGATTTGAGCATGAGCAGGTCTTCCAACAATGCATAAAGCGTTCGCAGCAATTGATCCGTCTTATCGCGGCCTTCAGCGCCAGCACGATAGGTCTCCGTGATCTTGAACAGCTCGCTGTGGTCGCTTCCCGTAATGGCACTCCGCAGCATGGTAAGCGCACTGGTTCTGGCTTCAACGTACTCTTCGAGCTTGAAACTGAGGGCGCGTCCCATCGCGCCGTTTGCAAGACGGGCGATGAGCTCTCGTTGGGACTGTTTGAGATCCTTTCGGGATGCATTGAGTGCTTCGTCCAGTTCGCCAACGGGCAGGGCTCCGAGCGTGAAGGTTACGCAACGCGATCGGATTGTCGGTAAGAGCTCGCCAGGGTTCGTCGTGAGCAGAATCAGACTCGCGTATCCCGGAGGTTCTTCCAAGACCTTCAGCAACGAGTTCGCTGCTTCTTTCATGAACGAAGACTCGGTGAAGATGACGACCTTGCGCCGGCCTTCGACCGGTTTGTAGAAAACCGAGTCGATGACGAGTCGAATTTGGCCGACCTTGATCAGCATTTGTGGCGGATCGGGAGGAACAACGATCACTTCGGGATGCGTCTGGATCAGGATGCGAGCGTCTCGTTTGTCTGCCTCGCGCATCGCTTCGCGTGTCTCTACCGCTTCGGCAAATCTCGCTTCGAGATCATCGGATTGTGCGATGCGAGTGCAGTTGCTGCATCGCCCGCAGAAGTCCAGTAGACCGTCATTGTTCGGTTGTTCGAGGCACTCCAGCGCCTTCGCGATCATCTGCGCAAGCGTGTACCTCCCCGCCCCCTCTGGCCCGGAGATGATCACGGCATGGGGAAAGCGGTCGCGCGCAAGCATCTCGCGAATGCGAGTGACTGTTTCATGATTGCCGTGAAAATTGTGGAAAGACAAGCTAGAACTCACCTCGTGATGGCTGCGCGACTTGAAACCTGTGGAAATCGATTCTCGACTGTCTTGAGAATGTCGGATTCTACTTTCTGAATCGTTCCTGCCGGAATTCTTGCTACACGATTCTTTTCCCGCAGTGCGATGTTCTCAAAGCCCTGATGCACGCGGCGGAAGAATGCGGCATCCTCACTTTCAAAACGGCCTTCAGAGGAGTTCGAGGCTTGATTGCGATTTCGCGCGCGAGCAACGCTGGAACTTAGTTCCGACTCGAGAAGCAGTGTCAAATCGGGCCACAAGTCGCGGCACAGAACCCGGTGCAAGTCGAGGACGGTCTGCGATCCGAGTTGCCGGCCGAAACCCTGGTAGGCTTCCGTGCTATCAGTGTAGCGATCGCAGATTACGATTTTCCCGGCTTTGAGAGCAGGCTCAATGATTTCTTCGATGTGCTGCGCGCGATCCGCAAACATCAACGCCAGCTCCGCTCGGGGAGACAGACCTGCAGTGCGCGAATCCAGCAGAAGGGAGCGAATATGCTCGCCGATCGCACTCCCACCGGGCTCCCGCGTGGCCAGGACGGTGAGGCAACGGGCGGTTAGGGTCTCTGCCAAACGCGCGATTTGCGTACTCTTTCCGGAGCCGTCGAGGCCTTCAAAGGTGATAAAGAGTCCGCGTCTGCCGGACATGGCTAGAGTCTAGCAGTTGCTTGGCATAGCGAAAGCTCGCCGTGCTAGTATTCGCGCGATCAATCTTGGCCGGGAGGTTGCATATGCCAAGGCTCGGCGATGATATCGACGATTATTGCTCGCGTTGCCAGCGAACCACGGATCATTCCGTGGTCGTGATGGCCGGAGACGAAGTTCAAAAAGTGCGCTGCCGTACCTGCGGCTTCGAGCACAAATACCGCAAAAACAAGGGCGGCCGCAAAGAGATGAGCGCGCAGGAAGCATTCCAGAAAGTTCTGGCAAGCGTGAGCGGACAAGTAGGCGGAAGCGCCTCGCCAAAGAAAAAATCCAAATAGTTAGCTTGGGGCGCTCTGGCGCATTGGCATGCCCAAGTACTTCATCACCATCTGCAAATCCTTCCAGGCTTCTTTCTTCTGGCGCGGATCGCGCAGCAGGTACGCCGGATGGTAGGTCACAGCCAGCCTAGTATTTTTGAAAACATAGAGGCGCCCGCGCAGATTCACCATTGCGTCGTTCACACCGAGAAGCGTCTTAGCGGCAACCGCTCCCAAAGCAACGATGATCTTCGGCTTCACAACGGCGATCTGCCGTAGCAGAAATGGCGAGCAGGTGTCGCACTCCTCGCGTTCTGGAGTGCGATTCGCGGGCGGGCGGCATTTCACGACGTTCGCGATGTAAACATCTTCGCGACGAATTCCCATGGCGGAGATCATGTTGTTGAGAAGCTGACCGGCGCGACCAACGAATGGCTCGCCCTGTTGATCTTCGTCGGCTCCCGGCCCTTCACCAATGAACATGATGTCGGCGCGTGGATTGCCAACGCCGAAGACAATCTGCTTGCGTCCTTGCTTGTGCAGTGGGCACCGAGTGCAATCGCCGAGATCTTCGCGGATTACACGCAGAGCCTGTTCTGGAGTCATTTGTTCGTCCGAAGTCATCGGGAGCACGGGCAACTGCGGCTCCTCTGCGCTGCGTGTTGATGATGCCGCAAGCTGCTCTAAGGCTGACGTACTCTCTGCATCTTCGCGCCGGTAGAAATCATAAATGCCCAGCTCGCGATAGAAGCGCACACGTTCAGTCAACTGCTTCTGAAGCTCTGAACCATTTGTCATCAGATTAATGAGCAGGCACAGCCTTGCCCGATCGGACCTTCAGTTTTAACACGGCATCGAGGATGCGATGAGCTATTTTTGATTTCTCTGCTTTTGGGATTGCGATTTCGTCGTTAGCAGTGAGAATTGTGACCTCATTGAGCTCAGAATCGAATCCGATCTCAGGATTCGAGACGTCGTTCACGACCATTGCATCAATGCCTTTCTTACGCAGCTTCGCGCGTCCATTCTCAATGGCGTTCTGCGTCTCAGCTGCGAATCCAATGAGCAGTTGATCTGGACGACGATGCGCGGCAACTTCAGCAAGTATGTCTGGAGTTGGTTCCAGATCCAGCGACATTGGACCATTACGTTTGATCTTTTGTGTGGAGGCTTTGCGAAGCCGAAAATCAGCTACCGCCGCTGCCGCAATGATGACGCTCGCTTCGGAAGCTCGAGAAAGCATAGCGTTGCGCATTTGTTCGGCGGTTTCCACATTTGTGAGATTGACGCCAGGGGGAGCTTCCAGCGCAACTGGCCCGGAGACAAGAATCACTTTGGCCCCGCGTCGGATCGCAGCCTCGGCCATGGCGTACCCCATCTTCCCACTAGAGCGATTGCCGAGAAAGCGTACTGGATCGACCGGCTCGCGCGTCGCGCCCGCGGTGATGAGAACCGTCTCTCCCGCGAGATCGCGCACTACGCCGAGCCTCGCCAGTACGGCTGCTACGATCTCTTCGGGTCCGGCTAAGCGTCCTGCGCCAACCATGCCGCATGCTAGATATCCGCTGCCGGGCTCAACGATATGCACGCCGCGCTGTCGCAGCGTTTCCAAGTTCGCCTGTGTCGCGGAATGGTTCAGCATCTCGACGTTCATCGTCGGCGCGATGATTACTGGAGCTGGTGTTGCGAGATAGAGTGTCGAAAGAAAATCATCGGCCTGTCCGTGCGCAAATTTAGCGGCTGTATCTGCGGTGCAGGGCGCTACAATAAGCGCGTCAATGGATTGGGCGACGCTGATGTGGTCGATGGCGGAGTCGAAGTTCGGCTGCTCGCCCCCCGACTGCCACAAGCCAGTAATGACCTTCTCACCAGAGAGCGCCGCAAACGTAAGAGGACGCACAAACTCCTGGGCAGCAGCGGTCATGACGACTTGTATGCGGATGCCGGCGTCCTGCAGCAAGCGAACGACTTCGCACGCTTTGTACGCGGCGATGCCGCCACACACTCCGAGAGCGACCTTCATACCATTATTGTAGTCGGATAGCGAAATTCTTCAGATGGCAGATGAGGAACTACTCTTCCGTCGGTTCGGGTGGGGCTGCTTCGACAACTGGCGCTACAGGATCGGGCACGACATAACGGACCTTGCCAGCCTGGATCTCGTCCTGAGCAATCCGACACGCCTTGCGGGAGTCCGTTTCCACCAGCGCATTCGCACCTCCCTGGAGCTGGCGCGCACGGCGGGCCGCGACGAGGATGTAACGATATTTGCTATCGAAGTCTTTCGTCGGTTCCATTCCTGATGTACCTCAGAGGTTGGTCCTGAATGATTGTAGAACGGGTTGAACTTTTTCGTGGCTCCGTGAGAGCAGAGATCCTTCAGCGATGCGCTCCAGTTCCTGATCTTCCGCGGTGGGCGCCTTTCCTGAGCGACGCGTTCGCTCAGAGAGGACAATGGCTTTCAACTCGTCCACTGCCTTTTCCAGGATCTTGTTGACGAGAATATAGCCGTATTTGTTGTAATTCACAATCTCCTTCTCGGCGTTCTCAAGTCTTCGCTCTATTACTTCAGGCTCCATCTTTTCGGTCTGGCTGCGGCGGCGCAATCGGCGCTCGAGAATCTCGCGGTTCGGAGGCATTACGAAAATGCTGACTGCATCCGGGACCTTCCTTCGCACCTGCTCCGCGCCCTGAACATCGATGTCGAGCAGCAAATCCCTGCCGTTTGCCTTCGCCTCCTCAAGAAACCGGCAGGCCGTCCCATAGTAGTGGCCGAATACTTCGGCGTACTCCAGAAACTTATCTTCCACGATCATGCGTTCGAACTCAGGCCGTGTGACGAAGTAGTACTCGCGCCCATTCTGTTCGCTGCCCCGCGGCGGTCGAGTAGTGTAAGAGATTGAAAAGTCCAAATTAGGGACGATTGAACGAAGCTCGTTTACGAGCGTAGATTTACCCGACCCAGAAGGCGCGGAAATGATGTAGAGGATGCCCGACATTAGGAATTGTGACTATTGTTGCTGTATTAAGAATCGGGTGATCGGGCCATCGCGTCATCGGGTTTGCATTTCACCCGATCACCCGATTCCTCCTCACTCCACGTTTTGTACTTGTTCCCTCGCTTTTTCAATTTCTGACTTCATCAAAAGTCCCAATTCCGTAATGCGCAAGCCCTCACCTGCAACTCCTGCCGTTTTTGAAAGAAGAGTGTTGGCTTCGCGATTCAGCTCTTGCAGGAGAAAGTCTAGTTTCTTGCCGGCTTCGCCGCCGCAATCGAGTAGCGAATAAAAGTGCTTGATGTGGTTCTCGAGCCGGACAACCTCCTCCTGGATGTCGCTCCGCTCAGCCAGCATCGCCGCTTCCTGCAGTACACGATCCGGATCGACATGGCCCGCAATCAGCTCGTCCATTCGTGATTGAACCTTTTCCAGATAAGCGCGGGAAACGAGTGCCCGCAATTTTCCAATTTCGCTGACCGCGTGGGATAAGCCTTCCATGCGTTCCCGTAATTCACGATCCACTCCGCGGCCCTCCTCTTCGCGCATGTGATTCAAGCGTTCGATCAGCTGTTCCAGTTGCTCCAGAATGACTTGCTCCGTTGTTTCATCCAGCGTGGTTGAATCTCCAGAAAGTGCACCGGGGGTGCGCAGAATGACGTTGAGATCAGGTTGTGCCACGATGCCCAATCGTTCTGCCGCTTCCTGAAATGCGCGCACATAGCCTTCTACCAGAGCGTGGTTTAACTGAAATCCGCCTGCATCACCCTGTTGCAGCGACAGCGCTACTTCGATGTGTCCACGCGCTATTTTCTCCTTCAGGATCCGGCGCATCTTCAGCTCGAGGGGGTTAGCTTCCAATGGTATGCGGAAGTGGAGATCGAGGAAGCGGTGGTTCACCGACTTCAAACTCAATGAAAATGAGGTCCGATCACTCACCTGATGTGTGAGCTGAGCATATCCAGTCATCGATCGGACAGGCATTTAGGCAGGATCCTCGGGCACGAACTACTTGACGACTGCGACGTTATCGATTTCAACGAATTGAAGATTGTACAAGCGTTGATAAGTTCCGAAGCGTTGCAGCAGCTCATGATGCGATCCGATGTCTGTAATGGCGCCCGCCTCCATAACGATGATGCGATCAGCCCTGCGCACTGTCGAGAGACGATGAGCGATCACGAACGCCGTTCGATTCTGCATCAGGTTATGGAGTGCCGACTGGACCAGAACCTCCGACTCAGCATCGAGCGCAGAAGTTGCTTCGTCAAGAATCAGGATCGGAGAGTTCTTAAGAATTGCCCGGGCAATCGAGATTCGCTGCTGCTCGCCGCCGGAGAGCCGCATACCGCGCTCGCCGATCACTGTCTCGTAGCCGCCGGGCATGCGCATGATGAAATCGTGAGCTAATGCAGCTCTCGCCGCGGCTTCGACTTGCTCCTGAGGAACATTCGGACGCCCGTAGGCGATATTGTTGCGCACTGTGTCATTGAAGAGAACGGTCTCCTGAGTGACCATGCCGATCTGGCTGCGCAAGGAACGCACGGTCAGGTCCCGCACGTCATGGCCATCGACGAGAATTGCTCCCGCATTGACATCGAAGAATCTCGGCAACAGGCGCACAATCGTCGACTTCCCTGCTCCGCTGGGTCCAACAAGCGCGACAATCTCTCCCGCTTTGACCTCCAGATTAATATTGCGGAGAACCCGGTGCGACCCTTCCTCGTCGTCGTAGGAGAAGTCCACGTTCTGAAAACGAATGCTCTCCCTGAATGCGGGCAGACTGACAGCGTTCGGCTTGTCTTTGACGTCATCTTCCACTTCCATGAAATCGAAGATCGCCGACGAGGCTCCCAGCGCCTGCTGGAAGTTGTTGTAGAACTGCGCAAACTTGCGTACCGGATCGTACAGCTTGAATACCGCGACAATAAATGTAAGGAATGTGCTTTCAGTGAATGCCTGATGCTTAATTTGATCGCGACCGAGCAGTAGCAGCAGCGAAATGGCGACTGCGCCAATCACATCCATGAGTGGCGAGCTGATCGCTTGCGCGCTCACCGAGCGCAGACTAGCGCGGAAGAGCCGGCGCGAAGCTCCCCGAAATCGCATCGTCTCCCAAAGCTCCATGTTGAATGCTTTTACGATCCGATTTCCCGCAATGGTCTCGTGCAGCAAATGCTGAATCTCAGCCAGCTTGTCCTGGCCTCTTCGTGTGGTGTGCCGAACGTTCCGGCCGATTCGACGCGCCGAGGTAATCACTATCGGCACAAACAACAACAGTACCCATGCAAGCTTGCCGCCAAACACAATGACAACACCGACGGTAAAGATAAGCGTGAACAGTTGCTGGAGAAACTCAGCCAGCACCGAGGACATCGCGTATTGCACGCGCTCGACATCATTAATGATCGTCGAAAGCAGCGCGCCCGTTGAATGCTTGGAAAAAAACCCTACCGAACGCCGCAGAATCGAATCGTAGAGCTCGTTGCGCAGGTCGGTAATCATCCCGAACCCGCCGTAGCTCACCAGATAAGTGCCTGCATAGTCGCAAACAGCCTTGATGATCGTTGCGCCGACGAGCGCGACGGCCACCATGGTCCAGGCGTTGTGAAATTGGGTAGGCAGGAACTGATGCAGATAGACTGGGCCATGTCCCGGCAGATGGAATAAGAGAACATCACGGCCCACGGAATCGGGATTCAACACGCGATCAAAAATGGGTCGAATCAAGATGATTCGAAAGGCATCTAACAAACCAACCGTCGCGAGCAGAACAAGGGACGCAAGAATCGACCACCAATACGGGCGCACGTAATGAACGAGTCGCAAAAGGCGACGCACATGCATGCCGGGTTTCGAGGGCTCGGAAGTCAAATGGCCAAATGGTTGCGAATCCCTATTGTAATTGCGCTTGGATCGCCATGGGATGAGGCTTTCCCATGAGAATCGCCCAAGGATGTGGCTTTCCGTAATGCCGATGATATTCCGGGAGGCGGGACGAGGGATCGATCCCCCTTCAATTCCGGAAGTCTCAATCTGTACTTTACGCGCACTGCAATCAGTGCTGGGCTAAGCATGGATTCGTCACTTCGTTCAGGATGACGAAAAAACCCATCTTTTCCACTGCCCCCTCCACACAAACGCTGCTACTATCGCGGCAATGGCGGTTAGGAAACCATCCAAGCGGGCCAAGAAGTACTTGAAGCTGCTCAAGCCGGGAGAAGAGCAGCGGTCGATGTCTACCCTGAAACTGCGGCTGCTTAAAAAACTGAAATGCACTTTGAGGTATGAGAAGCTCGCCTGGGCGGATGGCGCCCAACTTGTAGCTGGCGTCGATGAAGTCGGTCGCGGGGCACTCTTTGGTCCTGTTGTTGCGGCTGCAGTGATTCTCAAACCGGACTATCGAATTCGCGGTCTGCGCGATTCCAAGCTGCTGCTCCCGGAAGTGCGAGAGGTGCTTGCCGAACGCATTCGCGAGCATTGCATCGGCTATTCCATTGCTTCGATAAATGCCGCTCGCATCGACGAGATCAACATTTACTGGGCATCGCTCGAGGCGCTCGCGTTGGCGGTGAAAAACCTTCAGCCAGTTCCTGACCATGTGCTTGTGGACGCTCTAAAAATCGACGTCCAATGCAAACAGACAAAGATTATTCATGGCGACGCGCTAAGCTGCTCGATAGCGGCAGCATCGATCATTGCCAAAGTGGAACGTGATCGCTGGATGCGCGACTTCGACGCGCAGTATCCTCTCTACGGCCTCGCGTCCAATAAGGGCTACAGCACTCTCAGACACAAAGCCATATTGCGCGAGCATGGACCTTCTCCGCTCCACCGCCAATCGTTCGCACCGGTGTGGATGGCGCAGGCTGAACAGACTCCCGATTTATTCGCCGAGATTCAGCAGGAAGTGGAAGAGCCCGTGTTGGAGGAACTGGTATCGGAAGAGGCTATTCTGCTGGAGTCACATCAATAGGCTTGTCTCTCAGAATTCCCGCCACAAAGTACAAGTTTTGAACAACGAAGCCCTGCTTACAAAAACTCCAGATGGAACTTAGTTAAGCGCGCTCCATTCCCATCAGTCACCAGCAACACGATGCGATCCTCCGGGCGAACGTCTTCAAGTGCGAATGTAGAACGGTAGACTCGCTCATCGGAGGCCTCGCTCTCGGGGACGCCAATTATCCACGTCTTCACCGGCTCCAATTGCCTCATTTCCATTCCCCGGAAGATCTGCAAATGGAAATGCAGATCGAGCAGGAAGTCGTTCAGGCTCTTCGTGCAATCGAGTGGCATTGAGTTGGATTCAGTAAGTTTGTCACGCGTTCCCGCCGTGACACGAAATGTGATTGACTTCGGAAGTTTTCGTACGGTTTGATCGGATGCATCAAGGAGTACGACTTTGCTTTCTCGTTCCTTCAACGTCCATCCTTCAAACTCGGGAACTTCAGCCGAAGCCAATATTTGAACGGCGAGCCGCGAAGGGTACAGCAACAGCGAATCAAAACCGAGCGGCACACGAGCGTGTAAATGCCAGATTCCTCCGTCAAGCACAGCCCTGGCGTGATTCGACTGCGCGAGTAGTGGATAAACCAGTGTCGTTGAGAGAAGCAAAATAGCTCTGAGTTTCAGTTGAGAGCTCGGTTTGAACCTGGAGTATTGCATTGCATGGGTCGGCGGCAACACCGCTCCTGGTTAGACTTGGATGTCATTCACTGCATAGAGAGATGCTGACTGTAATTACGTTGTTTCGGCCGCCCTCGGGCGGCTTGCTGTTGAAATCCCTCTGCCGCTAGCTGCTGACCATCACGTGCTCGAAGATTTCAGGTTGGTGCACGCCTCACTTCAGTTGCATGCTGCAAATCCGGCGAAGGGCGGCCGGAACCACGAAGCATGTTTCATTGCAATAAGAGCAGCAGCTCCGAGCAGGAGTTTCCAATTCCAGTCGCTATCCATCTAAGCAATCAGAGGCCGCTAATGGCACGCAAAGTCAAACCCGAGGAGCCACTCCCGCCCTTTGAGCCTGAGGAACCAGTTCCGCTCGATCTCTATACGCCCACTCATGGGAATTTGCTGGCAATGATGGCAGAAAGTGCTACAGTTCCTGAGGAGAGTGAGTCCGTTATGCATGGCCAAGCCATACAGGACGATCACGCAGTAGCAGCCAGCCTCCCGGTCGAATACTCAGCGATTGAGGCAGACGGGCACATGGACCATCATCGGAAGCCAATCATCTCTGTTCACGGGAAGGACATCGATGAACACGAGCTTGACCGTCAGAATGCTGCCTGAGCACGTAGTTCTCGATAAGTTGCCGCGCTAGAGCTGAGGATTTCCCCTGCAGGGCGAGTAGAAGTTCTTAGACATCCTTGGGAATCGAGACCAGAAGGTCCGGCAGGCGAGATTCCGTAGCTCGTGACTCGGTCGGACTCCGTTCTTTTCCTTCGCGAGTGATTCCGCTCAACCACAATTCGGCCATCGTCTGAGCTACTTCTTCGATGTCATAGCTGTGATACTTTCCGCCGCCGAATAGCTCCTGGACTAGGTAGTGATGGAACACCATTCCCACAAAGCCGCGTGCTGCGAGTACGGGATCTACCCTGCGGAAATTTCCGTCTTCCATCTGCCTGCGAATGTAGCCAGCCAACAACTCGTACCACTCGCTCATGTACGTCTTGAAAAAACGCTGAGAGAGGCGATGATTCTCGAGCGCGCTGAAGAGAAGCAACCGGCTCTTAGCCGGGTCTTGCATGTTGCGATTCAAGACATATCGGGCAATAGCCGTAAAAATCTCTTGCGGCTCAACATCCGTCTGGAGTCTTTCCTCCAGCCGCTTTTTGACTTCGTCTGGAGCGCTCTTGGCGCTGAGTACTTCCCAATACAGATCGTCTTTAGTCGCGAAATGGCGAAAGACCATCGCCTCCGTAATTCCCGCTCCGTCGGCGATCTGGCGAGTGGTCACGCCGTCGAAGCCATGGCGGCCGAACAGTTCGGTAGCCACCTCGAGAATCTGCTTTCTTCGGTCTGAGGACGTCAACCGGGGCATGGGGATAGACGCTCCATTGTATGCCAGTTCGAAGCACCCCGATGCGCGATCAACATGTGGGCGCGTATAGTTTTCGATTGCTGTCAGAACTAACTTCAGAACTATTCAGGGATGAGAACAAAATGAAACGAGTCCTGCTGTTTACTCTCCTACTTGCAGTCCAAAGTCTCACGGCACAGGATTGGGCGCGAGCAAAGCTTGAGAAGTCGCCGCGCCATCGTGAGTGGGTCAGGATAAAGCACGACAACCGCTCAGTTGAGACATTCGTCGCTTATCCGGAGTCGAAGGATAAAAGTCCCGTGGTTCTCGTGATTCACGAGATCTTCGGCATGTCGGATTGGGTGCAGAACCTTGCCGACGAACTTGCCGAGGCTGGATATATAGCCGTGGCTCCCGATCTGCTCTCTGGCATAGGACCCAATGGAGGCCGTACGAGTTCCTTTTCGGATCAGAGCAAAATCACCGAAGCGGTGAGTCACCTGAATCCCGATCAGGTCACGGCGGATTTAAACGCTGCTGCCGATTATGCAAAGAAGCTGCCGGCATCGAATGGCACGCTGTTCGTTACCGGATATTGCTGGGGCGGCGGGCAAAGCTTTCGTTTTGCCACCAATCGCAACGATCTAAAGGCGGCGTTCGTTTTCTATGGACCGCCTCCTGACAAAGATGCGATGAAGCGCATCAATGCGCCGGTCTATGGCTTTTATGGCGGCAACGATTCCCGTATTGATGCCACTATCCCGCAAGCGAAAGAGAATATGGCTGCCGCGGGCAAAACCTACGTTCCCGTTACTTACGACGGAGCAGGTCACGGCTTCATGCGTGCCGGCGAGGCTCCGGACGCGAGTGAAGGCAACAAAAAGGCGCATGACGACGCCTGGGCTCGATGGAAGACTCTACTCGCGAAGTAGAAAATGATTCTCCATTTAGAGCTGAATCCCAAAAGTTTTATCTCTTGAGCAAATGAAGCCGGCGAAGGTCGCATCGACTTTCGCCGGCCAGCTCTGAGGAGGGAGAATCTAAGCTCAGTCCATATACGTCGATCTCGCCTCGTGGGTTGGCGGAGGAGACTGTGTCATGAGCGGCGCCTACGAAGACAGCGCGTCCGAGCTCAAACAAGTAGGCGTGCTCCACGTTTCGATGCCTGCGCGAACAGACACGTGCACGGGAACAAGATCAGCGATCCTAATGCGCACGTTTTTGTTAGATACCGGGCCAGCTAACATGGTGTATGTCTTCAACTCCGGCGGTGGCCACTGCTCCCTCCAACGTCATTCGGGTTCTGGCTTACTGCGCTATTTATTTCTTGTGGGGAGCGTCCTTCTTAGCCATTCGCGTCATCGTTGCTGCAGCCCCGCCGCTCCTCGCAGCCGGAGTACGCTTTCTGAGTGCGGGTCTGATTCTATTCCTGTGGGCAGTACTGCGCGGCACCCAGCTTCCGAATGCTCGTGAATGGCGCAGCGCCCTTTTCTTAGGAGTGGGGATGTTCGCTTGCAACTACGGGCCACTCTTTTGGGCGGAGCAACGTGTCGATTCGGGCATCGCGGCCATCGTGTCGGCGTTGATTCCAGTTTGGATCGCTGTATTCGAGTCAATGCGTTCTCGCTCGCGCATATCCGCGTCACTGATCATCGGCACCGCCTGCGGAGTCGCTGGTGTCGTTGCACTGAGCCTGACACCTGGAGATGTATCAGGTCCAATTGAATTGCTGCCTCTAGCCGCGCTGCTTTTTGGAACACTCGCGTGGGCGGTGGGCACAATCTGGTCGCAACGGCTGCCCCTCCCCTCATCCAAGCCCATGGCCGCGAGCATTCAGATGATCCTGGGGGGAGTAACGCTCAGTTTGGTCTCTGCTGCGGTCGGCGATCTGAACCGCTTTTCCTTACGCAGAGTCGATGGACATGTGATCTTTTCGATGCTGTACCTGGTGCTCGGCGCGTCAATCGTTGCCTTTACCGCCTACGTCTGGCTGCTAGGACACGATCAGCCGACGCGGGTGGCGAGCTATGCCTATGTAAATCCTGTAATCGCGGTGCTCCTTGGATGGTCACTTGGCGGGGAAAGGCTCCCGATTCAAGTAATTCTCGGCATGGCGCTCGTGCTCACAGGCGTGGTTGCGGTGCTGAGACAACGCCCTCTTCGTGAGACTTAATAGGCTACTGTTATCTCCAATTTGGGAAATGACTGGTTACGAAAGTGCATTGATTCCACAAATGTTGTACTTCATACTCATGGCATGAGGGCAGACCTCGCCAGCATACAGACGCGATTTGGCAAGTCAGCCGAACGGCAGGCGCCTCGATTCAAGGTTGATTTCAGCGTGCGTGTGACCACCGGATCCGCCAGCGGCTCGATTTTTCAGGGCAGGGCTCACGATCTCAGCGAACGAGGTCTCTCGATGTATGCTCCCGCTGAGTTTGAGGAAGGGCAGCAATTGCAGCTGGAATTCACACTGCCATTTTCCCGCAAAGCTCTAAAGTTGATTGGCATGGTGCGCAGCCGTTCTGGAAATCGGTATGGGATGGAACTTCGCAGCGTGCACCATGATGCCGCACAGGAGCTTTCGCGAACCTGCCGCGCCCTTTCACTCACCGCGCAATAAGTCCCAGAAAACCGTGTTCGCTGGTTGCTCGCAGAGGCTCCATTGCCTCATAATGACGTGCAATGCTTCCCCTCGACCTGAGACTCGCGCCTTCCTGCTGCTGGCGTTCCTGCGTCTCGTATTATCGATATTGGCGATTTTGATCCTGCCACAATCGTGATTTACCGAGCATAAGCTCAACAACCTGCCGTACAAACTAGTTCAATTAATCCAGCATGGCCTCCATTCTTCAGCAAATCCTTTCTCAAACGCGGGCGAGATTATCTGCGGGCGTGAGTCCCTCTCGTCTTCGCGAGCTGGAGAAAATGGCTGCCAATCATAAGCCGCGAGGCTTCCGACAGGCATTGCTGCGAGCCGACGCGAATGGCCCAGGCGTAATTGCCGAGTTAAAGAAGGCCTCGCCCTCACGTGGCTTGATTCGCGACGACTTTTCGGTGGCCGAGCTGGCTCCAGAAATGGCCGACGCAGGCGCGGCAGCGCTCTCGGTTCTGACGGAAGAGAAGCACTTTCAAGGCGCACTCCAAAACTTGCGTATCGCTTCAGAGCGCGTGAAGATTCCATGTCTGCGAAAGGATTTCATCGTCGATGAAATCCAATTACTCGAGGCGCGAGCCTACGGCGGCGACGCCGCCTTGTTGATCGTGGCGGCGCTCTCAGATTCCGAACTGCGCACGTTGTCAGCTTCGGCACTCAATTTGGAGCTGGACATTCTTTGCGAGGTGCACGATGAGCAGGAGCTACAGCGGGCGCTAGCTGCAGGCTTCGGAATAATCGGCGTCAACAATCGTGACCTTCGTACATTTCAGGTTTCGCTGGAGACCAGCGCCCGGCTCAACGCAAAAATTCCCCTCAACGCTGTGCGCGTAGCGGAAAGCGGGATTCACACTGGTGCGGAAGTTGCACGCCTGCGCGGGATGGGATATCACGCATTTCTCATCGGCGAATCTCTCATGCGCCAGCCAAGTCCGGGTGACGCATTGCGCAAGTTGCGCGCCGAGGCGGCGCAATTCGCCGGGAAGCACGAGGTCGCAAAGCAGTGACCTGGATCAAGATCTGCGGAACGACCAATGGGCGAGACGCCGATATCGCAATTCGCGCCGGCGCGAACGCGTTGGGCTTTGTAATGGCCCAAAGCCCGCGTCAGGTGACCGATACCGACGCGTATTCAATCGGAACGATTGTTCCGAAGGGCATAGAAACCGTTGGAGTGTTCGTGAATGAGCACATCGAGACCGTTGTGAAGACCGCACGTTTCTGCAAATTTTCAGCCGTGCAACTCCATGGAGAGGAAGACGCTGGTTACGTTGCTGAAATCAGAAAGGATTTACCGGGCATAAAGATCGTGAAGGTAATCCACGCAGATGGATTCACTAAGCTACGCAACCATAAGCCTGACTTCTGGCTAATTGACAGCGCGCGCGGCTCACAGCGCGGAGGTACCGGGAAGACGTTCGCGTGGCGCGAAGCCCAGCCTATGATCAAGCAATTGCGCGAGCCAGTCATCGTCGCTGGCGGTCTTAATGCCGAAAACGTCCGAGCCGCGCTAGACATTCTTCAGCCATGGGGAGTTGATGTTCTAACAGGAGTCGAGTCTTATCCAGGCCGCAAGCACCCGGGACTGGTTACACAGTTTATCGATGCCGTGCGCCAGTTCGACGCTGCTACAGCAAAAGTCCTGCAGAAGGAACGAAGGCGATGAGAGAAGTGCAAATAGAACCTTTCGGCACACTCGCGCGAGCCGGTCGATTTGGTCCTTACGGCGGACGCTATGTTCCAGAAACGCTGATGGCCGCGCTCGAAGAACTCGAAGCTGCGTATGAGAACGCCAAGCAGGACCAGGAATTTCAAAATGAGTTCGAACAGCTGCTCCACCAATACGCCGGGCGTCCCACTCCTCTCTTCTATGCCGCCAGGCTAACTAAGAAGCTAGGCGGCGCGCGCATTTACCTCAAACGCGAAGATCTCCTTCACACCGGCGCGCACAAGATCAACAACTGCATCGGACAGGCTCTGCTGGCGCGCCGCATGGGCAAGCGCCGCATCATCGCCGAAACCGGAGCAGGGCAGCACGGAGTTGCGAGCGCCACCGTGTGCGCACTGTTTGCATTCGATTGCGTGGTCTACATGGGCAGCGAGGATATGCGACGCCAGGAGCTGAACGTCTTTCGCATGCGCCTGCTGGGAGCCGAGGTGCGCGCCGTGAACTCAGGTTCCTGCACACTTAAGGATGCCATCAACGAAGCGATGCGCGATTGGGTCACAAATGTGCGAACCACGCACTACCTGCTCGGATCGGTGCTGGGCGCTCATCCATACCCCGTAATGGTCCGAGATTTTCATCGTTGCATTGGGCGCGAAGCGCGCGAGCAGATTCTTGCCCAGGTCGGCCGACTTCCGAGCGCGGTGATTGCCTGCGTCGGCGGTGGCTCGAATGCAATGGGCGCGTTCTACGAATTCCTTCCCGATCAACAGGTGAGGCTGATTGGGGTTGAAGCTGGCGGACGTGGTTCTGATCTGGGCGAACATGCAGCGCGTTTTCGCGGAGGATCGCCCGGAGTCCTGCAGGGAACTTATTCCTACGTTCTCCAGGATGATGCGGGACAGATCGCGACCACGCATTCGGTTTCCGCTGGACTTGACTATCCATCCATCGGTCCCGAGCACGCGGCGTTGCACGATTCCGGTCGCGCCGAGTACGTGGCCGCGTCCGATGCTGAAGCTCTTGAAGCTTGTGTAACGCTAGCCCGCACCGAAGGAATTGTGCCCGCGCTCGAGTCGGCGCACGCTGTGGCCGAATGCATTCGTCGCGCGCCCGCCATGAACCAAGATGAAATCGTCATTGTGAACGTCTCCGGCCGTGGCGACAAGGACATGGGGATTCTCACAAAAGAGTTGAAACTCTGAATCCATGATTGCCTTCGAGAACCAACCGGGACTGGTGGCCTATCTCACTTGCGGAGATCCTGACCTCGCGACCTCGCGCGCCGTGGCGCTGGCAGCCATCGACGCCGGTGCAGACGTGCTCGAGTTAGGAATCCCATTCAGTGATCCTGTCGCCGATGGTCCCGTGATTCAAAGAGCAAGCGAGCGCGCGTTGCGCTGTGGAACCTCTCTCACGCAGTGTATTGCTCTTGGAGCGGAACTCCGCAAGGCCCGGCCCAAGGCGGGACTGATCATCTTCTCCTACCTAAATCCGGTTCTGCGCGTAGGGATTAGTTCGTTTACGCAACAACTGACCTCTGCCGGAATCGACGGAGCGCTCATCACCGATCTCACGATCGAAGAGGCGACCGAGTACATAGAGACGATGCATGCTCACAACCTGGCGACGGTATTTCTGGTGGCTCCCACAAGCACAGATGCTCGCCTTAAGACAATCGCAGAGCAGTCGCGCGGCTTTGTTTACGCGTTGTCGCGAACCGGCATTACTGGCGAGCAACAGCAGATCGCAGCCGACGCCGCCCAGCTCGTCGCACGCGTTCGGCGCTTCAGTTCGATGCCAATCGCAGTCGGATTTGGAATCTCTAACGCACAACAATTTCAGGCGGTCGGTGAGTTTGCTGATGCAGCCGTAATCGGCAGTGCAATTGTAAACATCGTGGAGAAACACGGGCGCAATTCCGCGGAGCCCGTGGCAAACTTTATCCGCGGACTGCGCACAGAGAAGTCGGTCGCGCAAAGCGGGGCGTTAACGAAATGACTATAGAAGACTGGCGTACGAAAATCGATGAAATGGACCTCAAACTCGTTGAGCTGATCAACCAGCGCGCCGCGGCCGCGCGAGAGATCGGCAAGCTTAAGAACAATACGAATCTTCCCATTTACGAACCGGAGCGCGAAAAGAAGATTCTGGAGGCGGTGAAGAAGGCAAATAGGGGTCCATTACCCGATAGCGAGGTTCAGCATGTATTCGAGCGAATCATCGATGTTATGCGCAAGCTGCAGCAGCAGGAGATCCATCGGCAGAAGGCGCCATCTTCGGGAGAAACCGAGTTCGATTTAGAAGTGAACGAGTAGTAACACAAGTCACAGGCGAAATCGCCGGCACAAAATTTCGTAAAGGCTTTCTAACAATGATTATTGCCATGCAACCGGGTGCGACGGAGCAGCAGATCGATAAAGTAATCGAGCGCCTCGTCACTCGTGGATTTGAAGTGCATCGTTCCACCGGCGAGCAGCAGACAGTATTAGGCGCAGTGGGCGCGAAGGTCGATTTCGATATCCGCGAGATTGAACTGCTCGAAGCTGTCCAGCAGGTTCACCGCATCAGTGCCCCATACAAGCTTGTCGGACGAACTTTTCGTCCGGATGGCACAATCGTCAAGTTCGCAAACGGAGTAAGCATCGGCGGGAGCGAAGTTGTAGTGATGGCTGGCCCCTGTTCCGTGGAGTCACGCGAGCAACTGCTGTCAGCGGCGGAGCAAGTCGCAAAGGCAGGCGCAAAGTTTCTCCGAGGAGGCGCCTTTAAACCTCGAAGCTCGCCTTATTCCTTCCAGGGCATGGGAGTCGAAGGACTAAAGCTGCTGCGCGAAGCCGGCGACCGGTTCAAACTTCTCGTCGTCACCGAAGTCATGGAGATCGGCCAAATTGAGCTCATGTTGCCTTATGTGGATCTCTTTCAACTCGGAGCGCGGAACATGCAAAACTTCAATCTGCTGCGCGAACTCGGAAAAATTCGAAAGCCGGTCCTGTTGAAGCGGGGAATCGCAGCGACTATAGAGGAGATGCTGCTTTCGGCGGAGTACATTTTAGCCGGCGGAAACTACGACGTGATTCTATGCGAACGCGGCATTCGCACCTTCGAAACTTATACCCGTAACACGATGGACATCTCTGCCATTCCCATTGTGAAGAAACTATCACACCTGCCCATGACTGCCGATCCATCGCATGGCACCGGCCGCCGGGATAAAGTTGCACCGATGGCGCGCGCCGCGCTCGCGGCTGGCTGCGATGCGCTCCTGATCGAAGTCCACCCTGATCCTGACAAGGCTTTGTCGGATGGTCCGCAGTCGTTATATCCCACGCAGTTCTCACAGTTAATGGACGAGTTGCGCATGATTGCGCCCGCTGTAGGAAGAAGTATCTAAGTCAGTACCGCCTGCGGTAGCGGGTCCGTGCGCGGTGACCGTCTGCTGCAGACCGTACCGACACAAAATCCTGGTCACCGACTCTTCTGCATAGTCGCATCAATGAAATTCACAAAGTCCTGCTTCATCTTCGCGTGCGACTGCGAGTCCAGGTACACCATATGTCCCGACTCGTATTGCGTGTACGAGATATTCTTGTGGTACTGCGGCGTAAGGTCAAGGTGATCCATCGTGTATTCCGCCGCGGCGTAAGGAGTCGCCAAGTCATAATGGCCCTCCATCACCAGCACGCGAAGATATGGATTCTTCACAATCGCCTGACGGAGAGCAGAAGCTGTGTCGGGATACCCCCCGCCAAAGCCTTCCACTCCACTCCAACTCCAGCGAAAGTTTCCTGATTGCTGCGCCGATGTCCAATAAGGCATGTCGGTTTTGTAATTCAACTCGCGGCGTACATAGTCGTTGAAGACCGAGGTGAAAGGAGGACCAGTTTGGGAACTCGTCGGATCATAGAAGGGCGTATCCATGAATCCGTCGGGATCCGGACCGGTGTAGCGCCCATCGAGACGTCCAACGTGCAATTTCTGATCTGACAGTAAGTAGTGCGTAAAGGTGCGCACGTCGATTCGGAGATTCGCCCACTCAATGATTTGCTTGCTCAGACCGGTGTAGCGCGCAAGTTTGTCCACGATGTTGGCATGCTCCTGCGGAGTGAGCGCGTCGCCTTTGTTCAGAGCGGCCCAATATTCGCCGAGCGCCCAGTCGCGCGCCTCCTGCGCTGCTTTGGCAACGTCGCCCTGCAAATCAGACGGCAGCTTCTTGTGATACCCGGCGATCCAAGTGAAGCTGGGAAGAATGAGCGGAAACGGAACGTCATTGGTCTTCGCGAATTCCAGTGTCTCGAAACTCAACACTGTGGAGAGCAGGACGATTCCGTTGAAGGAGATGCCGCGATTCGCCAGATAGCCTGCAATTCCGGCAGAACGCGTTGTGCCGTAGCTTTCACCGAATAAGTAAAGCGGGGACGACCAGCGCTCGTTGCGACTCAGATAGAGACGAATAAACTCGCCAAAGGCTTCGATATCGCCGCGCATGTTCCAGAACTTGCGCGCTGCCGCGGTATCCGCCGGACGACTCCAACCGGTGCCAATGGCGTCGACCATCACGATATCGGTCCTGTCGAGTGGAGTGTTCGGATTGTCTTCGAGGCGGTAGGGCGCTGGCGGCATCCATCCTTGCGGTTGTAGGACCACTTTGCGCGGTCCCATCGCTCCCATATGCAGCCATATCGAAGCGGAGCCGGGTCCGCCATTGAATGAGAACGTCAATGACCGCGTGCTTGGGTCGCTTCCATCAAGCGTGTACGCCACGAAAAACATTTCCGCCTCAACCTTGCCCTCGGCATCTTTGATCGGCAGTCTGCCCGCGGTTGCTGTGTATCGGAGTTCACGTCCGCCGACGCGAATGCTGTGATGAGTCTGCACCGGCGGAACTTCGGTCATGTCGAAGTGCATGGGACGAATCTGCGGTCCTTCGCCCTCTGAGGGTTCGGTACGCGCGGGGGCTGAGGGCGTAGTCGCCGGAGCCTGCTCAGCTTGCGGAGTGCGCGCCGTGCGTGGCTCCTGCGTTTGTGGAGGCTGCTCAGTAGGTGTTTGCGTTGTGGGCGTGTTCGGTGGCGGCGTTCGCTCCACGCGTTGGCGTGGCGGATTTGATTGTTGTCCAAAGGCGAGAAGGGAAATCAAGACTGCTGGGACCAGAACCAGCTTTCGCATCTATTGCACCTCGCATTTTTTTGCGTCAGTTTCAAAAGACTGGGCATTTTAACAGCTGTCGAAATGATCAAGTACGCCGTGGCCCGTTGTTCGCAATTGGATCGGCCAAAGGGCGACGCTGGAAGACAGTTTTTCAATCTCACGGAGGAAGCTTGATGACCAAGAACGAGAGACACTACATCAATCTGCTGAACCGGCGAGGGAACTTGCCCTTCAGCGACGCTGTAATTAGCGGCGACACTATCTACCTCGCAGGACGCATCGGATTTAAGCCGGGGACGACGCAAGTTCCGGATGATCCCGCCGAAGAGGCGCGGCTCATGCTCGATGGCGTGCGTTCCGTGCTTACGGAATCGGGTGCTGGAATGAATGACCTGGTTTACGTCCAGATCTTTTGCTCAGACGTTTCTCTCTTCGACACCTTCAACCTGGTTTATCGGCAATACTTTTCCGGAGATCTGCCGGCACGCGCCTTCCTCGGTTCAGGGCAGCTGTTGTTCGGTGCGAGGTTCGAAATCATAGGCATCGCAGTGAGACGATCGAACTAACGGCCGCCCGGACACTCCGTTAGCAATCTTGAATTCAGGAATTGCGAGTTGGATTAAGCCGCGTTGCGTTTCACGAGGTTTTCTGCAATAAACTTTTTCAACGTTAGCCCATTGGACGCCGCGTAGCCTGCCTGATCGTTGTCGAAATAAACGTAGACACTCTTGAGCTCTTTGCTCCAATCGACGATGCGGTCGGCCCAGGCGCGCAGGACCTTGTCGCTGTAGCTTCCCTGATACTTGCCTCCTGGGCCATGAAGGCGGACGTAACTCCAGTCAGCAGTGATCTCGATGGGAGAGTGAAAGCCGGCCAGTTCGTAGATGCAGAATGCAGCGTTGTGCCTGCGCAGCAGCTCGTAAACCTGAGGCACAAGCCAACTCGGCTCACGAAACTCGAATGTGTACCGGTGATATTTCGGCAGCGCATCAAGGAACTCCGCCAATCGTTCCAAATTGATTCTCCATCTGGGAGGTAACTGGAAGAGAATCGGCCCGAGTTTTTCGCCGAGTGCCTCAGCACGCGGAAGAAAATTATTCAAAGCGTTCTCCGGCTCCTTGAGCTTTTTGTTGTGCGTAAGAAACCGGCTGGCTTTAATAGCAAATTCAAAGCTCTTCGGCGTAGCCACACGCCACCCAGCGAGCGTTTCGATCTTGGGCAGCATATAGAAGCTGTTGTTGATCTCGACGGTGTCGAAATGCTCGTAGTAGTAGGCCAGCATCTTCGACGCTGGAAACTTCGAGGGATAGAATTTTCCTACCCAGTGCTTGTAATGCCATCCGGAGGTCCCAATGCGGATGTTGGCCATATCTTGTGATAAGAGGCGCGAATGCTGCTGGAGCGATGCCAGCATCGAGGGAGTGTGCCTCAATATAGGAGCGCCGAACCTCGAAATTCGAACCTGAAACCCCGTTTCGAGCGCGAAGACGCTTTCGTACAAAACTGCAATAATAGTCGGTTTCTTCTGGAGCTTTCGAGAATGCCGAGAATCCTTTCTATCGTTTGCGCGATCATGTTGGGGGTCACGATGCAGGCACAGCAGAAAGAGTCCGCGAGCGCAGCCAAAGCGCGCAGCACGAATGACAGTGCGGCCAAGCTTCCGGATGCGGAGCAGCTCAAGAAGATGGCCGCGCGCTTTGCGCCGACTCCGCTGGAAGTGGATACCAGCGGATTGAGCGACGGCGACCGGAAAGCACTAGTACAGCTCACACAAGCGAGCCGCCTGATCAACGACATCTTTCTTACGCAGCTCTGGTCCGGTAATCACGCTGAACTCGCTAAGCTCGAAAAGGACACATCCCAGTTAGGACGCGAGCGCCTCCACTACTTCTGGATCAACAAAGGCCCGTGGTCAGAAATTGATGGGCACATCGCCTTCGTTCCTGGCGTACCGCCAAAGAAATTGCCCGGCGCAAACTTCTATCCCGAACAGATGACGAAATCGGAGTTCGAGTCGTGGGTGAAGGGTCTTCCGGCAGATCAACGCGAGCAAGCGGAGGGGTTCTTCACGGTGATTCGCCGTGACCCGTCGCGCAAGCTCAAGATTGTTCCGTACAGCCAGGAATATCGAGCCGATCTGGAGAGCGCCTCTCGGCTGCTAAAGGAAGCCGCCTCACTCACTGACAACGCAACACTCAAGAAGTTTCTTGAGATACGAGCCACAGCCTTTCTCTCCAACGACTACTACGAAAGCGACCTGGCGTGGATGGACCTCGACGCGCCGCTCGACATTACCATCGCTCCTTATGAGACCTACAACGACGAAATCTTCGGCTACAAGGCAGCTTACGAGGCATACGTAAACATCCGGGACGAGCAGGAGTCGGCGAAGCTGGCTTCGTTCTCCGAACATTTGCAGGAGATCGAGAACAATCTTCCGGAAGATCCGCAATACCGAAATCCCAAATTGGGAGCTTCATCCCCGATCCGCGTTGTGAACCAGGTCTTCTCAGCCGGCGATGGAAATCATGGCGTGCAGACCGCAGCCTACAACCTCCCGAACGACGACCGTGTGATTCAGCAGAAGGGAAGCAAGCGCGTGATGCTGAAGAACGTGCAGGAGGCGAAGTTCCGAAGCGTGCTGCAGCCGATTGCCGCAGAGGTTCTGCCTGCGGCGGACCGGCAATATCTCGATTTTGAATCATTTTTCACGCACATCCTCGCTCACGAGCTCACCCACGGAATTGGACCCCATCAGATCACCATTAACGGACGCAGCACGAATCCGCGGCTCGAGTTGAAGGAACTCTACAGCGCGATCGAGGAGGCCAAAGCCGATATCACCGGATTGTTTGCCTTACAGTTCTTAATGGACCACAGCAGTCCCACTGTTCCCCATGGAGAGCAAGCTGAGCGCAACCTCTACACCACGTTTCTTGCTTCGTCGTTTCGCACTTTGCGATTTGGGCTGAAGGAGGCTCACGCGCGCGGGATGGCGATCCAGGTGAACTATCTCCTGGATAAAGGTGGCTTCAAAGCCAATCCCGACGGAACGTTCGCAGTGGATTTCAGCAAGATCAAACAGGCTGTGCGCGATCTTGATCATGAGTTCCTTACCCTCGAGGCGACGGGAGATTATGCAGGCGCGAAGAAGATGCTGGACACGTTTGCCGTGATTCGTCCCGAAGTACAGCGCGGGCTTGATCGACTCACGCACATTCCCACGGATATTGAACCCATCTTTGTGACTGCGAATCGCATCGCTCCACCACACCCGAACGAGCGCGGCGCAGAGCCAGCGGCATTGCGGCACTGAACCGATTCACACGGATGATTAAGCAAGTCACAATCGTCGGCACTGGACTTATCGGCGGCTCGTTGGGTCTGTGTCTGCGCCACAAGGGCATTCGCGTGATCGGTTCCGACAAGCAGCGAGTGCTCGCCAGGGCGGAGCAGATGGGTGCCATTGATGCCGGCATTGAAAATCCCGCGCGTGCATGCGTGGGCAGCGATGTTGTCATTCTCTCGGCGAACGTAGGCGGTATCATCGATTCGATTGAGAACCTCGGGCCAATGTTGCCACGCAGCGTTCTGCTTACAGATGTCGGCAGCACGAAGGTCGAAATTGTCAAGCGCGCGAGATCTGTATTCGGAGCCAGCGTGAACTCGCGTTTTCTCGGTGGACATCCCATGTCGGGCAAGGAGCATTCCGGAATCGAGAACGCCGATCGCGCCCTGTTTTCCGGTTCCACATGGATATTTACTGTTGATGGGGAAAACCTCAACGATTTAGCTCACGAGTACATCACTCTGATCGCCTCGCTGAACACGCAGACCATTTATCTCTCTCCGGAACAGCACGATCGTCTGGTCGCATGGACCAGTCATCTGCCGCAAATGCTCTCAACAGCATTCGCTGCCACACTTCATGATGAAGCAGAACTAGAAGAAAAAGCCCACGTGACACGAACCCAAATGCAGGAGGTCGGGGGAAGAGCACTGCGCGAGATGACTCGCATCGCCGCGAGTCCCTATTCCATGTGGCGTGATATCGCGCTGACCAATGCGGGAAACATCGAAGATGCAATCTTCAAGCTGGAGCAGCGATTAACCCATATCCGTGAGAATCTACGCACGCCCGAGCTGCGTGCTGAGTTCGAGCGTGCTGCGCGATTTAAAAAGACGGATTAACGACGCAGACACAGAGAAGCACAGGAGTTGCTTTTCGGCGCCAATGTAGATCGTTCACCTTTTTCAGTTTTTTTGTCCTCTCTGATTCTTGTTTTCTCCGTGCCTCCGTGTCTCCGCGGTGAAAAAGAGTCTGATATTCTGCCGAGTTCCATGAACAAAGTTTTCGCTAATGCCGACGAGGCGGTCTTCGACATTCAAGACGGAGCCACCGTGATGTTTGGGGGCTTCGGGCTCTGTGGTATTCCGGAAAACCTCATTGCTGCCATGGTTCGCCGAGGAGTGAAGAACCTCATCACCATCAGCAACAACGTCGGGATTGATCATTGGGGACTGGGACTGCTGCTCGAGGCTGGGCAGATCAAGCGGCATATCGGTACATACGTCGGGGAAAATAAATTTCTTGAGGATCTGGTTCTGACCAGGAAGCTCGATCTGGAACTAGTGCCGCAGGGAACATTCGCCGAGCGGATTCGCGCCGGTGGCGCCGGCATTCCGGCTTTTTTTACTCCAACTGGAGTAGGTACGGTCGTCGCAGAAGGGAAGGAAACCCGCGATTTCGATAGTCGCACCTATGTGATGGAGCGCGGACTCACCGCCGACTTCGCACTGATCAAGGCTTGGAAGGGAGATAAATGGGGGAATCTCGTGTTCCGTAAAACGGCGCGAAACTTTTCTCCCATGATGGCCACCGCGGCCAAGGTCACCATTGTGGAAGTGGAGCACCTGGTCGAGGTAGGCGAAATCGATTCCGACCAAGTGATGACGCCAAGCATTTACGTGAAGCGAATCTTCCAGGGACAGAAATACGAAAAGCGGATTGAGCGCAGAACGGTGCGAAAACGTTAGAGACGCAGCATACTACGTCACACGATGCGCTTTGCGCCCACCGTTGAATCCCGTGGTCCTTAGCATAATCAGAGGCAGAATTCTGCCTCTCTACCTGGGTGAATCAGCATTTGCTGTGCGCCATCGCTAAGAGGGCAACGTTGAAGATAACGCCGAGGACAGTGAAGACGAATGTAGCAATCCATAGCGCACGATCTGCTAAGGCGCGTGGAACGCGTGTACGAATTGCGAGCAACGCGATTTGAAGAATCAATAGAACCATCGCCGGAGGTTGAAAGCGGCAGTAAAACTCCACGGCAGGCAACAGGCTCAGCGAGAAAAAGAACAAGATTACAGCAACGGCAAGAAACAATAAGGTAGTCCCTTGTGAGTTGCGCATTGGATTGATTCTACTGAGACGATATCGAACCCGACATGAGCACTACTCCAAAATCGGACAAGAGCAAAGACGCTGAAAAGCGCGAACGCATCGTGCGTCGCATCGCCCGCGAGCTGCGCGATGGCTTCTACGTAAACCTGGGAATCGGCATGCCGACACTGGTCGCAAACCACGTTCCCGCGGGGATGCAGGTAGTGCTGCAAAGCGAGAACGGGATGCTCGGAATTGGTCCATATCCGCTTGAGGGTGAAGAAGATCCCGATTTGATCAACGCTGGCAAAGAAACTGTGACGGAGATTCCCGGTACTGCCTACTTCTCCAGCGCAGATTCATTTGCGATGATCCGTGGCGGACACATCGATTTCAGCGTTCTTGGCGCAATGGAGGTCGATCAGGAAGGCAACATCGCGAACTGGATGATCCCCGGGAAAATGGTGAAGGGCATGGGAGGAGCCATGGATCTGGTCGCCAGCGCGCGTCGCGTCGTGGTCGCCATGGAGCACACCACCCGCGAAGGAGCACCGAAGATCCTGCGCAAATGCACTCTGCCGCTGACGGGCTTAAAGGTCGTCGATACGATCGTTACCGAAATGGCCTATATAAAGGTGACCTCCATCGGGCTAGTGCTGGAGGAAATCGCGCCTGGACTGTCTCCAGATGACGTACAGAAGGCGACAGAAGCCAAGCTCAACATCTCTCCGAACCTTAAGCAAATGGCATCTTGAGCCCTCCGGGACTCACCCTAAGGTACATGTACCTCTAGAGCAAACCCTGCCTCCGCGATGTTTGCAATCTCCTGTCTGCTCAGGTGTTTACCCACTTTAACGACTCTTTACTGAAACTTACCGTGACCTGAGTCACCTTGTAAGTAGGGCAGCCATGCTTAATAACAGGTTTAGCAATCGGCTGCGGATCCCCTAAAGCTCGCCGGGTCAGGATTGACCATGATTCGCTGTCGCCTTCGATCGCTCCTTGTTTTAGCTGCAGCGATTTCCCTGTCCTGCATTCTTGCTGCAGCGATTCCGGCCGAGCTACCCACGAACGTATACCAGCCTGCATCTCCGAACACGAATTACGATCCTGGTGTGATTCCCAATTCAGCTGTTGCAGAGAGCGACAACTGCGCAAAGCTCGCCGACCTTGAAGAGCAGTTCGAGCACGGATTCTCCTCGAAAGATCTTCAAAGGATTCAAGGACCTGAACAGGGTCCGCCGCTGGGTGTTTCTGGAAAGTTCCGGCTGGCGGTGGCAAACGTCTCGGATCCGTTTGCCATTATCACCACTGCACTTGATTCCGAATTCGGTGACGCGATCCAAGGACACACCAAGCTGCGCACAGGGGCGGCCGGCTTCGGACAACGTTTTGGCGCGTCAATGGCTGGCCAAGCGACCAGCGAACTGATGTCGACCTTCCTGATCTCCAGCATCTTTCATCAGGACCCACACTACCATCGCGATCCCGGCGCCCCGACCCATACCCGTATTGAGAAAGCGCTCGCGTACGTGTTCGTGACACGCTCCGATTCGGGAAAGCGAATGCTCAACTTTGCTGAAGTTCTCGGCACCACTTCCTCCTCGCTCCTCGAAGGAAGCTACCATCCAGAGTGGGAGAAAGGGCCCGGCGCAGCCGCCGGCCGTATAGCGATCAGCATCGGCTCTGATGCCGCGTGGAATCTGATGACGGAGTTTCTGCCGGACGTCGCTCGCCACTTGAATCCGCGCTGGATGCTGCTGCGCCGTCTGGCGGATCGCGCTTCACAACAGAACTAAGCCCAATCACTCAGAACATGGCCGTACGCACGCGCAACGTGGGGACTGTCTACTGCCGCAGCCAATGGAACACCGCGACAATCACCACGATCGGCAGCACCACTAATGCCGCAGCGCAGAAGAGCAGCAGAAGAAAGAACAGCCAATCCCTTGCCACTAAGCCTTTGCGCGTACCTCCTCGATAGCGCACGAGGAGGTTGTAATTCATGCGATTCGACTTCCACATCATGTCGAAGAGATCGCCGACGATGGGTATTGTTCCGGTAAGTGTGTCGATACCGATGTTGGCCACCATGCGCATAATCGCTACGCGAGGCAATCCGCGCTGCCAGGCGGCGAAGACGATCAGGAACGACAGTAGGCCCGAGATGATGTCGCCCAAGCCCGGCACGAGTCCCACAATGGGATCGAGCCCGAAGCGAATCTTAGTTCCGGGAATGTGAAAGATGTCATCCAGGACGCCGGCAAGATGGTCGAGTTGCTCGTCGCTGAGTCCGCGCGCAGGGACTCGTCGTGGCGGAAGAATTTCTGGTTCAATGCCCGGCATATAGCGTCTAGCTCAATGGTACTTGTTATTCTGCTGCCATGCCGAGAGCAGTGAAAGCTCACGCGCTCCTAATATTGATTACGTTCATCTGGGGAGCAACCTTCGTCATTGTCAAGAACGCCGTTGAGCACGACGCTAGTCCTTTGCTCTTTAATTTCATCCGCATGACGCTGGCGGCAGTCACGCTCGGCATTTTCTTTCATCGAGAACTCAGAAAAATTCCGCGCTCCGCATTCTTCGCTGGATCTCTGCCTGGAATCTTTCTCTGGCTGGGTTACGAGTGTCAGACCAGTGGCCTGCGCCTGACGACAGCCTCGAAGTCCGCGTTCATCACAGGCATATCAGTGATACTCGTCCCGCTTTTGCTTATGGTTTTCTGGGGACGTAAAACCAGTTTATGGACAGCGCTCGGGGTACTCGCAGCATTCGCCGGTCTTTTCCTTCTTAGTGTTCCCGCAAGCGAAAGTACACTAGGAAACTGGGCGAGCGTGAACCGCGGAGACGTACTCACTCTCGGGTGTGCTGTCAGTTTTGCGTTTCATGTGATTTTTCTGGGCAGGGCAACTGAACGGTTTTTACTGGCGCAAATAGGATTCCTCCAGATCGCCATCGCCGCGGTTCTTATGGGAATCACCGCGCCTCTATTGGAGAAGCCACATATCATGTGGTCAGCGCGAGTAGTTTGGGCAATTGTGCTGACGAGTTTGTTGGCAACAGCGGCGGCATTCACGATTCAGGCGTGGGCACAACGGTTTGTTTCACCCACACAAACTGCGCTCATCCTATCGCTCGAGCCGGTCTTCGCGTGGATGACTTCGTACGTTGTACTCGGGGAGCACCTCGGTCTTCGCGCCGTTCTTGGCGCTGCGCTCATCCTGGCTGGGGTATTGATCTCGGAGCTGCTAGGTTCGAGTTCCGCGATTAGCGCGTCGGCAGGAGTGGGAGAGACACAGCATGCTGCGTCTTTCCCAGATGCAAAAGCATAGATCAGAAGGTGAAGCGCGCCACCATCTCTACTTGTCGCGGATCCTGGATCGCCTGCCCACGAGTGTTGTTGCCGGGCTCGTTTCCTGCAAAACGCAGCTGTTCAGGAGAGAAACTTTGTGGCGGAGAACTTATACGAGAATGCCCGGAGAATTCAATTTCAAAGATCTTTTGATATGCAAAACGGATTCCCGGGATGATCTGAACTCATCGGAATAGTAAGTGGGCAACGCGCGACTCAAGATTCCAATAAATCATCGCGAGCGCGGTCAGATCGAAGGCAGTATGCGCGCACATCACCATGAAGATCCGGCCAGTGCAAGCATAAGTAGAGCCGAACACGAGCCCGACAATTGCCGCCTGTTCGGCTCCGGCAAAGCCTTGGTTCGCATAATGTCCGACTCCGAACCATAGAGAGGTCAGCAGCACAATTGCGGTCTGGGCCAGGGCGCTAGTGCCGAACAATTTGCCAAGGCGTTCGAACATGTAGCCGCGGTAAACAGTTTCCTCGCCGAAGCCTGCAGCAAACATCATCCAGATTGCGCCCGGAAGAGCGGCTTTGTTCGCAGCCAGGTAGTGGTACGCGTGGTTGACGGGATCCGCTCCGAGCAGTGGCATCACAATCGCTTTCATCACAACCTTGAATGCCATCCCGAACACAATCCCAAGGACGATTGCGCCGATCCAACTCCGAGGCCTGATATATCCAATCTCGTGCCAGGGTGTTCGCGACAGGTGCCTCCAAGTGAGTGCGAGGATAGCGCCCAGCGGCAACACCACCTTTCCTATCGAAATGTTGCCGGTAAGGAGAATGAAGAGAATGGCCAGAATTCCCAGTGGGCCGAAGCTCCGCAGCTCCACGGCGAAGCGATCACCCGTGGTGCGGGCAGAGGATTCATCAGGACGAAGAACTTGCTCCGGAAGCTTTGTCTGGCTCTCTTTCACCATCAACTCGGAAATGTGATCAGGATCGTTTGCCCCAGAACTATAAGCAGCTGCCGGATCAAGGACAAGCAGAACCCCTGGCACTTGGTGGTTGCATGAATGTCGCAGCCATCCTTCCCGAAGGTGATTACTTTAAGAAATCGAAATCGATCCAGGAACTTTTTGCCGTCCCGTGACATTACAAGTGTGTGGAACGTGACTGGAATGGAATGCAAGATGCGATGCCGGCGTTCGTTCTAGACTCGGAGGCGGCCAGAGAAGGCGATGAATCCTACGCCCGAACATCCTGACGCGCAGAAGTCGGCGACCGCGCAAAGCGATGAGCTGTTAATGCTCGCGTTCTGTCGAGGCTCGAAGGATGCATTCACCGAACTGTTTTCACGATACAAGCAGCCGCTGTTTGGATTCTTTCGGCGACGCCTTGCCGATTCCGCGCAGGCGGAGGAGCTGACACAAGAAACCTTTCTCGCCGTGCTTCGCGGCTCGGCACGCTATGAACCGTCCGCCCTCTTTCGAACCTATCTCTATGCGATTGGCCTAAAGATCCTACGTGCTCATCGCCGCAAGGCAGCCTTTCGGGCGACGTTTCTGGGAACAGCGCACGAATCACGCGAGCCCATTTCAGAACCTGCCACACATGAGATTGTGTTGCGCGAGGCTCTAGGGAAGCTGGAGCGACACGAGCGGGAGGTTCTTTTGTTGCGTGAATTTGAACAGCTAAGCTACGCCGAAATCGCAGAAGTGCTGCACATGCCGGTGAATACGGTGCGCTCGCGCCTGTTTCGCGCGCGTATGGCTCTGCGCGACTTACTGGCAGCTCCGGTGGCTAAGCCTGCTTCGGAGCTGACGCCGTCGGAGGGATGTGTATGAATATCACCGCACAACATGTAGCTCCGGAAGAGATCATGGAGCTTCTCGATGGCGAACTCTCCGCTGCAGAGGCTCAAGCTATCTCAGCACATATCGAAGATTGCGCTGAGTGCGCCAGGCTTGCTGAGCAACTGCGCACTACTTCCCAGGCCCTCTCGGCGTGGAAAGTCGCCGCAATTCCGACGAGGTTGGAGGACTCGATCACAGAGGTCGCAGCCAAAGCAGGTTCCGGCGCGGAGATCGGAAACTCAGGCCTCTTCGTTCGTACGAGCTTTTGGAGCTGGAAGCAGTGGGCTGGCCTGGGCTGCGGGGCAGCAGTGTCGGCACTGTTGCTGTTCGCGATCTTCTTACCTATGCGATATGAGCGTCGCCAAGTTGCCCAGCACCGAATCGACGGTTTTGCGGCAGAACACACAGAGAGACTGGACCAGAGGACAGGCGGTGACCGTGACCGTGTAGTGACTCGAGGTAGTATCGGCCGCCTGCAGAAAGATGGCGCCGTGATGGGCGCCTTGATAGGGACTCCAGAATCGGCAAAAGCGTTGCAGGATGTTCTGCCGCCGCGGCTTGAAGACGCTCCTATGATCGCCCGCACCGTTGCGCTATCGATGATGACGAGAGACTTCGCCGCGTCCCGCTCGTCTCTCGACGCTATCGTGGCGCGCTATCAGGGGTATTCGGCGCAGATGAATGTCAGTACCACCGAGAATTCTCCGCGCAGCCTGGAGGCTTCGTTGCGGATTCCCGCTCCAGCGCTTTCTTCCACCATTCGCGATCTGAAGACGCTAGGCCGCGTGGAAAGGGAATCGCAATCGGGCGAAGAAGTGACTCGGCAACACGAGGATCTAGTGGCACGGCTAAAAAACTCCCGGGAAACCGAGCAGCGTTTGCGCGAGATATTGCAGCAGCGTACGGGAAAGGTTACGGATGTTTTGAAGGTCGAACAAGAGATCGCACGAGTCCGCGGCGAGATTGAGGAGATGGAGGCCGAGCAGAAGGCGCTCGAGCACCGCGTCGACTTCGCTACTGTCGAACTGCAACTTACGGAAGAGTACAAAGCGCAGTTAAATCCGCCCGCGCCATCGGTTTCTACTCGTGTCCATAACGCCTTCGTGGCCGGCTATCAGAATGTCTCCGAGACGCTTCTCGGAATTGTTCTCTTCTTTGCCGAGTTCGGTCCGGCGATATTGATCTGGCTGGCAATCCTGTCACTGCCGGTTGTTGCGATCTGGCGCCGATATCGAAGACTGAGCGCAGCTGTCTAGGCGTACTCTGCTGCGGGAGTAATCACCCTTGTCATTGACCAGAGCGATGACTCCGCGCACACTCATCGCGTGACCATCCTGCTTGTCTGTCCGAACGAAGCGCGCATGGCTCGCCTGAAAGAGGCGATCCATTCAGCCGGATTTCGGCTCATTTCCGCGCGCGGACTCGACGAAGCCTGGACCAAGAGCGACTTTTTTGACTTTGGCGCGGTTGTGATTGATCACGAATTGCAGGATGACGTTGCCGCTCCCGCATTTCGGCAGCGATTCATGACAGTAAGCGTAGAAGAAAGCGCGGCTCCGGAGAGCGTGGCCTTGCAGCTCGCGAATCTCTTCCATCGTGCGTCGGAGCTGGTGCAGTAGAGCAGAACCGCCAGCATGCGACTGCCGCCCTGGCTTAACGTGCCGCCTCTCGCGGCACGTTGCGCATGAGCCCGGCACAACGTGCCGGGAACTGATTCAAGATCCCGAGTCCCCCTAGGCTGCACTCAATGGGCGTGCGGCATCGCACGTGCCGCGCCTACAGCGCTCGAGAATCGAGAATCTCCTACCCGGCTTGGTATGCCGGGGTCATATCGACTGCTGCGTGAGGCCCGGCACGATCATTCAAAACGTAAGCTCCTCTCTTCGCGTTGTGTGCTTCTCCAGTTCCGCACGATTCGCGAAGTACGTTGATTTCAGCCTGCTCCTGCTGAACAGCTTTTCCGCCTGATCGTCCCAGTGTCCCGATTCGGGATGGTCGCTTTCGCCCAGCGGCATCGCCATGTACGACTGTGGTGGCTTCGTCAAAATCACGATTTGGGTGGCCGACTGGCCATCTACACCCACCATTTCTTTGCCGGCTTTGGCGAAATGGATTGCGCGCGGCGTCGCCATCGCGGCCTCGTTCAGCGTTCCGCCGCTTACCGGCCAGGTGTGCGAGCCGCCCTTCCGCCCAACTCGGAACAGCGTGCCGAACACCGCATCCGGTGGAAAGTCTGTTTTCAGCCGCTGCTCCGTTTTCGCGAGCGCCTCCCGCACCGCCTCATCGCTCAAACTATCCGGAGGATCCATGGCCCGACCGTCAGCGCCCAAGGCTGTCTTGAACAGATAGAACCCTAGCGCCCCGCGCGAATCGGCGTCGCTGCGACGATCCCACTCGGTGAGCATCTTGCCGAAAGCATTCTCTGGCGCCGCCTTGCGGATGCGTTCTTGCCACAGCTCCGCGTGCCATACTTGCGGCGAGAGGGCAATCGCGGTCGCCTGTTCCAGCGTGGCACTCTTAGTTGCATCGAGCAGATCCAACACCATCGCTGGACGCTGAAGCGGCACACGTCGCGAGTCATTATAAAGATAAGGATGCTCACTCCATTTTTCCGGCGCCAGCGGAGAGTCTTTCATCATAGTCAATGGCGGAGCATTGCAGTTCTGCATGTACCCTTGCGGCGGATTCGTAATCTGCACAAGATCGTCGAAGGAGTGGATCCCGCGCCACTCGCATTCGCCTGTGGATCCCGGCATTGGCTTCGACGGATCGCATCCCTTGGGCCTGACGGGCACGCGCCCGTTGCGCACGTAATAGATGTCGCCGTCGACAGTACCTATCATCACGTTCTGCGCCATTAGCTGGAGCTCTGCAAGCGCCGTCTTCGCTTCGGTCAGATTGTGCGCAGTCATAATCCGCCATAATTCGTCCGGAAGTTTGTACTCCTCGGCATAAGGAATCGCCGCGGAATAAGCTTTCCCGTTTTTGTGCGCGACGAGGGGCCCATGATGCGTCGACTCGATCCGCATCTCCTGCCACTTCACCGTGTCTCCCACCTTCATCCCGATGCGTTCGGTTCGCACATCCAGAGGCCGCCATTCATCCTTGAACTTGTATTTGCCGTCCTTGATCTCTTCTTCATACGCATCCGAAGTATCCGGACCACCTGTAGTCATGGCAATCGAGAGATAACGGCTGTGTCCCAGAACGGGAAATGGCAGTCCCACAATCGCCACACCCGCTACGTTCAGCTCTCCGCCATAGATCCGCATCTCGTACCAGCGACGCTCTCCGTACCAGCTCACGTGAGGATCGACGATGGCGATTGGAACATGCAAAGCTGTGCGTGATGGGCCCAGTATCATCTCGTTCGATCCGCGGTAGGGTCCGGTGCGATCGGGCTCGATGCCGGCTCGCTTCAGATCGGCCCGCGCCTCGTCTTCCGGCCACGCCCAGATAATGTACCGGCCCAAAGCAATGATCTGCCAAGGTTCCAGTTTGGGAGCCCATGCGGGCACTTGCTCTGGATGTTCACTCATGAATTTCTTGACCCCAGCCTGAAACGCTTCGCAGACAGCGCGTAGCTGCGGATCCAGATCCTTGTAGTGCTGCTGCGCCACTTGCCGGTGCCGCCATACCCGCTGCCAATAGTCCTGCGCGAGATACTCCTCACCGAAAGCCTCAGCCATGGTGCCTTCGGCCCGGCGGTAGTTGCGCAATAATTCTTCCAGACGGTCCTCAGCTTGCGCGTATCCGGCTCCAAACGCCGCCGCCGCCGCAGTCGCCGCGAAGATATGCGGGACGCCGTAGTCGTCACGTAAGATCTCCACCTTTTCGTCACCGTGGATCGGGAGCGGCAATAAGGCGGATGCGAGTAACGCACAACATGCGATTACTGCGATCCGCAGCCAACTAATCCCGCAACCTTGAGTGGTCGCCGATTCCCATTTCCTGCTAGCCTTGAGCATCAACGTGTTATCGCCTTTCCATCCCTTTTCGGGAATGCCTTCAGAATTTCCCCGCCTGTCCCCGCAATCTCTTCCACCGTTACAAGGTATTTACATCTTGTCGCTGTAGCTCTCATCCAATCTGCCAAATCCCCCAATTCAACTGGATATTTGAAGGAAGACTAGATGAAGAAAAGCAGTTTACTGGCAATCTCTGTTTTGCTGATCTTTGCGAGCTTGACCGCAGGGGCTCAAAACTCAACTTTTAATTCGGTCGATGGAGATGATGACGACAGACCCCGCGACTTCGTTGCTCCGAAGGTATTTCAGGCAGCCGGTCCCACAGCTGCGTCGATTCAGTCGGCGGTGGACGAGTATCGTGGTGCACTCGGCCAAATCAACAATGGCAATTTGACCTCGCAGGCGAGCGGTCGCCGTGAGATCAACTGGGACGGCGGCGGCTCCAACGCTACCACTGCCCCGGTAACACCATTCAACGTTTTTCTGAACACTCGTGGAAGCCAATTCACCACACCGGGGGTTGGCCTGACGCAGGCTCCTCCCTCCGGCGGACCGCAGGGCGGACTCGCTGCATTGTTCAATAATGCGACTTACGCGACTATTTTCCGTGCATTCAGTCCGTTGCGCTTATTCGTTCCCGTGGGGAGCAACCTTACCGAAGCTCAATTTTTTCTGCCCGGATCAAATGGTTCTGCGGCGGCAAAGGTTACTGGGTTTGGAGCGATCTTCACAGATGTTGACGAGCCAAATGGGAGCGGTCCTGGCGACAAGCATGGAAACCGCCATGCCAGCACTAAGATCGAGTATTTCAACGCTGAAGGCCGGCTGATTTACAGCAGCTTGGTGCCGGCCTCGCCTGGCGATGGCAACCTTTCCTTTTTTGGGATTATCTTTGAGGATGCCCGCATTGCCCGAGTTCGGATCACAACCGGTAATGTCGCCCTAGGTCCGGACGACGGCCGGAAACAAGATGTCGTTGCCATGGACGACTTCATCTATGGCGAGCCGCAACCTTTGTTTCCGTAAAAACAGCTGCCCGCCTCGTGCGGATCTGAATCCGAGCGACTTGGGAGATTTTCATGTCGACGGAGGAGGTCCCGAGGCGGGAACAGTCTCGTGTTGTCGGTGGGTGCTTCATCTGCCGCTTCGACTTTAAACGTTGTAGCATGTTGCGCCATGAGGTTTCGTCTGTCCTTGTTGCTGTTGCTGCTTTGTGGCTGTGCGATTGGAGCGGAAGATCGAGCGCGGCGAGAGTACCAGATCCAGCCTGGCTCCCTGTTTCTGTTTGAGGAATCGCCAACACTGAGTCCCTGTGATCCGATTCCAGCTCCGAGCGGAAAGGGGCCAGTGGCTTATCTGGATGCAGCGGGCAATGTGTTCGTGCTGCATCGCAAGGATCAACTCTCGTTAGCGCGAACGGAAGTATCTGGATTAACACTTCATCCGGCCTTTAGCAGTGTGGCTATTTCGGGAGGGCAGCGCGATGCTTACTCGATCGATTTGTGCGCCGCCGCAGGAGAGATTGACCGGCCGGACGCGCAGCAAGTTCTCGATGGAATCCGGCTGTCGCGCAGCGGCGACACGCTTACTCTAACTGCGCCCTCTTATGATCCGGAGCGTCCATCACGCTCGGAACTTCGAATCGCTGCGCCGCGAGATCTGCCGCTCAGCGTCGATGGCTCGTTCTCGGCCGTGGAAATCATGGATATGGCTGCTCCGGTAAAGGTCCGGACAACGCACGCGCGGATCAAGATCATGCGAACTTCCGGAAGCGTGGACGCGGAGGCGGACGAGTTTGGCGTGATTGATTTTGCAGGTGAACGCGGAGAAGTAAGGCTCAACTCCGCGAATGAGATCAATCTGAAATTAACCGCCACAAAGTTCAACGGTAGCTTGCATGCCCTGGCGGGAGAGCCCGTTCGGGTGATCCTGCCGGACGCTTTCAGCACGCCATTTGAAGCTGCAGTGCGCAAGGCCTCCGACTTCATTTGCCGCGCGCCGCTCTGCAGTCAGATAAAGCATTCGCGCCGGGAAGGCGGTGAGTGGTTCAGTTTCGGTTCCGCTACTGCTGCGCTCCGATTTGTATCCACGAAGGGTCCTGTCGTAATAGATTCGCTTGAGCAGTTGCGCGCAGCGCGCGAGCAACAAAAGCGCGAGACGGATGAAGAAGCTGCGGAGCGCAACCTTCAGACGAGGCACATCAACAATGTCGCGGGTTCTATCCATAGCGAGGCGGACGCCCGCGAATACGTAAACTTGCTTTGGAAGCACTTTGCTCCGGATGTTCCAAAGTGGATCGCGCGTTCCACTCTGGATCGAGTGGCGCGCGCCGAGTACGCAGCGGTCGCTGGCGGAGAGTTCATTCCAGAAGACCGCATCGCGAATTCCTTCAACAACTTCGTGCAGCGCATCGGCGCTCCGGATTGGGCGCATGTCACACCCGAAGAGTTGCACGCAATTCGCGCTGGCGAGTTGGCATCGGCGAAAGCTACCTGGAATTCATATCCGAATATCTGGCTGATGCCTAACATCTACCACGTTGGCTCTGCGGGAAACCTGGCGCCAGGATGCCGCGCGGTCGAGGCCTTAAAGATGCTGTACACGCTCAACCATCTGTTTTCCAACGCGATCTACGCACGTGAGCGGCTGCGGCAAAATCCAGTGGCCTCCCACACAGTTGAGGCGCGGCAGAGCTCACCATCTTCGCAAGAGCAACTTCGGGAATATCGAGTAGCCTTCGCTCGCGCGCAAGAGAAAGAGCAGGAACTCCGACGCGTGGAATTTGAATACGTGAAGCAGCACGGAAGCAAAGCCTACGAGGCGATTGTACGGGAGATGATTGACGGCGTGTTGCCATGAGCGGGGGATTCTATCGATCATGTAGATCCTCAATCGTCCAACTCAAGTCGGACTGTAAACCTGCTTTTCGCCAAGCCCACAGTAATCGGCCGAGGTGGGCTGCCAGCAGGCGTCCCGCTGGTCGCTGGGGCTTGCACGCACCTGCTACCGCAGGCGGTCTGTTATCTTTTGCGTTCTTCCGGAAGCCTTCCCACAAGGAGACCACCATGACTCGACGGCCATTTGCTCTGCTCGCGATCAGTTGCAGTGCGTTTGTAGTTTCTCCGGCTCAGGAGTCGGCGCCTCCTAAGCAAGTGTGACCACAGGAGCGGGTGTTCTGGTAAATTCGATTCCCTGTAAACTCCCTCAGAATTCTCTGGTCGATATTGTGGATGCCCTCTACTTGCGCGGATCGCGTGAACGAGAAATTTTCCTGGGAAACATACCTTGCTCGTTTCCCTGAAGCAGGGGACTGGCAGCTGAAAGCCCGCGTTCTGAATTTGGCATCGCGGAGCAGGAGAGAGCAAGCTAATAGACTTGCTCTCAGCTCAGAGCTGCAGCTGAAGTCCCAGCACTACCAGCTCACGTCGCTATGAGTCGTGCGTCTATTGCCATGGAAGTCGCGTCTAACTCATAGAAGTGAAAACCAATTTGCCTTCCTTGCTGTCCAGCCGGTCCCGTCTGACTCGATATAATGAGAGTTTGCCAATTCTGGGCGAGGAAATCTCATGGAATCGCGTATGTCATTAAGAGATCGCATGCGGTCACACCGCTTTTTGTCCACCGTGCTCGTGGTGATGACCTTATTTGTCGGCATTCTTATCGGTACGGTCATACAAAAAGGTGTGAAGGGCGCCACGAAAAGTGTCAATAGCTCGGATGCAACCCAGCTGAAAGTTCCGGCGCCGCAGCAGTTGTCGAACGCCTTCAGCCAGGTAGCCAAGACACTTGAGCCTAGCGTGGTAAACATCAATACGGAATCGACGCCGAAAACCACTCCACGCACGCGGCGTCGCGGCCAACAGGTACCGGACGATCAGGATGGCGATCCGTTTCAGGACTTTTTTGATCGCTTCTTTGGCGGACAAGGTGGAAGTCCGTTCGGCGGTGGCGGCAGCACGACCGAGCACTCGTTGGGATCGGGAGTGATTGTCGATTCCAAGGGCTACATCATTACTAATCAGCACGTAGTCGATAAGGCAGACCGGATTCGGGTGAAACTGGACGGCGATCCGCCGGGCGTCCAGCACGATGCGAAGGTGATTGGAACCGATCCAGAAACTGACTTGGCGGTCATCAAGATTGAGGTGGATCACCCACTCGCCGCAGCAAAACTCGGCAACTCGGACTCGATGAATGTTGGCGACTGGGTGCTGGCGATTGGGAGTCCGTTCGCGCTGGAAGAGTCCGTGACTGCTGGCATTGTGTCGTCGAAGGGTCGCGATATTGATAATCGGCGGCAGTTCCAGCACTTCATTCAGACCGACGCGGCCATCAATCCCGGAAATTCCGGCGGTCCGCTGGTGAATATGAACTCGGAAGTGATCGGGATCAACACGGCGATCTTTACCGAGTCGGGTGGATATCAAGGCATCGGCTTTGCTCTGCCATCAAACACAGTCGTAGAGGTCTACAACCAGCTCACTGGTCCTGAACACAAAGTTGTGCGCGGATCCATCGGTGTTGCCTTCAGCGCTCAACCGAATCCGGCGATCGCTCGCGTCTATGGCGCCAAGACTGGAGTGACAGTCTCGAGCGTTACCCCGAATGGTCCGGCCGATCAGGCTGGCTTGAAGATCGGCGACACCATCACCTCGGTGAATGGCAAGCCGGTTAAGAATGGTGACGAACTCGTCAGCAGCATCTCGGCGGAAAAACCCGGCACCAAGATCAAGATCGGGTATGAACGCGGAGCCAAGCCGGCCGAAACAACAGTTACCATCGCAGATCGTGCCAAGCTGTACGGCAATACCGCGTCAAATGAAGAAGAATCCGGGAATGAAGAGCAGCCGGTTTCCGGCAAACTCGGCCTTTCTGTCAGGCCGATCACCCCCGATATGGCCGACAGACTGGGAATTCCCGCAAATAAGGGTGTAATTGTCGCCGATGTGAAAGCCGGATCCTTCGCCGAGGACATTGGGCTGAGCCGCGGCGACGTGATCCTAGAGGTCAACAAGCAGCCGGTGAACAGCGATGACGATTTCCGTCGCATCACCGGTCAGCTGAAGAGCGGCCAGGATGTAGTCTTCCTGGTACGTCAGGGCCGCGGTCGAAACGCCAGCACCATTTTCCTCGCGGGCACTCTGCCGTAAAATCCTAAGATCTAAGTGGCTGGATTGCAACGAGTTAGTTGCAATCCAGTCAAAAATCCCGGAACTTCGGGCAGAATCGCTGCTGAATGTGGCATCCTACTTCACCCGAAGGTACATAGCACTACCGGGTCTGGGCCTCGAATTAATCCTGTGCAAAGGTATCCGTGGTCGGGTAAGCTGCTTGATACCCCGTTAAGAAATCCCCGAATTGGGCCGAGGGAGTAGCTCGGCTTCAAAAGAGGAGCTTATGCGGTTTCAAAAAATCGGTGTCACATTTCTGGTCACGGTAGTGATGGGTATGTCGGCTTTTGCAGTTACACCAAAAGCCAAAACCTCAATCAAGAGTCACTCCCGCTTCGCCAGGCTGCATAGATCGGCGTGGAAGCGGCACGGGCAGCAGCAGATTGCCAGCGATAGAGCCCGCGAGATTCAGGAAGCCCTGATCCGCGAGCACTATCTCGAGGGCCAGCCGACTGGTATGTGGGACGCCAGAACCACGGCAGCGATGCGCAAGTTCCAATCTGACCAGGGATGGCAAAGCAAAGTTGTTCCTGATTCCCGCGCTCTGATCAAACTTGGACTTGGGCCGAGCCACGAAAATGATCTCAATCCCGAGCTGATGGGCGATGGCGCATTCAGCCCCTTGAGAACTACAACGGCACCGCAAGCCGATATCGCGCAGCGCTAACCCTCTGGATCAAGTACGGAAACGCCTGAGGAATGGATTCCTCAGGCGTTCTGCTTTTGAAAAACGCGTTTTGCGGGGCAATTCCAAAGTACCCACTCTGCCGTTACCAGCGTAAATTGCGTGTCTCGGGTCTTCGATAGATACTCAGACCGTGGCAAATCACTTTACATTCTTCGGACAGATTGGCGGCGTCACGCGTCAGTGCTCGCTTTGCGATGAATTCCTGGTGGTGAACGCTTCGTCGAGGGAACTGGATTCCGCAGACACTCATCACCTATGGACCGCGGCATTTCAGCGCCACATTTTGGAACGTCATGCCAGTAGTCGCTCTATCAGTGATATCGAGAGCTGTCCGACGATTCGTATTATTTAAACCTCTTTTCCCGTTTTCCGCTCGGAAATCAATTCCTCCACCGCCCCTATAATCGTTGCGCGATGAAATCTGCGCGCACACTATTCGCGGCCGTTCTCCTCCTCTTCTCTGCCTCTGCAGTTGGCCGGCATGAAGGCTCATCAGACCTCGTTGAGCGGGCGCAAAAAGCCAATCCTCCCATTGCGGGAGAGCTCAAGCTTGATGGTTTGCAAAGCCCGGTGACGGTCATGCGCGATAATTGGGGCGTTGCGCACATTTATGCGGCGAATCAGCACGATCTGTTCTTTGCCCAGGGGTTCGTGGCCGCGCAGGATCGTCTCTTCCAAATGGAGTTATGGAAGCGTGCAGGACAGGGAAGGCTGGCAGAAGTCTTGGGCAAGTTCGCAATTGACCGCGATCGTTTTGCCCGCCTGCTCAAATATCGCGGCGATGTGCGGCGCGAATACAAGAGTTACGCGACGGATACTCTGTCGATATTGTCGGCGTTTACTGATGGCATAAACGCTTACATACGCTACTTGAATTCCCAAACTGGTCCGGGGCTGCCAATCAGTTTTCAACTAGCCGGCTTCAGGCCCGAGCCATGGAAGCCTGAAGATTGCCTCTCGCGGATCGCAGCTTACTCGATGACGGGAAATGCTCGTATCGAGCTGACAAATGCTGAGCTCTTGACGAAGATCGGGGCCGAGAAAACCCAACGAATCCTCGATCCCGATCCACCCGCTAAGCTTGATGCGGCCGAGGGCGTCGATTATTCCGGTCTTTCGCCGAACTTGCTTGATGGATTGGTCGGTGGGGACACGCGCATCGAATTTGCAGTTCACAACGCTCCCGTGGGAAGCAACAACTGGACGATTTCCGGCAAGCTGACTGAGAGCGGCAAACCGATACTAGCCAACGATCCGCATCGCGTGATCGCTTTGCCGTCTCTACGTTACATGGTGCATTTGAGTGCGCCAGGATGGGACGTAATTGGTGCCGGCGAACCCGCCTTACCCGGGGTTGCCATCGGACACAACCAGCACATCGCCTGGGGACTAACGATCTTCCCTGTCGATCAACAGGATCTTTACATCGAGGAACTCAACCCGGCGAATCCGCTGGAGTACAAGCGCAATGGGAAGTGGCAGGCAATGCGAACCGAGAGGTCGGTCATCCAGGTGAAAGACGGCTCTCCCGAAACGATAACGCTCAAATTCACTCAGCACGGGCCCCTGCTCTGGGAAGCCGCCTCCCACAATCGTGCGCTGGCGTTGCGTTGGGTGGGAGCCGAACCCGGGACTGCCGGATATCTGGCTTCACTCTCGCTGGATCGTGCACAAAACTGGAACGAGTTTCTCGCCGCGCTCGAGCGTTGGAAGCTTCCTCCGGAAAACATGGTCTACGCCGATACCGAGGGAAATATAGGAGAACAGTCGGCGGGACTAACTCCGATTCGCACCTGGACCGGCCTGCTTCCCATAATGGGAGTCGATGGCGGCCATGAATGGTCGGGCTTCGTACCGCTGGAGCAGCTGCCTCGCACTTTCAATCCTGTGGAAGGATGGTTTGCCACTGCTAATAATCGCACCTTCGCCGAAAACTACAAGTACAAGGTGGGATATGAATGGGCAACGTATCGCGTTGAGAGGATTCGTCAGGTCTTGTCCGAATTTGCGGAGAGGCAACGCAAGATACGCCTGCAGGATGTCGAAGAATTGCAGCGCGATGTCTATTCGCTGCCCGCCGATCAACTCATCCGCATGTTGCCTCGGCATAGCGACGGTCCTGAGCGTCGCTTTCTCGAGATCCTGAAAGACTGGGACCGCATGATGCGCTCCACTGCGGTTGCCGCTGGGCTTTACGAAATTTGGGAGAACCACGTGCGGAGTGCCTTGCTGGAAAAGATCGCCGGCACATCAGCGCCGAAAACGGTCCATTTGAACACGCAACAAGCCATGGATTTTCTCAAGTTTTTGCCAGCTGATCAGCAACAACGCCTGTTGCTCTCAACACTTGCCGACGCGGGACACGAATTAGAACAACAGGCAGGACCCGATCCAGCCTTGTGGTCGTGGGGCTCGCTGCACACCATGACGTTCAGGCACCCGCTTGATCAACTGCAGGGAGCCAAGGGACTCTTCGATCTCGGGCCGGTCGCAAGACCGGGAGATGCCAATACTGTAAATGCGACTGGCTCCGGAACCGCCGGATATCGGCAGGCCTCCGGCGCCAGCTATCGAGAGATCTTTGACTTGAGCAACTGGGATAATTCCCTCGCAATCAACACTCCAGGTCAATCCGGCGAGCCTGGCAGCCGGCATTACTCTGACCTCCTCCCCGTTTGGGCAGCCGGACAGTATTTCCCTTTGCTCTATTCAAAGGAGGGTATTGAGCAGAATGTGACGGATGTGCTGGTTCTGACGCCCGCGAAAAGCAATCGGCAATAAGCAATGGACGGCAGGCAGAAGAAGAACTCGCGCCTTCGGATTTTTAGCTGTTCGCTAATTGCCCAGTGCTGCTTTTCTCAACTTGCAGCGGCATGCATGGCCTGAGCGATCATGCTCTTAGAGGTTACAACGGCGCGAAGCCGCGCTAAAAGGACCTCCGGCCCCTCACCTTTGATGACGTAACTGTGAACGGCGTCGCTGTGCTCGTACACCTCTTCGCCGGTAACGACTATGATTGGGACTTGGGGCCGCAACGTCTTGATGGTCTTCGCTACCTGCGTACCTGTCGTTCCGGGAAGATAATAATCGAGCAAAATGGCGTCGTAATAACTGGTAAGAACCATAGCTAGCGCCTGTTCGGCTGTCCCGGCTAAATCGCAATCGAACCCGCTAACGGAGAGGACCATTTGGCGCATCGAGTTGAGCGATAGATTGTCATCAATGCTTAAGACTTTCGGTCGAGATTCAGTCATGTCTGGAGCATCCTCTCACACGCAATCGAGAGCCGGAACCCCGAAAATTACCCTACTTAACCCTGCTTAGTACCATTTCAGATTGTTCCAGATCGGGACATGGATAGGAAATATACAAGCAAGAATGAGAGTTCTACGATCCAAGCCGGCAATAGGCTTGAGTTAGGATTAAGTGCTCTCACTTAGCGATAGAAGTGCCCAATGATAGAGCCGAAGATTGCATGGGTTGCGAAGACCGCCGTCGGCGTACTGACGCCATAATTCAGTCCCATAAAGCCTGGCGGCTCCAGCATGCGAGTTGAGGTTGGTCCATGCGTTTCACTCGCCATGCGTGGGTGTATTCCCGGCAATGCTTGCCAGCCGATGAGGCAAATGAATAGAGCGTGAGCAAGTCCGATGAGAGCACCCCGATACCAGGTGGGACCCCCCAGAAATTGCATCGCGACTACATAAAAAAGAGAGAACAGCCACCCTATACCGATGTGAATGACGATACCGAGTGCTCGTGCGCGATCGCGATGCGGAGAAATTGCAGAGCCCAGGATCAAGGGCAAGTTAAGCCGAGTGAGCCCCAAGCCCTGTGCAATGCTTTCAGCGCTCACCAAGGCGAGACTGGCAACAAATCCCCAAAACAGCCAACTGCTCCAGTGGAGTTGAAGCGTCATGCAGCTTGCTCTCGCTTCGTCTCTTTCTCGCGCCGATCAGCCATTGTAAGAGCCGCGTTTATCAAGCCTACATGCGTGAATCCCTGGGGAAAGTTCCCTAGAGCTTCTGCCGTTCTGGGATCCATCTCCTCGGAAAAGAGACCAAGATCATTGCCATACTCGAGAAGGCGTTGGAACTCCGATTCGGCTTCCTCAATGGAGCCCCCTCCCAAAGCCAGATACTCTGCCAGCCAAAAGGAGCAGATGCCAAATGCGCCCTCGCCGGAACTCAGTCTATTGCGATATCGATAAAGAAGTCCCCTGCCGGTGCCGATTTCTTTTCGGATGCATTGATACGTCCGGCGCATTCGTTCTGAATCTGCGCGCTCAAATCCATGCTTTGCCAGTAGCAAAAGGCTCGCATCAACCTCCGATCCTCCAAAAATGGCGGTGTAAGTCTGCCGCTCCTCATTCCAGGCTTTTTGCTTGATCGTTCCCTCTATTTCCTCAAGCGTATGCTTAGCTGTTTCGCGATCCAGCTTTTTCAGCAGCCCCGCGTCATAAAGCTCTAACAGCTTCTTCATGGCAACCCAGCACATGACTTTGGAGTGGGTGTGATGCTGATCTCCAGCCCGCGGCTCCCAGATGCCTTTATCCGGCAAGGTCCAATGCTCCCAGACATACTTCCCGATGCCGCGCAGTACCCGTCCACTGGAGCGATCGATGGACTTGTTGTACTCGTCCAACTGCGCGGCGGCCGAGATCACTTCGCCATAAACATCGAGCTGCAACTGGCCGCGGGCATCATTGCCTATGCGCACCGGCCGGGAGTTGCGATATCCCTTCCAGTTCATTTCCCGTTCTTTTCTTACGGGTTTGCCGTAGACCGTGTACATAACCAGCAGCCGCGGCTGCGTAAGATTAGTGGAATACAGCAGCCAATCAATGAAAGACTCCGCTTCATCGTGATATCCAAGTCCAAAGAGTGCGGAGACGGTCAGAGAGGCGTCTCGCAGCCAGCAATAGCGGTAGTCCCAATTCAGATTTCCACCAATGTGCTCGGGAAGCGACGTGCTGGGAGCAGCGACGATTGCTCCTGACGGTGCGAAGTTTAGAAGCTTTAGCACCAGCGCACTGCGTAGTACGTTCTCCCGAAATGGTCCCTGATATTCGCATCGCGCAGACCACTTCCTCCACCATGCTACGGTCTGCGAAAGCGCAGCTTCGGAGGAATCCCCGAGAGGAGACAGCACCGCGGGTCCATGCTGCATCATGACCAGCGAGCAGTACTTGCGGTCCCCGGCGCGGAGCCGCGCCTCACATTGGGCATGATCTCCTTTCATTTGCCAATCCAGATCGCTGCGTAGCCACAGAGCTCCGCCGATGAACTGCACGTGAATCCCAAGACTTTTCTGCTGCCTCCAGTGAGCGCGGACGGTTCCATATTTAGGAGCAGGGCAAAACGCAGCTTCCAACTGCACTTCGCCTGACGTGCACTCGACGATCCGTAGGACTTCCCGATCGGGAATCATGTGTTGGCGTTCATAAGCCAGATCGTAAACCGGCATGCAGTCGAGGAGGCGGAGTGTTCCCGTTTCAGACTGGAAGGTGGTTTCGAGAACGTTGGTGCCCGGAAGATATCGGCGGGTACTTCTATGCTCGCCGGCGGGAGAGACTCGCCAAAAACCTCCCTTTCCCAAGTCCAGAATTGCACCGAAAAGTGAAGGACTGTCGAACCAGGGCCAACACAGCCAGTCGAGTGAGCCGTTTTTGGATATCAGCGCTGCTGATCTGCAATCGCCGATGATGGCGTACTCGCCAATTGAGGGAGTAACGTCGCTCCCATATAACATTCCGCTCTGTTGTACGTCCTGCACACTTAAGCGGATGCGAAAGGCGACAGCTCACGTTGGCCGAGCGTCATCGCAGCTATCGCCTTGGACTTGCAAAGCACTTACTTCTTGGCCGCCTTCTGATTCACGACTTGGAGTTCGTCCTTGACTGAGAAGACGCCCGGCACCTGATTCGCAGCTAACTTTGCCTGCGTATCATCGGCCTCGTTGTCTACTACGCCCTTCAGGGTTACATGACCGCCATCCACGATGATGTGGATCGAAGGCACCGCTCCCATGAAGTAGCGGTACAGGCCACCCTGATTCGAGATCGCTCGCGCTACCTGCTGTCGAATGCGATCATCCATTGGGGAAGGCGGCAGTACCTTAATTTGATTGTTGACCGTGTTTACGCCTTCAATCCGTTTTACCGCGTTCTCAGCATCTTTCTTCAGCGTCGGATTTACTACGGAGCCGAGCAAGGTAACGGCGTCCCCGTTCACGGAATACTCAAGATCATCGAACAATGAGTAATACGGCAGCATGACTAGCTCATGACGAACTTCTTTCACGATGCGCTGCTCGTTCGGGTCCAGTGTCCCCGGACGGATCGCCAGCTGAGTGTTGCTGCCCGACTGGGCGAAAGCGAGGCCCCCGAGAACTACAAACGTTGCCAATAACCTCATTTGTCTTGCCTCCATGGACTTTACTTTTTTATTATTTCTAACTTGGGAACCTATGAAGTAGATGCTGATAACACTCGGTTCGATGCGCGGATCATACGCTTCCCAGAACGCAACTCGCCCTCCTGTCGCGTGTTAATACCTGCTGGGATCCGCGCCAAATCGCGCCTTCTGCAGGACCCGCCGCCAACTCAGCTTCCAGATTTGCCAAGACCGCCCTCCGGGTCTATTTTAAGGACTGGCGTTATTGATGGACGTTCCCGCGTTCCTATGTGGTTCTCGTTCAAGGAGAGATCGGCAAAATGGATACAAAGCCGGCGCAGAATATTCAGGACACTTTTCTCAATACAGCTCGCAAGGACAAGTCTCCGATCACGATTTATCTGATGAGCGGAGTAAAACTGAGCGGTCGCATTCGATCCTTCGATAAATACTCAGTCGTACTCGAAACCAATAACCAGGAGCAGCTCATTTTCAAGCATGCGATCTCCACAGTGGTGATGGCGCGCGGCTCGCATTACGGAGAACGTCCTGCAGCCTCCGAGCATCGACCGCCCGCTTCGGAGCGCCCGAGCGTTGCCCATGAAGCTGCGCCTCCTACAGCAGTTTCCGAAGGCTGAGCGCACTGTTGAGCGATAGCGCGGGCAATTGAAGTGGCACGGAGTCCCTCCTTCCCGAATCCAACCGGCACTGATCCTGCCAACAGGCAGGAGCGGGCTTTCCTGGTGGGAGTTGATCTGCGCTCCAAGCGCAGCAGCGGCCCCAGCGCCCAGGCTCGTCTGGCGAGACAGGCGACAGAAGTCTGCCGCGCGCAATCTCCTGAGAATGACGAACAGAACAGTTCGTCGAAGCGCAAATTTGGTACCGGCTTCTCTGTCGAAGATTCGATGGCGGAATTTCGCGAGCTCGCGACAAGCGCCGGTGCTGAAGTGGTCGGCGAAGTGATACAGCGTCGCGACAAGCTGGATCCAGCGACGTTGATTGGTCGCGGAAAGCTCGAAGAGATCACCGGAGCTGTTGCCGGATCGCTTGCAGATGTTGTCCTTTTCGATCACGATCTTTCTCCTTCGCAACAGCGCAACATCGAACGCGAGCTGCATGCGCGCGTGATTGACCGCACACAGCTCATCCTCGACATCTTTGCGCGGCATGCCCGCACTCGCGAAGGCCAGCTTCAGGTAGAGCTTGCGCAATTGCAATATCTGTTGCCTCGCCTGGCGGGGCGCGGAGCCGAAATGTCGCAGCTCGGCGGAGGCATTGGTACTCGCGGCCCCGGTGAAACACAGCTCGAAACCGATCGCCGGAAGATTTACCGGCGTATGCGGCATGTTCAGCAGCAGCTCGAGAATGTACGGCGAGTGCGAGCTCAGCAGCGCCAGCGGCGCGAAGCCGTCCCGGTAGAGACAGTCGCGATGGTCGGATATACGAATGCGGGCAAGTCGACGTTATTTAATGCCGTGACTAATGCCGGTGTTATTGCCTCGTCGCGCATGTTCGCGACGCTCGATCCCACCTTGCGCTCGATAACGTTACCTTCCAAACGCAAAATCCTGCTTTCCGACACAGTCGGGTTCATTCGCAACCTGCCGCATACCCTAGTCACTTCTTTCCGCGCGACTTTGGAAGAGGTGCAGCGCGCTTCGTTGATTCTCCATATTGCGGATGCCACGAGTCCAAACGCGACCGAACAGCGGGAGCAAGTGGAGAATGTACTTGCCGAACTGGAGGCGCAGAACAAACCGGCAGTGCACGTTCTGAACAAAATTGATCTCCTTTCAGCCGCACAACGAAATGCGCTTCCTACCGGTGAAAATGTGGTTCAAGTGTCCGCGATAAAGGGGATTGGACTCGAGACCCTGCTGCAGAAAATTGATGCTGCACTCACAGTTGATCCCATAGCCCACATTGAGATTAGCGTCCCCCAAAGCGAGGGCAAAGTGCTTGCCATGATTGAGGCCCGAGGGAACGTCCTGAAGCGGGAATACAGAAATGAGCGCGTTCAGCTCAGTATCGAAGGTCCACAGTCGCTTTTACGGCAATTGCAGCCGTTCTTGAATCGAACGACTTCCGTTATTTCAAATCGACAGTCACATAAGCAGCAATCTTCCGTTCGTCAGCTTCGTAAAAGTTCAGAATAGCTTTTGCACTCTGCGGGTCTCGTGATAAAAGAGTGTGCCCCGAATCCCAGGCATGAATTCCAACTCGGCAATCCTTTCAGCTTTGAAGCGATACTGGGGCTACGATTCCTTTCGTCCGCTGCAAGAGCGCATTGTCTCAAGTCTGCTCGGCGGTCGCGATACTTGTGTGGTGATGCCCACTGGAGGAGGCAAGTCTCTCTGCTATCAACTCCCCGCCGCGATCCTTTCCGAGAAGACAGTCATCGTTATCTCGCCCCTAATTGCGTTGATGCAGGACCAGATCGCGCAGTTAGGGCAAATGGGGATTCCAGCTGCCAGCCTCAACAGCGCGCTTGCGGTTGACGCCCAGGGAAAGGCGGTTCATGATGCACTTCAGGGGCGGTTTCGTCTGCTTTATCTCTCCCCGGAACGGCTGGCTCGCCGAGACACGATCGAATGGCTGAAGCGTGTGCCGGTTTCGCTCTTCGCGATCGATGAGGCGCATTGCATTTCCGAATGGGGACACGAGTTCCGGCCGGAGTATAGGCAGCTAAATGCCTTACGCCAACATTTTCCGGATGTGCCAATTGCCGCTTTCACAGCGAGCGCAACCAGGCATGTGAGGCACGACATCATCGCGCAACTGCGGCTGCGCAACCCAGATAAGTACATCGCGAGTTTTCATCGCCCGAACCTCAAATATCTAGTAAAGCAGTGCGAGTCTGGCACGCAGGAGGCTCTACTTTTGCGAGCCCTGCGTCAATACTCGGGCAGCAACATTATCGTTTATGCGCCCACCATCAACCGTGTCGAGCAGACGGTCGATTTCGTCGAGGAGCGCGGCATTCCGGCCATTGCTTATCACGGCAAGATGAGCAGCGAGGCGCGCCGGCAGAACCAGGAGCGCTGGATGTCCGATGAGGTTCGCGTGCTCATTGGCACAATCGCTTTTGGCCTGGGGATTAATAAGGCAACTGTCCGCGCGGTGATTCATCTGGCGCTGCCGAAATCAATCGAGCAGTATTACCAGGAGGCCGGACGTGCCGGGCGGGACGGAGTCCCGGCGGATTGCCTTCTGCTCTGGCAGGCGCGCGATGTCGGCCTGCTGACATACTTCATCGAGCAGATCAGCGATTCGGCTGAAAAGGAACGATCCTGGCAGCGCTATCACCAGATTCGGCGCTTTGTCGAAACAGGGCAATGCCGCCATCTCCAGATTTGCTCACATTTCGGCGAAACGCCAAAATGGGACACTTGCGGCGCATGCGATGTCTGTGGCGCCGAACCAGACTGGTTGAAGATTGCGGAACCGGTAGCTACACGGAAACGCCGCAAATATGTTCTGTCGGAGCAGATTGGAGCGGGGGGAGAGACGGTTGGATTCTCCCAGAACGGTACTCCGTCGACTTCGCCTCAACCCGAGTCTGACCTTGATTACGACCTCAGTGACTATGTCCGCGAATGGCGTAGAAACGCGGCAAGAGAACAGGGGATCGCTGCGTTTGTTGTGATGCACGACTCAACGCTTCAGGCGTTGTGCCGTATTCGTCCCCGAACTCTGGCTGATCTTCGTCGTGTACCCGGCTTCGGCGAACGAAAGATCGAAGTGTACGGCAAGCAGATACTCGAGGCTTTGCGTCGGTTTGATGAGGGAGCACGAGCGACCTACTCGCCTCAAAGGAAGCAATCGAAGCCCGCGGCTGAAACGCTTGATCTGTTGGCTCGAGGGCACTCGCTGGCACAAGTTGCAGCCATTCGCGGAAGGCAGATGAGCAGTGTTGTTCAACTCGTCGCGGAGATGATCGAAGCCGGGCAGTTGCAGTTTCAGCGCAGTTGGATCGGCGAGCAGAAGGTCACGGAGATTGAAACAGCCTGCGCCAAAGTTGGGATGGAACGTCTAAAGCCGATCAAAGATGCTTTGCCAGAAACCATCAGCTTCGACGAAATTCGCCTTGTTGTAGCCCACTTGAAGTGGCGGGCCGCAGGGCGGGATGTTGCGAAATCCGCACTCGCTTGAACGCTGTTTATACGGAAAAAATTAAATAGGCTCGCGGCCGAGAAGCGGTGACATTCCTTGGCCACGAGCCCATTCGATCCTGAATCGGATCGGAGGTGATACCCACTAGTCTCCGCCCATCATCGGAACATGTCAAGGAAACTTGAGAGCTGAGCACGGTTAAATTTACCTAGATTTTCAATGCTTTGCGGCCGCTCCACGTTTGACACCTGCAAAAATCGAATGTTAGCTTAAACAGTTGTCTATCCCATCCTCGGCGAGACAATACCACCCAAGTGAATGGACGCGACACTCAGACAATTAGGCGAACTTGCGCTCGGAGCAATCCCGACCATCATCCTCTTTGTTTTCATTTGGATTCTGTATCGCGTCATCGTCCATAACGCTCTCACCAAGGCCTTGGCTGAACGTCACAGCAAAACCGTAGGAGCGATGGAAAGAGCCAAGAGCGACGTAGCCGCAGCCGAGCAGAAGACCGCTGAATACGAACGCAAGATTCACAATGCGAGACTGGCCGTTTTCAAGCGTCAGGAGAGCCGGCGTCAGCAGATTCTTGAGCAGAAAACCGCTGCCATTGCTGAGGCGCGGGCTGCTGGCGAGGTTCGAATCACCGCTGCCCGTGGCGAGATCCAGAGAGAGGCGGAGATCGCCAAAGCTCTGGTGCAGTCCGAAAGCGCCACGCTCGCGCAAGAGATTATCCGCGCCGTCCTGCGCACAGGCGCGGCAGTGAAACAGCCCGCTGTCGGTGGTCGCAGATGAAACGACTCCTGCTCAAATTAGCGCTGTTGCTATCGGTCGCGTTTTTTGCAGTCTGCAGCGCGGCCTTGCAGAAATCCGCAGCCGGCACTCAGAAGGGCTCGGCTTCATCGGCTGCGAGTCCGCAATCAAGTGCGAATGTAGCCACAAAGCCTGGATCCTCAACTCCGAATCAGGAATTGACTCACGCTTCTAACGAAGCTGCGGGACGCACGCCTCAGGAGGCGGAGCCGGGCAGGCAGGAAGGTGAGGGCGAGTCGCACGATCAAGAAGCCGCCTTCAAGTATTCGGCTGCGGTGCGTGCCATCGCCAGAATTACTGGCCTTTCCTTGGTTACCGCATACTGGCTCTGTGTAATGATCAATTTCGCGATCATTGCCGCCTTTGTCATTTTCGTAATGAGGTCGAACCTTCCCACAATGTTGCGCAGCCGCACCCAGTCGATCCAGAAGGGAATGGAAGATGCGCGCCGCGCCAGTGAAGATGCCGGCCGCAGGCTTCGGGAAGTGGAAGCGCGCCTCGTTCGCATGTCTTCCGAGATCGAAGAGATGCAAAAACGTGCCGAGGACGAAGCGAGGAGCGAAGAAGATCGCATTCGCACTTCGATCGATGAGGAGAAGCACAAGATACTGCAGGCTGCTGAGCAGGAAATCACGCAGACAACGAACGCCGTGCGCCGTGATCTTCAGAAGTATGCAGCTGAGCTGGCGGTTTCCATTGCTGAAAAGGGAATTCGCATAGATACCAGCTCGGACAAAGCCTTAGTGGAGGAGTTTACCGAGCAGCTTGCCGGCGATGCGCGCAGAAATGGGAGCAGCTAATGGCTTCGTTCGTCGGAATTTACGCGCGCGCTCTCGCCGATGTAGTGATCGATCGAAAGCTCGATGCCAATCGAGTGACTGAGGAGCTGAACTCACTCGAAACTTTTTTACGGGAAAGCGCGGATCTGAGAACGATCTGGGATACTCCGTCCGTCGGCAGCGAACAGAAGCTGAAGCTGCTGGATGCAATTGCTAAGAAAGCTCGTCTGCTCTCTGAAATTCGCAATTTTGCCGCTGTGCTGATCTCTAACGGCCGTATCCATGCCTTCAACCAGATCGCCAGGGAAGCGATCGCGCAGATCAACGAGCAGCTTGGAATTGCCAATGCCGAGATCATCAGCACACGCGAATTGGGTGCTGAAGAAAAGCACAGACTGGAAGCGCAGGTCGCCAAAGCTGCAGGCAAAAAGTTGCGGGTGCGATACTCGCTCGATCTAGGATTAGTGGGCGGTGTTCTGGTTAAAGTCGGGAGTACCGTCTATGACGGTTCTGTACGCGGTCAACTGCAGCGCATTCGAGAGCAAATCATAGCAAGTTAGTCCCGGACAGACAAACCAAACGGTTAGTTATCACTCAAGAGTTAAAAAATGGCGCAAATCAAAGCAGACGAAATTACGAAACTCATTCGCGAGCAAATCGAGAATTACGAATCTAAGCTTGCGGTCGACGAAGTCGGCACTGTGATCTCGCTCGGCGACGGTATCGCGCGCATCTACGGCCTCGACAAAGTGATGGCTGGAGAGCTGATCGACTTTGGTCACGGCGTGAGCGGCATCGCAATGAACCTCGAAGAAGACCAGGTCGGCGCCGTGCTCATGGGTGAGTACACGGAAATCAAAGAAGGCGATGAAGTGCGCCGCACAGGAAAAATCATGGCAGTGCCGGTGGGCGAAGGCATGGTCGGCCGCGTCGTGAACTCCCTTGGGCAGCCCATCGACGACAAGGGACCAGTTAACACCAAGAATTCGATTCACATCGAGCGAATCGCTCCTGGCGTCATCGACAGGCAGCCGGTCCGTGAGCCAATGGCGACAGGCCTCAAGGCTATCGACTCGATGATTCCCATCGGCCGCGGGCAGCGCGAGCTTATCATCGGCGATCGCCAAACCGGCAAAACCGCGGTCGCCCTCGACACGATCATCAACAATAAGGGTAACAACCTGATCTGCATCTACTGCGCGATCGGCCAGAAGCGCTCTTCGATCGCCAACGTGGTGAAGACGCTTACTGATTACGGCGCTATGGATTACACGGTAGTGGTCGCTGCGTCAGCCTCCGAACCCGCCCCCATGCAGTACATTGCTCCTTATGCTGCGTGCGCGATCGGAGAGTACTTCCGCGATAACGGCAAGCACGCGCTCGTGATCTACGATGATCTCTCGAAGCACGCTGCGTCTTATCGCGAGATTTCTCTCCTGCTGCGCCGTCCACCGGGACGTGAGGCGTATCCGGGAGACGTCTTTTATCTGCACTCGCGGCTTCTCGAGCGCGCAGCGAAGCTCTCTGACAAACTTGGCGGCGGTTCCCTCACCGCGCTTCCCATTATTGAAACTCAGGCAGGCGACGTTTCCGCCTACATCCCAACGAATGTAATTTCCATTACTGATGGTCAGATATTCCTCGAGACGGACTTGTTCAACTCGGGCGTGCGTCCTGCAGTAAACGTCGGTATTTCAGTAAGCCGCGTGGGTGGATCTGCGCAGATCAAGGCCATGCGTCAGGTTGCGGGATCGATGAAGCTGGAGCTTGCGCAGTATCGGGAACTAGCAGCGTTCGCACAGTTCGGTTCAGATCTGGACAAGGCTACGCAGCAACAGCTCAATCGCGGCCAGCGGCTGACTGAACTGCTGAAACAGCCGCAATTCTCGCCGCTGCCCTTCAGCAAGCAGATTCTCTCGATCTATGCCGGCACAAACGGCTATCTCGACGATCTGCAGGTCTCGCAAGTGCGTGACTTTGAAGATTTGCTCTACAGAGATGTCGATACGACAAATCCTGGTCTTCTCAGCCAGATCATGGAGAAAAAAGTACTCGACGACGGCATGAAGCGCGAAATGGAGCAGCTCATCAAAGAAGCGAAGCAGGAGTTTGCAGGCCAGCGACAGGTGGTTGGAGCGAAAGCGTCCTGATTCATGGCAAACGTTCTTGATTTACGACGCCGCATTCGCAGCGTGCAGAACACGAAGCAGATCACCGGAGCCATGAAGATGGTTTCCGCAGCGAAGCTGCGGCGCGCGCAGGAGAAGGCGTTGGCCGCCCGCCCCTTCACGCAGATGTTCGTGAACGTGCTGAAATCGCTGGTGAACCGGGCCGAGATTTACGACCCAATTACTGGTGAGCCGCATCATCGCCTACTCGAGCGTCGCGAAGAGAAGAACATCCTGCTGGTGGTGATCAGCGGCGACAAAGGGTTCGCCGGAGCTTTCAACGCCAACGTTATTAAGGCAGCGAACCGCTTTCTGCAAGCTAAGATTGGGAAAAACGTAGACATCATCGCCATCGGCCGTAAAGGACGCGATATGCTCCGCCGCCGCTTCCCCTATGCTCAACCGGGGGGTGAAGACGGGGAATATCGGCGGGTGGCTCCCGTCGAAATCGTTGGCGAGCAAGTGGGCGTGTTGAACAAGGTGGAGTTTGCTCAGGCTCGCGAGCTGGCGACAGAGATCATCAAGCGCTATTCGCGTGGAGAAATCGACGCTGTTTACCTGGTCTATAACGAGTTCAAGTCGGTCATTGCGCAGCGGCTCGTAGTCGATCACGTGTTGCCGATCGTGAAAGTCGGCGAGCCGGACGTAGAGCAAGTGGATCAATTCACGCTCGAGGAACGTCAGAAAGCGGCGCAGGCTGCTGCTCGCACTGGAGTTTCAGTTCGGGAACCTGACACCTCGGCTGAAGACGAGCGCCTGGCGAAATTCGGTACCGGCGATTACATCTATGAGCAGTCTCCGGAGCGGATCTTCAACGACCTGCTGCCGCGCTATCTGGCCATTCAGATTTACCGAGCGCTGCTCGAATCGGTTGCAGCCGAGCACGCCGCTCGCATGACGGCCATGGACTCGGCCACCAACAACGCCTCGGACATGATCGATTCACTCACCTTGACGATGAATCGCGTCCGTCAGGCATCGATTACCAAGGAAATTATCGAAATCGTCAGCGGCGCAGCCGCTCTGTAAGGATTTATGGCACAGAACATCGGAAAAGTAATTCAAATCTCCGGCCCTGCCGTGGACATTCAGTTCGGAGAAGCCAACCTGCCGTCTATCTATCAGGCGATCCGCATCACCAGCGAAGGTTTCAATGTGCCCGAGCCCATCAGCATCATCGCAGAGGTGCAGCAGCATCTGGGCGAAGGCCGCGTCCGCTGCGTCGCCATGGAAGCCACTGAAGGCATGGTCCGGGGCATGAAGGCAATCGATCTTGGCGGTCCCATTTCGGTACCTGTGGGAAAGCCGACTCTTGGCCGGGTCATCAACGTAATCGGCGAGCCGGTAGACAAGCTTGGGCCCCTTGGCGCCACCGAGAAGTGGCCGATCCATCGTCCTGCGCCGAGCTTTGAAGAGCAGTCGACCAGCGAGGAGATGTTCGAAACGGGAATCAAAGTTATCGATCTGATCCAGCCGTTCTTGAAAGGCGGCAAGATCGGACTCTTCGGTGGCGCGGGCGTAGGCAAGACGGTTGTGATCATGGAACTGATCAACAACGTCGCCAAGCAGCACGGCGGATATTCGGTATTCGCCGGCGTGGGCGAGCGCACTCGCGAAGGCAATGATCTGTGGCTGGAGATGAGCGAGTCGGGCGTGATCAAGCCCGGTGACAGCAGCGCCTCGAAGGCCGCTCTGGTGTACGGTCAGATGACGGAGCCGCCCGGCGCCCGCCTGCGCGTGGCCCTCACCGGATTAACGGTCGCCGAATACTTCCGCGACAAGGAAGGCGTGGACACCCTGCTGTTTATCGACAATATCTTCCGCTTCACTCAGGCAGGATCGGAAGTCTCCACGCTGCTCGGGCGTATGCCTTCCGCTGTGGGCTACCAGCCCAACCTCGCCACGGAAATGGGAGAGCTGCAGGAGCGAATTACTTCGACAAAAAAGGGCTCGGTCACCTCAGTGCAAGCAGTGTATGTGCCGGCGGACGATCTCACCGATCCGGCGCCCGCAACGACGTTCGCTCACCTGGATGCGACCACCGTGCTCTCGCGTCCTCTGAGCGCGCTGGGCATTTATCCGGCCGTCGATCCGCTGTCTTCCACGTCGCGAATTCTCAGTCCGCGCGTTGTTGGCCAGGAGCACTATGACGTCGCTCAGGGCGTCAAGCGAATACTGCAGCGTTATAAAGATCTGCAGGACATCATTGCCATTTTGGGAATCGACGAACTTTCTGAAGACGACAAGATCACCGTTGCGCGCGCGCGTAAGGTGCAGAAATTCCTCTCGCAGCCGTTCCACGTGGCCGAGCAGTTCACCGGCTATAAGGGACGCTATGTCAAGATTCAGGACACGGTTCGCAGCTTCAAAGAGATCATCGAAGGCAAGCACGACGACGTGCCGGAGCAGGCGTTCTACATGAAGGGCACGATCGAAGAAGTTCTCGAAGATGCTCAGAAAATGAAGGCCGCCGCATAACCAATGGCTGACACGTTCCAAATCGAGATTGTCACGCCGGAGCGCCTCCTGGTCAGTGATCAGGCCACAGAGGCGCAGGTGCCGGGAACGTCGGGATATCTCGGCATTCTCCCCGGTCATGCTCCGCTGATCACCGAGTTGCGTAGCGGTGAACTGAACTACCGGCGTCCGGATGGCAGCATAGAGCGCCTCGCACTGCACTGGGGATTCGCCGAGGTCCTGCCGGACAAACTCACAGTCCTTGCGGAGCGCGCAGAGAAGGCAGCGGATATCGATCTGGAAGGCGCAAAAAAGCAGGAGCAGATGGGCGAAGAGCAGCTCAAAGATCCCAACGCAAACAAAGAAGAAGCGCTACGCCTGATTGAGCGTGCCAAGACCCGCATGACAGTAGCTGGCCGTCAGGACAGCAGCATTCTGAACCTGGTGCCTTAAGAGTAGAGGCGCAGCATGCCAGGTCTCACAATACGCATAGATAGTCGCTCTTCGGGTGCTCGCATGTGGCAGTGGCCGAGACGCAGCATGCTGGGCCCCTTAACTCTTTGAAAGTAAGGTACAAAGCAGCCGTGTAGCAACTCTTCGCTGCTCTCGTTTCTCGCAACTTCGGCGTCTTCCGTGGGTTTTCATCCCACAGAGGTGATCGATGAAGTCAAACCGACTTTTCACATTCATTCTGTCTGGAGCCATGGTGTTGCCGATGGCAGCGCTCGCACAGACAGGCAGCACGGCCAGCGGTGACAACGGCAACGCGGCCACGACTCAAACCCAACCCAAAGAGCGCGGAGAACGCGGAGAAAAGTTCGCGCAACAATTAAACCTGACTCCGGACCAGCAATCTGAGCTGAAGAGCCTCCGCGAAAACATGAGGCAGCAAGCGCAGACGATCAAGAATGACTCCTCGCTGACAGCCGATCAGAAGAAGGCAAAGTTCAAGGAGCTGCGCCAGAGCACTCATGAACAGATGATGGCCAAGCTTACTCCCGACCAGCAGGCGAAGTTCAAAGAGATGCAGAAAGAACATCGCGGACATCATCGCCATGGGCACAAAGGCGAGGCAGCCGCGGACAAGACACAGAGCTAAGTTCAGGCTGACGTCGAAGGCGTTAGAAGCCGTTCTGAAAAATGGACGGCTTTTGTTTTAGCATTCAGTCGTCAGCACTCAGCACTCAGCACTCAGCCGCTCAACGCGATGGGATCCCGATCGAAAAAAGGTGAGTAGGCAGGAGCTGTACAGAAAAATTCACTGCTGGTTCACTGTTATTCACTGTTCTTGAAATGCGAATTCCCGTGGTTCTTGGAAAAACGAGAACAACCCCGTTACTTCTCAAAAATTCAGCGTTATTTTCGCTGTTCTTGGTTCAGGACGCAGGCTAGGCTCGACAGGTTCAGCGGTTGAATGCTGACGGCTGAATGCTTCTTTGCTACTGCCGATTCCCAATCGCCGGGATTCGTTCTCGGATCTCGGGCGGGAGCTTTGCCTGAATGCGGCGTGCGCTCATCTTTGCCACGTCCTGGATCACTACCGGAGCTGGTGTAGCGAGTGCTACAAGAAGCCAGACGAGGCTCGAAAAGGCAAATCCAGTGAGAGCAATGAACTCCAGCAAGTGGGCGTGATTGGGATCGTAGTGGCGAATGGCTCCGAAGGCGATGAGGAAGAGTGCGGCGGAAACTGTGGCAACAGCGATGAGCCCTATGTCAATCGTGCGATGGAGACGCTGGCGCGAGCGGCAGTGAACGCATTCGGCGAAGTGCTGCTCGTAGTCGCCGCACATCTCCGGCGCGATGCCGGAGATGTCGTATCGCCAGCCTGCCAGGATATCGCCTACTACCTGATCAACACATTTTGACATCAAAAACGAATCGCTTCCATCGGTTCTGTCTGAGACGCGAGCACCAGCCGGTTCTGGATCAGGTTCAGACGGCCGCCAAGAGCGCGTTCTGCCGACTGCAGTGCCAGTTCGGGATGGTTATTCGCCTCCGACAAATGTGCCAGCACCAGGAATGCTGCTCCTCCATCATAATCGTTGGAGAAGAATTGCGCGAGAGAGTCGTTGGAAAGGTGCCCAACACGGGACATCACTCGCTGCTTCACCGACCATGGATAAGGTCCGCCGCGCAGCATTTCGAGGTCGTGATTGGATTCGAGCACCAGGGCATCACATCCCCGCAGATGCATCTTGATGTTGGCCGGCATATATCCCAAGTCGGTAGCCATGCCGATCTTTATGCCTTCGGTACGAAACACGAACCCCACGGGATCAACCGCATCGTGCGGGATCGTAAACGGAAGAATCTCAATATCCCCAATCTGGAACTTCACACCAGCGCGGAAATGCTCGCAGCGATCCAGATGGGCCTTATCGTCGTCCTCATAGAGTTGCGCCTGTGGCGTAATCGGCCCACGCACCCAGCGTTGCCACTCATGGTGAGTATCTCCGGTGATGTAAACGGGAATCTTCAGTCGTCGCGCCAGCACAGCAAGACCGGAAACGTGGTCTTGATGCTCGTGAGTGATCACGATGGCCGACAACTTTGATGGATCCTCAGCGGCGCGATGCATGCGGCGCAGTGTTTCGCGGCAGGAGATGCCCGCATCGATGAGAATGCTTGTATCCGAGCTGGAGAGGACAGCGGTGTTGCCACGTGACCCCGAGGCCAGCACCGTCATACGCACCATGGAGCGAAGGATAGACGAAAAGCCTGTGGGAAAGCGAGTGAATAAGTGGCTACTTCATTGGGATTCTGGCAGGGGAATCCCATGCCATGGGCAGAATTTCCAGCTGGCCTCAACCTTTTCCTTACCGGTTGGACAATATTTGGGGGGAAACAATCCACTCAGCGGAAGACGCCATATGACAGTTGTCTCCGGTTCTCCCGTCAGCTCTTTCACTACCATTGAGAACTCGCGCTGTCCACGCGGATCGGCGATGCGAGTCCCATTTTGGGCTCTCCCCGCGAATACCAGGAACTGAATGTTCTCGCCCAGCTTGCCAAGGCTCGCGGAAAACACAGGTTTCATCATTTCAAGTGGAACTCTTACGTCTTCTGGAACGTTCTCCACAGGTTTGTATTCGGTGCCATTCGCATCGCGCATCGTGACCCTGGAGCGCGCCGTATCGAGCGACACGAAATCCAGTATGCCGAAAGGCTGGACCTTGCCGAATGCGACAGCAACTACGGTGTTGTTTCTGAAGCCGGCAAAATAGGCTGGGTTATTTGCGGACTGCTTCGTTTCAAAATACTCGGCGGGCATCCACCAGAGGAATGCTACCCGACCGTTCCGTCCGACATTCTTCTGTACCTCCGGCAGAAGATCCTCGGTAGTAGGATGCCAATCGCGCTGCGCAGCTGGCAGAGCCCCGCCTGGAGTAGGTGAAGCCTGTGGTGTTGTGGAAGAGGAACTTGCCGTGGCGCCGGTCTTCGTCTGCGCTGCTGACGTCCAACAGAAGATAAGAGAGAGCACTATCACTGCAACGCAGTTTCGCAAGGAAGTCTCCTGTTCGTCAGTATGTATGTAAATTTGAAAGGGGCCTAGGTTCCGTAAAGACTGGGCCTTTAGTACCGATAAAAGCCTCTTCCGCTCTTTTTACCAAGCCATCCCGCGTCCACCATCTTGACCAGAAGCGGGCACGGACGATATTTGGGATCGCCCAGGCCCTCGTGGAGAACGCGCATGATGTCAAGACAGACGTCCAGGCCAATGAAGTCGGCCAGAGTGAGAGGTCCCATGGGATGCGCCATTCCCAATTTGAAAACCTCATCGACCGCTTCGGGAGTCGCGACGCCTTCCATGACGGAATACATAGCCTCGTTCAATAACGGCATGAGCACGCGGTTAGAGACGAAGCCGGGAGCGTCGTTGACCTCCACTGGTGTTTTGCCAAGCTTTTCTGCCAATCGCTTCGTGAGTTGATAGGTTTCGTCCGACGTCGCCAGACCGCGGATTACTTCTACGAGCTTCATCACCGGCACTGGATTGAAGAAGTGCATGCCAATTACTCTGTCTGGACGGCGCGTGAGCGCCGCGATCTTTGTAATCGATATAGAAGAAGTGTTGCTGGCAAGCACGATCTCAGGACGGCAGATCTTGTCGATATCGCGAAAAATCTCAGATTTAACCTCGAACTTTTCAGTGGCGGCCTCGACGACGAAGTCACAGTCAGCAAGCGCAGTACGATCCACTGCGCCGTGAATGCGTGCAATCGCTGCCGCACTGTCCTCTGCCGTGATCTTGTTTTTCGCTACTTCGCGCTCCAGGTTCTTGCGAATCATAACCAGACCGCGATCGAGAAACTGCTGTGCCACTTCGCATAAGACTACGTTGTAGCCGCTTCTGGCGAGCACATGAGCGATCCCATTGCCCATTGTTCCGGCGCCGATGACGCCTACCCTCTGAATTTCCACAGAGTCGTTCTCCTCAGTAGAGACACAGCATGCTGCGTCTCCTCCATGCGCTACAGGTTCTGGACGACTCTTCTACTAATCAGCCGCATAGTAGAGACGCGGCATGCTGCGTCTCCACCAGGAAGAGCTCAGAACCAAACTGTCGAGTCTAGCAAACACGGGCCGCACTATTGCGAGAGAGGAGCCTCAGGCACCGCTGATTCTGGCGGAAGTTCTTGGAGTAATCGCGACTCAATGGTAATCGCGACCTGACGCTTGCGTTGGTGCCAATCTGCAGCAAGAGCACGCTGCCACCATCGCAGTGCCAGAAGCCAGGCGAGAGTCGACTGCAGGATCAAGAAGCTTACGACCGCCTGCGATGCAGGAGCCGCTGTCCACCAAAGGAACACACCCAAGGCAGCTCCTAGAAACATCAACACCGCAAGCAATACATAGGACGCGAACAGTCCGATCGCGCCTCGCATCGACCTGAACCCGTACGCCACACTCGACCGCACGCGCGGCGCTCCTGTACTGACAAGCTGTGCCTGTGCAACATCGAACCACATACGTATCCAGAGAAGTGCGAGAGCTTCGATCAACAGCACCGCACTTTGGACTATGAAGGCTCTGCTTCCTTCCGCCTTCAGCGCAGCCTGCAAAGCTGCTCGGAATGCATAAAACACGCCGGCTACGAGCGCCGTAATCACCGCAATGAGAACCGCAATGCGAACCATCTTCCAGAAGTTCTCCCCGCAGGCAGCGTAAAACCGACCGCGATCGATGGGCTCCGCCGCGAGATATTGCGTGATGATTCCGCCGGTAAGAAACAGCTGAAGAACCACGAAGATTCCAGAGAACACCAGCCCTAAAGGAGCCTGCGACGCCGGGGCTATCTCGGGCTTGTTGATGAGCTCAAGGAATGTGCCAAGATCGAAGCCACGCAGCAATTGTTCCGAAATGAGACTAGGGCCAGTAACAGCTCCAATCCGGGACGACAGTCCAAACGCGGCAAACCAGCCAAGTACAAGATTCGCGACGAAGAGAACAACGATGTGCCGTCGCGCTCTGAGCAACCGCTGTCCGCCATCAACCACGAGCGTTCCACTGACCATCACGCCAGCCACCCGAGTACCTGTGCCATCACCTGCCAGAAGGTCATCCAATAATTGCTCAGCTTGCGACGCGCGCTTCCGTCGGGATGAGCAAGGCGGCTGTTGTTGAAGAAATCCACATCCAGCCAGACTTTGTGTTCGGGATCGATCTCTGCGGAAACCAATTTGGCTTTCTTGTCGTAGCTGAATCGTGTCCAGCGATCTTTGCCGTCCCAGTGTTCGCGTAGATGTGAGCCGTCGTCGAATTTGATCTCCACTTCGACTGGAAACACGAACTCTCCTTTGCGGTGGACCATGACCTCGCTGTGATAGTCCCTGCTGCTGTCACCATTCTCTTCGTACCATTTGCCGGGCCAGGACTCGGCGCTTGAAATTTCGTAATCCAGGACCTCAGTGCCATAGATGGCCTGTTTGAAATACCAATCCAGATCTCGTCCAGAGACCTCTTCGATGGTCCTCAGAAAATCCGGTCCGCTTGGATGCGTGAAGCGATAGCGTTGGAACCACGTGCGCAGCGCACGCTGCAGCGTGTCCTCGCCAATCAGGCTTTCAAGCGTCAGCAGAGCGCAATCGGTCTTTCCATAAGTGATCTGGCCGTATGAACGGTCACTGGCAAACTGATAGGCATAGCGCGCGATTGGATCGAACGTCGGATTTCGCTCATAAGAAAAATGTTGTTCCTCGGCATCGCCCCAGGTGATCCGCTTTCCGTTTACGAGGCTGCGATCCGCGCCGTACAAAGCATTCATGACCTTGCTTTCGGTGTAGGTGTTGATGCCTTCATCGAGCCATGCTTCTTCGAACTCGTTTGTGGCCACCATGGCGTACCAGTATTGGTGTCCGAACTCGTGCACCACTACTACTTCAGGTACCAGAAAGCTTTTGGGAATAAACCACTCGGTGTCTGCCGTGATGAGTGTCGGATATTCCATGCCACCGGCGCGGAAGGTCGCTGGATCAACGATCGTGAGCTGTTGGTATGGATATGGGCCATACCATCTGTCGAATAGCTCCATGGTGCGCTTGGCAATCGCGTTGTACCGTGAACCTTGCTTGGCATTTTCAGGCTGCATCAGCGTGCGAATATGGACCGGGCCTGCGCTCCCAGTGAATGTATCTTCGAATACCTTGTATCGCGCATCCGCGGTCCAGGCGAAATCGTGAACATCTTCTGCATGGAAGCGCAGCTTTTTCGTGCCGTTCGGATTGTTCGCGCTCGAGGTTTGTAGCCCCGTAGCACCGACGATCTGATCCTGTGGCAGCGTCAGCTTTACGTCGAACACTCCAAAGTCAGCGAAGAACTCGGTCGTATCGTGAAACTGGTGGCAGTTCCACGCGCCATGCCACCAGACGCCAATTTTGGGAAACCACTGCGCACCCATGGTGAAGGTCCCTTTGTAGCCGGTTCGAGCTACCACTTCGGGAAACTTGTCATGGAATTGGGTGCGGAACTCGACCGATTCTCCCGGAGCAATAGGTCGTGAAAGCTGGACCTGCATCACGGTTCGATCGTTGGGATTGCGATCATCGGGCGAAACGAATTGCAGCCGCGAAGTCAGATCCCCTTGTCCAACGACTTCGAACTTCCTGATGTCAATCGCGCCCTGGTAACTCGATTTCCATTCCTCATCGGGGAAATCACGGTGCGCCTCCCGGCTGAAGGTAGAGTTCGCCTGAAAGCCGTTCAAGTAGAGGTGAAAGGGAAAGATCGACAACGGCTGACCGGTGAGGTTCTTATAAGTCAGGATCTCAGTTGCATCGAGCGTGTGCGACTTCGGATCATAGTTTGCATCGATGTCGTAATGCACGATCCGATTCGACAGAGGTCGATTGCGTTGAGTGGTCTGCGCAACACAAGTATGAAACAGGAGCAGCAGCAAAATTGCCGATTTCATAGAACGTGGACATTCTACTCAGAAGCTCCAAACTGATGACGATCGGACCGATCGGCTCAGCTCGCCTTAACGCGAACGACGGGACGGGGAGGCTTCGTTGGTTCTGCTCGGCCGCGCTCCCTACGCTTGCGCGCCCGGCCGGGACGACTCCTCCTGCTTCATAACAGCTTCGCTGACAGCAGCGAGGTTTCGCAACACGGGAGCAAGCACGAGATATAGGATCCAGATCGCAAATGGGCCCACCAGGCACCACGCGATGAGTGCATGCCAGTCGCAGATCCAATATGTCTTTGCGGCTGCCCAGGCGCTGCGCTTGAATGATTCAAACAGAATGGTCAAGGACAAGGGCACATGTGGCGCGCCGAGAAGCGCTTCCCCGAGGCGAATGAATGGGATCAACAACGCGAGTTGCAGAGGATAGACGAAGTAGTTCACCAGCTGTATCGCCGGCAGGTTCAGACGAAACAGGATTGCGGCCAAGGTGCAGAGAATCGTGGTGCTGCCTAGGAGAGGAAACACTCCAAGGCAAATGCCGATGGCAAGACTCAGCGCGATCTTCTCTGGCGTGATTCCCTGTCGGAGGAGATTGATAACCGGCAAAACCAGTTTGCGATGGAAAAAGCTATTCTTCATCCGCGGCGGGCGACCATATTCGTAAGAGTTTCATCCGATTCAGCCAAAGCAAATGGGGGCAATACATAGAAGGATAGCGCTAGATTCCCAATCTCATAATCACTAGAAACCATGAGACCTGCACCTCATAGATATCTCTTTTAGCAGAGCATACGAAGAATCTGATGAATCCAAAGTACGCGCCCCAAAGATTTTTATCGGTTCAAAGGAGGGTGTCGACGCGAATCAGGAAGTCCAAAAACAAATGACTTGCATCCACTGCTACAGATAATTGTCACGATGAATATGACGATTGATTCGAAGAACAGCATGAGAAGAGTTCGTATCGATGGCTTTAAAGCACGGAGAACGTAGCTTGCTGGTCTCCGCGAAGGCGATTGGGTCCGGTGGCGTATGATGGCGTTAGTGATTGCCGCCTGTTTGCCTTAATCCCTAGTACACTCCGAAGCACTCCCCCACGAAACGCGGCCCCGCATGCAGTGTGAGGTCGAACAACTGAGCGCGCTTGAGAACTGCGCTAACGATGCGTCGTACGCCATTACGATCAGTTACCTCGGACGCCCGGCGCTTGCACTACACCTCTGCAAAGTTCACATTCTCGATACCTGGCACCTCGCGCAGCACGGTTCCGTTCCGGTTTACGGCAATGATGGCCACGTAAAGAGTGTTGCAGTGAAAAGGCTGTGAAGAAGAGCGGCGCTCAGCACTCGGCATTCAGCGTTCGGCCTTGAGACCTATGGTTGTTATAAAAGTATTATTTTCCTGGTTGTTCCGAGCATTACTTTTCGGGACAAGAGCTTCCTTCAGTTGCCCACCCCGTTAGCTGGCCGAACGCTGAACGCCGAGCGCCGAACGCTTGTTTCACTCCGCCAACGTGATCAGCTCAACATGGTCGATTGATCGTCCAAGAAACCTGCTGCCCAATTGCCGGAACTTCTCCACAGAATCTGTCGCGAAGAATCGCACGTGAGGTTTGCTGGAACTCGAGCTCCGACTGGAGAGAGACTTCGCTGCATCGTGAGCTGTAGATTGCGCTGAGTCCACCAGATGCACATCGCTTGGCAGTACTCGGCGAAGCAGCGGCTTGAGCAGTGGATAATGGGTACATCCTAGTACAAGGACGTCTGCATGGTTTCCGGTAGAGCGGCGTTGTTCACAGGCCAATTCTTCCAAATAGATTCTCGCCACCTGTTCCGTAACCGGATGATCGGTCCAGCCTTCCTCAACTAACGGCACGAGCAGAGGGCACGCCTTTTCGACCGCTTGAATGCTCAGCTTCTGCAGCTCCTTCTTGTAAGCGTGACTGGCCACGGTCGCGGCAGTGCCAATCACGGAGACATTCTTACTTTGCGTGATCTGCGAAGCAGCGCGCGCTCCTGGTTCGATCACGCCTAGAACCTCCACCGAAACGGCCGCGCGAATCTCACGCATGGCCAAAGCGCTGGCGGTATTACAGGCGATGACCAGATACTCAGCGCCGTGCTCTACGAGAAATTGCACGCTGGAGACCGCGTAGCGCGCGACCGTAGCTGCGGACTTCGAGCCGTAGGGCAAACGCGCTGTATCGCCCAGGTACAGGTAATCCGCTTGCGGAATTGCATTGAGCAATTCGCGTAACACCGTGAGGCCGCCGACTCCAGAGTCGAAGACACCGATCTTCATTGCAGTTGCGCGACTACCTTGTGTATTGCCGCCGTGCTGTAAGTGCTTTTGATATCCGCGTGGCCGGCGAGTGTCTCGCGCTCTTTGCCGTTGATGAGGATCTTCACCTGTTCCACTTGGGGAAGGTTGGTTGCCAGGGTGTCGATGAGCGACATGAGGGTGAAGTCTTCAACCATCACGCCTGAACGATGACCTTCTGCAAGCGCCTGGTTCAGGTCGATGACAGCGAGTTTCTTATTCACCATGAATACGCTGTTTACCCCTGAGCCGTCTGCTAATTCGTGTGGAGAAGGCTTACTGAGGTAATAACCGATCAGGGTCTCGAGCACACTCTTTGCGCGAGCGCTCGGTTCTGCAGGAACAACTGCGGAAACGTCCCGCGTCCGAAAGACGCCATCTTCGTCGTATGCGATCGTGAGCTTCACGATCTCGTTTGCGCCCGCCACCGGAGCCGTCATCGGACGCTGATCTGCACCGCGTCGCAGGCCCTCTTGCGTTCCAAGATGCAGCGCCAGGATGTAGATTCCGCTGCCGAAGATAGCGGCCAGCAGCAGCACCAGCGTGATCTGAACGTTGCGCGGGATCACTGTCCGCCTCCGAGGTTGGGCTTGCGCTGCGCTATCGCCTCAGCGAGAGCGTCGGCAACCTGATCCTCAGGGATCTTTATTCCTTTTGCGTCGACCGGCACCTCGACGGCAATCGCCGGTGCGGCGATCGAATGCAGAGGCTGAAGGAACGCAGGCTGAACCTGCACGCTCAGCTTGCGTTTGTTGATTGCACTTGCGGCGGCAGAAGCAAGAGAACTGCTCTCAGAGGAGAAGGCGCCCTGAGCGGATTGCCATAGCAGAAATGAATTTCGCTCAGATGCCGTTCCGGAGGATGCAGGAAGCGCCGCCGTATAGAGGCGTAGGGAATCTCCGGGCTCTGCGTGCAGACTAATGAACGCGGCGGGGTGAGCCAGGTTCGCGGCTACAACACGCTGGTCGAGCGTGAGATCCGCGTCCGAATCGCGCAGCATGCTGACTGCAATGTGCCGCGCTTGCAGCTCCTGACGCAGCTTTCGCGCTAAGGAAAGTGTTATCTCCTTCTCCGGCAGACTCGGAGTGATGCGAGCTCCTGTGTCGGTGCCGCCGTGTCCGGGATCGATCACGACCACAAAAGCCGGTATCTGCGGACGTCGCACGGGAGCTGGCACGGCGCCCGGGAGGGCGGGCTCACTCTGAATTGGGACTTGAACCGGCGGTTCCAGCTGTGACTGTGGCGGCGCAGCCGGAGGAGTCGAGGCTGTAGCCGCCGGAGCCGCCGGAGGCGCAGGAGCTGCGCTGATCAAGATCGTTCTACCGTTGTCGGCGAACTTCGCCAGTAAAGGCGCGCTGCCGTTGATCGTCAGTGTCGCCGTGCCATTCTTTTCCTCGTAGGCGGAGGAGCTGAAGAGCTTGTCATCGAGGCTTTGATATTCCGTAAATGAGACAACCGGATCACGCGTGAAAGACAGAATCAGCGCGTTTCCCTCGGAGTGTATGTTCGGGTTTATGGTTTCGGCGAAGTGCAAGGCGAGCGTGCTGGGTTCGCCTTTTCGGAGTTCTGAAGAAATCGCTGACGCCGTTCCTCCCAGAAACAGTCGTCGCGCGGCCTCGTGAAAGGTTACGTCGGTTCCTAATAAGGGAATTAGGATCGTGCCGATGCCGTGCATGGGCACCAGCAAGCGTCGATTTTCGCTTCGCGCCGGGCCAGCGAGGTTCGTCAGGTGACCGCGAATCCTGGCCACAGTGCTGCCTTCCTCGAATTCCACTTCAGCAAACTTGCCTGCAGTTTTGGGATCGGGCATGCGAAGCCGCCATCGCTTGCCTTCCACCGTCAATTGCGGCGCGGCCAAAGGCTCTACCAGCTCCAGTAGGCCGATATATTGCCGGCCGTCGAGAGTCATTATGGGAATGCTGTAGCGCGCCTGCGGTGCGTAAACGGAGAGCTTTTCCGGCTCCGCCGCCGAGAGAGGAAGCAGAAAGCAGAGCAATAGGCAATAAATGATAGGCAATATTCCACAATTCCTCACGCGACGTGTCTCGCATGAGCCGTGGCCGAGCAGATTTGGAGGCTGAACATCACCTGGCTTTTGCCGATTGCCTATTGCCCCAGTTCAACACCCGTTGTCGAGTGAATAAATCGTCAGTCCGCTGAGAAGTTTGGGATAAAAGTCAGTCGATTTCTGCGGCAAAACCTCGCCTGCAAAAGCGATTTCGCGTACCTGCTCGATCGAAACTGGACTCATAAGGAATGCGACATTCACCTCTGGATCGGACTTCACAGCGCGGAATGTCTCCTCAGCGCCGCGCAAATAACGAATGTGCTGCTGATTTGTCACTTGTTCATGGGAGATTCCCAGTGTGTTTTCGAGCAGAAGCGAATGCAGGTTCACGACGTCGAGCTTGCGCTGCCGGGCAGAAAACTCGCCCGGAATTTGCGCCTCGCTGCCTACCCTTGCAGCGAGAAGAAAACTTCCTTGTTTGGTCGCCGCAACAAATGAGACAGCGTTCTTGCCCGATTGTGCCAGCAAGCTTGCTGCTTTTGCGGCATCGAGTGCACCCAGTTCGCGCACGTCGTATAGCTCTTTTGCCTTTTTCACAAAGCTTGGAACATCAAAATTGGGCAATCCGAAGACCACGCGATGGGTAGGTAAGATCACTAATCCCGGCGAATCCATGTTCACAAACGCCATCATCACGCGATTTGCGTTGTCTTTCAGGCACTGATTTGACGCGTTTGCCGCTTCCTTGCGGAAGTTCAAGGCCGTTTCGTAGCGATGATGACCGTCCGCAATGATCAATTTCCGGTCCGCCATCTCGGTTTTGACGATGTTCAAAGTGGCAGGATCGCTGATTCTGCGCAACCGGTGAAGCACTTTGTACTCGTCCGTAACCTCTTGCCACTCGTGATTTCCATCCTCAAAAAGTAGCGAATCGATGGTCTGAGCCGGGTCGCTGTAGAGCATAAAGATCTGCCCAAAGTGCGCATGCGTGGCTCGCAGCAGGTTCAAGCGATCGCTTTTGGGCTTCGCTAACGTTTGTTCGTGGCGAAATACGACCTTTTCTGAGTAGTCATAGAGTGTTCCTGCGGCGATAAAACTCCTTCTTTCGACGCTCTCAGAGCTTCCGGGCACTACAAATCGCTGCGAATACGCGTAAATTGAGGGCGGATCTTGGGAAAAAATACCGGCTTTTCGCCAGTTTTTGAGGCATTCAGCGGCATCTGTATAGCGGTTCTTGTGCTCTGTTTCGTTGCCTTCAGGTCGTCCCAGGATGATTCTCACCAGGTTATAAGGGCTGGCTTTGTAGTAGCCGTCCTGCATTTGCGGAGTGATTTTGTCGTAAGGCTGGGTGACTACGTCGCCTAGGCGCACCTTTTCTGGGCTGTAACGGAGCGCAGGAAAAGCTGAAATCTGGGCCATCTCTCGGGTCGGTTGACCCTAAAACTCCTCACTCGTCAATTATGACAGTTGAATTTTATCAGTACGGCGAAAACAATCAGGCGAACTTCGGCGCGTGGATGACAGGTAACCATCTACGGAGAGAAGCACATCTTAAGTAATGAGAATTGCTCACTAACCCGAAGACAATTTGGCTTCGGGCCTATGGTACTATTCGCCTAAATATAGGGGTTGACCTTATGCCCGGGACCAGCGGGCCATCAGTTTCTGTTTCCCTGATCGGCAAGCGTTCGACCAATTGGCAGGCGCCTTCTGCCGCCGCGTCAACCTATAAAACCCTGCTGCATTTCACTTTTCTCGCACTACTTCTAGTTTTCGCGGCTGTAGCGTTTGCCCAAGGCACCGGCGATATCACGGATGTTCACATCGCTCCTCGCGCAAAGGCAGAGCCTGCGAGCGCAGTCGCAAGTCCAGATGTCGGTACACCCTCGATTGGTCTAAAGACGACGGATCGCCGTATCAAGGTCGATGTAAATCTTGTGCTTGTGCCCGTTACCGTCACGGATCCAATGAATCGTCTTGTAACGGGTCTTGAACGCGAGAACTTTCTGCTATCAGAAGGCAGTCAAGGACAGCAGATTCGCTCATTCTCCAGCGAAGACGCGCCTCTTTCTCTTGGGGTGATCTTCGATCTAAGCGGCAGCATGAGCAACAAGATCGAAAAGAGCAAGCAGGCTGTCGTGGAGTTCTTCAAGACCGCGAACCCCGAAGACGAATTCTTCATGATCGGCTTCTCGGATAAACCTGAACTTTTGGTGGATTTCACTAATTCGATCGAAGATATTCAGAGCCAGCTCGTGTTTGCAAATGCAAAGGGAAGAACGGCCCTTCTCGACGCGATCTACATGGGTATGAAGAAGATGAAGTCAGCGCATCACGAGAAGAAAGCGCTGCTCATCATCTCTGATGGCGGTGACAACCGCAGCCGATATACTGACAGCGAGATCAAGTCGTTGGTCAAAGAGGCCGATGTGGAGGTCTATGCCATCGGGTTATTTGACAACGGCGCTGCCACCCCGGAAGAGCGCTATGGGCCTTATCTTCTCAATGAAATAGCCGACGTCACCGGCGGACGCATGTTCCGCGTGGACGATGTGAATGAGCTGGCCGATGTTGCGACAAAGATTGGAGTAGAGCTGCGCAACCAATATGTGCTTGGTTACCGTCCAACCAATGCAGCTCACGATGGCAAGTGGCGCAAAATTAAAGTTAAGCTGAATGCACCGAAGGGTCTGCCGCCGCTCACCGTCCATGCTAAAACTGGATATTATGCCTCTACGGAATAAGCTGCCCTACGCGACAGCCCTGTTCCTGCTGGTTCTCTCTGCATCGCTGGCGATCCCGCAGCAGAGCCGGCCGGCTCAGCCTTCTGCCGCGCAGAATCAGGCTGCGCACCCTCAATCCAGTGCACCGAGTGGTGTGCACCGCGAGGGCACAGATAGCATCCTCGTCGATGCTGCGGGTATTCCGCTGGAAGACCAGTCCGGAAAGTCAATTTCTCAGGAAGCTGCGCTTGCTCCAGTGAATCCCTCCGTTGGATCCGAGACCGTAAATATCCCCAACCAGAAGAGTGGAGAAGTCACTAAAACAAAGAATGGTGGATTCCTCATTGGCGTTCAGGTGCAGGAAGTGGTGCTTCACGCGACAGTCGTTGATCAGCGCGCGCGTTTAGTAACGAACCTGAACAAGAACGATTTCACCGTGTATGAGGACGGCCAACCTCAGCAGATCACGCGTTTTACTCGCGAAGATATTCCCGTCTCACTCGGAATCCTCATCGACAACTCCGGCTCGATGCGGGACAAGCGCCAAGCGGTTAATACCGCTGCGCTGGATCTCGTAAAAGGCAGCAATCCCGAAGATGAAGTTTTCATCGTGAATTTCAGTGATGAAGCCATCATCGACACTGACCTGACAAGTGACGTTGCAAAGATGCAGGAAGGCCTGCAGCAAGTGGATTCCCGAGGTGGAACTGCACTTTACGATGCGGTTGTTGCCTCCGCCGATTACCTCGCGAAGAAGGGACGTCGTGAAAAGAAGGTTCTGCTCGTAGTCACCGACGGTGAAGACAACGCGAGCACAGATACGCTCGAACAAGCCGTACGCCGGGTACAGGATGACAGCGGACCCGTGGTTTACACCATCGGAATTCTAGGCGGTGAGCGTGAGAAACGCGCGAGACGCGCACTCGATTCGCTGGCGCAGCATACTGGTGGCGTCTCCTTCTTTCCCAAAGATCTCGGCGAAGTCGACCAGATCGCGCGCGCTGTCGCCCGCGATATCCGCAATCAATATTCCATCTACTACCGTCCAACCCGTCCTCAAGAGCAGGGAGGATTCCGCCAGGTGAAGGTCGATGCCCATGCTCCCGGTTACGGTCGCCTGCAAGTTCGCACGCGCAGTGGCTACTACGCCGGACAGCAGACACGGGCTTCGAAGTAGGACCCGTTCACAACTCTCGGTTGCGCTAAGATGAAACCAGATGAGCACAACTGAGGCCGTCCACCTGCGTGTAGCGGAAAATATCACTGAGCTCGTCGGCGAAACGCCCATGTTGCATTTGCGGCGAATGGCCCCGCCCGGCGGCGCCGATATCTACGCGAAACTCGAATACCTGAACCCCGGTGGCAGTGTGAAAGATCGTGCCGCCATCGGCATGATCTCGCGCGCCGAACGTGAAGGCAGGTTGCGCCCAGGTAGCACGATCATCGAAGCCACGGCGGGAAACACTGGCATTGGGCTTGCCCTCATCGGTGTGAACAAGGGATATCGAGTTATCGTCTGCGTTCCCGAGCGATTCTCAGAAGAAAAGATGAAAGTGATGGCGGCGCTTGGGGCCGAAGTGATTCGCACGCCGGACGCGGCAGGCATGCAAGGAGCCATCGCCACGGCGCGCGAGATCGCCGCAAAGATCCCGGACTCGTTCATCGCTCTGCAGTTTGAAAACGAGGCTAATCCTGCGTTCCATTATGAAACCACCGCGCTGGAGATTTATGAGCAGATGCAGGGCCAGATCGACGCAGTCGTGATCGGGGTCGGCACTGGAGGAACGTTTTCCGGTGTCTCACGCTTCATGAAGCAGAAAAATTCCAGGATTCAGACTGTCGCTGTCGAGACGCAGGGGTCGATCCTGCAAGGTAATCCCCCCGGTCCGCATAAAGTAGAAGGCATCGGCGTGAGCTTCATTCCTAAGACCTTCGACCGTAAGGTCTGCGACGCCATCATCATGGTCTGCGATGATGATGCCTTCGCGACGGTACGCGACCTCGCGAGCAAGGAAGGTGTTTTGGGCGGTTCGAGCTCAGGAGCAAACGTCTTTGCAGCCATGCAGATCGCTAAGCAGCTCGGCAAGGGCAAGCGCGTGGTGACCGTAATCCCCGACGCCGCAGAGCGATACCTCTCGAAGAACATCTTCGATGGCGGAATTTGAACACTGAGGACACAGAGGAAACAGAGGGAAGGTCAACGGCTCGAACACAGATTGAACGGATACGATGGATCGGACAGATGAAACATGAATCTGTGTTTCGTCGGTTGATGACCGCTGCGGTTTTGCAGTGGAATCACTGCAATCCGCCGATCAATTGATTACGAAACCGCCCAGATCTGGATCTGTAAATCGTTAGATCCTTTGAATTCGTGTTCGTCCCGTTGAGTTTCCTCTGAGACTTCCATGTGCTCCGTGTTCGTTCATTCTTGCCTGCTATTCTGAAACCCGATGAGCAAAAACCAGAATCCCAACCGCGGTTTCGCTACCCGCGCCATCCACGTTGGACAAGAACCCGATCCTTCCACTGGCGCTGTCACGGTTCCAATCTTCGCTACTTCTACTTATGTTCAAGAAGAGATCGGCAAGAACAAAGGATACGAATACGCGCGCGTGTCCAATCCGACGCGCACGCGGCTGGAAGAAAACCTGGCAGCGCTCGAACGGGGAACTTCTGCGCACGTCTTCGCCAGCGGGATGGCGGCGATCACCGCAATGCTTACGATGATGAAGACGGGTGACCACATCGTTTGTGGTTCAAATGTCTATGGCGGCGTGCCGCGGCTCTTCAATCAGGTATTGGCTAATTATGGCCTCGAGTTCACCTATGTGGATACGTCCAACACGAAGGCTGTTGAAAAGGCGATTCGGCGCAACACCAAACTTGTACACATCGAGACTCCTACAAATCCTCTGATGACCGTTACCGACATCGCAGCGGTTGCGAACATCGCGCATGCTCATGGCGCCGAACTGTCAGTGGATAATACGTTCATGTCGCCCTACTTCCAGAAGCCAATCGCGCTGGGCGCAGATATCGTGATGCACTCCACCACGAAGTTCCTCAATGGACACAGCGATGGACTTGGTGGTGTGCTCGTCTGCACGAAACCAAAACACAGAGAGACATTTGCGTTTGTTCAAAAGTGTACTGGAGGGATTCTTTCTCCCTTCGAGTGCTGGCTGGTGTTGCGCGGCGTGAAGACGCTTGCTGTGCGGATGGACCAGCACGATCGCAGCGGCAGGGAAGTGGCTGGGTTCCTGAATCGGCACAAGAAGGTGAAGAAAGTTTTCTATCCTGGACTGCCAGATCATCCGCAGCACGAGCTGGCCAAGAAGCAGATGACAGGCTTCGGGGCTATGATCACTTTTGAGACCGGCTCATTTCAGAACGCGCAGAATATGCTGCGTAAGGTGCGCGTCTGCTCGCTGGGCGAATCGCTGGGTGGAGTGGAGACACTGATCTCGCATCCCGCGACGATGACTCACGCAGCTCTGGGCGAAAAAGGACGTGCGGAGATCGGTCTTTCAGATGGTATGGTGCGCATTTCAGTTGGAATCGAGGATGTCGAAGACATCGTGGCTGATCTAGATCAGGCGTTGAACGCGATCTGAGCTCGAATGTGAGGAGGGTTAAATGACAGGGGCCTCCGCAAGCGGAGGCCTTTGGTTGTTGTGGTGAAAGTTATCCGTGCTTGTGCTTATTGTGCTTGTCCTTATAAATCTCTTTCGACATGTGGTTCTGCTGCCGGTTGAGTTTTGCGCGGTCTGCGGCCGTTAGCTTGCCACCGTTCTCTTTGCGCATCTCACGCTCTTCTTTCTTGAGAGCATGCTCTCGTTTTTCGAGATGTTTCGCTTCGCTCTTGGTGAGCTCGCCGCTCTTTACGCCTTGGCGAATGCGGGCCTGTTGATCGTGCTTACGTTGCTGGATGGTAAGTGGTTTCTTGGTTGTGGACGGGGTGTCACCAAATGCTGTGGCGGTGAGCAGTCCTGTGATTGCAATCGCAATGAGCTTGTTTTTCATGGAATTTATCGCCTCTTCCTCTCCTCTCGGTTTGCCCGAGTGGCGCTTCTTTCCCGGGTTCTGACAGGCTAGTTATGCCAGAGTCATGGCTGGTTCGGTGGGTCCGACTCAGAAGAGGCAATTACCAAGGTGCATGTAGCAGGCAGCACGAAAGGAAGCTTCTAGCTCCTGAGCGGCTAAGCTGCTGAGCATTAGAGCAAAACGAAAATCAGAACCTCGCATCCACAGATCTAACGCATGGACGGATTCGGGAAGGGATTTCTGAAGTCGCTCTCCGCGAACACCGTTTAGCGGCGGAGTGATTGTCGTCCGGCGTGCCTTAACGTGAGGATGGTTTGTCCCGCGATTTAGTCCCGCTCCTTTGTTTCGGGATGCGTTTCTTGCATCTAGCAGTTGTTGTTTAGCTTACAAGCACAGAAGCTATCAGCTTAGAAGCTTCTCCGCGTGATACCTTTCACCTCGATGTCCACCGCTAAGAAAGGCCTCTTTAACCAACGCATCTGGCTTGCGACGGTGCTGGTTTTGACGGCCCTCGCTCTCATTTTTGTTCTGATATCGCATGCCCGCCCGTTACCGGAAGCATTGCTCCGCAGCACTCGCTGCGCGCTCGTTGGAGCACTGCTGATCTACGCGTCCCTGCGTCGGTCTCTCATGACTTGGATCTTTGCCTCCATGGTGATCGGCGGCATTTTTGGCCATGAGTTTCCTCGACAGGCAATCGCACTGCAGGTCATCACACAGATTTTTTTGCGATTGATTAAAGCCATCATTGCCCCACTGATTTTCAGCACGCTGGTCGTCGGCATCGCCGGGCACTCAGATCTCAAGCAGGTCGGACGCATGGGGCTGAAGGCACTCATCTACTTTGAGGTAATTACAACGCTGGCGCTCATAATCGGCCTGAGCGCAATCAACATCACCAAAGCCGGCGTGGGAGTTCGCGTTCCATCCGATCAAGTGGCAACTGTGACAGTTCCGCAGAAGCAAACGCCGAGCGATCTGATCCTGCACGTTTTTCCGGAGAATATCGCGAAGTCAGTGGCTGAAGGACAGGTGCTCCAAGTGGTCGTCTTCGCCCTGATATTTGGACTGGCTTTGGGAATGCTTCCCGAAATAAAACGCCGACCGCTGCTGACATTTTTTGAGAGCCTTTCCGAGACGATGTTTAAGTTCACGAACATCGTGATGTATCTGGCGGCTCCAGCGGTGGGGGCCGCGATTGCTTATACGATTGGACAACTCGGCGTCGGCGTGCTCTCGAATTTACTCAAACTTCTGAGCACGTTGTATTTGGCATTGATCGCATTCATTGTCTTCGTACTGCTGCCGGTGGCGCTGATTGCACGCGTTCCGCTGCGTCGTTTCTTGCATGCGGTTGCAGAGCCGGCGACCATCGCGTTTGCGACCAGCACGTCGGAGGCAGCACTCCCACGGGCGATGGAAGCAATGGAAGCGATCGGCGTACCTCGCCAGATCGTCGCCTTTGTGATTCCCACGGGTTATAGCTTCAACCTCGACGGCAGCACGCTTTATCTTTCTCTAGCGGCAATCTTCGTATCGCAAGCTGCCAATCATCCGCTCTCGCTGGCCGAGCAAATACTCCTGGTTGTGACGCTGATGCTAACGAGCAAGGGCGTTGCCGGTGTTCCACGCGCAAGCCTGGTGATCCTCATGGCAACGCTCAGCAGCTTCAACCTGCCAGTGTGGCCCGTATACATCATTCTCGGCATTGATGCGCTTATGGACATGGCCCGAACGTCGGTGAACGTCGTCGGCAATTGTCTGGCTAGCGTTGTAATCGCGAAATGGGAAGGCGAGTTTGGGAAAGAAATGCCGTCTGAGGTCGTGGTCGAGGCGCTGATAGAGTAGGTCAATACCTTGCGCGTTAGCGGAGGAGTGAAACGTCTTCAACACTGCTAAATATTCAAGCAGCCGCTACCGCGGACGGGTACTGCGTCGGATATGCCATCCGCACCAGCATTCGCTGAGCAAACGGTGAATACACGGCAAGCACGAATAGCGCGAAAGCAAACCCGAGTCCGATTTTGGGAACCATAAAGATCGCCATCGCTGACCAGACCTCATCGATCAGCAGCAAAAAGGGAAAAATTCTTCGAAACTTCTGCCCTAAGAACTGATAGTCGAAGACCAGGCCAGAACACAGGTAGAAGCGCAACGGCAACCCTAATGCAGACCAAACGATAATCAGCGAAGTGATTGTAAACGATTGGGTCGGCCCAAAACTGAAGCGAGCCAGCATCCTCACCCAGATAAGATAGTGAAGTGCGCTGACGTAAGAAACTAAATACGCGCCTTCGATAAGCAGCAAAAGTCCGCGAGCCGCCGGGCGTGGCGCTGTAGGTAGATCTCCGTCAGGTACCTTCGAGGCGGGCGGTGGGGACGGCAGAGGCGCAGTATGTTTGCCCTCTGTCTGGGACTCCGGAGCCGCTTCGGTCATTCCGGAATGGTTAATGGGCCCGATGAAACGGTAACCCCGCCGCGGCAGCGTTTCTATGAATCGTGGATTGTTCGCCGAATCGCCAAGCGCCTCGCGTACCTTGTTGACAGCAGTATTTAATCCATGCTCGAAGTCGACAAACGTATCTGCCGCCCACAAGCTCTGCCGCAACTCTTCGCGCGTGACCACCTCTCCCGCACGCTGCAGCAGCGCGGCCAGGACTTGAAAAGGTTTGTCCTGCAGCTTGAGACGGTGCCCCTGCCGCCGAAGTTCTCCGCTGCGCAGATCAGCTTCGTACTCTGCAAAACGAATAACGCTGGACCGCTGATACATTTTTGGGAGGATAGCACCCGGAACAGTGCGGGCGGCGGTAGCCGCCGAGTGCGTCAATGTTGGATGTAGGACTCTGTCGTTGCGGCTAGCGTCTGGGGACACTTGCCCAGCGGCTTACCGCCGCCCGCCCTGCCGAGCACCTCGTCCCAGAACCACCCACTTAAACACAATCCATAGTGTTGCCGTTCCAAGCTCCTACTCAATCTAGCTTTTTCCACACCTTTTACTGAATCGATACCCCACCCTTTAAAAAAGCCATTGACATCCAACCACTTCGGCGTAGGATGTGGTCCAAAGTGGTTGAAAGTGGTCGAACCAGTAGAATTGATGGTCAAAGTGGTCGAGAGTGGCAGCGGATGCGAATGCGATTCATTAATCCGGCGAACCACAGAAAAATAACCTCTAAGACCCGATTCTTCGCTGCTTCAGCCTCCTTCGCGCTTCTGGCGATAGCCAGCCAAGGCCAGACGGTCAATCAATGTTTCGTGGCAATCACCCAACCCGCATGGACGAAAAGGGACGGCTCAAGGTGCCTGCCGAGTTCAAGCGCACTATCGACGAGAGCTATGGTGGCGGGCAATTTTACATCACCAGTCGCGATGGGAAGGTTGCCGAGATTTATCCCTTTGAGGAGTGGCAGCGGATCGAAGAGAAGCTGGCAAAGGTGTCGAACTTCAATCCAGCCAAGAAGAAGTTCCTGGATCGAGTGAATTACTACGGCCAAATGGTGGAGATCGATAACCAGGGAAGATTGCTGATTCCGCAGTTGCTGCGCGAGTCAGCGGACGTGAAAGGGGAAGTGCTGGTCTTCGGGAATCTGACTTACTTGGAAGTGCGGAACGCAGAACTCTTCCGCAAGCACCTCGAAGACAATCCGATCACGCCAGAGGATGAGAAGACGCTCGCTGATCTGGGCATCTAGCGGTGGAAGACAACAAGGCCTCCCAGGAGGCCGAACATGGCGAGGATAGTGGAAGGCAACGTCATGTTCCAGTTCTTTTAGAAGAAGCGATCCATTTTCTGAACGTGCGGCGCGGCGGCACCTATATCGACGCGACCCTCGGGCTTGGCGGCCACTCCTACGAACTCGCAAAGCGCCTCGGCCCACAGGGTCATTTGATTGGCTTCGATAAGGATCCGAAGGCGCTGGAGCTGGCGCGCAAGCGCCTCGGGGACCTCACAGCCGAACTTGGCGGCGAGGCTCCCGGAATCACGCTGATCAACCAATCGTATGCGGAAGTTGGGCAGCGAATCGCGGCGACAAGCGCAGACGGTCTGCTGGCCGACCTGGGAATCAGCTCCTTGCAGCTTTCCGACGCAGCACGCGGATTCAGTTTTCAGGCGGAAGGGCCGCTCGACATGCGCATGAACCCGCGCAGCGAACGTACCGCCGATCAAGTGGTAAACCACCTCGACGAGAGAACTCTCGCCGATGTGATTTACGAATTCGGTGAGGAAAGGAGGTCGCGGAGAATCGCCAGAGCCATTGTCCGGGCACGGCCGATACGATCCACAGCTCACTTAGCTCAGATTGTTGCGGCCGCGCTCCCGGCAATGAAACATAAGCGCATTCATCCAGCGACAACAACTTTCCAGGCAATCCGAATCTTCGTAAACCGCGAGCTTGAGGACCTGAGGAGTTTGCTTGAGACGGCTCCTCAGGTTCTCCTCCCTTCGACCGGGAGGCTGGTGGTGATTAGCTTTCATTCGCTGGAAGATCGCATGGTGAAAGATGCGATGCGCGAGGGAGCAAAGAACGGCGTCTATCGGCTGCTGACGAAAAAGCCGGTGACAGCTTCAGAAGCGGAAGTGGATCGCAACCCGCGAGCGCGCAGCGCGAAGTTGCGTGCCGCGGAGAAGGTTTAGAGGTTTAGGGAAGGGCATCGGCTTTAGCCGTGCCGCAAGTAATCCGAAATGAAACTTGGGCTTTAGCCCCGAAGAATTTTGGGTATCCCAAGGAGGTTGGCCGGGCAGCATCGTCCTACCGGATGGACTTAAGGGCGAAAGAAGGAATCCACAGCACACCTACCTCATCGAGCGGTGCTGTCCCGGTTAAACAAGTTTAGAAGTTGGGCAAGTGAATAAAAGGAGGTCGACGATGTACACAGGGAGACTGATTGACGAGCTGATCCAAAGCGTGCAGCGCGCCGAGGTTGAAGCGCACATCAACCGCGAAGAAGAACTCATTGAGCAGTTCCTTCACCATGCTCAGCTACACGACGCTTCCTATATTCACGTCCATGCTGGAGTAGCGTAAATGGCAACCCAGGCAATCACGGGCGGCTATCGCATGTGGCAGCCGGTTGGCCCGGCTCGGCGATCGACGCGCAAATGGGGCGGAGTTACGCCCGAGATCTACTTCAATAAGGCCATCGACAATTCGCGTCTCGTGAAAGTTGCGGATCCAAAGCGAGCGCGCGAAGTGGCCATGTTCTCGGTCTCGCTTGCCGTGCTGTTTCTCTTCACGATGATTTACGCGTGGCAGCACCTCAGCTCGATCGAGTGCGGCTACAAGATCGAAGCGCAGAAAATTGAGCGCGATGGCCTGCTTGAGCAGAACCGTGCATTGCGTCTGCAGGAGGCATCATTGCGCGATCCTGAGCGTATTGAACAACTCGCAGCCAGAATGGGATTGGTGGCTCCACAGGCGGGTCAAGTCATGCACCTCGAAGCGACCATTGATCCAACAGCTCCGGTGATGGCGCGGGCATCCGGCATTCAGGTTGTTGAGAGCAATTGGCAGTAACTCAGGCAATCACGCAATAAGCAACAGGCGAAAACCCGGACCTTGCATTCTTAGCCTACTGCCTACTGCTTAGCAGTTCAATTTTCGCGGGATTTGACCCGCGGCTTTGTGGTGGCCCTGGAGAACCAACCGGGCCGCCACTCACGTTTGTGAGGGCAATAGCGATAAGGCAGGTCTTCAGTTGGCCTGTTACCTATCTCCTACCGCTTATTGCGTTGCCCTGGTGACCACGGCATGACTGCAACCGCAAAGAATGAAGGCCGTCTCCGACTGTCGCTCTTTGCGGCATTTTTTTGTCTGTGGATTCTCGCCATCTGCGGGCGCCTACTTTGGTTACAAGTCCTTGACTACGGGTTCCTGACGCAAAAAGCGGTCCGCCAGCAGCAACGAAGCATCGAAGTCTCTCCCCCGCGGGGCATCATTTACGACCGGAAGGGACGCGAGCTGGCAATGAGCATCCAGGTGGACTCCGTCTTCGCAGTTCCCTCCGAAATTCCCGATCAGGCGAGCACGGCAAGGTTGCTGGCGCACATTCTCAAAGCTGATCCCAAGGAGATGCTGGCGAAGCTCGAGTCGTCGCGCTCGTTCACATGGATCGCGCGCAAGCTCGACAATAACGTCTCAGCACGACTTCGCGCGCTGAACCTGAAGGGGATTTACTTCGAGAAAGAACCGAAGCGCTTTTATCCAAAGAATGAGTTGGCCGCACAGGTAATCGGGTACGTAGGGATGGACGATGATGGCCTGGCGGGGATCGAGCGCTCATTCAATCAACGCCTGAGCGGACGTCCTGGGAAAATGCTTATCTCGATGGATGCCCGCCATCGCTGGTTCGGACGTGTAGAGAAGAATCCGGAGTCAGGCCAGAACCTCGTTTTAACCATCGACGAGGACATCCAGCACATCGCCGAGAAGGAGCTTGAGGCAGCGATGGAAAAGACCCACGCTGAAGCCGGCACTGTCGTAATTCAGAATCCCAAAACAGGAGAGATCCTGGCGCTTGCCAATCGTCCTACGTTTAATCCAAATAACTCGCGAGGACTCGATCTCAAATCCCTCAAGAATCGCGCTGTAAGCGATATTTACGAGCCGGGTTCGACGTTCAAGATGGTAACGATTGCCGCGGCTCTGGAAGAGAAGATCACCAATCCCAATGAAGTATTTGACTGCCAGATGGGATCAATCATTGTCGGTGGGGTTCGTATTCACGATTGGAAACCTTACAGCCTTCTTACCGTCAGTGAGATTCTCGAACGCTCTAGCGACGTAGGCGCCATCAAAATCGCTATGCGCTTGGGTGAGGACCGCATGTACAAGTACATCCGCGGCTTTGGCTTTGGCTCCCAAACCGGGATTGAACTTTCCGGCGAAACCCGTGGCATTACGAAGCCTGTGAGCCGTTGGTCGAAGATGAGCATCGGCGCGATCTCGATGGGACAGGAGATCGGCGTCTCGCCATTGCAGTTGGTCTCGATGACTTCAAGCATTGCGAACGATGGGATCTGGACGCCGCCTCGCATCGTTGCCGGAAGCACTCCTGTCTGGCAGGGACCCACAGGACCACCACAAACGGTGGTCTTTCGACCCGGTCAGCAACACAGGGTTATTTCCTCTTTCGCGGCCGCTCAGATGAAGCGAATGCTGGAGGGAGTGGTGCTGCAGGGCACAGGAAAGAAGGCTATCCTGGACGGGTACACTTCCGCTGGAAAAACGGGCACGGCACAGAAGATCAATCCAGTCACCCATCGCTATGATCGTGTGCAGCATATCGCTTCGTTTTCCGGCTTTGCGCCAGTAAACAATCCGGCGATTACGGTCACGGTAATCCTTGATTCACCGGTTGGCGCGCATCACGGAGGAGACGTGGCAGCGCCAATTTTCAATCGCATTGCCCAGCAGGTACTCGAGTATCTCGATGTTCCACACGATATCGAGGTAAGGAATCCGCAGCGCATGCTGCTTCGCGCCAAAGCTAAACCCGAAGAAGAAATGGAAGGCTCGCCAGACCACGTGGGCGAGGAGGTCGCGGACAATGATAATCAGCAGGATGAAGGCGCTACTGTCGCATTTGCGACGCCGAGCTATGGAGTCATTCCTGCTGCGTATAGTTCCGCAACCACGGTTGCAATGCAGCCCAGCGCAACGAATGACGCTGATTCAAGCAGGGCAGACGCTTCTCCGGCTGCACTGCCGAAGACCGGGACGGTTGTGCTCGATGTCGACTCCACACGAACGGTCCCTTCATTTGTTGGCAAGCCAGTGCGCACAGTGATTGAAGAAAGCGAAAAGGCAGGACTGGAAGTCGATATCTTCGGCTCCGGCGTGGCACGCCAGCAGAATCCTCCGCCAGGAGCGCGCCTGCCCATTGGCGGGCACGTGACAGTGCAATTTGCGCGCTAGACCTTTGATTTTTTCTAGGTCTTTACCTCATTAATCAATGGAATCTACCCCACTATAATCGCCTCAAATGAAGTTCCGAGAAATCATGCGCGATGTCGAGGCGGTCTCAATCGTCGGCGATGCCGATATTCAAGGTGTCGCCTACGACTCGCGCAAAGTTCGTCCCGGATTCCTGTTTGTCGCCATGCGCGGGGAAGTCAACGATGGCAATCGGTTCACTGAAGCCGCGGTTCGTGCAGGCGCTGTCGCAATTGTTTCGGAGTCGAAGGATGCGACTCCGCATGCTGGCATCGCGCTTGCCAGGGTGGCACACGCACGCAAGGCACTGGCGCGAATTAGCTCCAACTTCTATGGCCGACCCGCAGAAAAGTTGAAGCTGACTGGAGTGACAGGCACGAATGGTAAAACCACGACAACCTTCGTCGCCGAGCACATTTTGCGGAGCGCCGGGAAATCCGTGGCGATGATCGGAACGATCGAGTATCACGTTGCGGGTCGGGTCATCCCTGCGCTTCACACGACACCGGAGTCCTTGGAATTGAACGAGATGTTCGACGAAGCTGTGCGGTCCAGTGCCGGCGAAGGGGTCATGGAAGTCTCGTCGCACGCCCTGGAGCAAGCGCGCGTCTACGGACTTCACTTCGACGTCGCAGTGTTTACGAACCTGACACGAGATCATCTCGACTATCACCGCACCATGGAGGCGTACTCCGCCTCAAAGCGAAAACTATTTGAGTCGAATAGCAGTGCTCCACCTCGGGTAGCGGTCATCAATGGGGACGACCTGTTTGGCCGCACGCTTTATGAAACCGCGAAGTGCAGCGGTTCTGAACTCGTCAGCTATGGTCTCAACCCCGCCTGCAATGTGACGGCAGAAAACATCGAGTATCTACCTACTGGAACTCGCTTTCGTCTGCGGCTTGAAGGAAAGTGCGTCACGTGTGAATCGCGACTGCTTGGCGAGATCAATGTCTACAACGTCTTGGCCGCGGCTTCTGCGGCGTTCGCTCGTGGATGTACCCTCGAGCAGATTCGCAACGCTACTGCCTCGTTCCAGCGAGTGCCGGGCCGATTTGAGCTTATTGATTGTGGACAGCCTTTTATCGTCGTGGTTGACTATGCGCACACCGACGATGCCCTGCGCAATCTTGCACGCATTGCGCGTCAGCTGCGCGATAAGCAGAAGACACGAGGCCGGATCATCACACTCTTCGGCTGCGGCGGCGATCGCGATCGCACGAAGCGTCCCCTGATGGGACGTGCGGCGGGAGAGGGCAGCGATTTTGTCGTGCTTACGTCCGACAATCCTCGCAGCGAGGATCCACAAGCCATAATTGCCGACGCTCTGCCGGGGCTGTTGCAAACCGGAACTCTGCACGCGGTCGAGCCCGACCGCCGCAAGGCGATCGCGCTTGCCATCAGCGAAGCCCGGGAAGGCGACATAGTTCTGCTCGCCGGAAAGGGTCACGAGAAATATCAGATCACGCGCGAAGGCACCTTCCCTTTCGAAGAGGTGCAGATCGCCAAAGAGAACCTGATCAATCAAGGCTACAAGACGCTCGTTCGTCAAGGAGCGCCGGTCGCATGAAGTTGCCTTTGTGGCGGGTTGCAGAGTTCATCGAAGCTTCCCGCAAATTCGATAGCGAGCAGGTGGCTTCCGGCTATTCGATCGACTCTCGCACAATTCAACCGGGAGATCTATTTTTCGCGGTCAAAGGCGAACGGCTCGACGGTCATGACTTCGCCGCCGGGGCGCTCAAGTCCGGCGCGGTTGCTGCTGTGATCGCGCAAGATCAAGCTCAGCGCTTTGCCGGCGAATCGAGAATCCTCATCGTGAATGACACGCTTGCTGCGCTTCAGCGTTTGGGAGCCGCAGTTCGAAGGCTTTGGGGCAAGCGCCTGATCGGTGTCACTGGATCAGCCGGGAAGACCACGACAAAAGATGTCATCGCGCATCTGCTCACCTCGCGTTTTCGGGTTCTTAAATCCCTGGGCAATCTCAACAACCATTTCGGATTGCCGCTACAACTTCTGAGGCTTGAATCAGAGCATGACATCGCAGTCATCGAGATGGGCATGTCACACACCGGGGAGATCGCCGCGCTGTGTGAAATCGCCAAGCCGGAGTGGGGTGTGATCACATCCGTCGCTCCCGTTCATCTCGAATTCTTCCCAGAAGGAATCGCCGGCATCGCCCGTGCCAAGTACGAGCTGATCGCCGCCCTGCCATCTGGGGGCATGGCCATTCTGAATGCTGATGATCCTTACGTCTCGCAATTTGGGCGCGATTTTCATGGAAAAGTGATTTTGTTTGGGATTGAACATCCCGCTGATGTTTGCGCAAAGCGGATTGAAGATCTTGGTCCTGGCGGATCGCGCTTTCAACTGGCGGCCAGCGGCGTGAACACTGTGCTGGAGTTGCCGCTGCTCGGTCGTCATAACGTCATGAATGCCTTGGCCGGGATCGCCGTCGCGCTGGAGGCTGGTATCACGCCAACGGAAGTAGCAGCCTCACTGGTGTCGCTCAAAGCTCCGGACAAGCGCGGACAGGTTACGGAGATCGCCGGTGCTACGGTCATCAATGACTCTTACAACTCCAATCCCAAAGCACTGGATGCCATGGTGGACGTTGTGGCAGCGTCACCTGCCAAGCGTCGCATTATTGTGGCAGGCGAGATGCTGGAGCTTGGTCCTACGGCTCCCGAACTGCACCGCGAATGTGGGAATCACATTGCACAACGCAAGATCGATATTCTGATCGGAGTGCGCGGGCAGGCACGTCTTATAGTGGAAGGTGCCGCATCCGGTGGAGTTAGTGCGACGTTTCTCGCCGAGCCAGAACAGGCAGGAGACTGGCTTGCGGATAATCTCCGGCCTGGTGATGTGGTCTTGCTAAAAGCATCTCGTGGAGTTCGGCTGGAACGGGCGCTTGAACAGCTAAACGAAAGGCTGCATCTCGCGAGTCCGGCGGGTACATCTTGAATTGGCGCCGATGTGGGATCGCCCTTCTTAATCGATATTGATTAGCGCGGAGGAAGATTGCTTTATTGGCTGTTGTATCAGAAGTTGCACACTCTCTTTCCTCCTTTCCGCATCTTCAGCTACATCACCTTCCGCACAGCCTTTGCCAGCCTTACCGCGTTGTTCATGGGGATGATCGTAGGTCCGGCGATCATTCGGCAATTGCGTGAGTTTCAGATTGGGCAATACATCAGGGAAGAAGGCCCGGCAGCCCATCAGAAGAAGGCAGGGACTCCGACCATGGGCGGAGTCCTCATCGTAGTAGCCATTATCGTTCCTACGCTGCTATGGGCTGATCTGACCAACCGGTACATCTGGATGGTCGTCCTCTCGACGCTGGCGTTTGCTGCGATTGGTTTTTCTGACGATTATCTAAAGATCGTCCACCATCGCAATCTTGGCCTTACCGGGCGTTCGAAGCTTGGTCTGCAGATCGCCGTTAGTGTGATCATTGCGGTTGTGCTTGTCGCCATGCAGGCAGTCGGACAATATTCCACGCACCTGATGGTTCCATTTATAAAGCGCTTTCGACCGGACCTCGCAATTGGCTCACTGCTGCAGATGCCGCATCTGTGGATCGTCGCGTTTTTGCCATTCATTTTTTTCGTTGTTTTGGTGATTGTGGGATCAAGCAATGCAGTGAACCTGACAGACGGACTGGATGGCCTTGCAATCGGCTGCACGATCGTTGCAGCGGCCGCGTTGACGGTCCTGACCTATGTAAGCGGTCATTCACGTTTCGCGGAATATTTGGAACTCCAGAAGATGCCTCAGGTCGCCGAACTCACCGTATTCTGCGGCGCGATGGTGGGATCCAGTATTGGATTTCTTTGGTACAACGCGCATCCTGCTGAAATCTTCATGGGCGACGTGGGCTCACTCGCTCTTGGTGGCGCGATCGGAACGGTGGCAGTCATTATCAAACAGGAGCTTCTGCTTCCCTTCATCGGCGGAGTCTTTGTCCTCGAAGCGCTCTCGGTCATCCTACAGGTAGGTTCTTACAAGCTGCGCAAAAAACGCATCTTCAAAATGGCGCCGCTCCATCATCACTTCGAATTAGTCGGCTGGTCGGAGTCGAAGGTGATCGTGCGTTTCTGGATTGCGGCGCTCGTGTTTGCACTCTTTGCTCTTACGACGCTCAAACTCCGATGAAGTTTCCAATAACTCATGGCAGAATGGCAGATGGCGATGGATGTAAAAGGAAAACGCGTGCTCGTCGTGGGATTGGGAAAATCCGGCGTAGCATCCGCCCAGTTTCTTGCCGCTCGGGGCGCGCGTGTCACTGTCTCTGATACTCGCAGCCAAAACGAGCTGAAGAATCAGATTCCTGCTCTGCTTGATCGTGGCATTGCTGTCGAAACCGGCGGCCACGGCGAGCGCACATTTCGCGATCAGGATTTGATCGTGGTGAGTCCGGGCGTACCCTGCGATATCCCACAGCTAACGCGTGCTCGCGCTCAAGGGATTCGCGTGATCGGAGAGATCGAACTTGCAACGCGATTTTTGAGGGGCAAGATCGTTGCTATCACCGGCTCCAACGGTAAGACCACCACAACCACTCTTTGCGGAGAGATAATAGCCAGCGGCAGTCAGCGAACCCTGATCGGCGGGAACATTGGAACACCAGTGATTTTGCTGGTGGAAGATTCCACGGATGATACCGTCAACGTAATCGAAGTTTCGAGCTTTCAACTCGAGACGATCGAAACCTTCCATCCTTCAATTGGCGTCGTTCTGAACATTACGCCTGATCATCTCGATCGGCACGGCAGCATGGAGACGTATACAGCCGCCAAAGCACGAATCTTTGAGAATCAGACTGCGTCCGACTACTCCGTGTTGAATCTCGACGATTCCGGCAGCGCCGGGCTTGAAACGCGTACGAAGGCCCAGATTTGCCGGTTCACCCGCAAGCGGGAACTCAGCGGGGAACAGGTTGGAGCATTTGTGCGAGAAGGCGAAATTTATTGGCGTGATTTCGAACGCGAAGACAAAATCATGCCGGTTTCAGAGATTCCGCTAAAAGGCGCTCACAACCTCGAAAATGTATTGGCCGCTGTATCTGTTGGCCGTCTTTGTGGTTGCGATGGGACCACTATTCGGGACGCAGTGCGAAACTTCAAAGCGGTGGATCATCGCCTTCAGTACATCGCTACCGTTGGTGGAGTGGAGTACTACAACGATTCTAAGGCAACGAATGTTGATGCCACCATTAAGGCAATCGAATCTTTCCCCGGCAATATCCACCTGATTCTCGGTGGCAAAGACAAAGACAGCGATTACGCGCAGATGAACGACCTGCTGCGCGAGCGCGTCAAGCGCGTGTACACCATCGGCGCAGCGGCCGAGAAGATTCGCTCGCATGTGCAGTCGGCAGTCGAGGTGTTGCCTTGCAAGACACTCGACAACGCCGTCGAGCATGCGCGTGATCTCGCGCAGCCTGGAGACGTTGTCTTACTAGCTCCTGCTTGCTCCAGCTTCGATCAATTCGAAAACTATGAGCACCGCGGACGCACCTTCCGGGCCCTGGTCGAGCAATTCGCGAGCCCTGCAGCCGCAGGGCAGGAGCGCCGCTGATGGCGAAGCGCGTCAGCGTTGATCGCTGGCTCTTCGGCGGCACTCTCCTTCTTGTTCTTCTTGGATTGGTCATGGTCTTCAGCGCTTCGGCGGTGATTGCCAAAGACCGTTTTGGATCTCCATACACGTTTGTCCTGCGCCAGATCGGTTGGTCATTTGCCGGAGTGCTCGCGATGGTCGTACTCATGCGTGTGGACTACCGCAAGCACAAACATCCAGCCGTGGTCTTCACGTTACTTGGAGTAACGACAGTATTGCTCGTCGCGGTGCTGTTCCTCGACCGCTCACACAATACTCATCGATGGATACGCTTCGGCGTGCTCTCGTTCCAACCATCGGAACTCGCAAAGCCGGCTCTCATCCTTTTTCTGGCTTTCTTCCTGGAAACGCGTACTGCTGCCATCGGCGACTGGCGACGAACGCTCGTGCCTGCCGTGTTACCGAGTCTGATCTTCTCGTTGCTAATTGTGAAGCAGCCTGATCTTGGCACCGCTCTCGTGTGCATGGCCATGACTGCCTCAGTGCTCTTCGTCGCAGGTATGGAGTTGAAATATCTCGGCTACGGCGTGCTGGCCAGCTTGCCAGCGCTCTATTACCTCCTCTTTGATGTCGGCTTCCGCCGGCAGCGCATGCTGGCCTTTGTGAATCCCTGGGCCGATCCGCAGGGCGCCGGTTTCCACATGATTCAGTCATTAATCGCGGTGGGCACTGGTGGCATTACCGGCATTGGACTCATGGAAGGAAAGCAGAAGCTCTTCTATCTTCCGGAGCCGCACACAGACTTCATCTTTGCCGTTATCGCCGAAGAACTCGGATTGTTGGGAACGATGGCGGTAGTTGGACTCTTTGGCGTGCTCTGCTATCGCGGGATGCGCGCGGCGATTCGGACATCGGATTTGTATGGTCGCTTTCTCGCGATCGGCATCACCGGCACCATTGCCATTCAGGCCTTCTTCAACATCAGCGTCGTTCTGGGCCTGCTCCCAACTAAGGGAATTCCGCTGCCATTCATCTCCTACGGCGGTAGTTCACTGTTCATCACTTTGGCCTGCGTAGGTGTACTGCTGAACATCAGTCAGCAGGCAGACTAATCGATGCGTGCCGCGATCGTAGGCGGAGGCACCGGCGGTCACGTAATTCCAGCGTTGGCTATCGCGCGCGAGTTGCGTCACCTCTACGCGGCGGAAATCATTTTCGTGGGCACCAATCGGGGAATCGAGACTCGCCTCGTTCCCCCAAGCGGCTTCGAGTTGCGGCTGGTGCAAGTTGGGCAGCTAAAGGGCGTCAGCCTTGCTCGCCGTGCCAGAACGCTGAGCGATATTCCGCGTGCGCTCCTCGCATGCTGCAAAATCTTTGCGGAGTTTCGCCCTCAAGTTGTGATCGGAGTCGGTGGATATGCCTCTGGTCCCGGAATGCTAACGGCTTTGCTGATGCGTATTCCCACTCTGGCCTTCGAGCCTAATCTCGTCCCGGGATTCGCCAACCGAGTTGTAGCCCGTTACGTGAGTGCGGCCGCGGTGCATTTTGAGCAGACCAAGAAGTTTTTCGGTAATGCTCGGGTTACTGGTGTGCCAGTGAGGCAAGAATTTTTCAGCATCGCCCAGCGCAGATTCTCGCCCCCTGGCTCACTGCTTGTCTTCGGAGGCAGTCAAGGTGCTCGAATCCTCAATCAGACGATGATCGACGCCATCCCAAAATGGCGCGAGCTCGGAATTAAAATTCGCCATCAAACCGGAGAGCGCGATTTCGAGAGAGTCGAAGCTGCTTATACGCAGGCAGACTTACAAGTGCAGGTGAACCGGTTTATCGACGATATGCCGTCCGCATTTGCTGAGGCGGATGCGGTCCTATGTCGCTCTGGGGCGAGTACTGTGGCAGAGATCACCGCCGCTGGAAAACCCGCAGTTTTCGTTCCGTTTAAGTTAGCTGCTGATGATCATCAGCTTAAGAACGCTCAGGCACTCGAGAGCGCCGGTGCCGCGCGCCTGATTCCAGAGTCGCAGCTCAACCCCGCTCGGCTGAGCGCAGTCGTCGCAGAGATGCTAGGCGATCCGGCGGTACTGGCCAGCATGTCAGACAAAGCGCGATCGCTTGCACACCCGAATGCAGGAAAGGAGATCGCGGAGTTAGCTGCTCGTATAGCTAAGAACGGAACGTAACCAATTTTGGCCGCCTGTTCTCCTGTACCCTGTTCTCTGCAACTTGGTTTCTAGCATGTTCGCCAAAGTTCAGCGCATTCATTTCGTAGGCATTGGCGGTATCGGTATGAGCGGTATCGCCGAGGTACTGCTTAATCTGGGATACAAGATCTCGGGTTCAGATTTGCGCGAGTCGTCCGTGACGCAGCGCCTCGCAAGTCTGGGGGCCATCGTCTTTATTGGGCATCGTCCGGAGAACATCACCGGCTCCGAAGCAGTTGTCACGACCTCTGCCGTCACGCGCGACAATCCAGAGATTCAGGCTGCCCGAGCGCAGCACATACCAGTGATTCCCCGAGCCGAGATGCTTGCCGAACTCATGCGCTTGAAATATGGAATCGCTATCGCCGGCATGCACGGCAAGACCACAACAACGTCGATGGTTGCCGCTGTGCTGGCGGCAGGCGGACTGGATCCTACCGTCGTTGTCGGCGGCCGCGTTGATGCCATGGGATCGAACGCGCGGCTGGGAAAGTCGCAATACCTGGTTGCCGAAGCCGATGAGAGCGACAGGTCGTTTTTGAAGCTCTCGCCGATTTTGTCGATCGTTACGAACGTCGATCGCGAGCACATGGATTGCTATCGCGATATGGATGATGTGGAGCAGGCGTTCGTCGATTTCATGAATCGGGTTCCCTTTTATGGTGTAGTCATTGCCTGCCAGGACGACGAGCGCCTGAGTGGGTTGTTTCCACGACTGGAGCGTCGCGTGATCACGTATGGGACGAGCGACGCCTCGGCATTTTGCGCCCAATTGCTGGACGACCGTTGCCGCTCCGAAGATGGACGCCCACACAGCCGATTCGAAGTCGTGAACCGCGGAAAGAAGCTCGGAGAATTTGATCTCCGAGTACCCGGCCACCATAACGTACTAAATGCAACTGCCGCGGTTGCGGCGGGAATTGGACTCGATATCCCTGTGGCGAAGATCGCGGAGGCGCTGGCAGAATTTCGCGGCGTAGATCGCCGCTTTCAGTTTAAAGGCAAAATCGGCGGAGTAAGTGTGGTCGACGACTACGGGCACCATCCAACCGAAATTCGAGCAACACTTGCAGCAGCGCGGCAATGCGGATTCGACAAGATTCACGTTATCTTCCAGCCGCATCGCTATACCCGAACGCGCGATCTAGCCGAAGAATTCGCGACCGCTTTCGAAAACGCCGACACGCTTCAACTGCTCGATATCTATGCGGCCAGCGAAGAGCCCATTCCTGGAATTACGGCACAGGCACTGGTGAAGCGCATAGTTTCTACTGGAAAACAATTTGAATACGTGGCTTCATTTGCTGAAGCTGCAAGTCAGGCTGTCTCTCATGCAAAGAACGGAGATCTCGTCCTGACGCTCGGTGCCGGCAGCGTGCATCAAGTGGGGCCATTGGTCTTGCGAGAGCTCGAGAAGAGAACTGCCCTTCACAAATCGGGTGATCCTTCCATGAGTTCATCCGACGAAGTCCGATCACCCGATCACCCGATCATTCGATGACCCGATCTGCCGAAAACTCAATTCAAAAAACTTTCTCCAGCCTCGATTTCCTGCTCTGAAATTTCGCCATTTGCGGTTATAGTTGCGAGTACGGCGATTTTCTGAAATTCGATTAATGCCGCGAAACGACGTTCAGTATAAAGAGTTGGATCTTTCCACTCGCGTCGATGTCGCTCCCGTTGGCGACGACGAACTCAGTTCGGAGTTCGATGCGAAGTCGTCTCTTGCCGAAACCAATCCTGCACCACAATTTCGCCGCGCAGTTCGCCGGGTTGTGGTGCGCAAGGGCGCGCTCCCGAAGAAGACTGCAGGCCGAATACGAATTGCGCTCGGCATGCTCGCCATATTCTCGGTTGCGGCTCTCGCGTATGGTGCCGTCTATCGCTACGGAACGCGAAGCTGGCGCTTTCGTGTGCTTTCGAGCGACAACATAACTATCAGCGGGCTGGAGAAGGTGCCGCGCTCGCAGGTTATGGAAGTGCTCGGAGGTGATATGGGGCGCAACGTTTTCTTCATTCCACTGGAGCAGCGCAAAAAACAGCTCGAAGAGATTCCCTGGATTGAATCAGCGAGTGTGATGCGTCTGCTGCCGAACCGTATCTCTGTCGAAGTTCAGGAGCGCACTCCAGTAGCGTTTGCTCGTATCAACGGCCGAATTCATCTCGTGGACGCTCACGGCGTGATCATGGAGCCTACACGGAAGTCGCACTATTCATTTCCGGTTGTGTTCGGGTTGAACGACTCCGATCCGCTCTCGGCTCGGGGCGCGCAGATGAAGATGTGTTCGCAGCTGATGAATGATCTGGACGCGGGAGGGAACCATTATTCCAACGATGTAAGCGAAGTTGATGTGAGCGATCCCGAGGATATGAAAGTGACGGTAGCCGATCCTGCAGGAGCCGTCCTCGTCCATCTAGGGAGCGACCAATTTCTGTCGCGGTTCAAGATTTATCTTTCACATGCAGCGGGATGGCGGCAGCAATTCCAAAAGCTCGATTCAGTCGATCTGCGCTACGAGGGACAGATCATCGTGAACCCAGACGGCGGTCAACAGGCGGCGACCAGAAATTTCAGCACGGAGATACGGAGACGCGGAGCAAGGCGGTGATGGTGGTCAATCGAAATCGTCATGAAATCGGGTTCTTAGCATGGCAAAGGTAAGCAACAACACGATCTGCATTCTTGACGTAGGCACTCTGAAGACCTGCGTCCTGGTTGGGGAAGTGACTGACGCTGGTTTGCGTTATCGCGGGCACGGCATCGCCGACTCCAGGGGCTCGCGCAAAGGAGTCATTGTCGAGCTCGACAAAGCAACAGCATCAATCCAGCGCGCTGTGGAACAGGCTGAGGCTGCTGCTCAGATGCCGATCGAGCGCGCGACGATTGGTATTGGCGGTCCTCATATCCGTGGATTCAACAGCCGGGGAGGGATCAATCTCGGCTCACGACCGCGAGAGATTAATCGCGACGATGTTCGCCAGGCAGTGGAGCGGGCACGATCGGTTTCCCTTCCTCCAGATAGACAGACGATTCATCTCTTGCCGCAGGAGTTCATTGTCGATGAGCAAGGCAGCATTCAGGATCCCATCGGAATGATCGGCATGCGGCTCGAGGTAAACGCGCACGTCGTGACCGGTGCTACGGGAGCTGCGCAAAATCTAGTGACTGCCGCCAATAAGGCGGGCATTCACGTTGACGATATCGTCTTCGAGCCGCTGGCCTGCGCCGACGCTACGCTCGATGCCGATGAGCGCGAACTCGGCGTCTGTCTTATCGACATTGGCGCTGGGTCGACTGAAGTTGTCGTCTTCTATGAGGGAGCCATTGCCCATACCGGCGTGGTCCCAATTGGCGGCGATCACTTCACGAATGACGTCGCAGTTGGCATGCGAACACCGCTCGCTGAGGCTGACAAAATCAAGCGAATGTTCGGCTCCGCCGTAGTGACCAGTATCCCTGAGGGGCACGAAATCGAGGTGCCATCTGTAGGCGAGCGCCCAGCGCGCCTGATGTCGCAACGGACTTTGGCAGAGATTTTGGAGCCTCGCGGGCGCGAATTGTTTGAAATGCTGCGCGATCAACTTCGCCAAGCCAGAGTGTTTGAAGGACTGGGCGCAGGTTGCGTCCTGATCGGCGGCGCTTCGCGCCTCCCTGCCATCTGTGAGATCGCGGAACAGGTCTTGCGTTGTCCAGCTCGCCTTGGACACGTGAACGGCATTCCGCGAATGCCGACGAGCCTGGCGCTAACCGACTTCGCCAGTAGTGTTGGCTTGCTGATGTACACACATCGCGCCCGCGTAGGCCGAGTTAAGGAGGAGCAACAGACTCTCAAGGCAAGGCTCAGGACGTTATTTGTCGGAGCATGAGAGCAATGAGGTCAGTCAGTACCGCCCGCGGTAGCAGGTGGATGCAGCCGACTTCGCCGATCCGCTACTGCGGACGGCACTGTCGGAAACAACCTAGGTCTGAAGGGAGAAGACGTAATGGCAAAAGGCAAACCCGAAGGCAGTTCCGAAGACATCCGCATTAGCTTCAATGAGGATCCACGCAACAACGCGAAGATCAAGGTGATCGGCGTGGGCGGCGGCGGCGGTAATGCCGTGAACCGCATGATCAACGCCAAAGTGGAAGGCGTTGAATTCCTGGTGGCGAATACTGATCTTCAGGCGCTGCAGATGTCGCAGGCGTCAGTCAAGATTCAGCTCGGCATAAAGCTGACCAGCGGACTAGGCGCGGGAGCGAATCCCGAAGTGGGGAGGAAGGCAGCGCTCGAGGACGCCCATCAAATCATCGAGGCGCTCGAAGGTGCGGACATGGTGTTCGTCACTGCCGGGCTCGGCGGCGGCACGGGCACGGGCGCGGCTCCGATTATCGCCTCCTTGGCCAGTGAAATGGGTGCCCTCACTGTCGCTGTGGTGACCAAGCCATTTGCATTCGAAGGCAAACGACGGAAGTCGCAAGCCGATCGCGGTTTGGATGAACTCATCGAATCGGTGGACACGACCATCGTGATTCCGAACGAGAAGCTGCTCGCGGTAGCGCAGAATGCAGGTTTCTTCGAGTCTTTTCGAGTTGCCGATGACATTCTTCGCCAGGCGGTGCAGGGCATCTCTGACATCATTACCATTCCAGGCATCATCAACCGCGACTTTGCCGACGTGAAGACGATTATGCAAGGTATGGGTTATGCCGTCATGGGCACTGCCACGGGACGTGGCGAGCGCCGGGCCGTCGAAGCGGCGCAAGCGGCCATTGCCTCTCCGTTGCTGGAAGCTGGAGCGATCGACGGCGCGCGCGGCATCCTCATCAACATCACGGGCTCAAGCTCGCTGAAGCTGGCAGAAGTGAACGAGGCCTCGACCATCATCCAGAACGCCGCCCATGAAGATGCCAACATCATCTTCGGTGCCGTGCTCGACGAGAAGATGAAGGACGACGTAAAGATCACTGTCATTGCCACCGGTTTCAAAGACGAACAGCTGGGGCGGCGCGAGCACTCCATGGGAGCCGCCGCCGCGGCGGTTTCCAGCGCTCGTGCCATTTCGAGCTACGTGCCAGCGCCAGAAAGCACGACACGTGAGCGATCCGCTCCGGTTGCCGTGGTCGACTCTCGCCTGCAGAACGACCACGCATTTGCAGGTGAAGTGCCGGAGCCGGTGGGTGTCGGTGTCGGGGCTTCACCGGCAGGTTCAACCATGTCGGCGGCATCGCGAACGTCAGTGCCGGTAAGAGATTCGATCTCCTTGGAGGCGGTACGCAATAGCGTAAACGGCATTGACGGCGATGATCTCGACGTGCCCGCATTCATCCGCAAGCGCGCCGAAAACTGAGCGCTGCGTTAGGCTACTGCCCGCTTCTAAGACTGCGGCAGCTTGGTTTGTTCGAAGTGCAGCACGCGCGCTCGACCATCACTTACGAACTGCCGAATTGCCACAATATTCGAAGTCGCCTCGATTTCGAGTGGCAAACCATAATAGGAGCTTCACGACATAATTATCTCCACGACCGAATTAGACCCACAATTGTGACTGAGTTGGTTCTCTAGAGTTTATTCTTCCCTCGGTCGTATACAGTCGCATTGGCTTTACGCAAGAACTGTCCACTGACAAGGTAGATGTCACCTTTGCTTATGCCACTTATCCAACTTATTGTCTTGACTTGAAAAGTGGCTAGAGAGTAAAAGTTTCAGTCATCGAAACGAGCCTAGTTTCTGCGCCAAGGGATTTTGGCTATGAACTCAGTTTGATTCCGAACTGAGGCTGGGACTCTGAATGCGGTACACAGCTTATTTTCCGAGTCGCCGTACTTGTCTCCGCGCATTCGCGCGATTTTGTTTCCAATTCCAACCTAGGGAGTGCGTTATGCGACGTTTTATCTTGGCCACGGTGATTGTGCTCTTTGTTGCGATGTCGGCAGATTCACAGACTTTTCGTGGGGCAATTAACGGCACCGTCACTGACCCGAGCGGAGCCGTAGTCCCGAGAGCCCAGGTGAAGGCAACGGAGGTTGCAACTGGCGTGGAACACAGCACGGTGACGACGGCTGAGGGTCAGTTTGCCTTCCAGGATATTCCGCTCGGCTTCTACAAGGTGAGCGTTATCGCTCCAGGTTTCGCCGGACGCACCGTAGATAAAGTGGAGGTAACCGCTGGCAATATCTATACGTTGCCAATCAAGCTTGCCCTCGGACAGGAAACACAAATTGTCGAGGTTTCCGCTGCGGCGCTCGCTCTTGACACAACGACCCCGACGCAAAACATGACGATCTCCTCCGATGTCGTACAAGATACTCCGCTGAATGGACGGGACTTCACGCAGTTGATTGCGGTAGCTCCAGGCTATGGAGGCTACGCTGTGGGCGGCTTTGGTTCGCTTAACGGGACTCGTCCTAACCAGATGAACTGGCAGATAGATGGTGTCGACAACAATGATTTCTGGCACAACATTCCTGCCGTCAACCAGGGTGGCGTCTCTGGCATCGCTGGCGTCGTACTTCCTATTGATTCGATCGACGAATTTTCGTCACAAACGCAATCGGGCGCTGAAGCCGGACGCAATGCCGGGGGGACGGTTAACCTCGTTCTCAAATCGGGAACAAACAGCCTGCATGGTTCGGCTTATTACTACAATAGGAATGAGTTCTATGGAGCTCATTCACCATTCTTCATTCCCACTGCGAGTAATCCCAGAGCTCCGAAGCTTCGCAACCAAAACTACGGACTTTCTGTCGGCGGCCCAGTCATCAAGAACAAGACGTTCTTTTTTGTGGCCTACGAGAAACAGCAGTACATCATTGGGTTGTCAGGTTTGGCCACCGAACCTTCAGATGCCTATGTGAATAATGCCTTGGCTGTTCTGAAGAAATACAATGTGACGGCCAGCCCGCTCTCCACAAAGCTGATTGGTCCAGGTGGCTTCTGGCCCCGGAATCTGATCGGCGGCTTGCCGGCGACGCCTAATAACTTTTTCAGCCCGATTGCTTCCACCGGTTACAGCTATAACGGGGTGATAAAGCTGGACCATAACTTTAACGAGAAGCACCGCCTCTCGGCCCGTTGGTTCGGCGGACAGGGCAGCCAGACCGCACCTCTCGGCAGTAGTACAGCTTTGGGAACGGCGAGCTCAAACCTGAAAGATTATTTCGAAGTTGCGCCCCTCCATGTTCACAATTACTCACTGGTTTTAAATTCAGTCTTGACGACGCATCTCACGAATCAGGTGCTGTTCGGTGTTAACTACTTCAACCAACTTTTCCACGACTTCAACAACAGCTTTAATACCAAGGCCCTCGGTCTATTCCTCAGTCCCGATGCCACCGATCACGGGCAGCCCATTCTGGGAGCTCCGAACGTTGTCATCTCTGGATTTGAGCAGATCGGGCTTACTCCTCCGGAAGGCCGTAGCGATCAGACGGGACACTTAACGGACATTGTTTCCTATGTCGCTGGCCGGCACCAATTCCGATTCGGGGGAGAAGTCCGTCAGGCGCACGTGAATGAGTTCTATCACCGGCGTGGTACTGGACAATTTAAGTTCGATGGAACTCAGGGGCCATGGAGTGCAGACGCGGCGTTCGATTCCGCTACCAAGGCATTGGCCGACTATATGGCCGGCGATGTTGTGAAGTCGACCATAGCGGTGGGTAATCCAGAGCGATTCGTTGTTGTGAACGCCTTCAATTTCTTCGGGCAGGATGCCTGGCAGCTGACCCCCAATCTCAACGTGAATCTTGGCCTTCGCTACGAATACTTTGGCCCGCTGCATAGTGACAAAAAGGACCTCGCTGTATTCGTTCCAGGGAAAGGGTTACTCATCCAGGGAGCTGGGATCGATTCCATTTTTCCGCCGAGCCACAACGACTTTGCGCCGAGGCTGGGCTTTGCGTATCAGCCCACGGGTACGAGCGACTTCGTCGTGCGTGGCGGAGTTGGCATCTTCTTCGATCAGATCAACATGAATCCATTCCTGGATTTCCGTCCACCGATCACTGCCGCGCAGGGTTTGCAAGGAAATCCTATCGGACCGTCCGCTGTTTCGACGTACGCCAGAAATGCCTACAACTGGGATGCTGCGTTGGCCGGTGGGGCCTCCATCTTTCCCGGAGTAAAGGTGTGTGGCGATCCTTTGTGCACGAACGCTCCAGGACAGAATGTCTTTTCGGTAAACCAGAACTTCCGTGTGCCCCACTTCGCTAATTACAATCTGCAACTCGAGAAAGGACTTGGGCAGACAGCAGTTGTGCAGGTTGGGTATGTTGGCAGTCAGTCACGAAAGCTGAATATTGTCTCCAACATCAACCAATACAATGCGTTCCCGAATTTCGGCTCCATTATTCAGCTCAACAGCGTCGGCACATCCAACTATAATGCACTTCAGACCACAGTCAGACTTCGCAACTTTCACGGCCTAAGCTCTCAAGCGAGCTACACCTGGGCACACGCACTCGACGAGATCAGCGAATATCGCGCAACGATTGCGGATGATTTGCGCAGTATCAAAGTCGATTACGGCAACGGTGATTTTGATACGCGGCATCTTTTTTCGTTGAATTTCGACTATCAGATTCCTGGCTCTTCACACGGCCCAAGGATTCTGACGCACGGCTGGGAGGTGAGCAGCTTGACCAACTTCCACACTGGGCAGCCCTTCGACCAAACATTGCCACTCGGAGATTCCTCATCCCCGTTTGATCCGACTACGCAGTTCTTTTACCTGCTGAAGGATCCATTTGCTGGACTTGATCACAAGTTCTCGGCGGCAAACGGAGGAACTGTGTGGATTAATCCCGCGGCGTTCTGTGTTCGTAGCGCTACGAATTCCTGCGCTGGAGGCAAACCCGTTGGCCGCAATAAATTCCACGGCCCGGGCTATGGAAGCGTCGATCTTTCTGTACTCAAGACGATTCCGGTTCGGGAACGGGTGAAAGTACAGCTCCGAGCGGAGATGTTTAATCTCTTTAATCGGATCAATCTTGCCTCTGGCCCCGGGTCGGTGGATTACTCGTCAGGTTTGGTGAACGACACGATCGGTGACTTCAACGGCGCGCCGGGAATCGGACCGGGTGAAGCCTTCAATATGCAACTGGCGGCAAAAATCATTTTCTGAGTTGCAAAATGGGAAACCGAGTAGAGATGTTGCACAAATCATCTTTACTCGGTCTTTCTCACCTGCTCAGTGACCACTTTGAATCTGCGTGCGAGCGCATCATCGACCTTTTCTCAGCCTGCGCACCAGATATCCAAGAATTGAGCGCCAGTATCGCTAGTTTCGCCCATGAGGGGGGACGGCAAAGCTGGTAAATCTCAAACGGCAGCAGCGAGCCGGTGATGATTACGGTGAGCCACTCTCCCCAGCGTCTTAGCGTCCACAAACCTATCCCTTCCAACACAAACAGGCCCGGATAAACGAACGCCACCGCACCTAGCTCGTGCAGCCGGCGCGGAGTGACGTTTGCGGTGGGCTCGAGCGCCAGCGCGACATGGTGATTTCCAGGATCAAGGTGATACTTGCGACCATATTCTCCGCCGACTGCATCAGGTTTATGTCAATGAAGTGGATGAGTTGTCGGTAGAGCAACGGATGCAGCTTTAGCCTGGCTTAATTCACTGGTGCGCGCGGAACAGCGAATTTATCAGCGAATTTAACAGTGAATTTTTTCACAAAAGGGTGGCGAGCAACGGACGATTCCGTGCAAACCTCTGCTGCGTCGGGCATTATCGAAATTTCTGATTTTTCCCCGCCACCAAGAACAGTGAATAACAGTGAATAAGCAGTGAATTGTGAAATTCGCATCCGTTGCTCGCGCCAGCGTCGGGTGCTTGCGACGAGCACTCTCCCGCAGCCGCCTGAGTTCCAAAATGACATTTTTCGTTGACTCATAATCCTGATTCGTGGTAGCACCGAACTATGTTCGGTGCTGAGGCAGGTTCGGTGCTGAGGCAGGTTCGGTGCTGAGGCAGGGTCGGTGCTGAGCGATGGCTGCTCCGGACAGAACGAAGCCGAGCGGACTCCATAGACGGGGATAAATCCGTGCCCTTCCCTGAACCGCAGAGCGCGTCAATGCCGGTAGCGATCAGCAGGATTGTTTTAATTTGAACAGTGCGATGAAGCGAAGAAGTCGCCGCGACCCTGAAGTTCTATCATCCGAGGATGATTCTATCCGGGCGCAAACATTTGCGAAGATTTTGATTTGGGGAATCTCTCCGGATTCTTGCCGCGTCACTTGGGTTGAGGCGTTGAATCCGGAATCTGCTTCCCGTCGTAGAGGATCTTCGTTTCCGAGCCGAAACGTTTGTAATCCGTGTACTTAATGATTATCCGAATATCGACATCGCCTCCCTTGAAGTGCAGCGTGTCTCTCGCCGTCGTGTAAGTGGGGAACCAGTACACGTTGTCGATTTGCTCGCGGTAGGTAGTGAAACGAGGAAAGAGGTTTTCGTCTTTGCCGCTG